>Ga0210391_10001755_pt1 | contig 19351 bp, 15 predicted proteins | sample IncBWC12OmetaG_FD_160573 | JGI IMG/M metagenome (GOLD analysis project Ga0210391, IMG submission 160573) | Forest soil microbial communities from Barre Woods Harvard Forest LTER site, Petersham, Massachusetts, United States - Inc-BW-C-12-O ...
CGGAGGGACAGACGGAGTACGTGGAGGTGGCGAATAACCCGGAGGATTCGATGGCCGGGACGCGGCAGGTGCCGTTTTCGCGTGAGCTCTACATCGAACGGGAAGATTTTCGCGAGGTGCCCCCGCCGAAGTATTATCGGCTGTCGCCAGGCAAGGAAGTGCGGCTGCGCAATGCGTATTTTGTCGTCGCGCACAGCGTGGCGAAGGATGCGGACGGGAATGTGGTGGAAGTGCATTGCACGTACGATCCTGCCAGCCGCGGCGGGAATTCTCCGGATGGGAGGAAGGTGAAGTCGACGATGCACTGGGTGTCGGCGGCGCATGTAATTTCCGCCGAGGTGCGGCTTTACGACAAGCTGTTTTCGAATCCAAATCCGCAGGACGTGCCGGATGGCGGGAGCTTTCTGGACAATGTGAATCCCAACTCTCTGGAAATAGTGGCGGATGCGAAGCTGGAGCTTTCGCTGGCCGAGGCGAAGGTGGGCGCGCCGTACCAGTTCGAACGCGTGGGATACTTCTGCCTCGACCCGGATTCTACTGCGGAGAAGCTGGTGTTCAACCGGACCCTGCCGCTGAAGGACACGTGGGCTAAGATCGAGAAAAAGGCGGGGGCGTAGGACCAGGCCTGTCACGCCAGCAACCAGCTGACTGGTTTGGTCGAGAACTGTGGATGTGTTGCAACTTTCAGAGCTGCTGGCTGGTGACGTGAAAGAATCGCGAAATGATAACCCGACCCGCGATCTTCAAATGGCGGCAGACCGAACCCGGCCTCATACTTTGTGCGGTCCGGTGGTATCTTCGCTATTCTCTGTCGCTGCGCAATGTTGAGGAACTGCTGGAAGAGCGCGGTCTCCATGTCGATCACACAACAATCTGGCGCTGGGTGCAGGATTACGGCCCGGAGTTGGAGCAGCGACTGCGAAGGCATCTCAAGCCGACCAACAAGTCCTGGCGAGTGGACGAAACCTACATTCGGGTGAAGGCTCGCTGGTGCTACTTGTACCGGGCCATCGATTCCACGGGTGCCACCATCGATTTCCTACTGTCAGCATTGCGTGACGCAGATGCTGCCAAGCGCCTGTTTCGCAAGGCGCTGCAGCGATGATCCCATCCACAACCTCGAGTGATCAACACCGACCTGGCGCCGATCTACAGCTCCGCGATCCCTGACAGTAAGAAGGAAGGGACCCTGCGCGATCGCTGTCGACACCGACCCGTGCAGTACTTGAATAACATCCTCGAGCAGGATCATCGAGCCATCAAACATCGCGTGAACGCCAAACAGGGCTTCCGAGAATTCCGGGCGGCCCAGCGAACGATTCAAGGCTACGAAGCAGTCCACATGATCCGCAAGGGGCAAGTTCGATGGGTGGCAGGAGATGATCTTCTTCGTCAGATTCAGTTCATCGACAGCCTTTTTGACTTGGCAGCCTAAGAACACACGACAGGCGCTCGGCAACAAACTTGTCTGCCCTTGAAACTTGCAACACTACCAACCAATTCAATCGAGGGCGCGAGGGGGCAGTCATGGAAAAAGAAGATTCCCGCAAAAATCAACCTTCCGGGAGCAGGAGAAACAACAAATGAAAATCAGGCGCAGCTTCGTTCAGAGGGACTTGCCATGCAAAAGAACTGGGAACTTCAACGAACGCCTGACTGACGCCGAGATTATGCGGGCGATTCATTACCTCAATCGAGATGTATGCCCTGAAAGGGCCTCTCATCGCGGACATTCTGAAGGCGCTTGTCGCTGGCGGGGGGTTGCGTCACGTACGGGCGCTGCGCTGTGAGACCGCCATCAAGGATCAAGGATTGTCCTGTGTAATAGGATGATCTATCCGAAAATAGCCATGCAACTGCATCGGCGATCTCTTCCGGGCGTCCAATCCGGCCGATAGGATGCACCGCACTCATTTCGTCGAGTGCCTCTTGGGCGCCAAATAGCTCTGGCCAACGAACAGCGGCGCATCGCTGATGAACGAGATCACAGACGAGCCTCATGTTCTCTTGGCAGCCCGCGTCACGGCCGTGTGCTCTAGTGGTGAAACGATTGAAGGCTGGCACAACGGGTTCATCAATCGTGCAATGTATGGGCTAATTTGTGGCGTTTCACCGCTCCGGCAGCGCTGGATTGTTGAGAACAGAAAAGCGGCACCCAAAAATGGGGCGCCGGCCCCTATCTTTTCGGGTGGAAAGCGTGCGTCAGGGCCTGAAGGCGCGTTGACCTGTTGGGATGCAATCTTGGGGTGAAGACCCCGGCCTACCTTTGGGTTCGTGCCGCGCACGAAGGAAGCTGCCCGAGGTCTCAAGGTCGAGACCTGGGCAGCCGTCAGTGGTTGTGCCGAACAATTTCCCCGTTGCGTTAGGGAGCCAGCGTGTCCGGAACGTAGACCGCCGTGATAGCGGGCTGGAAGAGCCAGGCACTATTGAAACCCGTCTCATATCCGTTCAGATAGAAGGTGTAGGTGGTGCCGGCGGTGACGGGCCAGGTTCTGACGATCGAATATTGCGCGCTGGCGCCGAAGCCGGGCACCGTCGTCGCAAATTCGGCGGCAACGTAGGAGCGAATCGCTGAATCCGATCCCGCGTCGGGTACGCATCCCCCGACATTGCCGGACGCAGTCGACAGTTGCAGGCAATAATTTCCCTCGGTCCCGAGCGTGTGTTCATAAACCACCGTACCGGTGACGGTGATGGTTAAATTGCCTGTCTCAGGCGCCTTGACCTGGATCGACTGCAAGGGTTTGGCAGAGGTGGGTACGGAGATCCAGATCGGACCTCTCACCTCTCTTGAGGCGGCCTGTGCGCCCGCCAGCGTAGCGAAGCTGCCCGTCAGTATCAACGTTGTTGCGAGAACAATTGCACGGAATTTCATTGGTGTCTTCTCCTTGAATTTCGAGTTCGTCGCGGCACTGTGCGATGTCTCCCATTCCTCTAGATAGTTGGGAAAAGGCGTGGATCGTTTCAAAATAGATTTTCAGAGGCGCGGCTCTACAGACAGAGACACACCCGGATGTGAACTGACAAAACTGCCAAAACCTATTTCTGTCAGTTTTGTCAGTACCGGTCTTTGGTTTCCGAGCGAATTGCGGCTTCTGACGGAATCCCGCTTCACGATCATGCAGAGTGGCGGAAGCCCATTCGCGCGATGGATGGTCTCCACCAGTGCGCACGATCCGCGACCTTATGGCTGGCGCACGGGCGTAGGCAAAAACGAGAGCTCCCTGTCACTGTCGCAAGCCATCCGGAGGTGCCTGGATTCATCATCCCTATGGTGTTTGGGACACTTCCTGGCAATTTTGCCATGTTAGCCAACGCTGGAGCTGACAGAAAAGTGCTTGCTCGATGCGTTCCTTTCTTGCCTGTGCACTCAAGGCAGTCGATCAGGCGATGAGGAATAAAGGCCGGCGGAGGAAATATCAAGCGCCGTGAAAAGCATGTCGCGAAGTCAAAATAGTGCTGCCGCGTTTCGCTGTTCCGCAAGCTTTGGTTTCGTAATCGGCACCTTGGGTATTTAGGCATTCCCAGTACTTCCGTGCGCCTTCTGAGACTTGCTATACCTGGCGAGTGCCGCAGCCCTCGCCTTGGCACTCCTCTCCTCCGGCATCAACTTCGCCAGCGCCACCGCCCGTGCCTTTGCCAAGTTGACAGGGCTCGTAATCTGTCGCCGATCTCCTGGCAGCGAGCTAACCTTCTCCAGTTCGGCCACCAATTGCGCCGCAGCCGCCTTGGGCCCCAAACCACACCACTTTCCCGCGTCTTCGAGCGAATTTTTCCCGCAAAACGACGTAAAACGACCGCTTTTCTCAGGCTGTGCGGTATCTGTTGGCGGAATTGCGGGGAGTTCGCCTGGCTGGCTGAGTTTTGCTGTCGGTGTGCAGTTGGCGATTAGATTCTGAATCAGCGGTTTGTTGAGCGTCGTTTTCAAGCTGCGAACTCTCACGCAGATCACTCATCGTCGGCTGGCGATTCGCATTTGCTCGATCGGCGCGCGCAAGCTGCGACAGGACAAGAACTGCGAGGCCTTTGGCGCTAAAGGCGAAGCAGGCGACTTCGGTTTTACTGCGGCCGTAGTCGCGTACGACACGGACCCGACCCCGACCCATTGGTGACTGGAAAGAGGCCTGGGAGAAGGCAAAGGAGCGCGCTGGCGCCACCCTGCGAGGTGAACCCGATGAGCCTCAACGAGCCAAATTTGAGCGCTCCCGAAAAAAGAGAAGGGACGCAACTAAGCTCGGAAAGCTTGAGAATGGGACGGATGAGGGAACGAAACCTGAGCCACTCAATTGTCGCTTCCACGATTTACGCCACAGCGCCGTTACACGCCTGCTTGAAGGCGGCATTTCCTACCCAGTAGTTGCTAGCATTATGGGCTGGTCAGCAGCGACAGCAATCCGTATGGCGAAGCGTTACGGTCACATTGGGCATAGGGCGCTCCGGGATGCCATGGACGTTCTTGGCAGCAGAGAAATTGAAGCGGGGTCCCTCAAAAAGTCCCCAAAGTCCGCGGAGGATCAAATTGTGGTTGTGCAGTAAGTCTTTGAGAAGATTTGGCTCCTCAGGTAGGACTCGAACCTACAACCCTTCGGTTAACAGCCGAATGCTCTGCCATTGAGCTACTGAGGAGTATGTGGCGGGATATACGTGTTTCCTCTGTGTTTATATCAAATGGGGCTCCGTGCGTCAAAGAAACCGCTATCGGAATCCGGTCGCTATCAGGTCGCCGTTCTCCAGTAGGAACGGCGCTGTTTCATCGGCGGAAAACGCGGTAAGCTGAAGGCGTCTGGAGGACTCAATGCTTAAGACACAACCGCGCATCTCCCGGGTTCCGCGCAGAGAGGCGACCGAAGCCGTCGCTGCGATCTACGACCGCTATATGCAGACACGCGGCAACGTCCCGAATATGTTCCGCACCATGGCGCATCGGCCGGAGATATTTGCGACCATGATCGCCCACTTCGAGGCGATTCTCACGACGGGAACCCTCCCGACCAAGCTTAAGGAACTGGTGATCGTGCGCACTTCGCAGCTCAATCGCTGCGAGTATTGCCTCGGGTCGCATACACAGATCGCCATGAAGCTCGGCTGGTCGAGGGAGCAGCTCGACGATCTGGCCAACTATCAATTCCGCGATGACTTTACGCCAGCGGAGAAAGCCGCGCTGTCGCTCGCCGAGCAGATGACGCTGGATTCAAACCACATTCCGGATGAATTTTTTGATCGGTTGCACGAGTTCTACGACGAAGGCGAGATCGTGGAGCTGATGGCGGCAATCGGCATGTTCAACTACTTCAACCGATTTAACAACGCACTGCAAATCGAGCCAACAAAGCCGGGCGAAGGAGCAGAATAGTCTGGCGGCGTGAACACGCCTTTGTTCGGAATCTCATATACTGTCTGCGGCTTTCGAGGCTGCAATTCCTTCAGCCTGTAAATTGAGTTTTCCCAATGCGCTCTAACAAATTTCTTTGAAAGAGGTTCATCTATGCAACTCGGAATGGTGGGTCTTGGTCGTATGGGAGCCAACATGGTCAAGCGGCTCATTAACGGCGGCCACGAATGCGTGGTTTTCGACAGATCGCCGCAATCTGTCGCCGATCTGGTCAAGGACAAAGCTGTCGGTGCGTCGGCTCTCGCCGACATGGTGAGCAAGCTCAAGAAGCCGCGCGCCATCTGGCTGATGATTCCCGCCGCCGCGGTGGATTCAACCATCGCCGACATTGTTCCTCATCTCGAAAAGGACGACATCCTGATCGATGGTGGCAACTCGTATTACATCGATGATATCCGGCACGCCAAGCAACTCGCAGAAAAGGGAATTCACTTTGTCGACGTGGGGACAAGCGGTGGGGTGTGGGGTCTCGAGCGCGGTTATTGCATGATGATCGGGGGAGAGGACAAGATCGTGAAGCATCTCGATCCCATCTTCAAGACCATCGCGCCGGGAATCGGCGACGTTCCGCGCACTCCCGGACGCGACAAGCTTGGTGGAACCTCCGAGTTGGGCTATTTGCATTGCGGACCCAATGGCGGCGGCCACTTCGTCAAGATGGTTCACAACGGCATCGAATACGGAATCATGGCCGCCTATGCCGAAGGGCTTGGCATACTCCGTTCTGCAAACGTCGGCAAAGGAACCCACGAGATCGACGCCGAAACAACTCCCTTGCGCGATCCTGAGCACTACCAGTACGACTTCAATCTTGCGGATGTGACCGAGGTATGGCGGCGGGGCAGCGTGATCTCTTCCTGGTTGCTCGATCTGACCGCCTCAGCCCTGGCTCAGGACCCCGCGCTATCGAAGTTTGGTGGCCGCGTTTCAGACTCTGGCGAAGGCCGCTGGACCATCAAGGCCAGCATCGACGAGGCTGTGCCGGCACACGTTCTTACGGCTGCACTCTACGAGCGATTCAGCTCTCGTGGCGAGGCCGATTACGCCAACAAGGTGCTCTCCGCAATGCGTTTTGCATTCGGTGGGCACCTGGAGAAAACGGCCGCGAAATAGAGCAGGCCTGGGACAAGCTGAAATCTGGCCTGCGCGTGTCAACAGCGGCGACCCCAATCGCGGGCCGCCGCTTTTTTGTGGCGTTTCTGGATTCTGTATGAAAGATGGCGCGCACGGCGCTGTGGGAGTCCTAAAATGGGATGGCGCAGGCGGCGTCAGCCAAAGAAAAGGTCTGGGTACAGGAGAAACATCGCGTGTTAGCGAAGTTCAGGATTCGGAGCAAACTGCTGATCGCCCTGCTGCCTTTGGCGCTGATGGTGCTTGCAGCCACTCTGTACTCGTCGATCGAGATGTCGAGGATCGACAAGCGGTACAGCATGCTGATTGCCAGGGATGTTAAGGCGCTCCAAAGCCTGACCGACGCACGGGCAATGACCACTCAGTTTGGCCAGGGCCTCTATAAGGAGATAGCTGAGCCGGATATTGAAAAATCGAGAGAAATCGACGCCGAGCTCGACAGGGTCGTGGCGGAATATAACGCACTTGTGGAGGAGGCTAAGCAGGAGAGCCCGGCTCTGGCTTCGGAGATCGAGGCTTCCGCCACTCTGTTTGACCAAGCCGTCACCGACTCGAGTGGCATACGCGCGGAAGCTATGAGGGACGATACCGTCCCAGCCATGAAGGGGATGCGCGGATCCGAAGAAGCCGAATTGCAGCGCGCCCGGCAGGGCATGATCGTGCTCATAGAAAAGCTGCACAGGTCGGTCGATCAGCAATCCAAAGCTCTCTCCGCCAAAACGCGCCGCACAATCCTGATCACCTGGATCGTCATCGGATTCGGCCTGGTGGCATCTTTCGCATTCGGGCATTGGATCGTACAACGTGAGGTTGTCGATCGCCTCGAAGGCTTCCGCGGCCACATCCTCAATGTGGCGGACGACCGGCTCGATCAATCCATATCCAACCTTGACCGCAAAGACGAAGTTGGCGAAATGAGTCGCGCGCTGAGCACGCTGCAAGGCTCAGCCCGGGAGCGGCAGCTTCAGGCCTGGGTCAAGGCCGAGGTCGCGGCCACAACATTGCGCTTGCAGTCGGCCGAGGATTTTCCGGCATTCGCGCGAATCCTGCTGTCTCGTATCTCGGAATCAATCGAGTTGCTCTACGGAGCCTTTTATCTTGTTGATCCGGATCGCAAGCGCCTCAGGCGGGTGGGTGGATTCGCGATCGGTCCGGCTACAGAATCGCAGACTTTCTCTCTTGGAGAAGGCATGGTCGGACAAGCTGCCCTCGAGCAGCGTCCGCTGGAGGTGACTCCAACTCCCGAAAGCCGTCTTCAGATATCGGCCGGCATGGGCACCGTGACCCCTGGGCACCTTCTGTTCACGCCGCTGATGAACCACGGAGTCGTCTCTGCGGTGCTCGAGTTGGCACCGACTGCTCCCTTGTCGGAGCGTCAGAAATCATTGCTGGCTGCGCTGCTGCCGGCAGCGGCGCTGAACGCTGAGATTCTGGTGGGCAACATCGAAACCAGGAAGTTGCTGGAGCAGACTCGGGTGCAGGCTGCCACTGTGGCGGCTGCTGAGGAAAGGTCTCGCCTGATCCTCGGCTCCGTCAATGAAGGCATCTTCGGATTGACGGTCGACGGCATGGTCTCCTTCGTAAACCCGGCTGCCGCGGCAATGATCGGCTTTGCGCCGGAGGATATGGTCGGACAGTCGATGCACGACCGCGTCCACTACGCGCGCGCCGACGGTACCAAGATCCCGCACGAAGAGTGCTTCATGTATCTGACTGCGAAAGACGGCAAGTCCAGGCTCGTCTCCGACGAGATTCTGTGGCGCAACGACGGCACCAGCTTTCCGGTCGAGTACTCCACCACGCCCATCATGCGCAATGGCGAGGTCGTCGGCAGCGTGGTTGCATTCCGCGACATAACGAAGCGCCGTGAAGCAGAGAAGCGCCTTCAATTTACCCAGTATGCCGTGGACAACGCCGCCGACACTGTCTTCTGGGTCAGGCCGGCGGACGGCGGCATTGAATATGTGAACGAATCAGCCTGCCGCACCCTGGGTTACTGTCGGGCGGACCTGCTCAACATGAACATTGCCCAAGTCAACCCCGACTTCGGCCCCGAGAGGCTGGCAGATTTGTTGACGCAACTCCATGAAAAGGGCGTGCTGACCTGGGAAAGCCGACACCTTGCTCATGATGGGCGAACCGTCGACGTCGAGGTGACGGTCTTTCTCGCGGAATATCTCGACCGCCAGATGCTGGTCGTAAACGTCAAGGACATTACCGAGCGCAAGTGGGCTGAGGAGGAAATGCGCCGTGCAAAGGAGATAGCCGAAGCGGCCACGCGCACCAAATCAGACTTTCTGGCCAACATGAGCCATGAGATTCGCACTCCGATGAACGCAGTGATCGGGATGACGCATCTGGCTTTGAAAACCGATCTGACCGTCAAGCAGCGAGACTACCTGACCAAGATCAAGTCTGCCGCTCAGGCGCTCCTCGGCATCATCAACGACATTCTGGATTTCTCCAAGATCGAAGCCGGAAAAATGGACATGGAGAAGACGGAGTTCCACCTGGAAGAAGTACTGGAGAATCTGTCCTCCATCGTCGGTCAAAAGGCACAGGAAAAGAATCTCGAGTTCCTCATCTCCTCGCAACACGATCTTCCCGCCGACCTGATCGGCGACCCGTTGCGCCTTGGGCAGATTCTGATCAATCTGGTGAACAACGCCGTGAAGTTTACGGAACAGGGTCAGATCGTCGTCAGCGTAGCGCTCGAGGAGCGCGCCTCGGATCGGGTCAAGCTTAAATTCTCGGTATGCGACAGCGGCATCGGCATGACTCCGGAACAGAGTGCCCGCATGTTCCAGGCGTTCGCCCAGGCCGATACATCCACGACACGCAAATATGGTGGAACCGGCCTCGGGCTCTCTATCTCCAAGCGTCTCGTGGAAATGATGGAGGGCACGATCTGGGTTGAGAGCGTATATGGATCGGGAAGCACCTTCCATTTCACTGCGTGGTTCGGAATAGGGGCGGGGAAGGAGCAACGCAAGCGCTTTATCCCCGATCTTGCAGGCCTCCGCGCGCTGGTCGTCGATGACAACGCGCAGGCGCGAGAGATTCTCACCGAGGCCCTTCGGACATTTGCTCTCAGAGTGGAGTCTGTGCCGTCGGGCGAAGATGCAATTCGGGAATTGGTCGCAACGGACTCGCAGGATCCCTATCGACTCGTATTGATGGACTGGCACATGCCCGGCATGGATGGCCTGCAGACAAGCCGCGTAATCAAGCTCAGCAGTCGCCTGGAGCATATCCCCAAAATCGCCATGGTCACCGCATTTGGGCGAGAGGAAATCCGCGCTCAGGCAGACGAGATCGGCATTGAGCACTACCTTCTCAAGCCTGTCAGTCATTCCATGCTGTACGACACGTTACTCGATATGTTCGGCGTTCAGAGCAATGAAGAGAACCGCTCGCGTCTACCGAAAGTGGATGCGCACGCTCACGACGCCGGAGGTGTCCGCATTCTGCTGGTCGAAGATAATGAAATGAACCAGCAGGTTGCCACCGAGCTGCTTGAGAGCGCAGGAGGCATTGTGACGGTTGCGAATCATGGCGGCGAAGCCGTGAGAATCCTGACGACGGGCGATCAGCCTCCGCCATACGAGGTCGTTTTCATGGACTTGCAGATGCCGGTAATGGACGGCTTCGCCGCCACGAAGGTTCTGCGGGCTGACCCTCGCCTGCAGAAGCTGCCGATCATCGCGATGACGGCGCATGCGCTTGTGGAGGAACGCGAGCGCTGCCTGGACGCGGGAATGAACGACCACGTCAGCAAGCCCATCGATCCCGATGCGCTCTTTGCGACACTCGCTCGCTGGGTGAAGCCGCACACGGATGCGGCAAAAGTGCCGGAGAAGCAAAAGAAGGCGCACGACGAGGTGATAATCCCCGAGATCGAGGGCATCGACTCGGGCTCTGGTCTCAAGCGCGTCGCAGGCAACAAGCGGCTATATCGGGATCTACTCGCACAGTTCGTGGAAAAACAAGGCGATGCCGCAGAGCAGGTATCGAACGCCCTTGAAAGTGGAGACCATGCTTTCGCCGAGCGCATCGCTCATACGGTAAAAGGCGTTGCGGGCAACATCGGGATTACGAAAATACAATTTGCGGCTGCCGGGCTGGAGAAGGCTGTTCGCGAAAAGGATCCGGCGACCCCCGCCCAGCTGGCGCAGTTTGCCCTGCTGCTGCGAGAGCAGGTTGAGGCAATCGGGGAAGGCTTGCACCAGACTGAACCGGCGCCGTCCGATGGTAACTCCAACGCAAAGTTCGATCCCGAAGCGGCTTCGACCGCGGCGGCTCGGCTCAAGGTTATGCTCGAAGCAAGCGACGGCGGTGCGGAAGAGGCCTTTGAGAGCCTGCAACACGCCATCGCCGGACAAGGCGATAAGGCAGCCTTGAGTTCTCTCGGTGCTGCCATCCGCGATTTCGAATTTGATGCAGCGCTCACGAAATTAGATGAAATCAGCAGAGAAAATAAACTGAACGAGGGGCAAGCGACGCGATGAGTGTTGAAGAAAAGAAAGTGCTGTTGTTGGTCGACGATACTCCGGCAAACATTCAGATCATGAATGCCATCCTCAAGGACCACTACCGGATTCGCATCGCGACGAACGGAACCAAGGCGTTGGAATTGGCCGCCAGTGAACCGGTCCCCGACCTGATTCTGCTCGACGTAATGATGCCCGGTATGGACGGCTTTGAAGTATGCACCCGTCTGAAGGCCGACCCGGCGACACGTGAGATCCCGGTGATATTTGTTACCGGCCAGACCGAAGTAGAGGATGAAACAAGAGGGTTCGAAGTTGGAGGCGTGGACTATATCCACAAGCCGTTTTCGCAGGCCGTTGTGAAAGCACGTGTGCAAACTCATCTTATGCTTCGCGGCATACGCGATCAGTTGGCCCAGCAGCTAAAGGTCATCCGGAATGAAATGGAAACCGCGAGGCAAATCCAGCTGTCCATTCTGCCTCGCGAAGCTCCCAAATCGAATGACCTGGAGATTGCGGCCCGCTATATGCCCATGACTTCGGTGGCTGGAGACTTCTACGACTTCATCGTTGTCGATGACAAGCGCCTCGGCGCGCTCGTTGCAGACGTCTCCGGACACGGCATGCCCGCTGCGCTCATTTCTTCCATGCTTAAGATTGCGCTGGCCGCACAATCGGAATGCGCATCCGATCCGGCCCGCGTCTTGTCCGGATTGAACGAGGCCCTGTGTGGAAAGTTCAAAGGCCATTTCGTCACAGCAGCCTACATATTCATCGACACTGAAAAAAAGACCATCACCTATGCCGGCGCAGGACATCCCCCTCTGCTTCTGAGAGACCACGCATCCGGGAAGGGAAGTGAGGTATTGGAGAACGGCTTGTTTCTCGGCGCGTTCCCCCATGCCGCCTACTCCGCGTTGGAGAGGCCTTTCCACGAAGGTGACGTGGTGCTTCTCTACACCGATGGCATCGTTGAAATGAACAGCGCACAGGAGGAGGAGTTCGGCGGCGACCGCCTGAGGCAATTCCTCGAAAACAACGGAGAACTTCCGGCAGAGAAGTTCATCGTCAGTTTGCTCGACGAATTGTCGACGTGGTCCACAGGACGGGAAGCCGAGGACGACCTTACGCTTTTGGCAGTTCGATTCAACGCTTAGGAAGCGATGTAGTTTGCGGAAGGCCAGAAGACCTTCACCCGCGGGAGCAAAGATGAAACTACTTCGCTACGGCGAATCCGGGCAAGAACGGCCGGGCATGATCGATTCGAGCGGAGAAATCCATGACCTCTCTGGAATTCTTCCCGACCTCTCCAGCGAATACTTGTCGGCCGACTCGCTCGACCGGTTGCGGCAACTCGACCCCGCCAGCCTTCCCCTTATTGACGGAACACCCCGCGTAGGCCCCTGTGTTGGGAAGGTAGGAAAGTTCGTCTGCATTGGCCTGAACTACTCCGACCACGCCGCTGAGTCGGGGATGGCAGTCCCTGCGGAGCCGGTTTTGTTCATGAAGGCCACATCGGCCATCTGCGGACCCAACGACGACGTCATCATCCCGCGTGGCTCGACCAAGTCCGACTGGGAGGTTGAACTCGGCGTGGTGATTGGAAAGGAGGCGAAATATGTTGCCTTGCACGATGCGCTCTCCCATGTGGCTGGATACTGCGTCGTCAACGATCTCTCCGAGCGCGCATTTCAGCTTGAGGGAACAGGCCAGTGGGTGAAAGGAAAGAGCGCGGATACCTTCGGCCCGATCGGTCCGTGGCTTGTCACTCCCGATGAGGTCCCTGATCCCCAGAACCTCGACATGTGGCTGGAGGTCGATGGGCATCGCTATCAAAACGGCAATACGCGTACGATGGTCTTCGGCGTCGCGTACCTTGTCAGTTATCTCAGCCGCTTCATGAGTCTCCAGCCCGGAGATATCATTTCGACTGGCACGCCTCCTGGCGTAGGTCTGGGACAAAAGCCCCCGGTTTATCTGCGGCCCGGCAACACCATCAAGCTCGGCATCGAAGGCCTTGGTCAGCAGACCCAGCAAGTGGTCGCGTGTCCCGACTAGCACCGCCGAAGAGAATTCTCCATGACCGATAACGCGCACACCAGCGTCGGCAGCGCGGCAGTATTTGCGACTTACCCCAGCCTGCGCGGCCGCGTAGTCGTCGTAACCGGCGGGGCCAGCGGCATCGGCGAAAAGATTGTCGAGCACTTCGCCAGACAGGGCGCAAGAGTAGCGTTTCTGGACATTCAGGAAGAAGCAGGCACACAGCTGGCGCGGACGCTCGCCTCTGATGGCCACGCGCTGCCTCTGTTTCTATCCTGCGATCTCACAGACACAACCGCCCTGGCCGATTGCATGCAAAAGATCGTTGCGGAATTCAAGACAGTGGACGTGCTGGTCAATAACGCGGGCAATGACACTCGTCATGCCGTCGAAGAAGTCACATCCGATTATTGGGATCGTGCCATGGCGGTCAATCTCAAACATCAGTTCTTTGCAGCGCAGGCCGTGATTCCAGTCATGAAACGAGCGGGTAGAGGCTCAATCATCCATATGAGCTCCATCAGCTGGATCATCCCAACCACCGGGCTGCCCGTGTATGTCGCAGCAAAGGCCGCAGTTGTAGGACTTACCCGCACGCTGGCGCATGAACTCGGACCGGACAATATTCGCGTAAATGCCATATTGCCAGGAGCGATCCTGACCGAGCGCCAGAAAAAACTCTGGTTTACAGACGCCTACAGAGCGGAGATTCTCAACAACCAGGCATTGAAGAGGATGATTTTGCCCGAAGAAGTAGCTCGCCTGGTGCTCTTTCTGGCTGCCGACGACAGCAGCGCCATCACCAGCCAAAGCTATGTGATCGATGGAGGATGGGTCTGACAGTAAATCAAACCCCCTGAGATATTCAGTCGCTTACTGTCCGAGTTTCTGGTATCCCGAATTCGTAGTAGTAACGACCAGCTGCTTGGCTGTCGCGTTCAGTACACTTTGCTGCGCATAATTGGTTCCGTCGGGCAGGCTGGCAAACTGGACGGCCAGCGTTACCACCTGGTTCGGCGTGTCAGTGTATGTGTTCACGTTCAGCGCAGTAATCTTCTTTGCTTGGGGATTGAACGTGATCGTCATCTGGTCGCCGGGTTGAGCATAATTCTTGAACACCAGGTTGACCGCTCCGTTTGCGGGACTGATCGATGCATTGCCCGCCTGGAATGCGGCCTGTAACTTCTGCGGGTTCGGGGGGACGTACATACTCAGAACACCCTTTACGTTCCCCATGTAGTCCTGCATCTCTGCTTTCTTCTTCTCGACGACGCGTTGCTTGATGCGGCCGCCGCTCGGTTGCTGTGGCTGCTGGTCTCCGATCGGGGTTTTCTGCACCTGGCCATCGGGACCGTACTGGCAGAGATTTTGTTTTGTAGATTTGGGATCGCCTTTCAACGTGATCTGCACCGTCTCGGTCCACTGATACTGATGCAGCCGCTGTTGATTCTCGGCCGTTGACTGTTTCAGGGCCGCCACCTTCTGCTGCAGGTCAGCGTTTTGTCCGAGGGCTGCTGCCCCACAACACAACGTCAACGCGATCGCTCCGCTTACGGCACGCAGGGCCGTAGCTGCGCGGCCGGTTCGCATGATGCTTAGGTGCATGAAGAATCTCCTTTTTGAATTGGCTGTAGAGCTCTGGTTAGCCGCCTGCTTCTAAGAGATCGGCGGCCGGCAATTTCTGTTGCCGAACCCAATGGTATCCCAGCCGTGCAAATTACCACCAGCAGAACCCTGGTCGGTGGCAGGATCCATGGGGTCCTGATAAAGCAAGGACCCCTCTCACTCTTCCGGGGAGCCGCGGTCCGCGTCGGGTAGGGAACAAGCGATACATGGCGCACATTCGAGTCGTCGAGTCCTCTGGCTTTTTGACTCGCACTTTCACATTGAAGTCCCAGCACTTTTGCTAGTGGGCTTGGAGCAGTTGTGGGACTAAGCTCATTTCAAGTTTGATCCCCGCGCATCGACCACTCCGAACGGAGGGGATAGTTAGCCCATGAAAAGCCTCGTAATAGTTGACGACAATCCACAGATGATGGAAACGCTCGTCGATATGCTCCACGCAGACTTTTCTATTGTCGGCACTCTTTCGAAGGGGCGCGCAGTTCTGAGAGAAATCTCAACTCTGAATCCGGACATCATTCTCCTGGATGTTTCTCTCGGCGATATGTCCGGTTTCGCCGTGGCGGAGCACTTGCAGAAGACGGGATGTGCGGCCAGAATCGTCTTCGTCTCCGTGCACGAAACTCCAAGCTTTGTTAACGCAGCGCACTCTATGGGTGCGTCTGGCTATATCTTCAAGTCCCAGATTTCACGGGATCTTCTGAAGACTCTCCGCTCGGTCTCGTCGGGAACGCGATTCGTCTCGTCTGTCTCCGATGAATAGGCATTCTCAACACAGCCCAATGGACGCAACACCACGCGGCCGGCACCGGGTCGCATGTGGCCGTCGGAGAGCAGCAGAGATCGCTCTGACGGGGTTCCTGTAGGACGCTTAATTGGCTCCGACGATCACCAGCTCCGCAGTCGTATCCTTGCACATGCCGTAGATCGCCCCTGACGCGCAGGCGCCCGCGTCATACTTGTAGCACCCCGGTGTTTTCGCCACAACGGAAGCGGGCTTGTCCGCGCCGCCAATAATGGCTCCCCCCGGCTCGAACGGCGAGGTGGTGCCCGGGTCGACAACGAAGCCGATGTTCTTGCTCGTGCTCTTCCACGTCACCGTCGTGCCGGCCTTCACGCAGAAGAGGGAGTTACTCTTGGCGCCCGGGATGCCGGGAGTCGAGGAAGCCCCATTGGCGGTCCGCTTTACGTCGACCTCACACGGAGTGGAAGCGGACCCGCATGTGTTGCTCGCATTGCAAAGCTGCGCTGGATTTGGCTCAGAGCATGCATATTTGCTGGCTTTTTGCGCGGGCGCAAGGCTGGCCAGCAACACGAGCGGTAGCGCTACCAAAGTACTTCTAATTGCAAAGAATCGATCCATAGTCATACACCCCTCACAGTAAGACATTTACGTCACCCGCAATTGGGGCGCGTTGGTGCTAATTCGCAGAGTTGACAGCAGCAGCAGACAAAAGTCAGGCGCTGGATTAATTGACGCCAGCCGTACCCTTCCAATCAATAAGGTCAACGAGTCTCCAGGCGTTCTGGTTGAGTTCCAACTGCAGTTGGCCTTCTTTGTCGATGATCAGTTGCGCCGCGGGATAGAGCTGCCCCGTGCTTTTGCTTTTATCCTGATCGTTGATTTCGAGTACGCCGGCGGTTAGATCAAAAGACATCGTTTGACTGTCCGTCCAGGCCTCACCCATGCGAATCTGGCGATTCGTCGCAAAGACGATCTTCCGGCCAGTCGGCGTTGGGGTCATTTTGATATAGGCGCAATCGTAGCCGAGTGTGCCGGTGATCTCGACGTGGCCCACCGCCTTCATTTTCTGGAGCGCGGTTACCAGTCCTTTGTTCTGCCCCTTCTCGAAGGCCTGTACGAGAGTCACCCTGTCCGCTGGAGTTGAGAACTCGTAGATGTTCAGGGTCACGCCGATATTCTGGCCCAGTTGAGTGCCCGTGCCGAAGGCCTGGGCGTCAATCGTCTCATACTTGTCTCTCGCATAACCGGGATGGGTCCCGATCATCAGCGCGCCCGCGAGCACCAGGCCCTTGATGGCGATCTTTGAAATTCTCGGACTGATTGGCATATCTTTTCTCCATTCCTCCAGCAATCACGACTGTGCCGTTTCTTACATCAGAAAAGGACTTTAGACCTTGACTCGGCGGAATTCTACTCTCAAAACTACGGGATGAGCACAAAAAAATTAGTAGTAGGCAAAGCCGCCTTATCTGAAACAAGTTTTCTTTACCGCTGGTAGTATTGCCAGTTTCCAGCCCGTAGTCTGTTGACCGATCATTTCCACAGAAAGACAAAGTGCGCGCCTCATCGTGCGCAAGGTAAGGGTGCAATGCGTGGAGTGAGAAGCTGTTGCTTCCTGGCGGCACTTGGACTCGCTTTCTCGGCCGTGCCGGCTAGCGCTCAGGCCACCAACCAGCTTCTGCCCGAAATAGATGTGTATCACCAGCTGCCATCGAATTTCCGTTTCACCTTTCAAGTCAAGCAAACCCGTGAAGGAGGTGAGCCGACCCAGGCTGAGATCGGACCAAGCCTGGATTTCTACACGAAGCCATTGCTCAGGCTGGCCAAGGACTCGACGTTTGCTCTCGACGACGAGACCTCTCGGCCGCTGGCTTTATCCATTGGATACCGCTATCTGCCTCAGGCTAACGGCGGGCCGGCGACAAACCGGTTAGAGCCGGTTGTGACCTTCCGCCTTCCCCTGACAGCCAAGCTTATATTGACCGACAGAAACCGTGGCGACCTGGACTGGAAGAGCGGCGGCTTCACCTGGCGCTATCGCAACCGGGTCCAGTTGGAGAGGGAAATAGCGATTCGCTCGTATCACATGACGCCGTACGCCAGCGCCGAGTTCTTCTATGAAAGCCAATACAGCAAGTGGAGCGATACCGCACTTTATGCCGGCTGTCGCTTTCCGATCCGCAAACACGCAGTGTTCAACCCCTACTATGAGCACCAGAACGAGACGGGAAAGCCTCCCAATCAGCAACTGAATCAGCTGGGGCTCATCCTCGCCCTTTATTTCTAGGTTTGTATCGCTGATTTGTATTCGAACGTCCTCGCACTCTTTGGGATTCAAGCCAATCGCCGACGAGCATCCCGCGGCTTTCCCACGAATTACAATCGCTGTTAATGAAGCGTCTGCTGTGCATCGGGCTCCTGCTTGGCTGTTCTGGCATTATCGCGAGCTCTCAGGCGAACACATCGCCGTCAACGCCAAATCAGGATGTAGTGCAATCGGCTGATGCCGCCTTTCGCGCCGGCCATGCCGCCCTGCAGCAGAACAACCTGGTGCTGGCCCACTCAGAGTTCGCCAAGGTCGTGCAGCTCGTTCCACAGGTTGCCGCCGGCCATAGCGCTCTCGGAGCCGTCCTTTACGCCGAAGGAAACCCCGCTGCCGCCGTCGCCGAACTCGAGCAGGCCCACACCCTTGACCCCAAAGACGACACCGCAACCCTCAATCTCGCTCTGTCCTATGCGCAGCTCGGTTCCTATAGCAAGGCGTTGCTTCTCTTCCGTCAGCTCGATACCGCTCAGGCTCAGTTCTCGCCCAGCGATCTCACCGCTTACGCGCGGACGCTTGACGCGACCGGAGATCCCGAATCGGCTCGATCGAAACTCGTCCAGGCACTGAATCAGGACCCGAATAACGCTGCTCTGCACGACGGCCTCGGCACCGTCCTTGCGGAGCAGAACAGGCTCTCCGATGCCCACCCCGAGTTTGACCATGCCCTCCAGATCGACCCAAACCTCGCCTCTGCTCACCTTCACCTCGGCTCTCTTCTCCTGGTCCAGCAGAGTTTTCCGGAAGCCATCGCCGAGCTCCAGAAGGCCGTTAGTCTCGCCCCCAACGACTTGCAGTCCAACCTGCAACTAGGCAAGGCACTCGCCGCCGCTGGTCAGGACGACGCAGCCGTTGGCGCTCTCCGCCACGCCCGCGAACTCGATCCGAACTCAACCGACGCCAAGTACGCTCTCGCTCTCGCCCTCCAGGGCGCCGGCCAGATGAAAGAAGCCATCCCGCTCTTTCAGGACACAGTTGCCGCGCGTCCCACTGATTCCGCCGCCCTCACCAATTTCGGCCTCGCCCTCGTCCAGACCGGTGACGCCAAAACCGGGCTCACCTACTACCAGCGCGCCCTCACGCTCGACCCGAAGAACGCTATCCTCCACGAAGACACAGGCGTGGCCTGGCTCCAGCAGGCCGATCTCGACCACGCCATCGCGGAATTCCGCGCCGGACTCGCGATCGAGCCTGACAATCCCCAGCTCAACTACGACCTCGGCCTCGCCCTCAAACTCCAGGACAAGATTGCGGAAGCTATGCCCGCCCTCGAAAAAGCTGCCCGGGAAGACCCCACGCTGGCCGATCCGCCCTTTACGCTGGGTATCATTTATATGCAGATGGGCCGCTTTCCTGACGCCGCCCGCGAGCTCGAGAAAAACCTCGCCATGCGTCCGGATAACGGCGACGCCTGGTCCATTCTCGGGAGCGTCTATAAGCAAATGGACGAACCAGACAAGGCGGTTCCCGCTCTTCGTCGTGCCATTGAACTTCTACCCGATCAACCCAGCGCCCACATTGTCCTCGCGTCCATCCTCGCCGAGCAGGGAGACACCACCGGAGCCGCCGCCGAGCGCAAGAAGGCGGCCGACCTGAGCCGTGTGGCC
>Ga0210391_10001756_pt1 | contig 19328 bp, 13 predicted proteins | sample IncBWC12OmetaG_FD_160573 | JGI IMG/M metagenome (GOLD analysis project Ga0210391, IMG submission 160573) | Forest soil microbial communities from Barre Woods Harvard Forest LTER site, Petersham, Massachusetts, United States - Inc-BW-C-12-O ...
GGCTCCGAAGCGCCTGATTCCGGTCCAGGTTTTGTATCAGGGCACGACTTCAGTCGGGCCGTACGTCGCCGAAAAATAAGTCAGGCTTCAGCCCCTGACGAATGCCGGGTGCCTCAACAATACGGGTGGCCCATTCAAGCCCGGGTTTGGCTTGAGTGGGTGCGCGGAGTGCCCCCGAACACCTCCCCTGGCGCGAAGCGAAAGCGGAGGGCGATGGTAAAAGAGCCAGGCTTCAGCCTGGAGTCAACGGTGCCTTCAACGTACCGCCTTCAGGCCCGAAAATTTTCGTCGAAACCTGGCCTCGATGAAATCTCGCGCGATCCAGTCCGTGCACGTCATTGCCATGGTCGGCCACCACGACATCAACCAGCACGATCTTTGTGGAGACATGCAGGGTCGGCGCGGGAGCGGTCTGCGCGAGCATATCCGCCGCCCATAGGATGGCTGTCAACGCCACCGCATTTCCTGTCCACAGCAACTTCCTCATCACCCGCCTGCTTTTCTGACGTTCGTTGTGCTCTGTCCCGATTACAGACCGGAAGCGCATTTGCTGATCACGGCCAGTGCATTCTCGGCGCACCAGAAGTGCACGCTTATTCGTGATGCCGGGAAGCCCCCGAATTACATTCCTGAAGACAAGACGAATCAACGGCAAGTTTTTCCCGCGGATGTCTTTGCAGGCTCTGTTAATTTTCCCGACCGGGCGCGAATGCCGACCCATTGCGCCACTTGACAGAGGAATTCGACCAACCGTATTGTCCTTGCCACGGGCATGGAATCGTTACCATCCTGCCTTGTACGTGGCTTCGCGGGATCGCATGTTCGGCACGACCTGCCGCCCTGAGCGTCCACCTTTCCTTTCGCAAAGGATAAGTCATGTCTCTGACCCGCAGGAAGTTTAGGGCTCTGAGCAGCGCTGCCGCGATGTCTTCTTCCATCTCCACCTTGCTTCGCAGCAGCAACCGTGACTCCAGGACAGAGGGTGAGCAGAGCAACTGCGGGTCGCTCGAGGCGCTGTTCCCCTAATGTTGTTCTTCTTGCGATCAGGTGGAGTGAAATTGCATTCGGCAAACGTACGCCACGCTTGTGACTCGGTACGCCCGTAGCGAAATGGTCAAGACCAACAAACATCCGACCCTCAGCGAAGTAGCCAGGACAGCCGGCGTTGGTACCACAACTGTTTCCCGCGTCATCAATGGTGGACAGCGTGTTAATCCCAGGACCCTGGCCCGAGTCCGCCGCGTCATCGAGAAGCTGGGTTATATGCCTAACCAGGCGGCGCGCGTTCTTAGAGGGGATCGCACCAGGACGATTGGACTTCTGATCCCAAGCATCGCGGACCCTTTCTTTTCCAGTTGTGCCGAAGCGGCGCAGGCGATCGCGCGCGCCCATGACTCACTGCTGATTGTAACTACCACCCAGAACGACCCGCACATCGAGATCGAAAATGTGAATGTCCTGATGCGTCATCGGGCAGACGGCTTGATCATCGCACCTGCAAACTCGCAGAGCCAGGCGTTGCGCGATGTCCTGCAACGGCTCGTCATACCGGTCGTTGCCTTGGATCGGCCGCTCGCCGGATCGCTGATCCCCTCCGTGGTCGCCAACAATTTTGCCGGTGCACGCCTTGCCACACAGCACCTCATCGATCACGGGTATAAACGCATCATTTGCCTCACCGGCGAAGCCACCCTGTACACAATTCGCGAGCGAACGCGCGGTTACCGCACCGCGGTCGAGTCCGCCGGCCTGCCCTGCATCGTGGATACTTCGATCCGCGACTACAAGGACGCAGAATATGCAGTCGCAAGCCTGTGTGCCGGGGGTGATCCTCCGGACGCGTTCTTCACTCTGAAAAACAGCACCACGATCTACGTCTTCGAGATACTCCATAAGCTCAACATTCCCATTCCCGGGTCGGTCGCGCTTGTTGGCTATGACGATTTCGAACTTGCGGATACGGTCCGGCCACCCATCACCGTTGTCCAGCAGCCGAATGAAGAAATCGGGCGTATCGCGGCGGAACTGCTTTTCGAAGAGATGCTTGCCGAGAACAGAACCGGCCGTTCGGCCAGACGCCGCGCCGCTCAGCATGTGCAACTTGAGACTCGACTTATCCGTCGAGCCTCGTGCGGCTGCGCTGCATAGGGAAGTTGAAGTGTAATTAAGTCGCCATCATCAACCAGGGGCGGAGAAGACTCTCTCCGGGCCTCTCCTTCGTCATCACGGGGGTCCATCGTGATCCTGGGAAAGCTCCGTCCAACTTTAGGTAAACCCGCGGTCGGTCTTCGCCCCCTTCCACCCTTTATCCCCAAAAAGGCCTCGTGCATCTTGACAGTGGTTTACCAGGTGGATAATATTCTGCCCGATATGGAAACGTTACCATTCAAGGGATGGAAACCATACCACACAACAGGACGGCGTTTCGAACGCGAACCGTAATCGCAGATCTTTTAGGGAACGGCAGGACATCTCAGGAGGCGACCCATGCGCAAGAAATCGACATCGCAAATTGCCGGCGTGTGTTTGCTGGCGTTCTTTTTTGTAGTCCTCAACGGGGCAGCTCAGGATTTCCGCGCGGTGCTGACCGGGCAGGTGACGGATCCTTCAGGAGCCGTGGTGAAAGGGGCTGTTATTACAGCCGTCAATAATGCATCCGGTACCTCATACACTGACAAGACAACCCCTAAAGGGGACTACTACATCCCCTATGTTCTTCCTGGGACCTATACAGTCACCGCGCAGGCGCCCGGATTCAAGTCGATAACCCAGGACAAGGTTCTCCTGCTCGCCTCGGAGACCTTCAATCAGAATTTCAGTCTTCAGGTTGGGTCGGTCAATCAGAAAGTGGTGGTAACTTCGGCGCCGCCGCAACTGGAGACGAGCACCGCGTCCAACAACACAGTGCTCGATCAGCGCGAGCTACAAAACGTTCCTCTGAATGGTGGACAGGCGTACATGCTGATCGGGACCACCCCGGGCAGCCAGTTCACGCAGACTCAGTTCGGGACGGGCGGAGGCTTTTCGGGAACACGCGGATGGGATGTGAACAACAGCTATACGCTGGGCGGGGGCATCGTTGGCAACAACCAGTTCACCCTGAACGGCGTCAACATCACCAGCCAGTATGGCTACGACAATCACAGCCCCGGCGAGTGGAGCGTCTCACCGAATCTTGATTCGATCGAGGAAGTGAACGTGATGACGACAACGTACGACGCTCGGTTCGGCCGGACCAGCGGCGGCACGGTCAACACCGTATCGAAGGCCGGTGGCGATCAGTACCACGGCTCGGCGCGATACGCCTACGAAGGCACGCTGATGGATGCCGATGTTTTCCAGAACAACCTGGCGGGCTTGCCCCGGCAGGGTTATGTGCAGAACCAGTGGTGGCTGGCTGGCGGCGGTCCGATCGTAAAGCAAAAACTCTTCTTCTTCTTTGGATTCGAGGGTTACCGCGAATCCATCGCCGGTACCAAGCTCACTCATGTGCCGCCGGCGTACATGCGGCCTGGCTACAACGGCAATACGGGCGTGAACTTTGGTCTGGTAGGTCAGTTGGATCCGCAGGAATTTCCTAACGGACAGACCATCTTCGAGCCTGGAACTGCGTACTGTCTCGATGGAGGCCCAGTTACTTCCTGCAACTCCAATCACGTCGCGCAGACGCCTTTTCCAAACGACACCATCCCGGGGGCAATGCTGAACACGACGGCCCTGGATGTACTGACGTTTGTTCCGCTACCCAATCTTCCCGACTCCGCGAATCTGGCGAGGGGCAACAATTACCTGGCTCATACTCCCGACCTCTACGACTACAACCAGCCGTCCATCCGCGTTGATTACAACCTGACCCAGAAGACGAAGCTTTACAGCTACTTCCTGTGGTGGAAAGGCACGGAGAATCGCAGCACGAACGGCCTCGAGGGAATCGCCGCCAACGGCAATATCGACAATGCGCGTGAAACCTGGGTGGCTACCCAGGACGTGACCCACGTGTTCTCCCCGACGCTGGTGGGGGACTTCAAGGTTGCATTCGATCGCTTTTTCACGGCGGCGCCCGACGGAGACCTGGCCACACAAACGGATCCGAGCAAGATCGGGCTGACGATGCCGAAGCCTCCCTATCAATCCCAGAACTATCTGCCGGAATTCGGCGTCAGCGACGGATGGAGCACGAACCTGATCGGCGGCAGCACAATTTTCGGCAACCAGACAAACGCCGATGTCACGAACAATTTCACGTTGAACGCGGATCTCACCAAGTCGGCGGGGGCGCACAACCTCGAATTTGGCGGAGAAATTGACGAATTCCAATTCGGTGGTCGGCCGAGCAGCGGCGGTCATCCGAACGGAGATTTCGGCTTCAATTCCGGTTGGACGCAGTTCAACCCGCATGGATCCGGCTGCTACCCGGTAGTGCCCGGTCCGGGAAATACAAATCAGTGCACCTCCAATACCCCGAACGGATCTGCGATGGCCTCCTTCTACCTCGGCGATCCATCGGGCGGCGGCATTGACTGGGAGCCGCCAATTATGGACGGATATCCCGTCTACGCAATCTATACGCAGGACAACTGGCGCGTGAATCATCAACTGACCCTGAATCTTGGCATTCGTTATGACGTGCAGCGCGGACTGCGTGAGCGGCATAACAATCTCAACCGCGGACTGTGCCTGAAGTGCGTCAATCCCATAACCAGCAATTCCACTTTCCAGGCCAACGTCGCCGATGCTGCGACCCAGGCAGCGTGGACCGCAGCCGGCATTAATCCAGCGAGCCTCGACACGGTTTACGGCGGTATCGAGTTCGCGGGCGCTGATGGCCAGACGCGCGACGCCTACGACACCGACTGGTCCGATGTGGGGCCGCGCATCGGCGTGGCTTTTGCGATCAACCCCAAAACCGTAATCCGCGGAGGATGGGGCCTGATGTACTCCTACGGTTTGGAAGGCGGTTCCAGCGTGGGCGAAACCCAAACCACCAACTACACATCTTCTACCGACGGAGGCAACACGCCCACCAACTACTTCCAGACCGGGAATCCTTTTGCCAGCGGTCTGCTGGTACCCACGGGCTCGAGCCTCGGACTTGAAACGGATCTGGGTAACGGGGGCGTTCAGGTGGATTTCCCGGACCGCAAGATTCCGATGGAGCAGATCTTGTCGTTCGGCTTCCAGCGGGAATTGCCGGGCAACATGGTGCTGGATGCGCGGTACGCAGGTAACTTCACCAGCCGGCTCCGCACTTCGGGCTCTCTCTGGATCAATGGCACGGTGAGCCGGCAACAGTTAGTCGAAGCCATCGCGAATCCGTCGTACTTCTCGCAGCAGGTTCCCAACCCTTACTACAACGTTCCCGGCATGTCCGGACCTGGACAGTGCGGTACCGGCACAACAGTTGAGGCCATCACCCTGCTCACGCCCCTCTCTCAGTACTGTTCACCCGGGGGCGTCGGACTGGTGGGGCAATACAATGACCCGATCGGACGGAACTGGTACGACGGTCTCGAGGTGAAAGTGAATCGGCGCGTGTCCGGCTCCAGCGGCCGTGGTCTGAGCTACCAACTTGCATACACATATTCCAAAACCATCCAGGGCGATGGCTACCAGAATGGGTGGCCTTATCAGGACCCCTTCCAGGTTCACTGGCTTGCCGGTTCGGACCGTACCCACGTCTTCACGGCCACCAGCGTCTACGACCTTCCCTTCGGGCAAGGCCGACAACTGTTCTCTTCGCCTGGGCACACGCTCGGTTACCTTGTGAATGACTGGCAACTCAGCGGAGTCTTCAGTGCGCAGAGCGGTACTCCCGTCGGTTTGGACACCGGGCAGTATCACACCTGCACGAGCCAAAGCTTCCGTCCGGCGGGTGGAACATCGGTCGGTCAGGGACACTGGTTCGCTGATAATCAGTCTGCGGCCCAGATATCATCCTGCTGGCAGAGCATCCCGTCATGGGGCTTGTCGGACCTCGAGGGAAATACCTCGCAGATACGCAACCCAACCATCCCCAACCTCGATCTGTCGCTGCACAAGGCCGTGCCGATCCATGAAGCGATGAATTTCGAGTTGCGACTCGATGCATTTAACTCGCTCAACTCAGTGCTGTTCGGCGGACCGGATAACAATCCGGGTGACGGGCCGGCGACATTTTCTCCCCAATCGGGATGGAGCGGCTTTGGCACGGTCGGCCCCACGCAGCAAAACTTCCCGAGAATCCTGCAGGTTTCGGGTAAGTTCAACTTCTGATCCCCTGCCGGACGTAGGATATCTGCGCGCCGAGATACGGTGCGCAGATATCCAGCACGTTAGGAGTGGCAGGACGGACAACTCATATGCGTTCGTTCTGCAGTGACGACCAAAACGGCGAACCGTCGCCAAAAAGAATGGATATCGTGCCTCGAACCATCTTTGTTCGGAACGCTGCGCTCGTCGGTATTGCGGCATGCCTGTGCTTCGCCTTGGCTTCTGGAGAAGCCTCAAGCACGCCGACGGCTAACTCAGGAAATCAACCGGCAGAACCAACCACAAACAGTTATGCGCAGGAGGCAGCGGAAGGCATGCAAACTCTGCAGCGGTGGTACGTGCAAAGCAGCGGCCTCTACCAATCACCTACAGGTTGGTGGAATGCCGCCAATGCGATCACCGTTCTGGTCAACTACTCACGGGTTACCCATTCCACCCAATTCCTGAGCGCCGTCGCCAATACATTTGCAAACGCAAATGCCGCCAATGGCAGTCAGAACTTCATCACCAGTGCGAACGATGACGAGGGATGGTGGGCGCTCGCCTGGATCGACGCCTACGACCTGACGAAAACGCCGGCCTATCTTTCCATGGCCCAAACTATATTCTCCGATCTCACCACGCAGTGGGACACAACGACATGCGGCGGCGGCATATGGTGGAGTAAAGACCTGAAAACCTCGGCCTATAAAAATGCAGTCACCAATGAGTTGTTCCTCACCATCGCGGCATCCCTCGCCAACCGCGTGTCGCAGCCATCGCAGAAGGCTCAGTACCTTAACTGGGCCATCAAAGAATGGCAGTGGTTCGACAACTCAGGCATGATCAACGCGCAGCATCTGATCAACGACGGACTCAAAGCATCGAATCCGGCCGCCTGCGTCAACAACCGCCAGACCACGTGGACCTACAATCAGGGTGTCATCCAGGGCGGGCTTCTCGAACTCTACAAAGCGAACCATGACTATTCATTGATCACCACAGCACAAACCATCGCCACAGCAGCGATTACTAACCTCGTACCGCCCACTGGGGTTCTGCAGGAGCCGTCCATCTCCGGCCCTGACGGACCACAATTCAAAGGTATCTTTGTCCGCAACCTGATGGAGTTGAATCAGGCGTTTCCGAATCCGGAATATAGGGCGTTCGTTACTACAAATGTAAACAGCATCTGGCTAAACGATCAGGGGCCGGCCTATAAATTTGGAGTCTACTGGCAGGGGCCTTTTGACTCGGCGGATGCTACACGCCAGACCTCCGCGCTGGATGTGTTCATCGCCGCACTCCAGATGAGTGGCTCGCCGTAGGTCGCGTCAGCTGAGTTAGCCGGTATCCCTGCAGAAACCCCGTGGAGCGGTTTCGATGACAACCCTGAGCAGATTAAGTGCGTGCATAGCGTTGATTCTTTTGTGCGGGGATCTTCTGGTTCCCGCTCTTTGGTCACAGCGCCGTTCCGCTCCCGCCAAAACACCCGTTGAATACGCAAATGGCCTCGTGGGAACTGCCCCGTTGGACAATCAGATCTTGATTGGGAACGCGCCGCCTCCAGGCGAGCAACTCTACTCGGGTTTCACTTCGCCGGGGGCTGTTCTCCCGCACAGTTCGACAGAGTTGGCGCCCATCAATGCAAACCTCGATCTGAGCTATCCAGCTGGCGTCAGAGCTTCCTATTTCTATCCGAATCGGACCATCATGGGCTTCTCCTATCGTGGGGAAGACGGCCTCACCATCATGCCGGTCGTGGGAGACTGGACGGTCCCCCCTGAGCGAAGAGCCTCCGTTTATGACAAATCTCAGGAGAAGTCTTCGCCCGGCTATTACAGTGCCTACCTTGACGACTTCAGAACCCGCGCTGAAATGACGGTCACCACCTGGACCGGCATTCTCCGCTTCACGTTTCCAGAGACGAAACAGGCGCACATTCTGCTGGACCTGGGCCGTTCCGGAGGAGATGTCGAAATTGTCGATGACCATACCGTGCGCGGAGTTTCGCGACGCGGCGAGAGATATTTCGTAGCCGAGTTCTCGCGGCCATTCACCAGCTCCGGTGCGTTTAAGCAAGACCCGCCGACGCAAGCGCGAGCGCCTTTGATCGGCTTCAGCGATGTGGAACCGGATGCGCACACCGTCACGGGACGCTTTGCCGGAGCCTACCTGGACTTTGCCACGAGCGCAGGCGAACAGGTGATGGTGAAGATCGGATCCGGACTCAGCTATGCGATGGCCGAAGAAAGGCTGCGGGCGGAAGACCCTGCCTGGGATTTCGACGGGGTCAGGCGGCAGGCCGAGAAGATATGGGCTGGCAAACTGAACCGGATCGAAGTGACCGGGGGCACGGAGAAAGAGAAGATGCTCTTCTACTCATGTCTCTATCATTCCTTCGCCAGTCCTCGACTTCTCGCGAGCAAAGGAGATCAGTTTGCTGGTCGCGATGGCGCAGTGCAAACGTCCGATTACGACCGCTATGGCCCGGTGCCTTTCTGGGATACGGGCCGGAACCAGATTGTCCTGCTCTCTCTCCTGGAACCAGACGTGAAACTCGATATTCTGCGTTCCGAACTCGATAGGGCGCGGGCATCTGGCTATATGGAAACCTCGTTTCACGGCGACAATGCTGTCTTCATGTATCTGGGCGACTGGGAGCGCGGCCTTCGCTTCGACTGGCCCGCCGTCTATGAATATCTCCACAAGAACGCCACGGACGTCAAGGGTCCGCGGCACTACCTGACTGAATATATGCAGAGGGGCTGGATCTCCGACGAAATTCCCTCCGGCAATCCAAGTCCGCCGTATGCAGGAGGAAAGGCTGGAGCCGCAACCACGCTTGAGTACAGCTGGGACGACTACGCACTCGCTCTCTTTGCGAAAAAGCTCGGCAAAGAGGACGACTATCAGTTATTCCTGAAACGCGCACACAACTATCAGAATGTCTTTGATCCCGCGGTGGGATTCATGCGCGGCAAAACAGACGATGGGAAATGGATCTCGCCTTTCGATCCCCGCGAGCCTTATTACAACTTCATGATGAAGGAGGCATCGGGTTGGTCTACGCTGTGGCTGGTTCCCCACGACGTTCAGGGCCTGATCAATCTGCTGGGAGGTAGAGATCAGTTCGCGGCCAAACTCGACCAGTTCTTCTCGACGCCTTACACGGCGAAAGGGATTTGTCGTGACTGCACCGGCGTTATCGGCCAGTACGTGCAGGGCAATCAGCCCGACCAGCAGGCGGCCTACTATTACGACTGGGCCGGCCAACCCTGGAAAACGCAGAAACTGACGCGGGAGATTTTGAGGCTGATGTACGGCAGCGACCGCTCCGGCTTCGCTTTCCCCGGCATGGACGATCAGGGCTCAACCTCATCCTGGTATGTAATGAGTGCTCTTGGTTTTTATCCTGTCGATCCGTCAAGCCCGGACTACATTTTGGGGAGCCCTCTGTTCGATCGGTCAACCATTCACATGGGGAACGGAAAAGATTTCACGATTGTGGCTCGCAATAACTCCGCGAAGAATATTTATATCCAATCCGCCACTCTGAACGGAAAATCCTGGAACCAATCGTGGTTCAGTCATTCCGATATTGCGCAGGGAGGCGCCCTGGTGCTGACGATGGGGCCGCAGCCGAACCGGAACTGGGGAAGTTCGCCCCAGGCAGCACCGCCGTCCATGACACCCGCGACTAACTGAAACTCACGGAACCTTTGCAAGGACAACCGATAGGAACAAACTTCAGAAAGAAGCAGACGAACGACACCACCCATGTTTACTGATTTGACAACCTAAACTTTCGGCGTGAATATGTGTAGCGCAAGAATCTTACGATCATTGCGGCTCGCGAAAATGCCGTTGTTCCGGGAGGCATCCGATGCAATCGAAGAGGACCTTGCTGCAAGGGCGAGACTCGCAGCTCTTTCGTTTTCTGTACGCAATCTTTCTTCTTTCGGGTCTTTACCTCCCCCAACAGATCTGGGGTCAGGCAGGATCCTCAACTCTGCCGCTGTCGCCCTCCGACTGGAGTTTGGCTTACAGCGGCCAGGATGCTTCGCTCTCTTCGGTCACCTATGCCGGTCAGCCCTCTCTGCAGTGGCAGGTAACTTCTGCCCTCGGACATTCGGACTGGGTCTATGACACGCTGCCGCTGCCCACAGATGAAATGTATACGTTCACGGTCGAATTGGCCGGCACCGGCACTGCCGCGCTCAACATCTGGAACGGGGAGGAGAATGTCACAACCCCGGCCATCCAATTGTCATCGACGTTCCAGACGCTCAGCGAGACCGTCTCTGTCCTTTCCCCTAACCCGCAGTTCCAGATCCTCGACCCGGATAGCACGACATCGGCCGTCAATGTCTATTTCACGAACCCAACCGTAACTCCTGTGGGCCCGGCTAGCGGTCTCCAGTTGTACCAAATTGCGTACGGCGGGCAGGACTCCACCCTGACCTCGACGGACTACGATGGTGCGCCGGCGTTTGAATGGCAGGTGAGCTCTGCGCTCGGCCACTCCGACTGGATCTACTCGTACCCGCCATTCGTAGCCGGGGACACTTACCAGGTCTCGGCGCAGGTGGCCGGGAGTGGGACCGTCGCGATCAATGTATGGGACGGGAACGAAAATGTCTCCGGGCCGCCCGTAACATTGACCCCGAATTTCCAGACGATCACCGAAACAGTGCTGGTGCTCGCTCCCAACACGGTCGTGGTCTCACCCAGTACCCCGGAGTTCCAGCTGGTGGACCCCGACAACAACGGCTCGTCTGCGCTCACGCTTTACTTCAAGGGAGTGACATGGACGCAAGTGGTACCGGCCCCGAATCCCCCCACGGGTGTGTCGGCCCAGTTGCTGCGGGGTGACAGCGTTGGGGTCGACTGGAGCGCTCCCGCCCAGTGCGGCGGAGCCGGGCTGCCGACCATCACTGGCTACGACGTTTATGTCACCGCGCAACCCTTCGCGGAGAATTATTCGAGCCCGAGCGCGAGCGTCTCTGGGTGCGGCAGCGGGGCTACGAGCGCCACAGTCCATGTCCCGGGAGGCGGACCTGGCGGCGCCAGGGTCTTCTACGCCACAGTCGTGGCGACGAGCGCCGAGGGTAACTCCTCTCCCAGCCCGCAGGTCTCCACCGTTCAGCTCGCCGGCTATGACGGAGAAGCCCAGGCTGCAGTGCAGGAGCTGCAGACTTACTATGACTCTTCGACCGGGCTGTTCAACACGACTGGTTGGTGGAACTCCGCCAACGCCCTCGACGCGATCATCGACTACATGAAGAACACGGGTTCGCGGATTTACATGGGCGACGTTTCCAACACTTTCGCGAAGGCCGTCAACGAGGCGCCGCCGCCGACCCCGGGCAATTTCATCGACACCGCCTACGACGACACCCAGTGGTGGGCGCTTACCTGGCTCGACGCATACCAACTGACGGGCAACCCCGCCTACCTGCAGATGGTGGAGAAGATGTACTCATACGTGACCGCGGCCTGGTCGCCTTCCCAGTGCGGCGGTGGGCTCATATGGCAGACCACGAACAACTACCAGAACTCCGTCACGAACGAACTCTTCCTGGAGTTGTCCGCCCGCCTCTACCTGGTAACCCACCAGGCGTCGTACCTGCAGTGGGCGCAGAAAGAGTTATCCTGGTTCAACTCGAGCGGACTCATCAACTCGTCGTACCTCATCAACGACGGCCTTACCACGTCGTGCCAGAACAATGGCCAGACGACCTGGACCTATAACCAGGGCGTCATCCTCGGCGGGCTCGCGGCGCTGTACCAGGCCACCCATGAACAGGCTTATCTCACGGAGGCAGAGCAAATCGCGAATGCCGCCATCAGCACCCTGGTCAGCTCGAATGGCATTCTGACGGAGCCCTGCGGATCTGTGTGCCCAACCCAGAATCCCGATCAAACCCAGTTCAAGGGCATTTTCATGCGTAACCTGGACGCTCTTTACCGGGCGACAGGCGACCAGACTTACCTGGAGTTCATCGATCGGAACGCGTCTTCCATTTGGGAGAATGACCGCAACATCTACGACCAGATCGGCTTCGACTGGTCCGGGCCGATCAGTGCGCCCGGCCAGTCGTTCAATGCCTCCACATTGAGCTCGGGGCTCGACGCCCTAAATGCCGCCGCCCATGCTCCATAGGGTTAGCATTTCCGGCACGATATTGTGTTCGAGAATTTGACTTAACGCCTCACTGAAGGCCTTCGAATAAATTCCGGCGCGGATCTGCGAAGAGTGTCTTCTCGATGGCCGCTGTCAGTACCAGATATTGGCAAGAATAGGTAGGGTGCGACGGACTTGCCGATGAGACTGCGCCAGGTCGCGCAATGTGCGGGACCTTTCAGGCATTCTCGGACTTCATTTGCCGCATGAGTCAGGCGGAGGTTCAGTTACTTGCCGACAGCGGAGTAAGTTATATGGGCTTTGGCACAGAGTCGACTCCACCCGCTGTGCTGAAGATGATGAACAAGCGTCACCAGCGGGTCGACGAGATGTACGAGACCGCACGCAAGGCTAACCTCGCCACATTAAGGTTACCTTCAACCTCATCCTCGGCTACCCCGGAGAAACCGAGGAGGACAGGCCTGTCACCTTCAGGACCATGAGCGACATCGGGCGCCAACACAGCAATGTTCGCTTCTCACCGAATATCTTCACACCCTACCCCGGCATTCCTATCTGGCCTCAACTTCGCGAACTCGGCGTCATCGAGCCGCAGACACTGGAGGAGTGGATGACGATGCCACTGGGAGCCAACCTATTGCCCTGGCTCAAGGGTCGCGAGCTCGCGCGTCTCGATCGTATGCTCGCTTATTTTCTATTGCTCAACCAGATGCGTCGCTCGCAGAAGTTTTCGCTCATTCAAAAGCTCACCAGCTTGCTCGTCCAAAAACCCATTCGCTGGCGTCTGGATTCCAGGATCTTCTCCTTTCCGTGGGAGATGTGGGTCGCTCAACTCTCAGACCAGATCGTTAGGCGCCCTTCTCTTGTCACGGGTCAGGCATTGCCTGCGGAGCAAGCGAATCTTTGCTGAAATGTTTTCACGCGGAAGTTTCCAATGGCAGATGTACCGCTAAGCCACTCTTGCCACGTTGTTCACGACGCAAAATAACATAGGAATGCAGCCGTATCCGGCGATCGCCAAGGTGGATGGGCGACCGCGTTGCGTTCCGCAAGTATTTCGATATGAGGACGACTTCACCTTTGTGACCAGCAGGTGCCTGTTCGTTGCCTAAAACTCCGGGCAAGGCAGCATGAAGTCCCGCTGATTGACCCAGAGCCTGTTCTCAGCGAGTGCATCATTGCCGAACTACTGGTTTGATCCGGCCATTAGAAACTCTTCTCGGTCTCTCCGTCTGCGCGCCCTCTTTGTGCAATACCACCCACAGAGAGTCAGGGAACCGGAACACGGTCCCTCCTCGCCACTCGATCTCCTTGGCCAAAACGGCCCCGCTGAAGCACTTCAGCAGTGGAGCAGTGATCGTCACACACGCCATCCGAATCAGCCCGGCTCCAACGCAGGAGTGGAGCCCGGCACCGAACGCCAGATGCTGGTTAGGTTGACGCGTGAGGTCGATCTCGTTCGCCTGAGAGAACTGATCAGGGTCGCGATTTGCTTTGTGGACGTCGAGAACGATCTGTTCGCCGCTCCGGATCAGCACGCCATTGAGTTCAACGTCCTGGACCGCGGTTCTGAACAAAATGCGTGGCAAACCTGCATGGCGGAGTAGTTCTTCGATCCCGCATTCGATCTGGCTGGGCTGATGGTGCAGGTGAGCCCATCGAGTGGTGTTCAGAAGAATCGCAGCCCAGGCATTCGCCAACAGCCTCGGTAACGTGTGCGCGAGGGCTACGAAACCGGAGTCGCGAAGAAGCTCGGGACCGGAAGGAAACCAGGGACGCAGCTCCTCGGTCGCGGCTTTTGCCCGTGCCTTCAACTCTTCATCGAATGGGTCTGCCACCGAATCGGTAATGGGTCTGGCAATCGCGCAGAGATTTTCTGCGTCACCTGGGTCGATCCCCGTAACGATGGCGGCGAGAGCCAAACACAACGGCTGCGCAAACGAGGCCTCGAGGTCGAGGGGACGCTCGGCCGGAAGCTTGCCGGCCAACAGATCGGCGACGCCGGACAATTGCTCCCGCCAAACCCGCAGCTCTTCTGGTGAAAGTGCCATACGCGTCTGCGCGCGCAACTTGCGGCTCCGCGCCTGGTCCGACGAGTTGGAGCTTGGTTTTGGCCGCGCACCGCCAGGCAACAGGTGCGGGCATCGGAAGGCCGCGACAACGTCCGCATAACGGTTCAACACCCACGCCTGGCGGTCCTCATCGAACCACGGTGCTTCGTTCGTGCCCTTCGTCGAATCGTCGCGCTGGCTGCTGGCGCGAAAAGAACCGGGATCTGGTATTTCGGAAGCCACTGCATTGACTCATACCAGGTCTTCTATTGACAGTTGTCATCACATCGTCAGAATTCAAACATTTTGCAATGATGCCGGACACTCGTGCCGCACCATCCTGAAGGCTCGGCCGCCTTCAACCAGCTAGTGACAGAAGAGTAACAACCGTGTGACACCCAACCGGGGGCTGCGGAGCAGTATCAGGAAGTAGGTTACTTCTGTTCACCACATTTGGAGATATCGTGCGGTCAGGGAAAATCAATCGAGTTGCCGAAGTGAATTTCCCTACGCGCTGGGCGCACTTTCGGTTGTTAGCCTTCGAAGCGCCCCGCAGAAGCAGTGAGTCTGGAACGGAGCACCGCGAAACTGCGTTAGCTCTGGTTCTCGGTGAGTTATCCGCTCTCCAGAACGACCCGCCCATCGTGCGCATCCACTCGCAATGCACGACCGGTGACGTCTTCCACTCGCTGCGCTGCGATTGCCACGATCAGCTGCACATGGCCATGCGAGCCATCGCGTGGGAGGGCGCCGGCGTTTTGCTCTATGAGCAGCAGGAGGGACGCGGAATCGGCCTCCTGGAAAAGCTCCGGGCCTACGAACTGCAGGACCAGGGCCTGGACACGATCGAGGCGAATCTGCAAATCGGACATCCGGTTGACGCGCGCGATTACGCGCTCGTCGCAGACGTGCTTGTCCTGCTGGGCATTCGGTCCATCCGCCTGATGACGGACAACCCGGAGAAAATCCGGGCCGTTATCGGCGCGGGAATTGAGATTGTCGAGCGGCTCAGCGCAACTGTGCCCTTCGACCAACACAGCGCCCGGTATGTCGCCACAAAGCGCGAGAAGCTCGGTCATCTGACCTCCCCAACGCAGCCCGCCACGGCCGCATTCACGAACCCAGACCCTGCGACTCTCCAAACGGAAAAAGGAATGACGCTGGTCTGACAATTGCGGGACAAACACTGCTCCCGTGCAACGCTACGCTCATTCAAAGGACGGAATCCTAACGGTGCGTAAATCCCGAAAAATCGTATTCTTCTTTCCTTCCTTCGCCAGCTCTGAGGCCACCGCTCCGCTCGGAGTCCTTGCCGTTGCCACGCCCCTGAAGCGTGCGGGGTTTGACGTGGTCCTGATCGACTCCACCATCACTCCCGACTTCAAAAAGCGTGTTCTCGTCGAAGTGCAGGATGCCCTTTGTCTGGGGATTTCGCTGGTCACCGGTCCGATGATCCGCGAGACGGTCGATATTGCCCGCGCAGTCAAAGCGTGGGATCCGGACTTCCCCATCATTCTGGGCGGATGGCATCCGTCGCTGCTGCCGAAGCAGACGCTGGAAGCGCCCTATATCGACTACATTGTCCGCGGCCAGGGCGAATATGCGCTCGTGGAACTGGCGCAGCACATCCAGGCCGGAGCCGCACCCGATTTCATTGCCGGCATCGGCTTCAAGCGCGACGGCAAAATGATCATGACTCCGGAACGCCCGCTGAAGCCACTGGTCGAGATGCCCCCCAAGGCTTACGAGATCGCTGACTTCGACGCCTACGAACGCGGATGCGGACGCCGCTGGGCCATGTACACCTCCAGCCTCGCCTGCCCTTTCAACTGCTCGTATTGCACGAATTCCGGCGTCTACGGCCGCAAATGGAATGCGCTCCCGCCGGAACAGTTTGTCGAAGAAACCGTCGACCTGAGCCGGCGTTACGCGCTCGAAATGCTGTGGATCGTCGACGATAACTTCCTCGTCGATCTGGATCGCGCGCGCGGCATCGCGGAAGGCCTGGTGCGGGAGAACTCTCACTACCAGTGGAGTATCCAGGCGACGACGAACCTCACATCCCGTCTTTCTGTCGAGGACCTAAAACTGCTGCGCCGCGCCGGTCTTCACCAGATCTGCCAGGGCGTGGACTCAGGCTCCCCCACCGTGCTCAAGGCCATGCACAAAGACTGGCAGGATTTCGACTCCATCTACGAGAGCGCAGCCCGCTGCATCGAAGCCGGCATCCGACCCTCTTTCAACATCATCTTCGCGTTTCCCGGTGAAACGCAGAAGGAACGGCGCGAAACCATCAATTTCATGATGGACGTCTGTCGCCGCTTCCCCGGCGCTGAATTCTGGACCAACATCTTCACGCCATATCCAGGCTCTCCCATCTTTGAACGCACCGAGGAACTCGGCATCACCATGCCGACGTCTCTGGAGGGATGGGCAGATTTCTTCCCGCGCTACACCAGGCTGCCCTGGCTCGACGGGGCAGAGCACCAGCGCCTCCAGGTCACCCGCGACTATCTGCGTATTGCCTTCGATCGCATCCCGATTCGCTCTGACCGGCGAAGCTCCATCACCCGGCTCGCACAGAAGGCTATTTCGTTCCCCGCCCGGTGGAGACTCGATCACGATCTCTACCGCATGCCCGTGGAACTGTGGCTCAATACGCAGCTCAAGAAAATCACGGATATGAAACCGGTCGTCGATGCGAAGCGGCTGGCGCGCACTCCCACAGAAGCTGCGTGCTGATGCCGGCGGCGAACCACGCTGAGGTGAAAAGTGGCTGACGTCCTCCTTACTCATTCCTACCATCTCCCCTACGACCGCAAACAGGTGCGGAAGATGCAGCCGTATATGCCGCTGGGCACTCTGTATGCGGCCTCCGCGCTGCGCCGTCACGAAATCTCGGCGGCGGTTTTCGACTCGATGCTCGAAGAGCCGAGCCGGAGTTTTCCGCCGGCCCTCGCGCTGCATTCCCCGAAGATTGTCGCCGTCTACGAGGATGACTTCAATTTCCTTTCGAAGATGTGTTTAACGCGAATGCGCGAAGTGGCCTGGGAGATTGCCGCCGCAGCCCGCGCCGCCGGTGCAGTGGTCATCGGTCACGGCTCCGATTCCACCGATAATCCACGCCTGTTCCTGGAAAATGGATTCGATTACGTGCTCTGCGGCGAGGCCGAGCAGGCCCTGGTCGAACTCTGTTCCGCAATTCTTCGCGGCACGCGCGTTCCCCGCATCGACGGCCTGCTCGGCGCCGACGAGGGACTGCTGCACCTTCCGGAGGCGCGGCGGCTCGCAAGAAATCCTGGCTGGGCCGATCTTCCCGCTCCCTCGCGCGACCTGATCGACCTCGCTCCCTATCGCGCCGCGTGGATGGAAACCCATGGGTATTTCTCCGCCAACCTGGTTTCCAGCCGCGGCTGCCCCTATCGCTGCAACTGGTGCGCGAAGCCTGTTTCGGGCAACAAATTTCACTTGCGCCCGGCAGCCGGCGTCGCTGAAGAAATGCGCGTGCTCAAGACCGAGGCGGGCGTCCAGCACATCTGGTTTGGCGACGACGTGTTCGCTCTCAATCACCGCTGGGTCCAGGAATTCGCTGACGAAGTGGTCAAGCGCGACGCGGCGGTTCCCTTCAAGATTCAGTCGCGCGCCGATCTGCTGAGCGACGAAACCGTGCGCGGCCTCAAGTCCGCCGGTTGTGCCGAAGTGTGGATGGGCGTCGAGTCCGGCTCGCAGACAATTCTCAACGCAATGGACAAAGGGCTGGAAATTTCCTCCGTCATCGCCGCTCGTCAACGGCTGCTGGAAACGGGGATTCGCGCCTGCTATTTCCTGCAGCTGGGCTACCCTGGCGAGACCTGGGCTGAGTTGCAGCAGACGATCAACTTCGTGCGCACAACGCGCCCGGACGACATCGGAGTTTCGTTCTCTTATCCGCTGCCGGGAACCGTTTTCTTCGAGCGTGTGCAGAAGCAGCTCGGCAGGAAGCGCAACTGGACCGACAGCGACGATCTCTGTGTCATGTTCCACGCCGCGTACACCACCGAGTTCTATCGCGCCGTTCGCGACGCTCTGCATGCGGAGGTCGATTCCTGGCACCGTCCGCCGGCGAGCGCCGCATCGGCGGCCGAACTGGAAGAACTGTGGCGCAAAGTCGAGGAGCTGGAACTCAGTTGCAAAAATCCTGATGCGTTTGTGCCGCAGACCGGCCCGGCTCAGACCCTCTCGTTCCCTTCAATCGTGCCTCTTGATCGTCTGGCGCGGGTCAGGGAGGCATAAATGCGCGAGCTTCTTCTGACCCACGGCTATTTTCTCTTCGAAGATCCCAAAGAGCGGCAGATTATGAAGCCGTACGCACCGCTGGGGATCCTCTATCTGTGTTCGCACCTGCGTGCACAGGGATTCGATGTCGATGTCTTCGACACGACTTTCTCCAGCCGTGAAGACCTATTCCACTTCCTGCGCACAGAACGACCATCGGTGCTGGGAGTCTATGCCAACCTGATGACGCGGCCGAACGTCATCGAGATTTTGGGTGTTGCCCGCGCCGCCGGATGGAAGACGGTCGTCGGTGGTCCTGAACCAGGCGCGTACACGCTCGAATATCTGCAGGCCGGCGCCGATTTTGTTATCGCCGGCGAAGGCGAGATCACGTTGCAGGAGATGCTCCAGGCGCTGCGCGCGGGCGAGCACGACTTGTCGAAGATCGCAGGACTCTCTTTTCTGGCTGCGGACGGCACCCTGATTCAGGGCATGCCGCGGGGGCAAATTGGCGATCTTGACCGGCAGCCGTGGCCGGCGCGCCAGGCGGTTGACATCGCTCGCTACGTCGAGACGTGGCGTACGCACCATGGAACCGGCTCGGTGAATTTCATCACCGCGCGCGGTTGTCCGTTCCGCTGCAACTG
>Ga0210391_10001757_pt1 | contig 19327 bp, 16 predicted proteins | sample IncBWC12OmetaG_FD_160573 | JGI IMG/M metagenome (GOLD analysis project Ga0210391, IMG submission 160573) | Forest soil microbial communities from Barre Woods Harvard Forest LTER site, Petersham, Massachusetts, United States - Inc-BW-C-12-O ...
CTGACCCGGATTGCGGGGAGCCTGGAGTATGTGGAGACGAATCCGGCGCCGCCGCGGGCGGAGGTGCTGGAGCGGCTGAAGCGCGGAGAGATTACCGCCGCGGAGGCGATTAAGGATCTGGAGGCGCTGCGATGACACCCAGTATTGCGATCGTTCACGTTCACAATCCGCATTGGCGCGGGATACGGCTCTGGATTCCGCTGTTTCTGTTGTGGATCCCTGCCCTGTTACTGGCGCCGCTGATTCTGCTGGCTGTGGTGGTGGCGTGCCTGGTGGGACGGGTGAATCCATGGACGGCGATCAGTTCGTTTTGGGGACTATTGTGCGCGCTGCCGGGAACGCACGTTCATGTGAATTCGCCGGAGAACCAAGTGCTGGTTCGGATTTTGTAGGAGGGTTTATGCATAGGGTGCAACGAAGCACAATTCTTTACCTTGTCGCGGTGGGGCGGATGACGCCGGAGCAATCCGAGCGGCTGTTGGTGACCTGGAGCGATCTGCGGGAGAGCGAGTGGATCGTGGCGGGGTGCATGGTGCTGGCGGTGCTGGGTCTCTTGCATGGGCAGGGATGGTTTGCGCATGCCTGGGGAATGCACGCGCAACACGCAATTTCACTTTTCAAATTTTGGTTGGGAGGAACGATATGAACGAGAGCCGGAAGCAGATTTTGGAGATGCTCGCGGGGGGAAAGATCACCGCGGATGAGGCGGAGCGATTGATTAGCGCGGTTGAAACGCCGGCGAGCGCGAGTTCGCAGAGCGCCGCAGTCACAGCGGCCAACGGCGCGACATCGACGAGCACAAAGGCGCGGCCGAAGTATCTGCGCGTGCTGGTGGAAGCGGATGAGTCGATGACGGGGCTGAAGGGCGGCACGACGACGGTGAACGTGCGCGTGCCGATGAATCTGCTGCGCGCGGGGGTACGGCTGGCGAGTCTGATTCCGCAGCAGGCGCACGACAATCTGGATCACGCGCTGAACCAGCACGGCGTACCGCTGACCTTGTCGCAAATTAAGCCGGAGAACCTGGAAGAGCTGATCGACCACCTGGAGGATTTGACGGTGGACGTGGACGGCAAGGACGGGAACGTGACGAAGGTGAAGGTGTTTTGCGAGTAGGGTCCTGGTGCAGAAGAAATGCCGCCAGCCGGCTGCTTAGCAAAGAGTTCCTTACGGGTTTCCGGCAATACGACCAGAACCGTGTCGTCGTGATTCGGCTTGTACGTGTGACTGAGCCCCCTGCAACCCCTTCAGTAAAGGCCTTTTACCAACGCTGGATTCACTCGCAGCCAAATGCATTTGCCATCCTTCCCTACATCATTCTGTCCGCACGGCTTCCGCAGGTGAGATCGAAGCCGCTCGGAACGCAGGACCGAGGGTGGCAAAGAACGCGGTAAGAGCGAGAGCAAATGTCGCGATGATCACGACGATCGGATCGCGAGGATTCACACCGTAAAGCTGGCTGCTTAACAGGCGTCCTGCGCCGACAGCCAGTGGAATGCCCAGTGAGAGTCCTAACAGTGCGAGGGTCATTGCCGCCCGCAGGATCAGCCCAAAGATGCTTTTGCGATTTGCCCCCAGCGCAATGCGCACTCCGATCTCGCTTGTGCGCCGCGCCAGGTCGTACGACATCATGCCATAAAGACCAACAGCCGCGAGAACCAGAGAGAGCATGCCGAACAGCGACACAAGCCGTGCAATCAGGCGCTGCTGACCGAAGGTCGTCGATACCTGCTGATTGAGACTCTGAATCTGCCGGATGGGGAGGCTGGGATCGACTGAAGCGAAGGCGGAGCGCAGCATCGCGTTTGTAACAGTCGCGCCGGGACGAGCTTCGACCACCACATCGTGCAGAAAGTGCGATCGCAACTCGGTCGAAGCAGCCATCGATTCCTTGTAGGCGGTGGATTGCGCCTCTGGAATATAAAAGAAGGCGGCTATGGGCTTATCGAGGTTGTAGTTCGCAAACCTCGCGTCTTTGGTGACGCCGACGATCTCGTAGTCGCCGCCATAGGTGGGTCCGCCCTTGCCGAAGTGCTTACCGATCGGGTCTTCGTTGGCGAAGAACTTTTGTGCAAAGGCTTCATTGATGACCGCGACATGTCGCGATTGCGCGGCGTCCTCATCGGTGATCGGGCGCCCCTTGAGGACCGGGTTGCCGAGCGCAGCGAAGTATCCAGGGGTCACTCGCGCCCATCCTGCGCCGCTGTCAGCGTCTGGGCCAGGCGCTGATTTCCCTTCGAAGTAGACCGTCTCGTCCCATTCATCTCCGCTCTGCGGGGTGTAGAGGGACGATGCGACCGACGCCGTTCCAGGAAGAGCAGCCAGTGCATCGTGGATTCTCCGATAGAGCGAGTTGAGCTGCTCAGGTTTGTATCCTGCAAGGAGCGGATCGATATTGATCACGGTTCGCCGATCCTGTTCGAAGCCGAGATCCTGGCGCTCCAGATGGCGCAGGGTGAGTAAGAGCAAGCCGGACGACGATATCAACGCAACCGAGATCGCGACCTGACCCACCACAAGCGCCTTACGAAGCCGCGATCCGGAATGCTTTGTTGAACGATTGGCTCCGCGAAGTGCTTCAATGGGATTCACTCGTGTCGACAGCCACGCTGGAGCGGCACCGAAAAGAACGCACGTGAGGACGGAAAGCACAAGCGCGAATCCAAGAACTGGAAGGGATGGAACAGCTGCGATCGGAACTTCGGTGGTTGTTTGAAATGCAAGGTGAAGAATCATTCGTGTGGTCAGAAATGCTACGCCAAGACCGGCCGCGCCACCGGCGAGCGAAAGCAAAAGGCTTTCAGTGAGCGACTCCTGAAGCAATCGGGCCCGGCGTACGCCGAGGGCCAGGCTGAGCGAGGTCTGTGGCCGGCGATCCATTCCGCGGACGAGCATCAAATTTGCCAGATTGATGCATACGATCAGCAATACGGAAGCTGCGGAGACCATCAATATCCACAGCCAATCTCCGTATTGAAGCTGCATGAATGTCATGCCGGCTCCGCCTGGCACCAGGTTCAATGACTGTTGCGGAAGCTGGACGCGTTCGCTTGCGCTCATTTCGCTCAGATGGGTCCTGAGCCAATCCTGCAGTTCCACTCGCATCTGCGCTTCGATACCTGCGACAGAGCTGCCCGGACGAATCCGCCCAATCATATTGAGCCACGCGACATCTGACTTCCGCAGAAACGAGCTGTCGCCCTTCACCAGAGGTTCGGTTGCCAGGGGCAAGTAGAAGTCGGGCGGCAGGTTGCTCAGAGAATGTCCATAGAAGCTCGGGGGAGCAACGCCGACAATCGTGAATGGCTTCCCGTCGATACGGAACAACGCACCGATCACTGACTGGTCGCGACTGTACTGGTCTCTCCATGCCCGGTAGCTCATCACCGCAACGGGAGGCGCGCCGGCATGATCGTCGCCGGCTGAAAGAAGGCGGCCCGCGATGGCACGAATGCCGAACATCGTGAAGTAGTTCCCCGAGACATATTCGCCGAAGTAGGTCTCCGCCGCCGCGCCGCTACGCGCATCCATGACGCCGAGGAACGTCCCTCCTGAATCGAATGCGGCAAGCTCTTTAAACCCCTGCGTGTGATCGCGCAGGTGAGTGTATAGATCGTCCGACGCAAGTCCATAATCGCCGCCTTCAATGTAGCCGCCATTCACGCAGCACTTCGGCGCCTTACCGATTCGATATAGCTGGTCCGGATGCGGCACAGGCAGCGACTGCAGCAGCACCGCATGGACCAGTGAGAAGATGGAGGTCGTCGCGCCGATTCCCACTGCAAGAGTGAAGATTGCCGTCGCGGTAAACCCTGGGCTATTGCGCAGCCGGCGCAGTGATCGCCGCGTATCCCGAAGCAGAGATTCTGCGAACGGCAAACCTTGTTCGGCCCGGCAGTTTTCCCTAACCGACTGAACCGGGCCGAATTTCAAAACCGCCTGACGCCGGGCCTCCTGCGGATTCATCCCGGCACGGAGGTTCTCGTCGGCTTGCAGCGCAATGTGCGCCTCGATCTCCTCATCGAACCGACTGTCCCGTCCACGTATCATCGTGACGATTTGAGAAAAAAGCCTGCGCAGGTGTTTCATCGGAGGCCCTCTGCTTTCATTGCCAGGAATCTGCCCATGATGCTGGCGGTCTGCTCCCACTCCATGGTCTCAGCCTGAAGCTGCTTCTTCCCATTGCGCGTAAGCCGGTAGAAGCGCGCCCGCCGGTTATTTTCCGAGCAACCCCAATCCGATGCGATGGCGCCTTCCTGCTCCAGTTTCAGGAGAAGGGGGTAAAGGGTGCCCTGATTCACCGAGAGAAGGTCGCCGCTGATTTGCTCGATGCGGCGGGCAATCCCAAAACCGTGTTGCGGCCCCAGGACATCAAGGGTCTTCAGCACCATCAGAGCCAGTGTCCCATGTCGCACGTCGGCCTTGTCCTTCACGCTTCCTCCTTTTGGCTATCAACAGGAGTATGCCATTGCTCCTTTTGGAAAGCAACACGAAAATGCGAGCGTGGATATTGATGGCTGCCGTTTCGGCGGCGGGGCGCGGAAATTGACTGCTCCTTTGGACCCTTCGTTTGAACGAATGCGAACAGGCGCAAATCAATCCTCCCGGCAGTGTATTCGCGCGAAGAATGGGCGCCGGCGGATGATCGGCAACACGGAATAGCGGGTAGCGGCGCTGGGGTTGGCCTGAAATGTCCGGGTAACGGACCCATCAGACATCGCTCCGGAAATGACCTGAATGAGTGCCTGGCCTGTTGGCAACAACTGAGACTCATTTTTGTGGGTCGACGCGCGAGCCTGGTCGGATTGCAGGAGGAGACTGGTCCGAACGCCCACGAAAAGCGATGGGTCACGTGGACGATATCAGGAGATCAAACAGGGATTGGATGAGCATGCGTGTGTTCTTCTGGGGAAGTTCAGGGCCAAGGATCTTCTGCGTGACTGCCAGACCATGGGCAAGGTTGAGCATCACCATGCTGAAATCCTCCGGCTTCAGGCTCGAAGTGATTTCGGAAGATCGCAGGAGGCTCCGAAAGAGTTCACCTCCGTCGCGAACCTGCTGCCGAAGCGCATCAACGAAGCTTTGGCGGATTCGTTCGTTTCGCAGAGCTTCAGCCTCAAATTCGGCACGAAGCACGATCCAGTCAGGGTCGGTCAGCAGGTCAGCAATCGTGTCCCGCATCTTCTTCAGCCGCCCCCTGGCTGAAGACTCTTCCGTGAGAATGGAACGAAAGACATTCAGATGGCGGGCCTGCTCTTCCTGGATCACGGCGAGAAACAGCTCTTCCTTGCCATCGAAGTTCGAATAGAGGGCTCCCCGGGAATAGCCCGCATCTTCGGCGATCTTCTCCGCCACCGCGCCGCCGAGCCCATATCGCAGAAAATGTGTTCGCCCGACAGCGATCAGTGTGGCACGCGTCACAGCCCTGCTCTGCTCGCGTGTCAGTCGCTTGCGTGGCCTGGCGGTGGCTACGGGCATTTTGCTCCTCAGTCTGCCTCAAAGGGCTCCACGAATGTTCGGACTGAAGCCGGTCGGCACATCCCCACGCACAATGAACAATGTGCATCTGGAAACGATTATATCGCCTCCCTTCCAGGAAGACGTGTTGTCCAATCTGGCCTCCGTTGAACGGCAGCAGTCGTTATGAGAGCCATTGTGTCGATCTCCCGTACAGTCTGCATTTACATGGCAGATGCATGCAGTTCTCCGTGTTTGCACCATCTGTGCGTTCAATCAGGTTGACAGCAAGCCCTGGCCACAGACTGGAAATCAACGAAGCTGAATCCTTGTTGCATTCAGATACATCTTGTATCTGACCATGCACGCCATCGCCTGCAGGAAGAGACACAACGGATGACAGCAGAGGTTGATAAAAGCGGGCGATGGAAACCGGACGTCAACCCCTGGTTGATTGCGGGGACCGTGGCTCTGGCGGCCTTCATGGAGGTGCTCGATACTTCCATTGCGAACGTCGCCCTGCCACACATTGCCGGCGATCTGGGCGCCAGTATCAGTCAGGGAACCTGGGTTCTCACGAGCTATCTGGTTTCCAATGCGATCATTCTTCCGGTCGGTGCCTGGGCGTCGAGCGTCATTGGCCGCAAGAACTTCTTTCTGCTCTGCATCACCATCTTCACGGTCGCAAGCTTTCTGTGCGGCATTGCACCGACGCTCCCTGTTCTGCTGCTTGCACGTGTTCTTCAGGGCGTTGGGGGTGGAGGTCTCCAGCCGATGGCGCAGGCCATCATGGCAGATTCGTTCGAACCGCAGAAACGGGGCCAGGCCTTTGCAATCTATGGGCTTGTTGCGGTGCTTGCTCCGTCCCTCGGACCGACGATCGGAGGATGGATCACCGACAACTACTCGTGGCGCTGGATCTTCTACATCAATTTGCCCGTTGGCCTGATCGCATTTTTCCTGGTCAGCCGTCTGGTTCAGGATCCTCCCTGGATCAAAGGCGCAATCGCCAACCTCAGGAAACTGGATACCATCGGCCTCGCACTGCTGACGGTCGCTATGGGCGGGTTGCAGATCATGCTCGACAAGGGAGAGGAGAACGACTGGTTTGCCTCGCCCTTTATCCGCATTTTCTGTTTCCTGTTCGTTGCAGGTATGACAGGCCTGATCTGGTGGCAATGGCGAGCTAGGAACCCGATCATGAACCTGCGTCTGTTTAAGTACAGGAACTTCGCCATCTGCTGCTTCCTGATGATTCTGGTCGGCGGTGTCCTGAATGCAGCAACCGTATTGGAGCCCCAGTTTCTTCAGCAGCTGATGGGGTACACGGCAACCCGGGCCGGGGAGGCGCTGGCGGGCGGGGGGCTTGTATTGCTCGTGGTCATGCCTATGGCGGGGGTGGCGACGGGCAGGTTTCCGGCAAGAAATATGGCAGCGTTCGGCTTCGCCTGTTTTGCCGGCGCCTTCTATTACACCTCGACGCACTTCACGCTCACGATGACGTTTGGTTTCGCCTCCTGGCTGCGAGTGCTGCAAATGTCCTCGATCCCGTTCTGTTTTATTGCCATCACCACCGCTGCGTACGTCGGCCTTCCGAAAGAGGCGAGCAACCAGGTATCAGGAATCATCAACTTTGTGCGAAACGTCGGCGGCAGCATCTTCATCGCGACCACGGGAGCCGTGGTCACCAACCGCTCCCTATTCCACCAGGCGCACCTGCAGGAGTACATGCAGCCTGGCAATCCTGCCTTTGTCACCCATGTCAACGCGCTTACTTCATTCTTCGGCGGGAGCGGCCGAGGGCCGGGGCCGGGCCTGATGGCACGAGCCGCGCTCTATCAGGAACTGAATCGACAGGCGGGTGCGATGTCTTATCAGGACATCTATTTCTTACTCGCCTGCATGTCGGTTGGCATGTTCGGATGCGCCTTCCTCCTCAGAAGGAATAAGCCCGGCGCCGGGGCCTCAGCAGGAGAAGCGATGCACTAACAGCACGCCGCGCTATCCAAGTGGTGGCTCCGACGGTGGGCGCAAGGTCGTCGAGCAGGCGGCTATGAAATCCGTCTCCGTGAAGAAGCCGCAGGCAACGCATCGCGGAATTCCAACGCAGACAGGCTAGTTGGCAAATCGTCAATCGCCAGTCATGTAAGGCGCACAGCCGGAGATCCAAAAGCCCTCGGCCCACGCTGTTGAAGCGTTTCCCGCGCGCGGGCATTACACTGATTCGCGAACGCTTCCTTTCATTTTTTCGCTGCCGGAGATTTCATTGATGGCGTCCCGGGTCTTCTTGCCTGCCCTGCTTTGGCTGATTACCGTTTCGTGTGTGGCGCAGTCCGCGCCTGCCGCTCCTGAAAAACCTGAGGCCAAGGTCGACGCGCTCTTTAAGAAGATGGACACTACCGTCTCTCCAGGCTGCGCGCTCTCGGTGATCCGCGACCACAAGATTATTTACGAGCGCGGGTACGGCATGGCCGACCTCGATCACAATATCCCGATTACGCCGACGACGGTGTTTCATGTGGCGTCGATGTCGAAGCAGTTCACGGCCGCATCGATTCTGCTGCTGGCGCAGGAGGGCAACCTCTCGCTCGACGATCCGGTTCGGAGATACATTCCGGAGTTGGCTGACTTCGGCACGCCGGTGACGATCCGCGAGCTGCTGCATCACACGAGCGGGCTGCGTGACCAGTGGGACCTGCTCGATCTTTGGGGGTGGCGCTATTCGCACGATCTGATCACTGAGGCGGATGTTCTCTACGTGGTGTCGCACCAAAAGGAACTGAACTTTCCTCCCAACACGATGTTTTTGTACAGCAACACCGGGTATACGCTGCTGGCGCAGATTGTGGCGCGGGTGAGCGGACACTCGCTGCGCAGCTTTACCACGGCGCGCATTTTCGATCCGCTGGGGATGAAGAGCACGCACTTCCGCGACAACTTCGATGAGATCGTGAAGAACATGGCCTACGGCTACGTGCCCTCAGGCGACACGTATCAGATGAACGTGACCAATTTTGACACTGTGGGCGCGACGAGCCTGCTGACCACGGTGGAAGACCTTGCCCTGTGGGACGACAACTTCTATACGGCTCGCGTTGGCGGAGCGGCACTGATCGAGCAGATACAGGAACGCGGCAAGCTGAACGACGGAACGCAGCTCGACTACGCGGCTGGCCTCGAGATCGGCAAATATCGCGGCCTGAACACCGTCGATCACAGCGGCGGCGACGCCGGGTACCGCTCGGACATGATCCGCTTCCCCGATCAGCATTTCACCGTGGCCTGCCTGTGCAATCTCGGCTCTGCCGATCCCGGCGATCTGACGAAGAAAGTCGCTGAGATCTATCTCGGCTCGGCGATGCAACCGGTCGAGTCGACTCACCTCGCGGAAATCAAACCGATCACGCTCACGCCGGAGCAGATGCAGGCTAAAGTTGGCGTCTACGTGAACGTGAAAGACCCGGACGATCTGGTGCGCTTGGTGATGAAAGATGGCGGACTCCAGGTGGGCAATGTGGGAGAAGGCGACACCTATGCGGTGGAGGCTATCAGCGAAAACCATTTCCGTTTGGCGATTGCGCCCGACGAGCTCACATTTTCACCCGGCAAGCCGGGCGCGCCGCAGCAATTGGCGATCAAGCACGGGGACGGTAAGAGCGACACGTTCTCTGAGGCGGCGGCCTTCGCGCCGTCGAGCGCGCAGCTCAGCGAATACGCAGGTATCTACAGCAGCCGCGAGATCGATCCGCTTTATGAGCTGAAGGTTGAATCCGGCCCCGTCGGCAAGGAGAGCCTTGTGATTCATCGGCTCAAAGATGGTCCTGACACGCTGCACGCTGCTACGCGCGACTTCTTCACGGCAAATCTGGGCAAGTTTCGGTTTACGCGCGACAGCAAGGGCGCGGTCAACGGGTTTCTGCTGACAACGGGACGTACTGTCGATCTTCGGTTTGAGCGGGGGCGGCCGGGGATTCCGGCACGGTAGGGGCGAGGCCAAGCGTGTTGCGTGTAGACGGACGAAAGAGCCGGACCTTTGGGGGTCCGGCTTTTCATTTTGGGAAGGGCTGGGTACTTACGTTTGGGCGACGGCGGCAACTTCCACGGCCTGGGTGTCCATTTCCGCGGCGCGCTTGTGGAGCTGATGGTGGAGGCAATAGAGGGCGAGCTCGAGACGATCGGAAACGCCGAGCTTGTCGTAGATTTTGCGGAGATAGTTTTTGACGACCTGTTCGGTGGTGCCGAGCTGGTAGGCAATTTCCTTATTGCGCTTGCCCTGGGTGATGCCCGCGATGATGAGCATCTCTTTCTGATTCAGGCGAGGCTGATTGCGCGGATTCACGAGCGAAGTGGCCTGCGAACGATAGGCCTCGATGACCCAGTTGATGGACTGGTTGTCGATCCATGTTTCGCCGGCGGCAATTTTTCGGACGCACTTGATGAGCAGGTCGGGCGAGATGGACCGAGGAATGATGCCGCGGACGCCGCGTCGGTAAAGGTCGACGGTGTGAGCCTCATCGGTGGATGCGGCCTGGACAATGACTTTGAGATGTGGAGCGTGGCGCACGATGGAGGGCACAGCATTGGCCGTGCCGGTGATCATGGCGCCTTCGAGGAGGAGAACGTCAGCGGGATGGCGCTGCACAATGTCCTGCAGGGCCGTAAGGGTGTCAGCTTCAGCTACAACGGAAATGCCTGATTCAGGGCCGAAGACCTTGCGCATGCCAACGCGGTAGATTGCCTGGGAATCGGCAAGGATGACCTGAACCTGGGGCGAGAGCGGTGCGAGCTGGTGGGCGTCGCCATTGCTGTGTCCGTTTGTTTGCGTCATAAATTCGTGTTTGAACTCGCTTATTGAAATCTGTAATCGTCGATGACAGCGGCAGCGAACGGCTGCCCATGCTTCCAGTACGAGCGAACGATGCGCCCCGAGCCATGCACCGCGGCGGTTACGGAGAATCCCATCGAGCCAGCTGGGATTTCCAGCAGGAACTCGATCATGTGACCGACCGGCAGCGGCTCATGCAAGCGGAGCAGCACACCGCTGGCGGAAAGGTCAACGGTAACGGCCTCGCATTCGTGGCCGTCGCACAGCAAAGTTACGCGCAAATGAAGCGGATAGCGGACAGCGCCTCTGAGAGCACGACCGTCCTCAACGCCAGAAGCCGGGCACACTGCGAAGTCCATAGGATCTACTCCGAACACCTTCCCTACAGTACCCGCAAAATACAGCAAGAACTAATTACCAAAGTTTACACGCGCGATTCCAGTTGTAAACCTGGAATGAATTTGGGGCAATGACCAAAAAGGGGGAGGTAACCCCCTTTTGGGGGATAGGGGTGTGCAGGTGATTACTTATCTTTCCCTTTTCTGTCAGTTAGTTACGGGTTAAATAGGGCTGCGGAAGCGCCGACCCAGGATTGGCCACGGTTGTGGTCAACGCCCATCATGATCCCGCGACCAAGGCGGACCAGGCAGGTGAGCGGGGTGAGAACACCGCGGTCGGGCCAGACATAAAGGATGCGGATTTCAGCGTTGGTGGGCCCGGCGGGGGTGTCGATGACGGGATCGAAGGAGACACGCTGCTGGAGGAGGTATTGGTTGCGCTGAAAGGGCGGGATGGCGGCTAGCTGCTCGTCGGTTGGGGCGAAACAGATTCCCTGCCCGGCAAAGGAATACAGGGGTTTGAGGATCCAGTTGTTGCGATCGGCGGGAAGGCGGTTTTGGTGCTGGCCTTTGAAGTAGTCGGAGAGAAAGACGGCGGGGGGAACGGCGGGGTGGTCAAGCCAGGGCAGCGAGAACTTGCTGACGTGGAAATACCAGTTGGGATGGCCGGCCCATTCGACGTCGAAGGATTCGCGGTAGTCGAAGCGGAGATGGATTTGTTTGCGGACGAGTTCGTCGACGATGGCGCGGTTGTAGATGCGGCGGATGGGGACAACGCGGCGGCCATCTCGATAGCAGAGGCGGATGCGGCCGCTGACACGTCCCTCGGACTCGACGACATGTGGCTCGATGCCGGCAATGTCGACGATGCGGATCCCAAGGCGTTCGGCGGTGACGTTGAAGTCGGGCAGGGTCTTTTGGGTGGCGGGGTCAACGTCGGCGAGGACGACGTGGTCGGGATCGTGGTTGGCGACGATGATGCGCTCGAGGAGCTTCCAGTATGCGGATTCATCGAGGCCGCCGAGCAGGCAGCGCAGCGAGGACGGCAGGGAGAATGCGGTGCGATAGGCTTCGTTGAGGACCCACTGAAATCCGAAGATGGAGGGGAAAGCCTGCATTTCGACGAGGCGCGGAGTGAGGCGGCCGTCGGGTTCGCGAACGAGGCCGAAGTCGGCGGTGAGGAAGTGGGGATGCGCGTCCTGATCGGCGGCGCGCCAGGCTTCAGGAATGGCGGCGAGGGAGCGGGCGAGATAGACAGGGTCGTCGACGAGGCGGTGGGTGAGCTCGGCGCCGATGGCGGCCATTTCTTCGAGCATTTCGCGGGGGAAAAAGCAGGGCGTTTCCGCGATGGCGAAGGAGACATGGGTGCGCGTGACCGCGTCGAGCGAGTGCAGCATAGTGCGGAAGGCATCGGGGCGGAACTGGCCGTTGAAGGCTTTGCGGAGCTCGGGGATCACACGATGAGGGTAATGCGCGGGAGGTGCGGGGAGCAATTGATGGTTACTGAAACGAGTAAGTAATCTTCGGCCGGGAGGGGATTACCTCGGTGCCAGAGGCAGCGATGAGGCGGTCAGCGGTGGGACGGTCAGCGAAAGACGCTTCGCGGGCGAGAAAAAATGCCGGCTTTGGGCCGACATTTTTATGCTGCGAAGATTGGGATGGGGCTTAGGCGGATTTCTTTGCGCCTACGGCTTTGACGCGGGCGTTGAGGCGGCTCTTGTAGCGGGAGGCGGTGTTCTTGTGGATGACGCCCTTCTGCACGCTCTTGTCGATGGCGGAGACGGTGGCGCGATACTGCTCACCGGCAGCCTTGGGGTCGCCCGCCTGGATGGCCTCGCGCAGGGAGCGGAGGGAGGAGCGGAAGGTGCTGCGGTTGGAACGGTTCACCGCGGTCCTGGTAACGGTCTGACGGGCGCGCTTGAGCGAGGAAACATGGTTCGCCATGGGTGATTCAAATCTCTCTTTCGCAATGGATGCAGGCAGGAGGGACGCAAATAGCGCATCCGCCGCAAACACTAAGTTTACGGCAAGCGGGGCGTGGGGTCAATGGAGATCAAAGGGGGCAGCTTTTGCCACAACTGACCTTCGCGGTATCTTCCGTTCTAAGTGACAGCGGTCACTGACATTCGAGGTGTCAGTGTTTATGTCTCGAACAGATGGAAATGCGGTGAGCCAGATGGCCAGCCTGTTCCACGACATCCGTTATGCGCTGCGCCAGCTGGGCCGCAGCCCAACCTTCGCGGCAGCCGCGATCCTGATGCTGGCCCTGGGCATCTGCGCCACGAGCACGGCGCTGAGCTGGATCGAAGGCACAATGTTGCGGCCGGTGCCAGGCGCGCGCGACACGGACGGGTTGGTCACGATCATGCGGGGCCAGTGGAATGTCTCCCCAGCGCCGCCTTTCTCCTATCCGGACTATCGCGACCTGAGGAGCGCCAACCGCACCTTCAGCGGCATCCTCGGTTACCACCACGAGTGGGCCACGATGACCCTCGGCAACTCGCAGGAGCGGGTCTACGCCGCGCAGGTGACGGGAAACTACTTCGACGTGCTGAGAATCCGCCCAATTCTGGGCCGCTTCTTCCGCGTGGATGAAGAGGCACAGCGGGGCGGGGTGCCCTACGTGGTGCTCGGCTACTCGCTGTGGAAGAACCGATTCGCGGGCGATCCGGCAATCGTGGGGAAGTCCATCGATATCCAGCACCAGCCATTTACGATCATCGGAGTAGCGCCGGAGGGCTTCGTTGGCTGCATGCCGGCCATCCGTGAGGAGGTGTGGGCGCCACTCGCGGTCAATACGACGCCGGGCGGAAACGACTGGAACGTGATGCATCGGGAAAACGCCTGGCTCAACGTGGTGGGCCGGCTGCGTCCCGGGGTGAACCAGCGCGCTGCCACGCAGGACCTGGAAGCGATCATGCACGGGCTGGTCGCCGCGTACCCTAACGAGCACCCGGGGGTGAACACCATCACGCTGGATCCGCTGTGGCGGTCGCCCTTTGGCGGCAACGGCTACTTCGCGTCGTCGCTGCCGATCCTGCTGGCATTTGCGGCACTGGTGCTGCTGCTAACCTGCGCGAATGTATCCACGCTGATGCTGGTGCGGTTTGTGGCGCGGGCGCGGGATCTGGCGATCCGGCAATCGCTGGGCGCGAGTCGAACCGAGCTGATGCGACAGATGATCCTCGAAGGGTTGTTTGTCTCGCTCGCCGGGTCAGGCCTAGCGCTCATCCTGACGGTTTGGACGTCGAAGATGCTGGGGCGCTTCGTTCCGCCAAGTTCCAATCCGATCGTAGTGAGCGGCACGGTCGATCAGAGCGTTATGCTGGTGGTATTGATGATTGCGATGGGCGCGGGTGTGCTCTGCGGAGCGGTGCCAGCCTTGCGTTCCTCCCACATCACGCCGGCCGAGGTACTCCGGCAGGACTCGGGGAGCCAATTCTCCGGGTCGCGTAACCGGCATGTGCTGAGCGGGCTTGTGGTTGTGCAGGTTGGGCTCTCGGTAGCCCTGCTGGTTTGCGCGGGGCTGTTCCTGCGGACGCTCCGCAACACGGCGAACGCAGATCCTGGCTTCGATCAGACGCATGTGCTCACGGCCAGCATCGGTTTGAACGTTGGCTATTCGCAAACTGAGATCCATCGCTTCCAGCAGAAGATTCTGGCGCACGCGCGGGAGCTGCCGGGGGTGACGCAGGTTTCACTCACGGACTGGCTGCCGCTGGGCCTAAGCCGGAAGACTGCCGACGTATGGCGCGAGGGTTACGTTCCGCAGCCGCATGAGTCCGGTGAAGTGGGCCGCGCCGATGTCTCCGCGGATTATTTTGCGACTCTGCGAATCGCGATGATCGAAGGCCGCGCCTTCACCGATGGGGACACCGAGAATGCGCCGCCCGTGGTGATCGTGGATCAGACAGCGGCTGCTCGCTATTGGCCCGGCCAGGATCCGGTGGGACGCAGGCTGAAGATGTGGAATAGCCTTTGGACCGTCATCGGCGTCGCAAAAAACAGCACGCATTACCGCATTGGAGGGCCGGCGGAGGCGATGATCTACAATTCGATCCTGCAAACCGGCGATCCGGAAACGATTTTGCAGGTGCGCACGCCGGGGGATCCGGAAGCTATGGCGCCTGCGGTGGTGGAGGCGATTCACCAGATCGATCCGCAGTGGCTGGTGTACGACGTGCGCCCCTTGCGGCAGTCCACCGAAGTGGCCAGCACCTTCGCTATCGTCGAGTCCACCTTCGCCTCAGCGTTCGCGCTGTTGGCGCTGGTGCTGGCCGCGACGGGCATCTATGGCGTGCTGGCCTACCGCACGCAGTTGCGCACCCACGAAATCGGCATCCGCATGGCGCTGGGGGCGGGGCGCCGGGATGTGCTGTGGCTGGTTCTGCGCCAGGGGCTGCGACTGGCCTTTCCAGGCATCGCTCTCGGCCTTGTTCTGAGCATTGTGTTGACGCACTTCATCACCGCACATCTTTATGGAGTCAGCCCGGTTGACCCGCTTACCTTCGCGGCGGTCACGGTGCTGTTGGCGGTGGTGGCGGGGGCCGCGTCGTCGCTGCCTGCGCTGCGGGCGATGCGCGTCGATCCAATCGCGGCCATCCACGAGCCGTAAGGCATGAAGACGAAACGCAGTGCGATTGTGTCCGCCGTCCCTGCTCCGTGATAGTGTGCTGCATGAGAAAGGGGCCTCGGATCGAGATGCGTGGACTTTGGATTCTGGCAGTGATGGCAGCGGGAGCAGGGCCTGCGGTGGCGCAGAACGTGCAGTGTCCGGTGGCAGCGCAGGCTAAGACGACGGAAGCGGAGCTGGCGGTTCTGAGCCGCGATTACGACAAGGCAACGTCACTCTACCAGGCGGACCTGGCGAAGACGCCGAATGATCCGGAGGCAACTGCGGGGCTGGTGCAGGTGATGCTGCGGCAGCAGAAATGGTCCGATGCCGAAGCGCTGGCGGAAAAGGGCGTGGCTGCCAACCCTCGCAGCGTGGTGATGCTGACGGCGCTGGGCGAGGCGCAGGTGCGCGCGGGCAAGCCGTGGGATGCGTGGCAGACGCTGAAGACGGCGAACGGCATCGATTTGTGCTACGCGCGGGAGCATTTGCTGTTTTCGCAACTGGCGCACATCAATTCCCTGTATGCGACGGCGCTGAAAGAGGCGCGGATGGCGCACATGCTGGACCCGCACGATCCGGAGATTCGGAGCGAGTGGATCTGGACGCTGCCGGCGGCGGAGCGCATGAAGGAGCTGGAGGCGTATCTGGCGTCGCCGACGGGGGACGATCCGGATGACATCCGCCACATGCAACAGCTGCTGGACTTTATGAAGAGGTCGGCGGACACGCCGCATAAGGCATGCCGGCTCGTGTCGAAGGCGGATTCGACGGAGATTCCGTTTGCATATCTGATGGCGGATGCGCAGCGCATCAAGGCATTCGGGCTGGAAGTGAAACTGAATGGGAAGACGGCGCGGCTGCAAATTGACACGGGGGCGGGGGGCATTTTGATCAGCCGGTCGGTGGCGGAGCGCGCCGGGCTGAAGGCCGTTTCGCACACAGAGATGGGCGGGGTGGGATCGAAGGGATATCAGGCGGGCTACACGGCGTATGCGGACTCGATCCAGATTGGCGGGCTTGAGTTTCAGGATTGCGAAGTGCGCGTGCTGGACAGCCGGAACGTGGCGGATGAAGACGGATTGATTGGGATGGATGTGTTCAGCCGCTTCCTGGTGACGCTGGATTACCCAATGCGCAAGCTGGGGCTGGGGCCGCTGCCGCCGCGGCCGGGCGAAGCAGAGACGACGCCGACGCTGCGGAGCGATCAGGCTGAGAGCAACCCAGGCGGAGATACAAATGAGAGCGCGGCGAGCAGCGCGGATGCCGGCGACAAGCCAGCGGCGCAGGCGGCTACGCCGGTAGCGCATGGGCCATTCGACCGGTATATCGCGCCGGAGATGAAGGACTGGACGGCGGTGTATCGGGTGGGTCATCAGCTCCTTTTGCCAGTGAACATGAACAAGAAAGTGAACAAGCTTTTCATTCTGGACACGGGGGCGTGGGCCACGAGCGTGGCTCCCGATGCGGCGCGGGAGGTGACCAAGGTGAACAGCGCCGGAGACCAGATGAAGGTGAAGGGGATCAGCGGAACGGTGCAACAGGCGTACTTCGCCGATCAGATCACGTTTTACTTTGCGCATCTGGGACAGATGGTGCAGATGGTGCCGTCGTTCGATATAGCGAATGTGAGCAAGAGCACGGGGATGGAAGTTTCAGGGTTTATTGGGGCGAGCACCATCGATTTGACGACGCTGAAGATCGATTACCGGGATGGGCTGATCCACTTCGACTACACGGCGAACCGGGGGTACGTGCGCAGCGCGGGGCCGTAGAGAGATCTCTGGCGGACATGGGGGTGCGCTAAACTCACCTCCGTGCACCACGAGCAAGCACTTGTCGCCGCTTTTGTGACGCGCAGTAAGCGTGACCGGTACCGCGAGTTTCTCGACAATCCGCGGGTGCGCCATCAGTTTACACATCGGCTCGCGCACTTCACCGATTTTGATCCCAGGTATCGTCTCCCGTTTCTCAGCAGACAACTCTTCGTCGGTAACATCACCAGCGAATTGCAAAAACGGCACTCCCCCAGCGTTGTTTTCGCGATCTCTGAGGATCCTGCGCTCGACCAGAAGGAGGTCCTGCTCAGCGACGCTCTGCCGTTGATCGTCGGACGCGGCATGGGGACCGTGCTCTCCTGTCTTCCCGGACGTCTTGCGTTTGTGGAGACTGAGGACGAGCGATTCATTCTCGAACGTCACGATCCGCTCGAAAAGCGCGAGTATGTGCGCTTCGTCGTCGGGCGCAAGGACGAGGACAGTCACGTTGAGCAGGGAATATTTCAAGCAATCATGCTGGCGCTGGAATGGGGAATGATTATCGGTCAAGACGCCGACGAATTGTGTGAGCTGCGCGAGTGGTTCAACGACAATCTGGAGAAGCCAACTTCCTTCGGACGGGACACGCTTCGCCTTGGGATCTGTCGGTTTAAGACGGGCGCCGCCGAGCACATTTCCCGCATATGGGAAATGGTTCGCATCCTCGAACGCCACGGCATCTACGTGAAGAAAATCAGGACGGACAAGCCCGGCTACGTACTCTACGAAGACGAGTGGCAACTGGTTGCCGAGCCGTTTCGCAAAGGCACGATGGCGCGAAAGTAAGAAGCTGCGGGATGCTGAATTATGCGCGCGATTACGGCATAACCGTGATCATGACGGCGCCGTGGCTGGGGACCTGAGCACCGTAGCCGCCTTTTTGGTCCGCTGCGGATTGTTTGGACCAGAGGTCGCGGACCGTCGCGGTGAGGGTGTTGGGGTAGCCGATGTCGGTCCAGGCTACGTTGATTTGCGCTGCTGCGGCGCTGCGATTGAGGAGAACCACGGCGCGTCCGCCGTTGGCGAGTTGCTTCGACCAGACTTCGAGGTCGCCGTCTTTCTTCACGCGATGGCCCTGGATGCCGAGGGGATCCTGATCGATGGCGATGACGTCTTTGTTGAGCAGGATGGACTGCGTGTCCGCGGACATGTGAGCGACGTCGTTGCCGACCAGCAGTGGCGCGGCGAGGAGAGCCCACATGCTGAAGTGGGCGCGATCTTCGCCGGTGGTCATGCCGCCGTTGCCGACTTCGAGCATGTCAGGATCGTTCCAGTGGCCGGGCCCGGCGTAGGGGTAGAGCTCGCTCACCTGGTCGAGGATGAGAGTGACGCCGTTGCCGCCCCAGTCCTTCTTGCAATCCCAGCAATCCTGAATGTCGCCGGTGGAGCGCCAGAGATTGCCGCAGGGGCCGGCCCAGAGCCAGGGCTTGTTCGATCCCCACTCGCAGATGCTGAAGACGATGGGTCGCCCCGTGGCGAGGATGGCGTCGCGCATGAGGGTGTAGGAGGATTCGGCGGACTGGCCGGGGAGGGTGTTGCACCAATCGATTTTGACGTAGTCGACGCCCCAGTCGGCCCACTGTTTCGCGTCCTGATATTCGTGCCCCATGGTGCCGGGGCGGCCAGCACAGGTTTTGGCGCCGGCGTCGGTGTAGAGGCCGAACTTGAGGCCTTTGCTGTGAACGTAGTCGGCGAGGGCTTTGATGCCGGAGGGAAACTTGGAGGCGTCGGCGACGATGTTGCCGTTGGCGTCGCGGCTGATCTGCCAGCAGTCGTCGAGATTGACGTACTGGTAGCCGGCGTCCTTCATGCCGTTGGAGGCGATGGTGTCGGCGGTTTCGCGAATGACCTTCTCGTTGAGGCCCTTGCAGGCGAATTTGTTCCAGCTGTTCCAGCCCATGGGCGGAGTGCGGGCGAGGCCGTTATCGAGCGCGTGGCCTGCAAACGGATACATTGCGGGAAGAAGAACGAGAATGGCCAGGGCGCGGAAGCTTATCGATCGCATGAAAGAATCCCTCTTGCCGGTGGAGGATTGGCGCGCAGAGCGCGGAGGATCACGCGGCGCGGCAGCGTGGAATTCCATCGACGGAAAATGGTAGCACGGTGGTTGGGCCAACCTTCGCGCGGGGAATTGTTCTATTGTTTTCTATGTTGCTGGAGCGGAAGAATGCCGCGCGACGCACAGGTTGAGAGGTTATAGCGACGATGGAAATTTCCGAACTTTTGGCGGGCGTAACGGCGCCGAAACCGCGGCAGCCGCGGCCCATCATCAACATTG
>Ga0210391_10001759_pt1 | contig 19320 bp, 15 predicted proteins | sample IncBWC12OmetaG_FD_160573 | JGI IMG/M metagenome (GOLD analysis project Ga0210391, IMG submission 160573) | Forest soil microbial communities from Barre Woods Harvard Forest LTER site, Petersham, Massachusetts, United States - Inc-BW-C-12-O ...
CGAATGTTCCCGGCCCCCACGCGCGCCCCCCCGCCACACGAAACGGCATCTTCGCCAGCGTGCCGAGCGGATACACCGTGTCCGTGTGCCCCAGCACCAGGATTTGTCCGCTCGCGCGCCCCGCACCATCCCAAATTTCCGCGCGCACATGATTGCCGCGCTCCCGCTGCCGCAAAATCCGCACCTTCGCCCCGCGCCGCTGCCATTCCCGCGCCACCATCGCCGCGCACTCGTCCACCGCGCGCTTCACATGGCTAGGCGATTCGCAGCGCACGAATTCGCCTAGCAGCTTCAGCATCTCGCTTTGCCGTCGGCGCAATTCGCGCAGGAGCCGTTTCATCGGCTTGCTTTCTGAATGCATCACAGAAGCCATCCGTGTTTCACCCGCCGCCATGCTAGCAGAGATGACCCGTAGGCGGCACCCGGTGGGGCTGACACCCGGTGAGGCTGACACTGGCCTGCTTTCGCGTTATGCTTCGGCAATGCGGTGGCAAATCTTCCACATCGCTGTGCTGGCAGTTGCCTCGCTGGTTCACTCGCCGCTTCTGGCGCAACAGGCGACGAGCCGCCCCGTTACGATCACCGTGCACGATCAGACCGGAGCTGGAATCGCGCATGCGCAGATTAATTTGGTGCCCGCTCCCGACCCGCCTCCGGCGAAGATGGAGACCGATGCCGAGGGCCACCTGCGGCTGAACTTGAAGCCGGGAACCTACACCGTGTTCGTTTCCGCGCCAGGATTCAAAGAAGCTGCGCCGCAGATCGAAATCGCTGCGGCAGACGGTGGCGCCGACACGGCCCAAATCGTCCCAGTTGTGCTGCGCATTGGCGATGTCAGCTCGCCCACGCCAGTCTATCCGGTGGACTCGCTGGTACTCACCGCCGATCGCCTCCACGTTCCCGTGGTGTTTTCGCCTGCGGAATTTCGCGCGCTGCCGCATGCGAGCGTTACCGTGCACAACGCGCACACGAATGCCGACGAGACGTACTCGGGCGTGCCACTGGCAGTGCTGCTCGCGAAACTCGATGCGCCGCTCGGTGAGCATTTGCGCGGCAAGGCGCTGGCGAACTACATTGTGGCTTCAGGGTCGGATGGATACTCCGTGGTGCTGTCCATCGCGGAAGCCGATCCCAGTTTTCACGGCGGCGACGTACTGGTGGCCGACAGGCGCGACGGCCAGCCGCTCGCGAAATCCGGCCCGTTCCAGCTGATCGTCTCCGAAGACAAGCGCCCCGCCCGCTGGGTCCACAACCTCGTTTCGCTCTCTTTGCAGAGCCTTCCGTGATTGGCCCTGAAGTGAGGAGGAACGGGCCTAGCATAGGCCGTCGAATGCGAACACGCGCGGCATACCGTTGCTTTCTTCGAGGGCGATCACGGTTGCAGTTAAAGCTTCCGCCGTTCCTAGCATTGCCAGTATTCAGTCTCGTGCCTGCACCCGTCGCTTGCCAACAGACTCAGGAGCAGATGAGCCAGCCTCCTCTGGAAGTGCGACTGACGACGCCTTCGTGGCAGAAGGGATCGTTAAAGGTTGGCGTCGATTGCGTCAACCACTCTTCGACTCCGCGTTATCTTCCGGTCATGGGAACCTACATTTCTTTAGCTGTGAATGAAGCGGCGACCGAATCGGTATCTTGGGGGCCACACCGATTGCACCGGGAACCGTCGTTCACAACGGCTACTACCCACGCCCTGGCGTTGCTGTGGTCAGCCTAAAAAGGAAACCCGTCGCGGGACACCGACGCGGGCAAAATTGCGCGTGGAAGCATTTTATTTTCTCAGCGAAGTAGACTGGCAAGAGAACAAGCACTATCACGAAGTACGCTCCAGCGAGCACACCAAGCCTTCGACGCGCCCGGAGTTTCTCAAGCCGCAATCTGCGACATGTTTTGCCCGACGAAAATCGTATCCTCCCCGACGTCTACTCCTTCGACGAGAAAGCAAATGCTCGCGGCAAAGCCGTTGGCGATAAACTGGCAGACAAGTCCCCATCTTGCTCGGAAGACGCCCCGCCGACGGATCGATTGCCCATCGCCGATTCCCACCTGCCTGCGTTTCGTATAGAATTGTTCGATTGTGCGCTCGCGAAAATAGTGTGCGGCTGAAAGCCGCCCGGCGCAGCAATGCCGGGCTCGGCTCGACATTCTATCAATCGGCCACGAATAGGCGATCAATCGGCGTTCGATACGCAATCTTTACACAAACAACTTGCAGGCAGAGGCCAATACACGATGCTCCTCGATAGCATAGGGATCCAGAAGATCCTGCCGCACCGCTACCCGTTCCTTTTGGTGGACGCCATTGAAGAGATGGAACCCAAGAAGCGGATTGTGGGAATCAAGAACGTCACCATCAACGAATATTTCTTTCAGGGGCATTTTCCCGGCAAGCCGGTGATGCCCGGCGTGCTGATCATAGAATCCATGGCGCAAATCGGGGGGCTGCTGTTGCTGCTGGACATCGCAGACCGCGACAACAAGCTGCTCTACATGGCCGGAATTGATTACGCGCGCTTCCGCCGCCCGGTGATACCCGGCGATCAACTGCGAGTGGAAGCCAACGTCCTGAGCTTCAAAGGACCGTTCTGCAAAATCGCGGCGTGGGCGCGCGTGAACGGTGAGCTTGCCGTCGAGGCCACGCTGATGTGCGCGATGGTGGACGTCAAAGCCGATGGCACGCCCGAACGCTCCACAAATTCCGTCGCGCACGTTCCGGTGAAGAAGTAGATGAGTGAGATTGATTCCCGCGCGAACGTTGCGTCCAGCGCTAAGATCGGCAAGGACGCAAATATCGGCGCATTTGCCGTAGTTGGCGACTCCGTCGAATTAGGTGACGGCTGCATTGTGGATGACCACGCCATCGTGCGTGGCCCGGCGCGACTAGGCCGCGCGAATCACGTTTATTCCTTCGCGGTCGTCGGCGGCGATCCGCAGGACCTCACCTATAAAGGCGAGCGCGTCTCCATCGAAGTGGGCGACTACAACGAATTCCGCGAATTTTCCACGGTGAATCGCGGCACAGTGAAGGGCGGCGGCGTTACGCGCCTGGGCAGCAACAATCTAATCATGTCCTACGCGCACGTGGGGCACGATAGCCAACTCGGAGATTTCAATATTCTGGTGAATGGCGCGACGCTCGCCGGGCACGTGACCATCGAAGATTACGCGCAAGTGGGCGCGTTCTGCCCCGTGCATCAGTTTTGCCGCATCGGGAAACATTCGTACATTGCCGCGCATACGGTAATCACCCAGGACGTGCCGCCGTTTTCGAAAATTGTGGCGCCGCGCGGCACACGTTGCTTCGGCGTGAATCGCGTGGGACTGGAACGCCAGGGATTTTCGTCGGAACGCATTGTGGCGATTGAAAAAGCGTATCGCTTGCTGCTGCGCTCGAAGTTGAATACTTCGCAGGCGCTGGAAAAGATGCGTGGAACCCTGGCGGACTCGCAGGACGTCTTAACTCTAGTGCAATTTATCGAGTCGGCCTCCTCCGACCGGGGTCTGACGAAATAGCATGACGCTGCCAGCCACAGACAACAGGGCGACGACCGCGATTGCAGCGAACTGGGGCCTGATCGCCGGGAACGGTGATTTCCCGTTTCTGGTGCTGGAAGGCGCGCGCAGCCGCGGCATCGAAATGGCGGTGATCGCGATCAAGGAAGAAGCTTCGCCGGGCCTGGAGCGCGTGGCGAAGCGCCTGCACTGGGTGAGCCTGGGGGAACTGAGCCGCACCATCGAGCTGCTGCACGCGGAAGGTGTGAAGCGCGCAGTGATGGCCGGGCAAGTGAAGCACAATAAAATTTTCAGTTCGATTCGCCCGGATTGGCGTCTGGCAAAATTATTATTTTCGCTGCCGTCGAAGAATACAGATTCGTTGATCGGTGCGGTGGCGCGCGTGCTGGAAGACGAAGGCATCGAGCTGGTGAATTCCACGGAATTTCTGGGGCCGCTGCTCCCTGGGGCGGGAGTGCTTACTCGCCGCGCACCGGACGAATCCGAAGCAGCGGACATCGCCTACGGGCGCGGCGTGGCGACGCAGATTGCGGGATTGGACCTGGGACAAATGGTGGTAGTGCGCGATCGCGCTTGCGTGGCTATTGAAGCGATGGAAGGCACGGACGAAACGATCGAGCGCGCCGCGCGCATCGCCGGCGGGCAACGGCTGGTAGTAGTGAAGGTAAGCAAGCCGCGGCAGGATATGCGTTTTGACGTTCCGGTGGTGGGTTTGAAAACCATTGAAGTGATGAAGCGCTGCAACGCCACAGCGCTGGCGATTGATGCGGGGCGTACTTTGCTGTTCGATCGCGATGCCATGATTCACGCGGCCGACGATGCCGGCATCGCAATCGAAGCCTACGCGCCGGAACGCGTTGTCAGCGGCAGCGACGACAGCGGCGCGCAGAAAGCGGCAGCCAAAAGGAAATCGTGACTGAAAAACCCATACGCGTTGCGGTCGTCGGCGTCGGAGATTTCGGGCGCAACCACGTCCGCGTATGGTCGGAAATGGAAGGCGTGGAATTGGTAGGCGTGGTGGACACCAATGCCGAGCGCGCCGCGCAAGTGGCTGCCGAATTCAAAACGCGCGTGATTCGCGATTTCGAATCACTGCCAGTGGAAAAAATTGACGCGGTGAGCCTCGCCGTGCCTACCAAAGATCATGCGCGCATCGGTTGCCGCCTCCTCGATTCCGGCATGGACGTGCTGGTGGAAAAACCGATGGCTTCGTCACTGGGCGAAGCAGACGGCTTGATCGCTTCGGCGGAGCGCAACAATCGTATTCTGCAGGTCGGGCACCTGGAACGCTTCAATCCGGCCGTCGTCGCCGCGTTGAAAATCGTCTCCAAGCCAATGTTCTTCGAAGTGCACCGCCTGGGAGTTTTCACGCCGCGCAGTCTGGATATTGACGTAGTGTATGACGTGATGATTCACGACCTCGACATTCTGCTCGCGCTGGTGGGCGCGCCCGTGGTGGATTTGAAAGCCGTGGGCATTCCTGTGATCACCGATAAAGTTGATATCGCACAGGCGCGCATCGAATTCGCAACGGGCACGGTGGCGAATGTCACGTCCAGCCGCGTTTCTACCGAACGCGTGCGCAAGATGCGTTTTTTTCAGGCACATGAATACTTTTCGCTGGATTTCACGCGCCAGGACTTGCTGCGCGTGCGCGTAGCCCCAGGTTCGCCGCAGCCGCAAATCAATTTTGAAAAAGTGCCCACTGCGCCGGAAGAGCCGCTGCGCGCCGAGCTGGGCGCTTTTTTCCGTTCGGTGCGCAATCGCCGCCCACCGCGCGTGGATGGCGCCGCCGGACGCGCCGCTCTGGCACTGGCCGACCGCGTGATGGCGGGCATCCAGGAACACGGGCGGCGCGTCCAACTGGATGCCGTCGTCTCCCAGGACAATCGATGATTCCGCGAACACTGGTTCCCACCGATGTGCGCCCGTTCACCGACAACGGTGACAAGAAGCCGCCGCGCCGGCTGACGACGTACATGGACGATCGCACGGTGGTGCCTTCGGATTTGTCGGAAGCGCCGCCACTCACCGGGAAGACCAGCATTCCGGAACATCTTCCGCTGGATGTGTTGATCGAGCGCAGCCTGGTGCCGCGCGGAATGGGCGTGAAGCCTTTCCAACAATTTCTGCCGCCGTCGGAATTCGCACCGCTGGCGATTCTGGACCGGCGCGTTGTAGTACCTGCGTACGTCGAGCCGCCCGAACAGAAGGAAATCGATAAATTCGACCAGCCGCCGCAGATGACGGCGCAGCTGCGCGAAATTGTTTCGCCCGATATCTTCAATACCGGCGAAGCCAACCTGCTCGTCGAGCCGGAAGATCGCAGGGATGCCAAGTGGGACGCCATCACGAGGGTGATTTCCGTGGCGGCGCACATCGCGTTCGTTATTTTTCTGATTTTTCTTCCAAAGATTTTCCCCACGCATGTGCCCACGCGCGATGAAATCGAACTCGCCAGCAAGGAACTCGGCGTGGTGTATTTGCCGCCAGACGAGGGTGAAGTTTCGCGGCGGCCTTCGCCTCCTCCAGGGCCGGTGGTGAAAATCACTCCGAAGGCGTTAAACAAAGCCGCACCCCCGCGGCCGGAAGAGCATCGCGTCGAAGCGCCTCCTGTGGCTTCGGAGCGCCCGCCGCTGGATTTGCCCGCGGCGCCCGCGCCGAAAACGAACACCAGCCCTACTCCGAATAACGCGACGGCGCCGCCGCCCCCGCCCGATTCTACGTCGCATCTTTTGCCCGTGCTTCCGGCGGGGCCGCCGAAACACTTGGATCTTGGGCTAAATAACGCGTCGCCCGGCAAAGAGTTGCAGACGGAAGTGCAGGATGCAGTCAAACATGCCCCCAGTGGCGGCACCTACACTTCGGAAGGCAGAGTTCCCGGCGGCGGTGGCAGCGGTGGTGGTCACGGCGGCCGCGGAGGAGGGGGCGCGCAGGCGGGCAACGGCGTCACGATTCTCACACCGACCGACGGCGTGGATTTTCAAAGCTACATCAATCGGCTGCTCGCCAAGTTGAAACAGAACTGGGTCGCGGTGATGCCGGAGTCTTTTTACTTGGGTGACAAAGGTATCGTCGCGATTTCCTTCCGCATCAACAGCGATGGCAGTTTCCCCGGCGAGAGCCTCAGCATTGATCGGACGTCTGGCAAAGAACCGCTCGATATGGCCGCGGCCTCGGCAATCCGCGCTACCAGTCCTTTCGAGCCGCTTCCGCCGGCATTTAAACGTCCATACCTCGATCTGCGCATCGGCTTTTACTACAACATTCCGATCGGTGAGACGCCGCAGTAGCGCGCGCCGCAGCTCGAACCTCGCCCACATCCTGAACCCGCGAGAGCGGATGAAGGATCTCTCTTCGTCTTTTTCGCGTTGAGAACCGCCCTCGTCGTCGTCCTTCGCATCCGCGAGCCCCACCGTCGGCGGGGGTGTGGCCTTCATTTGCGACGCCCCGCGGTGATAACGTATCAGCTGACGACTCCATGAAACTCAATCGCACGCAGGTGATCGGCGCACTCATTCTAGCCGCGCTGGTGTGGCTGAGCCCGTTGCTTCGGTATTGGAAATTTTCGGGATGAGCGCGCTTCTGCGGCTCGTCGTCGTGCTGGGCCCTACCGCTTCCGGCAAGTCCGCGCTGGGAATTCACCTCGCTGAAAAACTTGGCGGCGAAATACTGGTCTGCGATTCCACGCAGGTTTACCGCCACTTCGATATCGGCACCGCGAAAGTTCCCGCAGCCGAGCAACGCGGCATCGCGCATCACCTGGTTGACCTCATCGAGCCGACGGAAATCTTCACGGCCGGAGATTACCGCCGCCACGCTCTCGAAGCTCTCGGCGATATGCGCCGGCGCAGCATTTTGCCGATACTCACCGCCGGGACCGGCTTGTATCTGCGGGCGCTGCTCGAAGGGCTCGCCGATGCGCCGCAGCGCTCTGAAGAAATTCGGGCGCGCTTGCGGCAGACCGCCGAAGAGCGGGGTTCCGCGCATCTGCACCGCGTGCTCGCGCGCCTGGATCCTGAAGCTGCCGCGCGCATTTCCGCCGCCGACGTGCAAAAAGTGATTCGCGCCATCGAGTTGCGCCTGCTCACCGGAAAGCCGATGAGCGAAATTCATCGCGGCGGCCGTGACGCGCTGCAAGGCTACGAAATAATCAAGATCGGCCTGCTGCCGCCGCGCGCCGCGCTCTATGCCCGCATCCACCAGCGCACCGCCGCAATGCTCGCTGCCGGATGGCCGCACGAAGTCCGCGCGCTGGTGGCGAGCGGCGTTCCAGCGGACGCCAAGCCGTTCCAGTTCATCGGGTACTCGCAGTTACGCGAACATCTCGCCGGTTGTATCACGCAGGAAGACGCCGTGCGGCAAATCCAGCAAGCCACGCGCCGCTTCGCCAAGCGTCAGCTCACCTGGTTTCGCAAAGAATCCAGCGTGCACTGGCTTGCCGGCTTCGGCGACGCGCCGGAAATTTCCGCCGCGGCACTCGCGATCGCAAAATCGTAACAATTCCGTAACTTGACGCGCTCGATGCACTCCGGTATTGTTCCGCGGCACACATAGAACACCACATGGCTACGGCAACCGCGCTTAAATCTTCTCCACTGCAGCCCGACGATTGGATTCGCGCCGCGTTCGCGCGCCTTTCCACCGAGGGAATTGAGTCCGTGCGCATCGAATTGCTGGCGCGCGATCTGGGCGTCAGCAAGGGCAGCTTCTATTGGCATTTTCAAGACCGCGAAGAGCTGCTGGCGAAAATGCTGGACCGTTGGGAAGGCGACGAGATCGCTTGGCTGGATGATACGGTGGTCACGCCGCAGGCTGCGGCGCGTTGGGCGCGCTTCGTCGAGCATTGCGCTGATCTTTCTTGCGCGCGTCGGGAAGCGGCGCTGCGCGCGTGGGCTCGCCGCGACGAGCGTGTTGCTGCTCGTATATCTGGGATCGAGAAAAAACGCTCTGCGCATGTATCGAGCGTGTTGCGCGATATTGGTTTTGCGCCGGAAGCGGCGGAATCGTGGGCTGAGGTCGCGCTGCTCGTTTATCTCGGCTGGCTGGACCGTGCCACGCGCGACCTGGAGTTTCAAGTTTCGGGCCGCGGGCTTAGCCAGTTTCTTTCTGATTTGATTCTTGCTGCTTCTGCGCGTTCTTCTGCTGCGACTGCGCGCTGAGTCGCCCCGGATGAGTTCGCCGCGAATCAGAATAAGTGGGTATACAATCCCCTCCACCTGCTGGCTCGAAGCAAAAATCCCAGCAATCGGCTTCGCACAAAGGACCACGCATGCCGCTCTCCGATGGCAACACCGCTCCAACCGAATCCTCTTCAGCGCCATCCGACGAAGCCCTGATTCGCAACGTATCGGACACGGCGCGCCTGGTGGCGATTGACCGCGCCGTCGAAACCGCGCGGCCCGACGCCCTTTTCCGCGATCCGTTTGCGCGTCGGCTCGCAGGCGAGCGCGGCGCCAGGATTGCCAAATCCAATCCGCTGGGCGGACGCAAGGGCGGCGTCGGCTGGCCCATCGTTACGCGCACCTATGTGATCGACCGCATGATTCAGGCGCATATCGCGCAAGGCGGCGACGCGGTCATCAATCTCGCTGCTGGCCTGGACACGCGTCCCTATCGCATGGAGATGCCTTCGTCGCTGCAATGGGTTGAAGTGGATCTCCCCGAGATACTTGCGCACAAAGAAGAAATTTTGCGCGGTGAAAAACCAGTTTGCTCGCTCGAACGCGTTCGCCTCGATCTTTCAAATGTCCTCGCGCGCCGTGAACTCTTTGCGCGCCTCGGACGCCAGTCGCGCAAAGCGTTGGTCATCACCGAGGGCCTGGTTGTTTATCTTGGTTCCGAAGAAGTGGCCCTGCTGGCGCAGGACCTCGCCGTCCAGCCCAGTTTTCGTTCCTGGATTCTGGATTTGGTATCGCCAAAATTGCTGGCCACACTGCAAAAGCGTATGACCTCCAACCTCAAGCAGGCCGCGCCATTCAAATTTGCCCCGCAAGAAGGCCCGGCGTTTTTCGCGAGATTCGGGTGGACCGTGGTGGAAGCAAATTCACTGCTCCGTGAGGCAGCGCGCCTCGACCGCCTTCCGTTTTACCTGGTGCCTATCTCCTGGCTTGCTGATTCGCACGGGACGCAGCCGCAGCGCCCTTGGGGCGGCGTGTGTCTGTTCACCAGGAGCAGTTGAGGCCGTTGCGCGTGCCATCGCCGCGAGTGCGGGCTGAAATTCGCGGCGCTTGTTCCGTGCGCATTCGGCGTATAATCGAAACACCAATGCATAAAATTTCCCGCATTTTGCACGGGGCCAGGTCCGTTCCATCCGCATGAAAACAGCGCAATCGGTGGACAATCGCGAGAGCGTGCTGTTGGTCGGCGTGAGCTTGAAGAAATCGCCGCGCGGGCGTGCGGGCGATCCTTCGGCTGCGGGGCGCGATTCGCTGGAAGAACTGCACGAACTAGCCGAATCGGCCGGCGCGAAGATCGCGGGCAGCATTCTGCAGGTGCGCGACACGCTGGACCCCGCGACACTCGTCGGGCGCGGCAAGCTGGATGAAATTCGCGCCGAAGCGGAATTGCGCCACGTGCCGCTGGTGATCGTGGACCACAATCTCACTCCGGTGCAGCTGCGCAATATGGAGAAGGGCATCGGCACGCGCGTGATTGACCGCACCCAGCTGATCCTGGATATTTTTGCGATGCACGCGCGCACGCGGGAAGGCCAGCTGCAGGTGGAGCTGGCGCAACTGAATTATTTGTTGCCGCGGCTTACCGGCCGCGGCGAAGAACTTTCGCGGTTGGGCGGCGGCATCGGCACGCGCGGCCCGGGCGAACAAAAACTGGAAACCGACCGGCGGCGGATTCGCGACCGCGTCAGCAAAATAAAAGAAGCCATCGAAACCGTGCGTCGCCAGCGCACCACGCGCAGGCGCGCTCGCCAGGCCGTGCCGTTGGGCATGATCGCGCTGGTGGGTTACACCAACGCGGGAAAATCCACCCTGTTCAACGCGCTCACTCATGCGGACGTGCTCACTTCCGCGAAAATGTTTGCGACGCTCGATCCCACGGTGCGCGCTGTGCGGCTGCCTTCGCGTCGGCGAGCGCTGCTTTCGGACACGGTAGGGTTTTTGCGCGACTTGCCGCCGGATTTGATCGCTGCTTTCCGCGCCACGCTGGAAGAAGTTCAGGAAGCCGCGCTTATCGTGCAGGTCAGCGATATTTCCAATCCTCATCATGCCGAGCAGGATGCGGACGTGCTCAAAGTCCTCACCGACCTTGGCGTGCAGGATCGGCCGCGCCTGCAAGTCTTCAACAAGACCGATCGGCTATCACCGGAGGAACTCGCCGCGCTGGAGAAGGCCAACGGCCGCAACGAAAATAAAATTTTCACCTCCGCCGTCACCGGCGCCGGACTCGAAGATTTGCTCGCGCGAATGGATGCGGCGCTCCCCGTGGATCCACTGGTGCGCGTGGACCTGCGCATCCCGCTTTCTGACGGCCGCAATCTGTCGCTCGTCCACGCCACTGGCCGCGTCCTCCATTCCGAAGTCGCCGACGGCCACATGCACCTGGAAGCCGAGCTGCCAGAATCGCTAGCCCGCCGCCTGGAAGATTTCGCGCAGCCCACGGCGACGAAAACCCCGTAGCACTTGATATAGCGCGGGCATCACGCACGCTTCTAATCGTTGAAATGCAGGCGGACGGACGGCACAATGCGTGCGAGGTCCCGCCTCTGAAAACAGGCGCATGGTTTTTCGCTGCGATGGTACTGACCATTTTGCTGGCTCCCCCGTTCACTGCGACTCGCGCGACGGCCCAAGGTTCTGACCCGGCGGCGAAGATCCTGGCGCTGGAGAACAAGTAGAATATTGCTTACAAAGAGCGAGCCGTCGCGGCGATGAACTCGCTGCCGGCCGATGGGTTCATCATCACCGTGGAAGACGGCAACACCGACAGCAAGACTGGATCCATCGCGCATCCCGGAGACACCAGCACCCCGGTGGAGACTTCAGAATTGCTGGACACGAAAGTGCGACTGCACGGGAACACTGCGATCGTCACCGGGCAGAATCACGCAGTGGGAACAGAAAAAGGGGAGCGCTACGAATACCACGACCGGCTCACCGACACGTGGATGCTGTTCGACGGTCGCTGGCAGGTGATTGCGTCGCACTACAGCGTGCCGATTAAATGAGCAGGCGAAATAACCGGAATTCACGGCAGCTTGATGGAGCAAACATGAAGAAGCGATCCGGGGCTGGACCCGGCGCGATGTGGTCGCGTTTTGCGCTGGCCGCAGCTATCGCGCTTGCCATCATGTGCATATTTTCAGGAGCCGGGGACGGTGCGGCGTCCGGACTGGGTGTTGGTGTGCGTGCACAGGGGCAGAGGCAAGTTCCCGGCGCGGCGCAAAAGGAGAAGATTGTGGCGGAACAGGCTGCTGGGACGTTTGATGTGAAGGTGGAGGCGCAGGGGGAGGCGGACAAGGGGGAGGGGTCGACGCTCGGGAGGTATTCGCTCGACAAGCAGTATCACGGGGATTTGGAGGGGACTGCGAAGGGAACGATGTTGACGGCCGGGACCGATGTGAAAGGCTCGGCGGGATACGTGGCGATCGAGCGGGTTACGGGGACGTTGAAAGGGCGCAGCGGAAGCTTCGCCCTGCAGCATAGCGGCACGATGGCGCACGGGGAGCTGCAACTGTCCATTACCGTGGTCCCGGATTCGGGGACGGGGCAGCTGATGGGGATTGCTGGGAAGTTGACTGTGATTATTGCTGGCGGGAAACATTCGTACGAGTTTGAATATAGTTTGCCGGCGGGGCAGTAGGGCGACACGCGGCAGCGAAGAGTCGAACAGAGATCCTTCCGCCGCGTCCGCGGGTTCAGGATCACGAACTTAAGGAAGAGCACGGGCAAGATTGTTGCCGATGCCGCGAAAGAACGGCGCTTACGCGCCGTCTTTTTTTTTCGTGACGCTTCCAGTCTGTCAGCGACAAGTTTTCGGGATGATTTGAAGCCGCGAGCTACGGCGATTGTGCCAAGCGAGACGTTACGGCTTGGATGGGTAGATTTTTAGTTCGTCCCAGCCGCTGCCTTGAGTGTCGGTTTCGCGCGTGAAACGCACGCCGACCAGTTCGGCCAAGGTGATTTCGCCGGTCGTGTAGATTTTGCAGCCGGTCATCAGGTGCCCGCCGATCATGGTGCCTTGTCCGGAGGCGATCGAGAGGTGAACGTGTTCGCCGCCTTCTTCGACAGTGCCGGTGATGGAAACGATTTCGAAGTGGCCGGTGTGAATGTGGGCTTCGGGCTGGTTGGCGTAACGGATGGACGCTTGCGTCAGGCTGCCGACGGCGCTGAGCAACACGGCGGCCTGAATGTGATTGGCGTTGACGTAGGCGCGGATGCCGCCGAGCAGGTCGTCACCGGGGCGCAGGCGGAAGACGTGGATGCGCACGCGGTCGGTGGTGATGGTTTCGTGGCGGTCGGCGAGCTGTTTGGTCCAGTCGGCCGGCAGCGCGGGGGCGGGCGGAGCGTTTTCGAGCGTGCTGCTTTGCGGGACGGGCTCCCCAGTGGGCGGCGTGTATTGTTTTGGCATTTGCGCAGCGACTTGCGCGGCGGATTGTGGCGCAGCGAGCGAAAGTGCCGCGCAAGCGAGAGTCAGCGCTGCGGGAAATTTGGTTCGCAAATTCATCATCGCTCTCATGGGGATCTCCTGTGGGGTTCGGCCAGTGCCCCCGGCGCGCGGTGTGTCGCGCGCTGAGCGCAAAATTATCCGCAACATTATGCATGGCCAGATTGATTGTGAAGAGATGATTCGCGGGAGCTTGGCGATTCGAGAAAAGACTCGCGGCTAGGGGTTGGCGCGGCGCAGCACAGCGCTGGATTTTTCTGCGGCGGCCACCTGGTGGAAGAAATCGCGGACCTCGGGCAGTTTTTCCGTGGGGACTACCACGCCTTTCACTTCGTAGACGCGTTTGTAATGCAGGACGTTGTCCTTCACCTCGACGTTACTTTTATAGGTGGCGTAGTCGCACTTGGCGTCCACGGGTTCGGGAAGCTCGTCCACCACGTAGCCCGCGGGCAGAGTAATGTCAAACATATCGGATTGCAGCGTGGCCTCGCTAAATTCGATGGGATATTTGCGCGCCTTTCCGCTGAGTATGCTGGAACCTTTTTCACCGATGACGCGCGGGCGAATGATCAGCAGATTACCGGCTGTTTTCGCGTAGGCGTCCACCGCGAATTTGTAATGCACCATCAGGTTCTCGTCATATTTTTCCAGATTACCGAGCGAAGCGCTGGTGAGCGAGAAATTTGTAAGCGAAGTTCCCAGAAAACCCTCCAGGACTTTCTGGCGGTCGGCCGGACTGGCGGTGAGATATTGCTCGCGGCTTGTCACCGCCGGCCCGCCCCAACGCACTTCGTTAACTTCGCCGACCAGATCGCCACCCGAACTGAGGCTGAGCGTGCCCGTGCGGAACAGCCGATTGGTGGCCGCAGCCAGCAGGGGCACCTCGATCAACTCCCCTCCTTGGGGCGTGACTACCAGAGCTAAATTCGCTTGCTCGCTCGGAGGCAAGTATCCCAGCGGAGTGTATTCGCTCGTAGGATCAAAGAACAGGAGCCGGCCCAGCTTCGGATCGTTGACGACGGCGTAGAGAGACTGGGCCTTGATCGTATCAGGGAGGCGGATAGCAACAATGGAGTGACCGAACAGAAGCATCGGGAATCCGGGGCGGACCAGACCACGCCGAGGACTGATCATTACGTTGTAGGATTCGACTCCGATCTGCTGCAGCATGGTATTCAGCAGCGTCGCCTTGTCCTTACAGTCGCCGTAACGATGCGCCAGTATGTCTCCGGCAGCGTGTGGCTGGTGACCTCCAATACCGATCTCGATAGCGGCATAGCGGATTTGCCGTTGCGTAAACGTTGTCAACGCTCTGATCTTTTCCAGCGGATCGGTAATGCCCGCGGTGAGCTCCGCCACCTTTTGTTGGATTTCCGGCGTGAGTTGCCTCCGGGGAGCAATCAGGCCGTAATACCACAGACCTATGTCGTTCCATGATCCTGTGGTTTTGGCGCGCATCGCCGGGTCGCGCGGAAAGAACTTTAGGATCATGTGCCCCGCTATCGTCGTCCATGCAGGCATTTCTGGCTCAATTTCAATTGCGGGAACGTCGACAACTTCCCAGACGTATTGGTTGGAGCCTACGGATTGCGGCGCTTGGTCCGGATGGTTGGACCATAGCGTGCTAAATTCCCATCCGAGGGGAAGCTGCAGCGTGTAGCGCGATCTGTGAACGGGGATCGTGTCCTGAAAACCCCAAACGTCATCGAACACTTGGGGCCGCTGATTTTGCACAACCTCGTAACCGACCACACTGCCGGGACGGGCCTCGAGAAATTTCAAGTATTTGCGGCGCACGTCGCTGAAGACTTCGAAACCGGTAAGACCTTGCTCCACTGCGTCCTTGTCCTTCACTTCGAGCTGCGCGCCCTCCGCTGTGATGGTCCAGGCCCTGAAGAAGGAGACTTTGGTTTCACCGTCGAATTCAACGGTAGCGTAGCCGTACGTCCTGATCGCTTCGGGCCGAAGGAGTTTGCAGGCGTAGCGGTGGCGGGTTTCGATCAGGCCGTTGTCCTTGACCGTGGTTATCTGGTCATCGAGCAGGACGACGGCGACGGCATCTTTTGGGTAATCGGGCAATTTTTCTTGCGCGGCGGTGCGCAGCCAGTCGGGTGCGTTGTCCGCGCGGACGCAGGGCGCGGAACAGAGCAGCGCGAGCGCCGCGGCGGCTGTGGCGAGGTTAATTTTTAGCGTTCTCGGCATTTTGCAGAACGATTTGCACTTCGTCATTGGATTTCACCGTGTTGAAAAACGAGCGAACTGCCGTGTAATACTCGATGGGAAGGAGCAGGGTATTTATCACCAGGTGGCGCTGCACTTCGGCGACAGAGCCTTGTTGCGACGCCGATATGGAGTAATTCAGCACCGCGCCGGGCTTCACCGTTTTCGATTCCGGAACAGTTTCGATCTTGTAACCTGGCGGGGCCTGGAATTTGAGGTCGTCAATTTCCTCATTGGGAAAGGGAAAATAAATGGCGTTGTGACGCACCGCGCTTTGGAAGGCTTTGGTTTGCGGCACCAGGAAGATGGTGGCGGGAATCAGAATGCGCCGTCCCACGGGACTACCGAACGAGGAGAGATTCAAATTGCCCTCGACGTGCAAGGGCTGGTCGGTCTTGTCCCAATTACCAATCTGGGTGAGTTCGAAAGAGGAGCCTGCTGGCAGCCAGGCCTTGATGGAGTCCTCCAGGGTTTTCTTGCGGCCGGTTTCATCCTGCAGATGGATTTTCCCCCGCCAAACTGCAGACTGCTGTCCGGTGAAATCCACCGTCAGTTTTCCGCTGGCGAGGCCGTCTGAGTCTAGGGAGAGGTCGGCATGGCGGACGATGGTCGCCTCGGAGCTGACAGTGCCGGGAACGTTCACAAAATCATTGGGCTTCTTGCCGAGGCGAATGCCGCTGGTATTGGTCTCGAACCAGGGAAGAACGCCAAAGGGGAAATAGATAGACGCGGGGTCCAGGAAATACTCCTTGGAGCCGGCGCGGGCCCAGACGATGTCCGCGCCCAACTCGCTGGGGTCGCGCAGTTGCGGATAGAAAGCATTTCTATTGCGGGACGCCACGAATACTTCGGCGGACTCAAAACCAGCAGCGCGAGCGAGTCCCACAAAAAGGAAATTCATTTCGCGGCCGTTGCCGTAGCCGTGGTGCAGCATGTCCTCAACGTTGGAATTTTTCTTCAGGCTTTCCTGCTTAGCCTCTTTTTCGGACTTGCTCAGTTCCATGCTCAGGTCCCGGATCTGCTGCACCCGTACGTAAATCTTGCGCAGCTTGTCTTCCGGTGAATCTGTGGGGCTGACGATTTTGGAAACTTCCTGCTCCAGGACGCTTTTCTTGTTGAGGAAGTGTTCCAGGTCGTCGTCCCACTTCTTTTCGATGCGCGCCCAGTATCGGTCCTGGGTCTCATCGGCGGGCGTGCCTTGTTCCAGGCGATAGAACTCTACACGGGCCTGGAGGGTTCGCAGAGGAGGCATGTAGGGCTCGTCCGCGATGCCGGGAATATCGTGAACGGTGAGCGCGTAGCTGCCGTTCGTTTGGCGCTCGGGGGTGGCTTTCACGGACATACCGAACTGCCGGAAATAAAGAGGGAAATTCTCGTAGGAGGAAACATAAGGCAGAATGGAGAAATGGCCTTCGCGCGTGAATAGATCGCTGGAGAGAGTCCAGGACTGGTCATACAGAAAAAGAGGTTTGTACTGGCGGCGGTATTTGTACTCGATGATGCAGCCGGGCTGCACGTCGGGGAGAGTGAAAGTTTTCGCCAGAATTTTTTCGCCGCTGCGTTTTTCAATGATTTTTTCAAAGGGTTTGCCTTCGAAGTTCACGATGCCGCCGTCGGGGTGGATGGTGCGCGCGCGAACGCCTGCGATGTCGCTGGAATCCTTGAAAAACGGAATCTCGACGTTGGCCTGGTCCGTTCCTTCCTGGGTGAAGATCTTGATGCGCACGTATTCGTTGACGGAGGCGCCGTCAGTGTTCGTGTATTTCTCGTTCACGGCGCTTTCGCGGTAGAGGATCATGGCGTGGGCGCCGGGGCTGGCGGGGTTGTCTTTCAGGGCCAGGTCGGCGGGAGGGATGGGGAGCCAATCGTCGCCGGCGGAGGACGGGCGCGGCGCGATGGCGAGGGCGCACAGGAGAAGGGACGCAAATACACTGACGCAAATGAATCGCTGGGTTAGATTCATGGTGAAGCACGCTCCCAAGTTATGAGAAGCGAACGGGCGGCCGGGCTGCGGTGATGCGTTGAGCCGCGGGCCTGGGTGCCCAGTTCTCAAGCGGTGACGTGAGCGCCACGGTACCTCTTGTTGACGGTGCTGTCAACGGACCTTGTGGAGTTAGTACGCCAGACGATTCGTGATCGGCAACTTCGAACGATGGCCCGGGTTTTGCCTCCCGTTCGTCTGGTGTGTCGCGGCTAATCCTTCCGCGCAACCCGTCGCGAGAACTGCCACTCCTATTACTTTTCAATAACTTGGCGTCCTACGCACTTCTACGAATGACGCCGCAAGTCCCATTGTGTGAACGTGAGTCCGGGCGCTTTTCAAGCCTCCAAAGGACGCAACCTGTTCGAGCAGCCGCAAAGCCGGATCTCCGACCGCCTCGCAACGACCGCTCGCGCCGGGCCGTCTCTCAACCAGCAACACTGCTCACTCATCGCTGCCAATCGCTAGCGAAACATTATCGAAAGCCGATGCAACTCGCTGAAAACAAACATCAGCGACCCAAATCAATCACTAGTTTTTGTCGCTTTTCTTGGCTCATGCGCCGCGCCTCACCCATCACCACGTACAAATCATGTCATTTTTCCGCGATACAAATGGAATTCACAAAATTATTATTCTGCTGAAAACAAAGGAGAAAGACTCTCTATTTAATACAAATTTACCTCCCGCGACTTCGGCGTTGTTGCCTTTGTTCCCGGGAGCAGGCACGTTCGCAACTTCCACCCGAACAGGAATGCGACTTGCTTGGGTTTGCTGGTGGTGCTAACTTGCCCGGCGGCGTGGGGCCAAATTGGCTGCTGGGCGCGGACTGAAACCAGTGCAATGGCCACGGGGGCTTGATGGCGACGAAACAGTGGAGTTCTACGGCACCGCCAGGGGAATTTCGTCCTTATGTGGAGGCGGGGGAGACTGTTGCGGAATTTAGTTTGCGCGCAGTGATACTGGGGTCGCTGTTTGGCGTGTTGTTCGGGGCAGTTTCGGTTTATGTGGGGTTGCGCGCGGGATTGACGGTGTCGGCCTCGATACCGATCGCGGTGCTTTCCATCAGCATTTTGCGCGCGTTCGGGCGTTCCACAATTCTGGAAAATAATATCGTGCAGACCACCGGGTCGGCGGGCGAGTCCGCAGCGGCGGGTGTGATCTTTTCCATGCCGGCGCTGATCTTTCTGGGATTTTCGCTGAACGCTGAATACTGGCGGATATTTTTTCTGGCGCTGATGGGCGGATGGCTGGGCGTGCTGTTCATGATTCCGCTGCGGCGGCAGCTGATCGTGAAAGAGCACGGCAATCTGACGTTTCCCGAAGGCACCGCGTGCGCGGACGTGCTGGTGGCGGGGGAGCGCGGCGGATCGTTCGCCGGGCGCGTGTTCTGGGGACTGGGGCTGGGCGGAGTTTACACATTTGCGATGAACACCCTGCGCATGTGGCCGTCGCAACCGGACTATCAGCCGAAATGGCTGCCGGGTTCGTCGTTCCGCGCGAATATCACCTCGGAGTATTTGGGGGTGGGCTACATCATCGGGCCGCGCGTTTCTGGAACGTTGTTTGCGGGCGGCGTGATTTCCTGGCTGGTGATTATGCCGGCGATCAAATTTTTCGGCTCGCTTTCGGGGAACGTGGCGCTGTATCCCTCGACGATACCCATCGGTCAGATGTCGCCCGATCAACTTTATAGCAGCTACATCCGTTCGATCGGCGCGGGGGCGGTGGCTGCTTCAGGGCTGATCACGTTGATCAAGACTCTGCCAACGATTTATTCGGCGCTGACGGCTGGGATCAAGGATATTCGCGCGAAGCAAGCGGCGGCGTCGGTGGCGGCCGTGGATCGCACGGAGCGTGATATGTCCATGCGCGTGGTGCTGATTGGATCGGCAGTGATTGTGGCGATGATGTGGGCGCTGCTGAAGTTCAAGCCGATCCCGGGAGCGATGACCAGCGGGTTTTCGGATTTGCTGGCGGCGCTG
>Ga0210391_10001760_pt1 | contig 19317 bp, 16 predicted proteins | sample IncBWC12OmetaG_FD_160573 | JGI IMG/M metagenome (GOLD analysis project Ga0210391, IMG submission 160573) | Forest soil microbial communities from Barre Woods Harvard Forest LTER site, Petersham, Massachusetts, United States - Inc-BW-C-12-O ...
AGCCAGACAGCCGCGCTTCTGTCCTTCCGCGAGATCGCCAAGCCCGTGTTCGACGCGCAGGTCGCCTTCAATTTGCTGGCCGGCTATGGGCCATCGGCCAAGCCAAGTCTCGCGGAAACGCGAAGTACCATCGCGCGCGATGTAGCGGTTTACCTTGCCGGCCGCGTTCCCGTTCCCGCAATTCAATTGGTGCAAGCCCCGGTATTTTACGGGTATGCTTTTGCGGCGTATGCCGAAAGTGAAGCGGCTGCCGACGCCGAGCAACTCCAAGCGGCGTTCGCGAATCTCGGAGTGAAAATGGCGCAAGTCGATGATGAAGCACCGAGCAACGCCAGCGTAGCGGGCGAAAGCGAAATTCATCTGGCGCGCATCGAGGCCGACCCCAACGTCGCGAACGGCGTCTGGATCGGGGGCGCGGCCGACGGGTTGCGGCTTGCGGCTACGAACGCGGTAAGAATCGCGGAGGAAATCATTGCGAAGTCGGCCGGCAATTAGCCCTCGGGCTGCCGTACCGAGACGGGTGCTGTGTCTCGCGCTGCTGGCGGCGCCCATCGCGCTCGCCGGTTGCGGCTACCACGTGGCCGGTCACGCATCGACGTTGCCCGCCGAATGGACGGACATCGCGATTCCCGCGTTCAAGAACGACACCACTACCTATCGCATCGAGCAGCGCATGACCCAGGCAGTGATCCGCGAATTCATCACGCGTACGAAATATCGCGTGGTGCAGGATCCTTCCAACGCCGACGCCGTCCTGCACGGCGAAGTGATCTCCATCGAAACCGATCCCGTACTCTTTCAGGCGACCACCGGCGAGGTCACCACGATGCTCGTGACCGTACACGTGAAAGTCGATCTGACCGACAGCAAAACCGACAAGGTCGTCTACAAAAACGACGACATGGTTTTCCGCGACGAATATCAGATTTCCACGGACGTGAAATCGTTCTTCCAAGAGGAAGACCCCGCCGTCGATCGCATGTCCCACGATCTTGCGTCGCATCTCGTTTCCAACGTGCTCGAGAATTTCTGATGGCGGCCATTTCACCTGAGAAATTGATCGATCGCCTGGCCGCGGGCCAGCCCGTCGCTGTAATCGTTCTGGTCGGGACCGATCACTACCTGCGCGAGATGTGCCGCAACAAAATCATCGACGCCTGTGTTCCGGGAAATGTTCGCGATTGGGCCGTCACGCGTTGCTCGCCGCGTGAGGTGGGTTGGGCGGAAATCCTGGGCCGCGCGGAAACGATGCCGATGATGGCGCCACGGCAGGTGCTGATCGTTGAAGAAGCCGAGTCGGTCGAAAAGCTCGGCGAAAAGGCGCGCGACGAAGTCCTCGACATGCTCGCGAAATATTTCGAATCGCCTGCGCCGTTCACCCTCCTGCTGCTGGAGGCGGGCTCGCTCGACGGGCGCCAGCGATTTTTCAAGCTCCTCAGTGAACGCGGCCTGATTGTCGAACTGAGCATCGGCCCGGATTCCGCCGCTGCGCTGGCAACGCAAATGGCCAAAGACTTGGGCACCCCAATCGACCGCGACGCGGCCGCGATGCTCGCCGAAATCCTGAATGGCGCGCCCGCGAGAATGAGGATCGAGCTTGAAAAACTCGCCAGCTACGCGAAAGGCCGCGGACCAATTGCAACCGCCGACGTAGAAGCGCTCGTGGTCGCCGCGCGCAAGAACACCGTCTGGCAGCTCACGGAGATGCTCGCGAGCCGCAAACGCGCAGCAGCGTTCGCGTTTCTCGACAATTTGATGCGGGAAGGCGAGCAGCCGGTGATGGTCGTCGGCGCTCTCGCATGGATGTACCGGAAACTGATCGAAGCCCGCGATCTGCCCGCGACTGCCAATGGCTTTCAAGCCGCCCGCCAGCTCGGCATGCGTCCCGAAGCGGCCGAAACAGCTGTGCGCCAGGCCCATCGCATTCCAAAGAAGGATTTGCTGGCAGGCCTGGCGGCATTGGCGGAAGCCGACAGCCGCCTGAAATCTTCGAATCCCGATCCGCGAGCGATGATGGAATTCCTCATAGCCCGGCTAACCTCACCCGCCGCCTGACACTCTCCGGAAAACTCGGCCGCAAAACGAAAGGCGCCCCGAAAGTTCAGGGCGCCTTCGAGAATCCCCGTTTGGTCTGTCGCGCTACTTCTTGGCCTTGATCGCGTTCAAAGCCAACGCTAACCGCGACTTATAACGGTTGGCGGTGTTTTCCGACAGCGTCCGCTTCCGAATCGCCTTGTCGAGTTCCGAGTACGTGTCCGACGCGAGCTTGCCGGCTGCGGAGGCGTCGCCAGACCCCAGAGCGGTGCGCATCCTGCGGATCGCCGTGCGCACTCTCGTGCGATTCATGCGGTTCACAGCCGCGCGGTGTTCCGTCTGACGGATGTTCTTCAGTACCGATTTCGTCTTCTTCTTGTGCTTGACCGGATTGCCCTGAGCCATTCATCACTCCTTGATGATTGATTTCGGATAATCCAGATTATCCGACCAGCCGGGCGCTGTCAATTTTGGCCTGACACGCGAACCGGCCTCGATGCGCAGAGCGTCGCGGCTCTTGCGGGCCGGTGCCGCTGAACTGTACAGTAAACCGCTCCTACATGATCTCGCAGCGGATGACACGCAACCCCACGACCCGATGAAGACCCTGGCCAAAACATTCGGTTTAGTCGCATCGACCATGTTGAGCGCGTTCCTAAACGCGCAGGATCGCAGCCAGACGCGGTCCATGGTGATTTCGCGGGGCGGCATCGTCGCAGCGGAATCGCCGCTGGCGGCTCAGGCCGGCGTGCGTATTCTCGAAACCGGCGGCAACGCGATCGATGCCGCGATTGCGACCAACGCGATGATGGGCGTCGTCGAGCCGATGATGAACGGCATGGGCGGAGACCTCTTCGCCATCGTGTACGACGCCAAATCTGGCAAGCTCTACGGGCTCAATGCGAGCGGCTGGGCACCGAAAGCCATGACGATCGAGTACCTGCACCAGCTTGGTCTGCGCGAAATGCCGCAGCAGGGCGTGAATTCGATCATTGTGCCCGGCGCCGTGGACGGATGGCAACAACTGGCCGATCGGTTCGGCAGGAAAAAACTCGCGGACGATCTGGCGCCTTCGATTCGTACCGCTCAGGATGGATTTCCCGTTCCCGAGTGGGACGCCGCTTACTGGTCGGCTTCGGTGAACGATCTGCGGACGAATGACGCGGCGATCAAGACCTACTTGCCGAAGGGCCACGCTCCTCACGTAGGGGAGCTTTTTCAGAATCCCGATCTCGCCTGGTCTCTCGAGCAAGTGGCCACAGACGGGCGGGACGCGTTCTATAAGGGACCGGTCGGAGCGAAAATTCTAGCCGGGATGAAGACTCTGAACGGCACGATGACGGCGGAGGATCTCGCCGAATACTCCAGTGAATGGGTCGACCCGATCTCCACAACCTACCGCGATTGGACCGTGTATGAAATTCCTCCCAACGGCCAAGGCCTGGCGGCTCTGGAAATGCTGAACATCATGGAGAATTTTCCGTTCGGCCAGAAAGAATTCGAATTCGGCTCCGTAAACGCACTGCACACGATGATGGAGGCCAAGAAACTCGCCTACTCCGATCTCGCGAAATACATCGGCGATCCACGCGGGCAAAGCCTTCCGGAATCGACGCTGCTATCGAAGCAATGGGCGGTGGAGCGCGCCAGGAAAATCGATCCGGATCACGCCGCGTGCGAGGTGACGGCGGGTACTCTGCCTCCGGCAGGAGACACGACGTACCTGACGGTCGTCGATCGCGACGGAAATATGATCTCCCTGATCCAGAGCAATTTTTCGGAGTTCGGGTCCGATGTAGTCGCGCCGGGTACCGGCTTCGCCTTGCACAACCGCGGCGGCCTGTTCACTCTCGATCCGACGTCACCCAACGCACTGGCTGGCCGCAAACGTCCGCTGCACACGATTATTCCGGGGTTCGCGCAGAAGGGCGACCTCCGCCTGGCGTTCGGCATCATGGGTGGCTGGAACCAGTCGCAGGCTCAGGCGCAATTCATCTCGAATATCGCCGATCACAAAATGGACATTCAGGCGGCCATGGAGGCGCCGCGATTCACCAAGCGCACGTGGGAGGGCTGCGACGTCGCTCTGGAAGACCGATTCAGTAAGGAAACGCGCGACGCCCTGGCGTCAAAAGGGCACAAAATCGAGCTGCACGGTCCGTTCGCATCGATCGTAGGCGGCGGCCAGGCCGTGCTGCGCGATTTCTCGACCGGCGTGAACTACGGCGCATCCGACCCGCGAAAAGACGGCGAGGCCATCGCGGAATTGCCGCTGGGACCGCAGCACTAAATGGCGAAGTTTTTTACAGGACACCATGGCCAAAAAGAAACTTATTGAAACACCGGCAAGCGATGCAGCAAAAGGCTGTCTCTACGTGGTTTCGACGCCGATCGGCAATCTGGAAGACATATCGCTTCGGGCGCTGCGCCTATTGAAGGAAGCGGACATGATTGCCTGCGAAGACACACGGCAGACCATGAAGCTGCTGGCGCATTTCGATATTCCCAAGCGCCTGGTGAGCTACCACGAGCACAACGAAATCACGCGCGCGGCCGAAATCGTGATCGAGCTCGAGCAGGGAGCGAAGGTCGCGCTGGTAAGCGACGCGGGCACGCCGGCGATTTCCGATCCGGGCTACCGCCTCGTCCACCTGTGCCTCCGGCATGGAATTCAGGTGGTGCCTGTTCCCGGCGCGTCGGCCCTGGTCGCGGCGCTGGCGGCCTCGGGGATGCCTATCGAGGAATTCGTTTTTGCGGGGTTTCTGCCGTCGCGACCCACGGAACGCCGCAAATCGCTGCGTGCGCTCGCGGGCGAGCCACGGACGCTGGCGCTCTATGAGGCGCCGCATCGCCTGCTCGATGCGCTCGAGGATGCGCTCGAAATTCTCGGCAATCGCCCGGCCGTGGTGGCGCGCGAAGTGACGAAAATTTACGAGGAATTCCTCCGCGGCCATCTCCAGGATCTCGTCGAAGCCGTCCGCAGGAAAGCCCCGCGTGGAGAAATCACGCTGCTGATCGGCCCGCCCGACGGCCACGCGCAACACGCGAGTGATGCAGCCAATCCCCTGAACGCAATCCCCCTCGCGCGGCACGTGGAAGAAATCATGAATGCGCGCGGCATCGACCGCAAAGCCGCTCTGAAACAGGCAGCCCGCGCGCGAGGCCTCACGCGCCGCGAGGCCTACAAGCAGCTGCTAATCACGCGCGACGAATAATTCCCGTACGTCGGCGAGCAACGCTGAAAAATCCACCGTCGACGGTTTTTCATTCACTCGCCCGCCTGCCGTGTCCGTTATTAAATTATGGACAGGATCCTCGAAGCCGGCCCGGAGGGATCCTGCTCCGCCCCGAAACCCAGCCATTATTTTTCCGCTTACCTTTCCGCTTGACACACGTCTTACCGTACGTTACAAGTTGTAACGCTGCAATGGCTCACACACACATGAAGCGCCCCAAAGGCCTCGGCGAAGTCGAACAAATGGTCATGGATTACGTCTGGGCGCACGGCCCGTGCTCCGCCGAGTCCTGCCGCGAGGCACTGGCCGCCACACGGCCCATGAAGGATTCGACCGTCCGCACGGTCCTGCGGCGGCTCGAGCAAAAGGCCTTCCTGAGCCACGAAATCGACGGCCGCACCTTCATCTACCGCGCGGCCGAAAACCGGCAGAACGTCGCCGTCCGCGCCGTGAAAAGCATCATCGACCGCTTCTGCGGCGGCTCGGCCGAAGAACTCGTCGTCGGCCTGGTGAACAGCGACGTGATCGACCGGCGCCAGCTCGAGCAGCTGGCGCGAAAGATCGCACAGGGGAAACTCGGCGAGAAATCCGGCTCGGCTACGCACAGCCGCCCGGCAAAGAAGGGAGATTCATGATGTCGCCTGAATCCACGCACTCCGCATCGGCTCTGATGATCGCCCTGGCCGACGCCGCCGCGCGCTCAATCGTGCTCGGTTCGGTCGTTGCCGCGGTGCTCGCGGCCTTTCGCGCCAAGAATGTGCGCGCGAAGCTTTTGGCCTGGAAGGGATTGCTGCTCGCCGCTCTGGCGATGCCCGCGCTCGTGCTGGTCAGCCCCGCACTGCGCGTCTTCGTGCCCCTGCCAAGTTTCGCGGAACCCGGTGTCGCGGTCTCCGCCGGCCCGGCAACGGAGCCCGACGTGGATCGAACGACTCCCGTCACTCGGATTTTGCCCGAGGAGTCCGCTTCGATTGCGCAACAGCCGCGCGCTTATCCATCGGCTGAACCGTCGCCCATGACGTCGGGGATAATCGAGCAGGCCTCGCCGCCGCCGGCTCCGGCGCGCCGGGAAATTCGGTGGACGCTCATTGCGTTTTCTATCTATGCGGCGGTCGCGCTCGCGCTCCTGGCGCGCATTCTCGTCGGCATCGCACTCGGAAACCGCCTCGTGCGCACGGCCACACGGGTCGATGAACCGCGCGCGCTCGAGCACCTTTCATCGGCGGTGCGCGCCGCCGGGTTGCGTTCCCTACCGCGGCTTGCCGAATCCGAGATGCTGTCCGTGCCGATCATGATCGGCGTGCGCAGGCCCACGATCCTGCTGCCGGCTGACGGCCGAGTGTGGGAAGAGGATGAACTGGCGGCCGTGCTGCTGCACGAAGTCTCACACGTGGCGCGGCGCGACGCCCTTTCGCAACGGCTGGCGCTGATTCACCGCGCGATTTTCTGGTTCAGTCCGCTGGCCTGGTGGCTCGAGCGCCACCTGGCCGACCTATCCGAGCAGGCCAGCGACGAAGCCGCACTGGCAGGCGGGGTGGACTGCACGCGATACGCGGAAGCCCTGCTCGGATTCTTCGCCGATCTCGAAGCGGTTCCGGCGCGCGTGTGGTGGCAGGGCGTTTCCATGGCCAAGGCAGGACAAGCGGAAAAACGAGTCGATCGAATCCTGGCGTGGAGGGGTGCGATGGCAAATCACATGTCGAGTCGTACAAGGACGCTTCTTGTGGTCGCGTTTGCGATCGTGGCAGTGCCGGTCATCGCGCTGACGGCTGCCGTGCGCCTGGCGGCGTATGACATCCAAGCTCCGCCGGCGCCCGCTGCGCCCCCCGCTCCTGAGGCGGCCCCCCCTGCCGCCGCAGGCCCCGCCCCGGCCGCGCAGGCGACTCCCGCTCCTGGGCCGCCGGCCGTCGCGCCCGCCGACGCCGATGCGGGCGACGCGGACGTCCAGGTAATGGTTTTGCCGCCCCTGCCCCGGGTGCGCGTCGATCTCCCGCCCGTCGATGTGGACCTGCCCCGAGTGCAGGTGAATGTCCCGCCCGTGAACGTCAATGTTCCGCCGATCCACGTAGCGGTGCCGCGGATTCATATCGAAACGCACAGCTTACCGTCGCAGGATGGCACGCCGGGCGCTGTGATTTTCTCCTCCAACGGCGACTGGAATTTCGGCCCGTCGTGGCGCGGCGCCTACTTTATCGGCCGCTACGACGATTGGGGGCCGCGCTTTGCGATCGTAACAAAGGATTCCGACGCGCTGACGATGTCAGGCGATCGTGACGACGCCGAGCACGCTCGCTCGCTCCAGAAAAAATATTCCGGCGATTTCATCTGGTTCCAGCACGACGAAAAATCCTACGTGATCGACGATGCGGCCACCGTTAACCGCGCGAAGGAGCTCTGGCAACCTCAGGTGGAACTGGAAAAGCAGCAAAAGGATCTCGCCAGGCAGCAAGAAGATCTGGCCAAGCAGGAAGAAGACGCCGCAAACAAAATCCAAGAAATGAAGATCAAGGTGCCCGATCTGAGCGCGGACATGCAGAAACTGGAAGAGGCGATGAAAAAGCTGAGCGCGAACGGCGGCACGATCAACGAGTTGAGCGATTTGCAAAGCGAAATCGGCGAGCTGCAAAGCCGCATCGGCGAACTGGAATCAGGCGCCGGTCGCGAACAGGGCGCGTTCGGCCGCGAGCAGGGCGAATGGGGACGAAAAATGGGCGAGCTCGGCCGGCAACAGGGTGAGCTCGGCCGCAAACAGGCGGAGGAATCCCGCGAAGCGGCGCGCCACATGCAACAGCTGCTGGATGACGCCGTGGCGAAGGGCCTGGCCAAGCCGGAATAGCGGAAGGGAAAGCTTACGAGCTGACTGCGCGCGAGAAAAATGCGTCCACGCGATCGAGGATTTCGGCGGCCGAGTGAGAGTGATGGACCTGCTGGCGCAGGTCGCCGCCGTTGCGCACGCCGTGCGTGAAATAAGTGGCGAACTGCTTCATCTTCCCGATGGCGTCCGGCATCTCCGACGCGACCAGGCTCTGAAAATATTCCATTAACAGCTGGTGACGGTCGCTTTCCGTCGGATCCCTGTACGTTCCGGTCGCAGTGTAGTCCGCGATCTGCCGGAAAATCCAAGGATTCGACGAAGCCGTGCGGCCAATCATCACCGCGTCGCACCCGGTTTGTTCGATCATGCGCGCCGCGTCCTGCGGCGCGCGAATATCGCCGTTCCCGATTACCGGAATCTTCACCGCCTCCTTAACCGCACGGATGACGCTCCAGTCCGCCGAGCCGGCATAGCCCTGCATGCGCGTTCGCGGATGGACAGCGATCGCCTCGATGCCGATGTCCTCCGCCATGCGTGCCACATCCACGGCCACAATGTTGTTTTCGTCCCAGCCCGAGCGAATCTTGATGGTCAGTGGAATACGGACCGCCGCGCGCACCGCGCGAAAGAGCTTTTCCAGATGCGGCAAATCGCGCAGCAGGCCAGAGCCGCCGCACTTCACGACTTTCTTCACCGGGCAGCCGAGATTGATGTCCGCAGTATCGAATCCGAGATCCTCGATCAGCGCCGCCGCCGAGGCCATTACCTGCGGGTCGGACCCGAAAATCTGGCCGGCGATCGGATGCTCGTCCTCGTCGAAATAGAGATAGCGCAGCGTGCGCGCCGAATGGCGCGTCATTCCCTCGGCGCTGGTGAATTCCGTCATGATCAGTCCGCACGCACCCAGCGAGCGGATCACGCGGCGAAAGACGGTGTCGGTGACGCCGGCCATCGGCGCGAGGATCGTGGCCGGACGGATCGCCAGATCGCGGATTTGCAGTTGGGCGGGAAACATGGGTTAGGTTCGGTCGCCGGGCGCGACGGGCTCATGCTCCAGATTTTCGGCCTCGGCTGGCGTCGAAGCAACCGCCGCCGCCCCGGCAGCCGCGCGGCGGACGGCATAGTTTCCGCTGCCGAGGTGCGCCACCAGCGCCTCCCGGGAGCCGCCGAAGAAATTTTCCAGCACCTGCCCTACAGCCTGGGTGCGAGCCTCTTCTGCGGTGAGCCGCGCCCGGTAGACGTACGCGCGGCCGACCTTCACGCGCTCGACCACTCCCTTACGTGCGAGCCGGTCCATGATCGTCATGATCGTGGTATATGCCCGAGGGCGTCGCTCGGCGAGCAGATCGCGGATCTCTCGCACGGTAGCTTGTCCAACCGGCCACAATGTATTCATGCAGTCAAGCTCCAGCGGAGCCAGATCCAGCAGCCTGCGTCGCGGTGATGGCTTGATGTCGCTCATAATTCCGGCCTATCCCTTTTTCGGCGGCTGGGTTGCCGATCCGTTTGCTAAAAATTGATCGCGGCGGATGATCGCGCGGCGCAGCGACGGATTGCGATCCGTCCACACATCGTTAGGAGCTCCCGTCGATGCGTGCTCCAGCGTCTTGCGCATGCCCGCCATTTTCGAATCGATATCGTCGATGAAATGCAGTGCCACGGCTTCGGGAATTTGCGGCAGCGACGGCGAACCGAACTCGTACGACCCGTGATGGCTCAAAATCAGATGCTCGACCAACACTTCGAGCGGCGCGGGAAAGCCTGTGATCGCCCGGCATTTCTCCCGCACCAGCGCGGCGCCGATCGAGATGTGGCCCAGCAAGCGCCCGGCGTCAGAATAGTCGATGCCGCGCTGATAGCGCAGCTCCTCAATTTTACCGACGTCGTGCAGCACCACTCCGGTGAGCAGCAGATCGGCGTTGAGCTCGGGATAGTGCGCCGAGACGGCCTTGGCAAGCCCGATCAAGCTGACCACGTGCTCGAGCAGCCCGCCGAGATAGGCATGATGCATCGTCATCGCCGCCGGCGCGCGTTTCAGGCGGGGAGCGATATCGGGATCGTCAACGACGCTCGTCAGCAGCTTTTGCAGCCACGGATTTTTCATCCCGGCGATGGCCGCGTGTACGTCCGCCCAGAGCTGTTCGATGTCACACTTCGTGTGCGGCAGGAAATCGCCCAGCTCGTAATCTTTTTCAGCGGCGGGAATGATCTGCTCGAGGGTCAGCTCTTTCGATCCGTTATAAAGCTTCACTCGGCCGCGAATGCGCACCACGTCGTCACACTCAAACGTCTTCGCGATCGACTCGAAGTTGTCCCACATCTTCGCCGGAATCGAGCCCGTGCAATCGCCCAGGCTGAGCTCGAGCCACGATTTTCCACTGCGCGCGGAAATACGGATTTCTTTCTCGCGGACGAGGAACATCGTGGCGACCAGCTGGCCGTCGGTCAGTTCGCTAACGCATGGAGACTTCATCAGCTATTGGCTTTCGGGGGCGGCAGAGCGAGCTTCTTTTTCTGTTTCTTCTTGTCGGTCGTATCCGGAGTGGGCGCGACTTCTTGAATCACCGTGGCGCCCGGGACCGCCGCGCTGTCAACGTAGCCCGGCTTGACCAGGACGTAGCTTTCCTCGCGGAGCATGCCGAGATAATCGCGCATGGCGGGGTCCATCTTTTCCTTGTAGAGAATGTTCGAGATTTCGTTTTCGACCTTGTTCATCGGCTGAAGTCCCGCTTGATAATGGTCGCGGACTTTCAGGATTTCGAACCCGGTTTTCGTCTGAATCACGTCGGTGAATTGATTCTTGTCCAGGGAGAACACGGCGTCTTCGAGTTGCTTTGAAAGCTGCCCGCGCTCGAACTGGCCCAAGTCCCCATCCTGCTGCGCGGTCGAGCCCTCCGAATAACGCTTAACGAGCGTGTCGAAATCCTCGCCCTTTACCAGGCGGTTGTGCAGGTCGTCCGCGCGGGTGTGTACCGCGGCGACTTCCTCGGGGCTCTTCCCGTCCGTGCTCAGAAAAAGTTCCTGCAGATCGACTTCCTCCGGCCGATTGAAATCCTGTTTGTGCGCGTCGTAGTACTTCTTGATTTCGTCGTTGCCAATGTTCATGCGGCCGCCCACTTCGCGCCGAATCACTTCCTGCGTGAGCAACTGATTGCGCAGCTGGGTCTTGTAGTCTTCCCAGACGATCCCCTGGGATTCGACGGCCTTTTCGAGTTCCTCGAGGGTGCCCAGGTTGTTCTGCTTTCGAACGTCGTCGAGCCGCTTCACCAGATCGGTCTCGACCGAGACGTCCATGTCTTTCGCGCGCTCGATCAAAAGCTGCTGGTCGATCATGTCGCGCAGCAAATCCTTCTGCTTCTTGTCGACCTCGCCCTGAAGCTGCATCGGCGAGCAATTGGGGCAATCCTGCGCGGCTTCCTGCTTCAGTCCGGCCTGGGCCTTCTGATAGTCGGAGAGCGTAATGATCTGATTATTTACACGCGCGACGATTTCTTCGACGATGGTGCCCTTCGTCGCCTGGGCGCGCGCGCCCGCGGCCGTCAGAAAGATCGTGCCAGCGAGTGCCAAGGTGCCAAGTCCGACCCATTTTCGATTTTGCATGATCCCCATCCCCAAAAAATTTTAGCTCTACGATTGTAGTTGGAGCAACACGTTTCTCACCGCGTCCATGGCCGTCCCTTTGCTCGATTTCCAACTGATCCATAATACGCCTGATGGATCGAGACGCATGTCTTTCCGCTTGTGAATCAGCTTCACGATGCGCTCGGGACCAATCGGCGTGTCGTCGTAGAACTTGATCGCGATCTGGTCTCCTTTGCGATCCACGGTGGCGACGAGCAGCTTCTCCGCCAGCGCCTTCACCACGGCGTACTCCAGCAGATTCAGCACGGCCGGCGGCGGCGGGCCGAAGCGATCATCCAGCTCGCGCGTCACCTCCACGCGCTCGGCCTCGGACGCGACTCCGGCGATGCGCTTGTAGATCCGCAGGCGCAAGTTTTCGCTTTCGATGTATTCAGGCGGGATGCGAATCTCTTGCCCCATGTTCAGCGTCGCCCGGCGCTCCAACACAACCGCCTCGCCTTTTCGTTCCGCCACAGCGCGTTCCATCATCTGGCAGTACATGTCGAAGCCGACCGCTTCGATGTGCCCATGCTGCTCACCTCCCAGCAGGTTCCCCGCCCCCCGCAGCTCCAGGTCGAGCGCTGCGATTCGAAATCCCGCGCCGAGGTCGCTGAATTCCTGCAGCGCCGCCAGCCGTTGCCGCGCGATCGGCGTCAGCGTGCCTTCGTTGGGCACCAGCAGATATGCATACGCTCGCTGATTGGACCGTCCCACGCGCCCGCGCAGTTGATACAGCTCCGAAAGCCCCATGCGATCGGCGCGGTTGATCAAAATTGTGTTCGCACGCGGAATATCGAGACCGTTCTCGACGATGGTGGTCGAAACCAACACATCCGCTTCGTTGCGCACGAATCTCAGCATCACCTTCTCAAGCTCCGACTCGCGCATCTGTCCGTGCCCCACCACCACCCGCGCCCGCGGCACCAGCCGCTTCACCATCGACGCGAGCGAGGCAATCGACTCAACCCGGTTGTGCACGAAAAACACCTGCCCTTCGCGGGCCAGCTCCACTTCGATCACCCGCTGCACCAGCGTCTCGCTGAACGGCGCGACCGAAGTCTGGATGGCCAGCCGGTCCTTCGGCGGCGTCTCGATCACGCTCATGTCCCGCAGCCCGACCAGCGACATGTGGAGCGTCCTCGGAATCGGCGTCGCCGACATCGTCAGCACGTCCACGTTCTTGCGCATCTCCTTGATGCGTTCTTTGTGCGCCACGCCGAACCGCTGCTCTTCGTCCACTACCAGCAGCCCGAGTTCGTGAAACTTCACATCTTTCGAAAGCAGCCGGTGCGTCCCGATCACCACGTCCACTTTCCCGGCTTCCAGATCTTCTAGCGTTTTCTTCTGTTCTTTTTCCGTGCGAAAGCGGCTCAGCATCTCGATCCGCATCGGAAACGCCGCAAACCGGCGCTTGAACGTTTCCAGATGCTGAAACGCCAGCACGGTCGTCGGCGCCAGCACCGCCACCTGCTTGCCGTCCGCCAACGCTTTAAATGCCGCGCGCATCGCCACTTCCGTCTTGCCGTAGCCGACGTCGCCGCACAGCAGCCGGTCCATGGGCAGGCTCGCTTCCATGTCCCGCTTCACATCTTCGATGGCCCGCTGCTGGTCAGGGGTTTCCTGGAATTCGAACGCATCTTCGAACTCTCGCTGCCAATTCGAGTCGGGAGGAAACGCGTGGCCCGGCGCTGTCTTTCGCTCGGCGTAGAGCGCCAGAAGCTTTTCCGCCATGTCGCTCACCGATTTCTTTACACGCGTCTTGCGGTTTTCCCAGACCGCGGTGCCCAACCGGTCGAGCTGCGGCTCGACTCCTCCGAGCGATTGGTATTTCTGCACCAGGTCGATACGGGCGAGCGGGACGTACAGCTTCGCTTCGCCCGCATACTTCAAGAACATGAACTCGCCGGTCGCGCCTTCCACCTCAACCTGACGCAAACCCTCGAACTGCCCGATGCCGTGATCGACGTGAACGACGTAATCGCCCGGCTTCAGGTCGGAAAAGTCGCTGAAAAAACTCGCCGTCTTCGGCCGCGCCCGGGGACGCTGCGGCGGCAGGGTCTCGAACAGATCCGCGTCACCGTAAATCGCGAGCTTTTCTTCGGGAAACACCACCCCCTCGCGCAGCGGCGCCTTGACCAGTACCATGGCCGGGGCGTTCGAGCCGCTCGCTTCCTCCGCCAGGCGCGAAACGGTGGTGTTTTCCTCCAGTTCGCCCAGCGCGTAGGGAATTTCGTATTCGTGGCAGATGTCGGCGAAACGCTCGAGCTCCCCGGTGCTGGCGGCGGACACCATCACGCGTTCGCCAGCGCCCAACCGGCTTCGCACCTCGTTCATGAACGCGGCCACGTCGCCGTGATAGCGCGAAGTCGGCTGGGTTTGCAGCGTCAAAGCCGCGCCGCCTTCCCGCACGAGACCCAGGTGCTCGATTGCCAGCTGTGGGAAAAGCTGCAGCGCGAGCGACCATTCGTCGCCATTCAGAATGTAACGTTCCGGCGGCTCCGCCAGCGGATCCTCGGCCTTCTCAAAAGCCTCCGCCAGCCGCCCGCGATACTTTTCAATCGCCGCATCCAGCATCGACGGTTCATCGAGCACGATCACGGGATCATCCGCCAGATCGAAGAGCACTCCGGGGCGTTCCTCGCGCGGGATTTCGCGGAATTCCCATCCAGCGTAAAAGCCCGCCGGCGCCGTGTCGTCCTCGCGCCCGCCGCCGGATCGCACGCTCTGGCGTTCAAGCACTTCCGCGTGCCGCAGCATTTCGGTAAGCGGTAAAATCAGCGCGCGTTCCACCGGATTCGTCGAGCGTTGGGTATTGGGATCGAATGCGCGAATGGACTCGATGGTGTCCGCCATCAGCTCGACGCGCACCGGCTGCGGCGTTTCCGGCGAATAGACGTCGATAATCCCCCCTCGCACGGCAAACTGCCCCGGCATTTCGCAGCTCGTATGCTTCTCGTAGCCGGCGGACACGAGAAAACCGATCAGATCTTCGTGCGCGATCGACTGATCGCGTTCAATCAGCCGCGCCAGCCCGGGATAGAAGCCGCGCTCGCGCATGCGCCACAGCGCTGCCTGCACCGGCGCGATGAGCACGTCCACTTCGCCCGTCGCCAGCCGCCACAGCGCCACCGCCCGGTCCTCGGAAATTTCGGCGTGCGGCGAGCGATTCTCATAGGGCAGGACGTCGTGCGCCGGCAGATGCGCCACGCGCCGCCCCGGCTTTCCCGTCACCGCGCTGTAGAACCATCGCACCGGCTCCAGGAGCGCTTCGGCGCGTTGATTCGAATCCACCAGCAAAATCGCCGGCCGCCCCAATCCCGAAAACACCAGCGGCACCAGCAGCGCCTTGGCCGAATCCGTCAGCCCCGCCAGACGTACTTCTCCGCCCAGCCTCCGCAGTTTGTCGCAGGCTTCTTCCACCGCCGGACGGCGGCCGATCCGCGCCAGCAGCTCGGAAACGATCGGCAGGATCATGCGCGTCGCTCTTGAATGCGTTCGATCAGGCGATTGGTTGAATACCCGGGCTCGAGCGGGACGCGCACGACTCTGCAGCCGAGCCGCTCCACGTCGCCGGCGTCTCGCCGCGCGGCCGGGTCCGTTCCCGCGCTCCCTCCCGACACCACCATATCGGGCAAGAAACGAGCGATGAAATCCTGAGGCGAACCACTTTCGACCGCAGTCACGAAGTCCACAGCAGCAAGAGCCGCGAGAATTTCTGCCCGTAGCGCCCCGGGATGGATCGGACGATCGGTTAACCGCCGATGCGGGGCGTTGCCGTTGCCGAATCGTGCGCGCGCCACTCGATCGCCTTCGATCGCGACGACCAGGATTTTTCCGAGGCTTTTCGCGTATTCGAGGAGCCGGATATGGCCGGGGTGCAGCAGGTCGAAACAACCGCTCGCACACACGACTCCCAGTCCGGCGTGTTTCCACCCACCCCGGCGGGAAATCAACTCAGCTTGCGAAACGACCTGTCCCAAACGTATGCCTGTCGGGCGCTCGACTGGGAGCGCCCAGACCTCTGATTTTAGCACGCACGCCGCGTCGCGCGCGGTAGACCCGTATTACTTCCGCACAGCCGTCGGCCATGCGTCCGCGATTTTCGATGCTATAATTTCGGCCAGTCGCGCAAGCGCTTCATTACGATTGATGGAATCTCTGTCGCCACAGGATCGCACCTGTATATGAAAGACATTGCGATAGTCGGGGGTGGTCCCGCGGGAGCGCTCTGCGGCGAACGACTCGCCAGCCACGGATTCGACGTCACGATCTTCGACGAGCGCCTCGCATGGGAAAAACCCTGCGGCGGCGGCCTGACGCACAAAGCAATCGAAGCCTACCCCTTCTTGCTCGACGGACCCCAGCCCAAGAAAATCATTCGTATCGCGGAGCTTATCTCCGGCAGCGGCCATCGTGCGCGCTTCGAAATGAGCCAGCCGATCGTCATCTACGCACGCAAGGTACTCAACGGCCTGCTGCTCGATCGCGCGGCAGCCGCCGGCTGCCGGGTCATTCGTTCGCGCGTCACCAGCGTGAACACGGCGGGTGGGCGCGTCCGCCTGACGGTCGGCGGTGAAGAGCGCCAATCGGATTTCGTGGTCCTCGCGGCAGGAGCACGCAATCAGCTTCTGCCCGAAACTACAGCACTCGGCGCACTCGATCTCGAAGTCACGCTCGGTTACTTCGTTCCCACACAGGAAGACATCATCAAAGTGAAATTCCTGAAAGAATTCGAAGGGTATCTGTGGTCGTTTCCGCGCGCCGATCATCTTTCCGTCGGCATCTGCGCGAAATTGGGGCAGAATCCCACGCAGCAGCTCCGCGCGCATCTCGACGACTTCGTCCGCGAAGAAAACATCCGCATGGATGGCGCGCACTTTTTCAGCCACGTTCTGCCGTCACCGGCAGCCGCCACGATCCGCGGACGCCGCATCGTGGGCACCAATTGGGCGATGGCCGGCGACGCCGCCGCGTGCGTCGATCCGGTCACCGGCGAGGGCCTGTATTACGCCCTGCGCTCCGGCGATCTGCTGGCGCATGCTCTGGTGGATGGACAGCCGCAAACCTATCCCGAGCGAATGCGCGCTGCATTTTCGGCCGATCTCGAATTCGCCGCCAATATCGCGCGCAGATTGTTTCGCGGTAACTTCCTGGGCGGTGCGATCACCACGCGCATGGTGCAGCTCCTGAATCATTCACCGGCATTTCGCGATTTGATGCGCGACGTTTTCAGCGGCTCGCAGGACTATCGCAGTCTGAAGGGCCGACTCTGGAATCAGTTTGGCGTCACATTCCTGCAGTTCACGCGCAGCCTGTTGTATCCGCGCGGAATGTTCGGCGCGCAGCGCCAGGCTCGCCGCGAGCCGCAATCATGAAATCGAGAAAGATCCGAACGAAACGGAGCGTCCCCCAGCGCGCGCAGAAGCGGCCAGCACCCAAACGTGCCACATCGTCGAGTTCGAGCTCGGCGGCGCCGCCCGAACAGCGCCCGCGCATCGGGCTCGAAGCCACCGTCGAACGGGTCGTCGAGCTTCAACATACGATTCAGGCCGTAAGTCCGCAGCTCCCCCCGGTTTTCTCCACGCCCATGATGATCGCGCTGATGGAGCACGCCACGGTAAGAGCCATCACGCCGGAGCTTCCGCCCGGCGCGATTTCCGTCGGCACCCGAATTGAAGTCGATCATCTGAAAGCGGTCGGCACCGGAGCGACCGTAGTCGCGTGGGCGAAATTCATCGAATATCGTGGGCGGTTTTTAGTTTTTGATGTGGAGGCGCGCTCGGGCGAGCACGTGATCGGGCGCGGCAAAGTGTTCCGCGCCATCGTTCAACCCCGCGAACACGGAGAAAAAGCTGCCGCCCGCGTCGAGCAAAATTAGTTCGCGCTACTTTTTCTCTGTGATCTCGACCGAGGCCCGCGTCGTCTCCCAATCCATCCGCAGCATGCAAGCGTCGCCGGCTCGGTCCAGCGAAATCGTGAAATTCTCAAGAGGCGCATCCAGTTTCGACACCCTCATCGGCGCTCGCGTCAAATCGTCCTGCTCCCCGGGATACGGGATTCCCCACTCGCCCGTGTCTTTGCTAACGATCAAAGTCCAGCTGTCTTGTTTGGGCAGCGTGAAAAGCGTATAGCTCCCCGCGGGCGCCGTCTTTCCACCTACATTCATGTCCCCGTCGATCACGAACGTGGTCGCCTCGTTCGCTCCCGCGCGCCACACTTCGCCGTACGCTACGAGCGCGCCGAAAATCTTCCGCCCGCGCATTCGCGGGCTCGCATACTCAATGTGGATTGTCTTGCCGTCGGCGAATTTGCACTCCGCCTTTGCCGGCGGACTGGCCACCTGGCCGCCCGCCTGCGCCCGGCCGGGCGCGGACAGCGCGAGCACCATCGCGACCAGACATCCAATGCCGGCGGCACATTTACCCACGCTTCGCATATTTTCCCCCGGTGAATTCGATCTCATGCCTTTAGACGTGTCTGGCCTGCGATTCGATACGCCTCGTCCGCCGCCACCAGCCGCCGCACGTAGATCAGAACGGCGAACAGCGCCGCCAGCGCCGCAAACCAGATCGCCGCGATCAACCGCACCGCCCAGCCCGCGGCCTTTCCGACGCGCGCCAACACGAACGGTAGAAAATTGAACGCCGTGATGTGCTGGTAGTCCCAGGGATCATAGGTCATAGAATCGTTCGTCAGTCCCCATTCATCCATTTTACCCAGGCTGAATGCCACAATGTTTTTCATCCGCAGTGCGATCACAAATGTGGGATGTCCCAGAGTATCCATCTGATAGATTTCCAGCGGGCACCAGAACATCACGGAGGAAAGCTGCACGAGCACGGCGGCGACGATCAGCACGACTCCGATCGTCCGCACCGCTTTCCCGATTTCAGCGCGGTGCCGCATCATCAGCGGCACCGAAACGAAGGCCACCATTTGCGCCGCGGTCGAAACGTAGCGGTCGCCCCACGCAAAATCGCCGCTCCAAACCGTAAATTTCGCGTAGAAGCAGACGTACGCCAGCAGCAACGCACCGAAGGCGACCAGATACGCACGGATTTCCGGCCGGAACCGCCTCCACGCCACCGCACCAAGGATCAGCGTTAGCACCAGCAGCGGATCGAACAGAAAAATCGACTTCTCCGGTGTGAACAGCGCCCCGAAAAAACCGACGTGAAACGGCGTCTCGAACGGAAACGCCTCGGGAAGTGCCGGATTCAGCATTTTCTGCTCGCGCCCGAACGCAACAATGTAGGTACCGAATACCGACCCGAACCGGTACCACTGGTATGCGCGATCGATCGCCACGCAAATCACGTAGACCGGCAGCGCCACCTTCGCATAGCGCACCGTCTGGGCGCGCAGCGTCGCTCCTGGATTCGCCGAAAATCGCGAGACGAGCATCAGGAACACCGCGACGGCGAGCAAATCCAGCCCCGTCGTCAATCTTGTGAGCAGGTTTGCGCCGAGAGCTAGGGACCCGATCAACAAATCGCGCCGATCGCCGTCGCGCAGCCACCGGTACTGAAACGTGAGCCCGGTCAGCGTTAGCAGAAAGATGTAATTGTTCTCCATCATGTTCTGCGTGTAATGGAGAAACGTGGTGCAGAAAAT
>Ga0210391_10001762_pt1 | contig 19301 bp, 17 predicted proteins | sample IncBWC12OmetaG_FD_160573 | JGI IMG/M metagenome (GOLD analysis project Ga0210391, IMG submission 160573) | Forest soil microbial communities from Barre Woods Harvard Forest LTER site, Petersham, Massachusetts, United States - Inc-BW-C-12-O ...
AATTCCATTGCGAACTGGGGAACACCTGCCAATCGGCCGTCATCCCGCGGTCTCGTAGCTTTACCCAGTCCTCGCCGATGGGATAGGAGAAGACAAGTGGACCCCGGTCGATCGATACGGAATCGTTGTACCCGCGCGTAAGCCCGGGCCGCAAAGGAAACTGCAATTGAACCAGATCGCCCGCTTTCCATCGACGTTCGATTGTTGCGAATCCCTCGTTGCTGGCTATGGTGATTCGCGCTCCGTTGACACGGACCTCTGCGCTGTCTGCCCACGAGGGAATTCTCAACCGAAGAGGAAAGCTAATCTCGGTTGCCGGATTTACGGTGATGCGGATCAAGCCTCGGAACGGATACTCCGTCGCTTCAGACAAATGGACCGGCGTTGAGCCGACCACTGTGCGCACTTCACACGGGGAGTAAGCCACCGCTGCCAGGCCGCCATCGTGAGAGGCCATCCACAGGCTGGCGGCAAACTTCGGCCATCCCTGGTGGAAGTTTGCCGTGCAGCAGCCAAAGTTCGGCTCCAGCCCGTAGAGGTTAGATTCGGGCCCGTTGGTTGTCCAGGGCTTGCGATGCAAGCTCACCTCAACCTGGTTCGGCTCCTGGTCGTATTGGTGTGCCCACATGTCGTCGGTGAATGTTCCGGGCAGCGCGTTGAAGGCGATACGTTCCAGCCGATCGCCTATTCTGGCATCCCCCAGGATCGCCAGCGATTGTTCCAGCGAATACATGGTTTCGACGACTGTACAAAGTTCGCTTCCCTGCGACGGATTGCGTCCAGCGAGATGCTCATCGCACGAAAACATGCCATTGGGAAGGCCATGATATTTGTCCAGAGCATCCAGCATTTGCTGAAATCCGCGGCGGTCCACGTCGCTGCCGGAAACCATCGACCATACCGGAGCGGCCTTCAGCGCTTGTCCGTTGTTGACCCCGTGCGTGGAAAGCGCAAGGTCCTCCAATCCCTTGCCCTGATCGAGCTTGATCTGGGCGGCAGTCATCGGCGTTGTGTAGCGAAAGTCTGCGTACTGCGCCTGCCAGTCATAGCCCTGCCTGTGAAGTAATCGGACAAGCTCGATCAGCTTCGGGTCCCCGGTGCGGTTATAAAGCCAAAGTGCGATGAGAGCGTTATCCTGCCAGCGGAATTTACCCCAATCCCGTAAAGGGCGATTCGGTAGCTCAACTAACTGGTAGCTGAAATAGCGGGCGAGCAGAGGTATCACGCGCGCGTCCCCGGTTGCCTCCTGGTACTGTGCCAGCGCCTTGAGCATAACCATGCGCGGCCACCAGTCGTTATTGCTGGTGGGGCCGATCATTCCGTCAGCTGACTGATGGTCAAGGGTCCAGTCGAGATATCTTTGCGCTTTTGCTTTGAGCCGCTGGTCGTCAAGTAGATAAGCGAGAGGCACCAAACCATCGAGGAAATAGGGACCACGTTCCCACGATTCTCCCGTACCGCCCAGCCAGCCGCTATTAATCCCAACATCGGCCCACGTTTCGTCCAGATGGCCGCTGAGGCCCTTCGCCTGAATCTGTAGTTGATCCCGCAGCCATCCGGTGGGACGGACCGATCCAAGAGGAAGCAGGTAAAAGGCGTTCTGAGCCAAAGGAGCAGAGTTCCTGATAACCGGCGAGGGCGACCCGGGAGGGTTCGCATCCGGGCTGCCGGCAAAAACCATGGGAGTGCCCAACGGGAGGGACGCGATAGCCACGGAACCTGCCTGCTTCAGAAAGCGGCGGCGACTGGTACAGATACGATCATCCTGGTTTTTCGAATCCATGCGATTTACTTGTCGCCGTTACCGATGTGATGTTGGAGGCACTTTCCACTTCAACGCGGCAGGATTCCAGGTGGTCACCTGGGCTGCCATGAGTCCATCATGCGTTTCGTAAGCATCCGCTCCTCGATACGGTTCCTTGAGCAGGGGAGAGTCGGCGCGCCACTGGATATTGATCGTATCCCCCACCACAAAGGTGTGCTCGGCGACCACGTTCAGGCCGCAGGTCCCTCCCTGAGAAGGTGGCTTTACCACCTGCGCGAACATCTCACCCAGCGCCTTTTTTCCACGCACAACCTGGCCATTCGGGCCAAAGAACTCCACATTATCCGGAAACTGCGCCATCAAGCGCGGCCAGTCGCAGCTTGAAAACGCGGCCATGTGTTCTTCCACCACCTTGGCCGGGGTAGCCTGACGTTTAAGCGGCGGCATCGTCTGCGCAACCAGCGGCGAAGAGACCAGAAACAAGACCGCTAGCCCGCTGAAGGAAAGGATAGCTGAGGACAGAGGAACAATTTTCATTCCCCCACCATAACGCACTGCACGCTCGTGACTGCGTTTTCTTTGCGAACTATACAATCCACACAACATGAAACTCCTCGCCTGCATTCTCATCACGTTTTCCTCGCTGACGGCCTCAGCCCAAACGTCGCCCCCAAAACCCGAGCCGGTCGAGCACACGTTCATTATTCACAACTTTCATACCGAGAGCGGTGTCACGCTGCCCGCGAAGATTGTCTATGGCACCTATGGCCATCTGAACGCGGCGGGAGACAACGCTATTCTTCTGCCTTCTCACTACATGGCCGATATGCGTGGTTACGACTGGCTGATTGGACCTGGAAAAGCCCTCGATCCCGCACGCCAATTCCTCATCACCTCGGAGCTGTTTGGCAATGGGCGCTCCTCGTCGCCCAGCAACACGCCGGAACCCTTCCACGGCCCGCGCTTTCCCGTTACCACCATCCGCGACAACGTGGAGGCGGTGCATCAGTTGCTGACCCAGGAGCTTGGGGTGCGCCATTTGCAAGCGGTCATCGGCTTCTCGATGGGCGCGCAGCAAGCATTTCAATGGGCCGTTTCTTATCCCGGCTACATGGACCGCATCGTTGCGACGTCGGGTACTGCCAAAACCTACGGTCACGGCATCGTGCGCCTGGAGAGCGAAATCACGGCGCTGACCACCGACGAGGCGTTCAAGAGTGGCGACTACAAGGAGGAACCGGTCAAAGGCATCCAGGCCTTTGCCCTGGTGTGGACGGCGTGGCTTTTTTCGCAGGAGTGGTGGCGAGAGGAGCTATGGAAATCCGAAGAACCGGCGGGCACCACCTTCGCCCAGGTTGTGGACAAATACAAGACGAATTTCATTCCTGGCGCAGACGCTAACAATCTCATCCTGCAGATGCACACCTGGGAGCGGCATGACGTAGCAGCCAGTCCCGCCTTCGCCGGAGACCTTCAAAAGGCGCTGGGATCCATCCAGGCACAGGTGCTCTACATGCCCTCGGCGACCGATCTGTATTTCCCCGTCACCGACGCGCGCTACGAGGCCCCGATGATTCCTCACTGCATTCTGTTACCGATCCCTTCGCTTTGGGGGCATCCCGCGGGAGCGGGCGCGAGCCCAGCGGATAGCAAATTCCTCAACCAGAACATTGCAGCCTTCCTGGAGGGCAAACCGCTGCAGCCCTGACTCTATTTCCGCAACGCATCGCAGGTCGAGCGCAGGGTGAACTCCAGCGACTCGCGCGGTATTTTCTCGATGAATGGCTGGATAATCCAGTTGAGGCCGGTGGGAACAGAGCGGGTCAGTGAAACCGATTCGATTTGCATGTAAAGTCCGCCGTCTCGCTCCTCATACGTCCAGTAGCTATTCAAACGCCAGAGGAAGCCGTGCTCTTCGCTGGGGCTGAGTGCATGCTCGTTTGCGCTGCCGGGCGAGTCTATCTCCGAGATCCTTGTGCTTCGGGAAATACTGTATCCACGCTGCGCATCGAGGCGGCCAAAGGTGATGTCATAGGTCGTGTCCAGGACTACCGAGAGGACGTGTTTCTGCCGCACCCTTATGAGTGCCTGGAGATGATCCCCCTGTTGGGTGATCAATCTTGCCTGAAGCACCTGTGGAGAAAAGTACTGAGGATAGGCATTGATGTTCCGCATCAACCGCTCGAAATCCGCGGCCTTCGCTCCAGCGGCAAAAGCAGTGCCACGCCAGTCATGGAGCAGTGCTCCGGGCAAAGGTAAACCCGTGAGCGGCGTGATGGGCTCGATGATCAACTCTCCCTTCCGCAGACGCTGTTCGTCTTGTGGAGTCAAGGGGGGCGAAACAAACCGATTGGATGATTGATGCTGCTTAGCTAGCCTCGACTCGACGGAGTGGACGTAATCGTCGAACGCTGAAACCGCAGCGGGCGTTGGTTCTGCCATTGCGCGGTGGTGAGCTGCCATAAGGGCCAACAGCCCACTCATGAGGAAGAGGTTAGTCCAAAACCGTTTGTGCCCGGCGCGAGCAACGGTTTGCTTAAAGTCAATCATTCGTTTTCTATTATTGCAGGCTGCGAAGTTCTATCCGGCAGAAGAGGAACCCCGATGAAGAGCGCAAGTCTGGTTTCGTTCGCCTCACCGTTACAAACACGTGAGCTGCCGCTACCGCAGCCCAGTGGCTCTGAAGTTCTGCTGCGCGTGGTTTCCGCAGGCATTTGCCACACCGATTTGCACCTGCTCGATGGGTACTACGAGCTGGGTCATGGAGAGAAGCTGCTGGCTGCGGATCGCGGCGTGAAACTGCCGCTTACCCTCGGCCACGAGATCGTCGGCAGGTCTGTGGCCAGCGGTTCGAATGAGCACTACCTGGTTTATCCCTGGATCGGCTGCGGCAGTTGCCGTCCATGCCAAAGCGGCGAAGAGAATCTGTGCGCCCAGCCGAGGACCCTCGGCATTTTTCGCGATGGCGGTTATGCGGAGTACGTATTGGTGCCGGACCAGAAGTATTTATTGCCGCTGAAGGGCATCGACCCTTTGTCAGCCGCCCCTTATGCCTGCGCGGGATTGACTACCTACAGCGCTTTGAAAAAAGCCGGCGAGCTGATTCACCAGGAACCAATCGTGTTGATTGGCGCAGGCGGACTCGGTTTGATGGCGCTCCACCTTCTGCGCGCCATGGGAGGGAAGGGAGCGGTCGTAGTGGACATCCAGCCGGCCAAACGAGAGGCGGCGCTGCGAGCCGGAGCGCTTGACACGGTGGATGCCGGGGCAGAGGACGCCCTGCAACAGCTGTCTGCGAAGGTCGGCGGCGCCCCGCGGGTGGTGATCGACTTTGTCGGCTCAGAATCGACAACCTCGCTCGGATTCAAAGCACTCGCCAAGGGCGGAAAATTGATTTGCGTTGGCCTCTTTGGCGGAGCGGCCCCGTGGGCCCTTCCTGTCATCGCCATGCGCGCCATCACCATTCAGGGCAACTTCGTAGGAACCTTAGCCGAGCTGTCTGAGCTACTGGAACTGGTGCGCATCCGCGGCGTGGCGCCGATCCCGATGGTGCACACTACTCTCGAACAGGCAAGCTCAACCCTGGATGCGTTGCGCCGCGGGCAGATCGAAGGGCGAGCCGTGATTGTCGTACCTCCCCGGCAATAGGAATCCTCAAATGGGCGAATCAGCAGAAGGCTTCTATGATGACCTGGCTCAGTGGTACCACCTGATGTTCGAGGATTGGAACCGCAGCATCGCCTACCAGGGTGCGGTCCTTGGCCCGATTTTGGAGCGGCATACGGAAAAAAAATCCGCCTATGTTCTGGATTGCGCTTGTGGCATCGGGACGCAGACCATCGGATTAGCGCAGCGGGGTCACATCGTGGTCGGTTCTGACTTGAGCCGGTCTGCGGTCGCGCGGGCGACCCAGGAAGCCGCCATGCGAGGCCTCAATGTAATCTTCCACACTGCGGACATGCGCCAGCTCAGTGTGATTCCAGAAACCGGTTTCGACGCGGTCGTGATCGCGGACAACGCCCTCCCCCATCTCCTGTCACAATCAGATCTGGAACAGGCCGTACGAGAGATCGCTGGCAAACTGAAACACTCGGGAATTCTTTTGGCGACCATCAGGGACTATGATCAGCTGATTTCCGTGCGCCCAACCATGCAGGCGCCCGCGTTCTACGGGCAAGATGGAAGCAGCCGGTTTGTCCACCAGGTCTGGCAATGGGATGAGGATCAATATTCACTTCATCTCTATCTGACCCTGCAGAACCAGGGGGTGTGGACGGTAAAGCATTTCGTGTCCAGGTATCGTGCTCTTCAGCGGGCGGATTTGAACCGGGCGTTGCACTCGGCAGGGTTTGCCAATATCCAGTGGTCGGAGCCGGCCGTCACCTCGTTTTACCAACCGATCGTCGTGGCAACCCAGAGGTCCTGAAATGAAAACCCACACTGAATATCTTGTGTTTGAAACCAGGAAGCGCAAACAAATGGTCCACATCACCGACCAGGTGGAACAGATTGTGCGCAAGAGTGGGGTGAAAGATGGGCTGTGCTTTGTCTCGCCCATGCACATCACCGCCGCCATTTATGTCAACGACCTGGAGGACGGGCTGATCGAAGACATTGGCAAATGGCTCGAGGAACTGGCTCCGGAGCGGCCGGACTACAAGCATCATAGGACCGGCGAGGATAATGCCGACGCCCATTTGAAGGCCCTGTTGCTGCACCATGAAACAACGCTGCCAGTGACCAACGGCAGGCTCGATCTTGGCACCTGGCAACGGGTGTTCTACGCGGAGTTTGACGGACAGCGCCCCAAGCGGGTGATCGTCAAAATATTGGGAGTCGCGTGACCTTCTATCATAGTCGCGGTCTGCGCGGCTTTTCGTCTTTACCAGCGTCCTGCTGCGGGGCACCGGGGTCCAACATCGGCCGCAGGTCAGGCGGCAGCATACCATGTCGTGGAGTCCCACAAACAGCACAGGCTTCGGCTTTCAAGGTTATCTCTGCTCCACAGCATGCACAAAAAGCGGCCATTATCATCTACTCCCTGCAAATTGCTTTTGCCTATTGGACGATCCTGGCAGCCGCGAAGATTCACGAAGGAGAAATTTGCGCTTGCCCCGGGATTTTTGAGTCCGGGCGAGGCGCACTGCAGATCGCTCGGGATGACAAGGGGAGGGCGATTACTCACCTTGAAGTCCGTGAGTCGGATGGCACAGAAGAGCTGACTGCGACGAATAGGAATGCTTTTCACTAGATGAAGAGGTATGCTGTCACGCGGGGTTCCCCTTGGGAGAGGACCCACGAAACATGGTTGATAACTGGAATTCGATCTGCAAAACGACGGCGCTTTGCACCCTGCTTTTCCTCTGTGCCTCCGGGCGTTCTGCCAGCAGACCGGACGAGATCAACTTCGAGAAACACACCATCGATCTGGGAGCTTCAGAAACCGCCGTTTTTGTTGACATCAATCGCGATGGAAAGCTCGACCTGGTCTCAGGGGAGTATTGGTACGAGGCGCCGCGATGGATCAAGCATCGCTTCCGCCAGATAGACTACACCAACAATTACGTGGATGATCTGTCGACGTTGCCCTTGGATGTGGATGGCGACGGCTATGTTGACCTGGTGACCTCCGGATGGTTTTCGAAAAAGCTGGCATGGTGGCGCAATCCCGGGCGAACGGGTGAAATGTGGAAAGAGCATCCCATCGCAACCGGATCGCCCATCGAATTTTCTTTTCTGGTGGATCTTGATAACGACGGCAAAGCCAACGAGATTTTGCCCCAGTTCGGAGCCGATCGCCCGCTTGCCTGGTATGAGCGAGACGAAAAGGGCGGAATGACCGAACACATCGTGAGCGACCATAGCTACGGGCACGGTATTGGCGTGGGCGATGTGAACGGCGATGGCCGCAATGACATCCTGACCCCGAAAGGTTGGTTGGAGGCTCCGCCCGACCCGCGACAGAAGAACTGGACTTTTCATCCTGATTGGCAGTTCAACGAAGACCTTGGGTTTATATACGTGCGCGATGTAAATGGCGATGGCCGGCCGGACATCGTGTCTTCGATAGCGCACGGGTACGGGATTTTCTGGCTCGAGCAGACCAGCGACCACAAATGGGTTAAGCACGTGATAGACGACAGCTGGTCGCAGCCGCATGCGATGGTCATTGTTGATTTCCGCAAGACCGGAAATTGGGGTTTGTTAACTGGAAAGCGCTACTTTGCCCACAACGGACGTGATCCCGGAGAGCGTGAGCCGCTGGGAGTGTATTGGTACGAGCGACTACTTGATCCTTCGACGCACACTGTCGATTGGGCCAGGCATGTTATCGATTATGGCGGCCGCACTGGAGGCGGCATTGAGATCGGGGTTGCAGATTACGACGGCGACGGCGATCTCGATTTCGCTGTCGGCGGCAAGAGTGGTCTATTCCTGTTTGAGAACAAGACAGCCGCAAAGTAGTTCACATCTACGTGGGCGGCACAATACTCTTAGCTCTACAGATTCGCTCTTTCCTGGTAATGTTTTTCGACATAGCGAATCTGGCCGCGGCGCCTGTCTATTCCCCCCGCAAAGCCTGCGTGGGATCAACGGAAGCAGCGCTAAAGGCCGGAAAAGCAGACGCGGCCACCGCCAACAACAACACCCCAATCGCGGCCAGAGTTAGCACCACTGGATCAAACGGGCTCACTCCAAAAAGCAATGAGCGCAACAGGCTAGACGCCGCCGCGGCGCCCGCCAGGCCGATCACGCAGCCAATCGCCGCCAACTTTGTGCCCGCTTCCAGAATCAAACTTACGATTCCTGCACGTTGCGATCCGAGGGCCATGCGGATGGCCATCTCCTGTGCGCGCGACGCAACGGAGAACGCGATAACGCTGTAGATGCCGAGAACCGCCAGCAACACTGCCGCAAATGCGAAGCTGCCGATCAGCACAGTGTTGAACCGACGCGGAGCCTCGGTTTGAGATACTGCCTGCTCCATTGATTGCACCTGCGTCAATGGCAGTTGCGGATCGATCGAGCGCACTGTCGCGCGTAGAGCATTCTTCATTTGCTCCGGTGGCAAGGCGGAACGCAAGGTGATGAATCCGCCGTTGCCGTTCAGGTCTTCAGGCGAACCGAGAGTGCCGATGCCTGCTTCTGCTTGTTCCACAGGAACATAAAACTGCGGTTTCGTGGGCTCGTCAGGGGAGTTCAACTTTACATCGGCCACTTCGCCCACAACGGTCAACCATGGAGTCTGCATCTCTGGGGTGCCGACGCGCATCCGTTTCCCGATCGGACTCTGATTTGGCCAAAAATGTTGGGCAAGGTTTCGGTTCACGATCACCACCAGTTGCCGATCGGCAAGGTCCGCGTCGGTGAAGGCACGTCCTTGCAGCAGAGAAGTGCCCATGGTGCGAAAGTACTCGCCGATCAATTGTGAAGTTGTTGCCAGGTTCACATTCCCGGGTTTGGGGTCTACGTAACCTTCCACCACGATGGCCTGGTTATTGTTGCCCCCGGAGGCGGGTAGGTTGCTCGTAAGCCCCACGGTTTCGACCCCCGGAAGCTGCTGCAGCCGGCGCACCAGCTCGTTGTTGAAACTGTTGACGCTTACCTGGGTGGCGTATTGCTTCCGCGGCAGCGAATAAGAGGCAGTGGTTACATGCTCGGGCCTGTATCCCAGATCGACGGAGCGCATTTTCTCAAAGCTGCGCAGCAGCAACCCCGACGCGGTGAGCAGTACCAGGGCGATCGCAATCTCTGCCACCACCAACGTCGAGCGCAAACGTGCGTGGGCTCCGCCCGTGGTCCCGGCACGGCCACCCTCTTTTAGGTTGCCGTTCACGTTGGTGCGCAGAGCGGCAAACGCGGGAACCGATCCGCAGAGCAACCCCGTGACAACTCCAAGCAAAAGTGCGAAACCCACGACTTTCCAGTTCAGCCCAATTTCGTTGAGACGGGGAAGGCTTTCTGGCAGCAGATTTTTACCCACGCGCAACGCCAGCCCGGCAAGCGCAAGGCCGAGCATTCCCCCGCTCAAGCTCAGAACCAGGCTCTCGAGGATTGCCTGACGCAGCAGGGCTATCGCGCGTGCGCCTAATGCCAGGCGCAGGGCAAACTCCCTCTGCCGGCGGATCGCGCGCACCAGCATGAGCGATGCCAGGTTGACACAGGCGATCAACAACACCACGGCTACGGCAAGGAACAGAGTCTGCAACAAGGAGCGAGACTGCTCCACCGTTTCTTCTTGCAGCGGCCGCACTACCGAGCTGATATGCAGGCTTGCCATGAAGGCGGGATAGTTGCGCATGATCTGCTGCGCCACTCGTTGCGCATCTTCCTGCGCCTGTGCCGGCGAGATGCCGGGTTTCAGGCGGCCCACCATCTGCCAGCTCCAGTTGGCGGCAGACTGGCTAGCCAGCTCTCGTGGGCTAAAGCTCATGGGGACCCACAACTCGGAGCGGTTCAGTTGCCCGGGCACGAGCGGAAATTCGAAGTTCCGCGGCATCACTCCGATCACTACATACGGCTTGCGGTCGAGCAGAATCTTGGTGCCGAGTATCTGCGGGTCTCCGTGGAAGCGTTCCTGCCATGTCGCGTAACTCAGAACCGCGACCGGTTGGCTATGTTCGTCTTCGTCGGGAGTGAACACGCGGCCCAGGTGTGGTTGGACCGCGAGGGCGGAAAAAACTCCGGCAGTCAGGCGCGAGGCATTGATGAACGAGGGTTCGCCGGTGCTGGATAGCTCGTAGCTCGAGAACTGGTATCCGCCCAGAGCAGCAAAGCCATGCGTATCGCGGGTATAGGTGCGTATATCGGGCACGGTAACGCCAGCCTCCCCGTTGCCTCCTACATCCGCACCTGTTATGCGGTCAGCCAGCACCATCAGGCGGTCAGGATCGGGGAAGGGGAGTGGCCGCAGGAGAACGCCCTCGACGATGGAGAAAATTGCCGTGGTCGCACCCACACCCAGGGCCAGCATTAGAACCGCCGTCGCCGTGAAGCCGGGAGACTTACGGAGTTGCCGCAAAACAAACTTCAAATCAAACAAAAGTGAGCGCATCGAGTTCCTCATCATGGTCCATAGCTACCATTGGTAGCATTTTCGTGGCCAGAGTTCACTCGTGTCAGATCCCCAAAATACGCTCGCAGTCCCACGGCACGCCGGGAGAGGCGGGATAACAAAGGTAGGGCGCGTTCGAATTTGGAATCGCGTGTCCGCAAACGAACACTCGCGGACGAATGGTTGAGTGGGTGGCCCAGGTCTCGCTTTTGAGACCTGGGTTTCTAACTTTGTTGTCCCAATTGTTTACGTGGTCTCTTCGCGCAAGCCGTCGCATCCGTGCGCCCGCAGTTCCCAACGGAGATTCTGGTTCTTGATCAGCAGCTCAGTGATCATCGCCCGCAGTGTCCGATTCTCCTGCGCCAACTGCTGCCAGTCAGATGGCGTGGGAATCGGATCGACGTTGAGTTGGCTCTGTCTCTCTCCTATCATGACCAATCTCCTGTTGTGTGCGCAGCGCTACTTTTTTGCCGCTGCCGAGCGCCGCTCTGCACCTTCCCGAATCTTCGACAAGATATGAGTCCAGCCAGTGTTCATGCCTTTAGGGCCATCAGTGAGTTCGGATGGAATCAGGCCCATTGCGCGGTGCACCAACTTTAAGCGCGTTACACCGTTCTCCTCCGTCAACCGGTACTGCACATTTGAGATGACGGGGAACGACATGAAAAGCGGTCCGCAGATTTCCAGCAATGCTGGAGGTTTAATTGCCTGTACGTGCCCCCAGAAATGGCCGGCGTTGTTTCCCAAATCCCGATACCACCTCCCACCTGGCCACGGCTCGATTTTCATCGACATCGATGTGCCATCGGGAGTCTCGCTGTTAGGTCCCAACTGCTCCAGAATCGTCTCAAAAACAATCTCGATCGAGGCTGCGATCGTCTCTTCTTTCACGATTTCTAACGTCCGTATTTCCTGTTCTGTACTTACCGGCATCATTTCTCCTCCACGCTTTTGCTTAGTTGGTTCGCTAGTTGAGTTGCCATTTTTCGCTCAGCCCGTTCCCTGATCTGGTCCAGCTGATGCGTCCAGAAGTGCTCATACGTCTTCACCCAGTCATGCACAGGTTTCAGCTCCTTTGCGTTGAGCCGGTACAAACGCAGTTGTCCACGTTTGCTCACCGTCACCACACCCACTTTCCGAAGCACGCCCAGATGCTTTGAAACCGCCGGCTGCGGCATGTGCAGGCGTAGAACCAATTCTCCCACCGCATGCTCTTTGCCCTTCACCAGCAGGTCGATAAGTTCGCGTCGCCTCGGCTCAGCAATTGCGTTGAACACATCGGAAGTGGTCGCGGCCCTGGGCATGAACAGAAATATATTCCTATATAAGAATATGTCAAGCGAAGATTTCTACCTGCTCCCTGGAATGTTTGTTCGCTTTCGGACAGACGACTACAGTTCTGGACAGGGGACAGCGAAGTCTGCTCGCTAACTCGTGCGTTTTCAACCATCGCGTCCCCTGGATTGCGGTGCACCACATGCTTGCTAGCTGAGCTGACTATTATTCTGTTTGAACCAGGAAGGGTATGACCCTATGCCGGCTGACCTGAAATTTGCCTGGAGACGGTTGCGCAACTCGCCCAGCTTCGCCGTCACTGCCATACTCACGCTGGCGCTGGGGATTGGCGCCAACGCAGTAGTCTTCAGCGTTCTAAATGCTCTGGTACTGCACACCATCAACGTACCCAACGCGCAGCGCTTTTACTCGATAGAATCATCGAACCAGTCGCTGAATTCTTATCCCGATTACCTGGATGTGCGCGACCGGAACCGGACCTTTGACGGTGTATTGGCGTTTAACTTCGGCCAGGCGGGATTGGATACCGGAGGCGACCCGTCTCAGATATGGCTTTATGAAGCGAGCGGGAACTATTTCGATACCCTGGGCATCAAGCCGTATCTCGGCCGTTTCTTCCATAGCACCGATGAACACGGTCCCAACAGCAGCCCTTATGTAGTGCTGAGTTATTCCTTTTGGCGTAGCCGTTTCATGGGCGATCCGGGCGTGATCGGACGCGTGGTCCAAGTGAACGAGCATCCCTATACCGTTCTTGGCGTTGCGTCGCCTGGATTCCGGGGTACAGAGCTGTTTTTTTCACCGGTCCTATGGGTACCGCTAGTGGATCAGGAACAGATTGAGGGCTTTGATTACCTCAAGCAGCGTACTGGCCGGAGCTTTTGGTTGGTAGGCAGGCTGAAGCCCAATGTGACCGCTGCTCAGGCCGAGGCCGATCTGCACTCAATTGCGACGTTCCTTAGCAGCACCTATCCAAAAGATGACGACCGCTTGACTTTCTCTCTTGCCCGTTCTGGGCTCTTGGGCAACATGCTGGGGCAACCAGTGCGCGCCTTTGTCACCGGACTGATGCTATTGGCAGGGCTGATTCTATTAGCGGCCTGCGCGAACCTGGGCAGCCTGTTTGCGGCCAGGGCGGCGGACCGCTCGCGCGAGATTGCTTTGCGCCTGGCGCTTGGATCGACCCGCCAAAATGTTTTGCGGCAGCTCTTGACCGAGGCGATTCTCGTTGCACTGATGGGCGGGGTTGTGGGCATTGCCGGCAGCGTGGTCCTGTTACGAGGCTTGAATGCGTGGCAGCCGCTACCCAGTATCCCTATCAATTTGCCAGTCCGTCCGGACCTGACTACCTACCTCGTAGCATTGCTGCTCGCGTTGGTGAGTGGCTTTCTCTTCGGACTGGTTCCGGTGCGGCAGGTACTCCGGGCCAATCCGTGGCAGGTGGTGAAGACGGGTTCAACCACTGTGACGAGTGGCCGGTGGTTTGGCACGCGCGACGTGCTGCTGGTGGTGCAGATTGCGTTATGCGCCGTGCTGGTCACCTCTTCGCTGGTCGCGGTGCGCGGCCTAATGCGTTCGTTGCACAGCAACCTCGGCTTCCAGCCACAAGATGCGCTGGTGATTAGCACCGATCTCAACATGGCTGGATATCACGGCGACCAGGTGCCGGTGATGCAGCAACGCATGCTCGACGCAGTCGCTAAAATTCCCGGGGTGGCTTCCTCAGGATTCATCGACTACCTGCCCCTGGGCCTGGGCTGGAACGACACGCCAGTCTATGCCAGCCACACGACCGACCTGCGGGAATCGAACAAGATAGCCGAAACGACAACTTACAGCATTTCGCCCGGATACTTTCAGGCTTCCGGCGTTACGCTACTGGCGGGCAGGAACATCAACCTGCATGACGATAGTAAGGCGCCAAAAGTGGCGGTAGTCAATCGGGAGTTTGCGCGCGAGGTGTTTGGCTCCGTTGCCCAGGCGGTAGGCGGATATTTCAAAGTCCATGACGGACAGCGGATCGAGGTGGCCGGTGTCGTGGAGGACGGGAAGTACAAGACGCTGACAGAAGACCCCAGACCGGTGTTCTTTGTGCCACTGCTCCAGATGCCCTCCACTGCTACTTCGTTGGTGGTGCGATCCGATGGTGATCCGCTCAGTCTTGCGGGTAGTGTGCACGACACAATACGCGGGCTAGACGCTGGATTACCGGCGACGATTACGACCTGGGAAAAAGCGTTGGATTCGGCTCTATTTGCCGCGCGCATGGCGACCATCTCGTTGGGTGTGCTGGGCGCGCTTGGGGCGATGCTCGCCGTTACCGGCATTTTTGGCATGGCTTCTTATTCGGTGAGCAAACGGCTGCGCGAACTCGGCATCCGCGTGGCCCTGGGAGCCCAACGTAAAGAAGTATTGCAGGCAGCGTTGGGAAGAACGTTCCGGCTCCTGACGACAGGCGCAGTTGCAGGCTTGTTGCTGGGCATGGCGGCAACCCGGGTGCTTTCCTACATTGTGTATCAAGCAACTCCCCGCGATCCCACGGTGCTAGCCGGAGTGATTCTAACTATGCTCCTGCTAGGATTGCTGGCTGCTTACGCGCCGGCCCGACGTGCGCTTTCGATTGATCCCGTAATCCTGCTGCGCGACCAATAGAGGCATGCGCTAGCAAGCTTTTGCCTCGATCCTCGTAACAATTGCGTGGGATACCGCAGGCCTCCCCCTCAAGCCTGTTGCGGCCGCCACAACTCCTCAGGGGAACGAAACCTGCGGTTTCTTTCCCCAGTACACACCCTCCGAAGCACTAATACATACCGTGCCCTTCCTCGCCGTTGGTTTTTATATCGTAATACGATATAATTAATCCATGAAGGCTGAAAGACCAAACGGGGTGCCGATGGCCCAGCTCAGAACGTTGGCCGAATTTCGCTATCGCCTGCGCATGTTCCTCCAGTTCAGCGAAAACGCGGCTCAGAAACTCGGTTTACAACCGCAACAACATCAACTACTGCTTCAGATCGCGGGAGCACCTGGGGGTGCCGCCACCACGGTGGGTTTTGCGGCTGAGCGACTTGGTCTGCGCCACAACACTGCCGTGGAGCTAAGTAACCGCAGCGCAGAAGCGGGCCTCATCCGGCGTAAGCAAGGGGATAAAGACCGCAGGCGCGTGCTGCTTGAACTGACATCCAAAGGCAAACGGCTTCTGGACTCTCTCTCCATCGAACATGAACGCGAGCTGGATGAACTTGCTCCGCAGCTCATCCAAACACTCACTGAGTTGAAAACTCTTTCCAGCAAACCAGGAAAGCGAGTACGCCAGGCGACCCATGAAAGCTGAATCCTCTGCTCTTCGAGACTTTACTGTAGACCGAAGGGTCTGGCTCCTGTGCGCCATCGCTTTGATCATCGGCGTTGGCGCAAGCCTGCTCGCTGTGGTGCTTCTCAGGCTGATCGCCATATCGACAAATGCTTTCTACTACCACCGGTTCAGCGCGGCTTCCGTTTCTCCAGCGGGCAGTCCGTTGGGTCACTGGATGGTTCTTGTCCCCGTGGTTGGAGGCCTGATCGTTGGATTGATGGCCCGCTACGGTTCGGACAAGATCAGGGGCCACGGCATACCGGAAGCAATTGAAGCCATTTTGTTGCATCGTGCACGGGTGGAGCCCAAGATCGCGATCCTGAAGCCGATCTCGGCGGCGATTGCTATTGGTTCCGGCGGTCCCTTTGGCGCGGAAGGTCCGATCATCATGACCGGCGGAGCCTTCGGCTCGCTCATCGCGCAATGGATTAAGCTCACGGACGCCGAACGCACCACGCTGTTGGTGGCCGGAGCGGCAGCAGGCATGTCTGCTACCTTCGCGACACCGTTGGCGGCAATTCTTCTCGCGGTGGAACTTTTGCTGTTCGAATTGAGGCCGCGAAGCCTGGCGCCGGTTGCGATCGCCAGTGCGACAGCCGCGGTTCTCCGCGGGTATCTCCTCGGCCCAGGCCCGCTCTTTCCGATGCCGGCAATTACCGGGATAGACCCGCTTCCAACCGCCGTCGGTTCCTTACTCCTGGGTGCGTTGCTTGGTCTTATCGCCGCGGCCCTCAGCCGGATGATGTATGCATTCGAAGACATGTTCGAGCGGCTGCCTCTGCACTGGATGTGGTGGCCCGCCCTCGGAGGACTCGGGGTTGGTATTTTTGGTCTCATCTTTCCACGGGGATTAGGTGTCGGCTACGACAACATAGCCCAGCTTCTTCGAGGAAATGCGCCGCTGGCACTGATCCTCGGCATCATCCTGGTCAAATCGCTCATGTGGGCGTTCTCGCTCGGTTCGGGAACTTCGGGCGGAGTTCTTGCGCCGCTGCTCATGATAGGAGGGGCGGTGGGTGCGTTGGCCGCGCGCTTTGGTCACACTTCTGTTGAGATGCAAGCAATTTGGGCTCTCATTGGAATGGGGTCGATGCTGTCCGGATCCCTCGGAGTTCCCTTGACAGCCATACTCTTTGGCATTGAGGTCACGCATTGCCTGCCGGCGCTGCTACCGCTTACGTTGGGTTGCGTTGCCTCTTACCTGGTAACCGCCCTGTTGATGCCGCGTTCTATCCTCACCGAGAAACTGAGCCGGCGAGGCTACCATCTTACCCGCGAGTACGGCATCGATCCGCTGGAGATTGTGATCGTCGGTGATTTGCTGGTGCCGGCCTCCGTCGATTTGCCCTCCTCTGTGCTGCCCGGGACATTTATCTATTCCGATGCCACCTGTCGCAGCGCAGCAGAATTGATGGCAACGGAAGGTCTCGCAGACCTGCCGGTGGTCGATCGTAAAACGAAGCAAGTCAGCGGAGTCATTACACTGCAGGATCTGTTGAAGGGCCGAGCCAAGGCAATGGTGCGAGAGAACGAGAGGCTGACTCTGATCCGCCCTCCTGAGTAGGGAAGAACTGCAAGCTCATTCGCCGAGGTTGAAGATAACATTGATCGTAGTTTCTACTTCGACGGGGTCCCCGTTGAGGAGATAAGGCTTGTAGCGCCAGGTTTGAACCGCATCGATGGCGGCTTGCCGCAATATGGGCGGGCCGCTGACTACACGCAGGTTCTCGATCAGACCGGTTTTGGAAATCGTTGCTTGCAAAACGACGACTCCCTGAATATGCGCCGCCCTGGCAATCGCTGGGTATTGCGGGAGAGTTCTTAGCAGCAGGTTTCCTGCCATCACTCGGGAGGTAATGGGCAAAGGCTTTGCGGGCGCCAGCTTCACTATGATGGCAGGTCCGGTCCCGATACCTTCGAGAATGCCGCCTATACCGCGGGGTGATCCGCCTATATCTTCCATGCCAGTAGCCTGCAGCGAGGGTGGCGTGGCTGACTCGTTCACGGCGCGAATTTGCTTCGGGATTCTGCTCGGCGCCTGCAACTCGGCATTCATTATTTCAGACCGGGTCTGAACCTTTGCCGCCGGTGCGGTGCGTGGAGGCAGCGGAGGAGGCGATGGAGCAACCATGAGAGTAGCTATCATCTGCCTGGGCAGCGCCTCGGGATGCAACAGAGGCCAGGTTATCAAGGCAATCATCCCTGCGCCATTTACTAATAAAGAGATAAATGGCCAGTATTTACTGCGGGCTGGGTGAGTCTTACCAGACTCCATCAGGGAGTGCTCAAACATGGTGATGCCTCGCTAAGTTAGAAATGTTTCTAACTCGTAATTACTTAGACACCAGGTAAAGAGAATTGATCCCACTTACCGGTGAGCAACAAACGGCGCACGAGATCGTGTCGTGATTGAATAGGTCTATGCGTATCCTTCTCGTCGGCGGAAACGGCTTTATCGGGCGGTTCGTGGTGACGGCGCTCCGGCAACAAGGGCATTCACTGGCACTGTTTCACCGTGGTACGTCAGGCGCGCCCTCTGGTGTCGAGCAAATTGTGGGCGACCGCGATCGACTCGCCGCCAGCGCCGCGGAACTGAAGCGCTTTGCTCCGGAGGTGGTGATCGACCTGGTGATCAGTTCAGGCACGCAGGCGGAACATCTGATGATCTTGTTCCGTGGCGCGGTCCGCCGCGTTGTCATGCTTAGCAGCATGGACGTGTATCGTGCGATCGGTGTGGCCCAGGGCACTGAACCTGGACCGCTGCAGGAGGTTCCTCTGACCGAGGAGTCGGAGCTGCGGCGCGGCCTCCATCCTTACCCTCCCGAGCAGTTAAAAGGACTGCGCAAGATCTTTTCCTGGGCGACGGATGACTACGACAAGATTCCCGCGGAGCAGGTCGTGATGAACGACCCCCAACTTCCCGGCACAGTGCTCCGCCTTCCCATGGTGTATGGACCGGGCGATCCGCTGCATAGGTTTGCCCCAGTGGTTAAGCGCATCGTCGACGGACGACGTCAAATAATCTTCCCCGTGACGCTTGCTGGCTGGCGCTCCGCGCGGGGCTACGTCGAGAACGTTGCCGCGGCGATTGCGCTGGCTGCCACCGATGATCGTGCCACCGGACGTATCTATAACATTTGCGAAGAACCACCATTTAGCGAGCTGGAGTGGGCGCGGAAAATTGCCCACGAGATGCAGTGGGGAGGGGAATTTGTCGTGCTGCCGGTGGAGCGTACTCCGCCCCACTTGTTGAGGCCCGGCAACGCCGCGCAGCATTGGTCGGCAAGCTCGGCACGTATTCGCCACGAGCTGGGTTACCAGGAGCCGGTGGAGGTAGCAGAGGCGATCCGGCGAACAATACGCTGGGAGATGGAAAATCCGCTTGCCGCTATGCCTGGGCAGTTCGACTACGCGGCGGAGGATGCGGCTGTAGCAGACTAGCCCGTCAGGCGGACCAGTTGCTCGGCTTCAATCCTGGTCCCCAGAATCGAAACCCTGGGAATCTGACCGCGGGCCATCGCAACTTCGTCGCAGCGGTAGAGGCGGGGGCAATTCTGGCAGTCTTTGTATATCTTGTCGGGCAGGGCGGTTCGATCCTCGACCACGCGGAAGCCATGCTTGAAGAAGAAGTCGGGGATGCGGGTGAACAGACATACGCAGCCGACACCGTGGTCTTCGGCTTCATCGAGCAGCGACTGCAGCAGCATGCCGCCTGTGCCTTTGCTCTTGGCCTCAGGACGCACGACGATCGAGCGCACCTCGGCCAGGTGCGGGCCGTAGAGGTGCAGGGCGCCGCAGCCCTGAAAGATTCCCTGGGCTGATTCAGCGAT
>Ga0210391_10001763_pt1 | contig 19296 bp, 15 predicted proteins | sample IncBWC12OmetaG_FD_160573 | JGI IMG/M metagenome (GOLD analysis project Ga0210391, IMG submission 160573) | Forest soil microbial communities from Barre Woods Harvard Forest LTER site, Petersham, Massachusetts, United States - Inc-BW-C-12-O ...
CGCCGGACGCGCTGCCCGACGCACTCCCGGACGCGCTGCCCGATGGCCCGCCACTCGAGGCAGGTCCGTTGCCGGCGACATCTCCCCCGCAGGCGGACATCGAAATGGAAGCGAACGCAGAAACCATCAGGGCATGAAAGGAGGGCCGCATTTCTTCGATAGAGTTCATGAAACGTACCGAGCCTTGACGCCACGGAAATCGCGAGTCGGCGTTTGGGCAGAATGTGCCACTGCGCGACGAAGCGGGCATACTGGAACCGCAATGGTGCGAGCGGGCAAGACGGCCGGGCAGGCCGACTTCAAGTCCGCGTGACGGTGGCGGGGCCTTGATCAAGCACGCACGCGCGCCCGCCTTTTCTATGCCCTGCTTGGGCCAAAGGATGGGTAGGCATCAGGATGCGAGACGCGATCACGGTCCACAAGTTTCTCTCCGCATGGGGGCAGCCCGATCTCAGCCCCTTCGTCTTCAAGCTGGAGACGTATCTGCGAATGGCCGGCATCCCCTACCGGGGCGTCTCCGGCGACGCGCGCAGGGCTCCGAAAGGAAAGCTGCCGTACATCGAGCACGACGGGAAGAAAATCGGCGACTCGTCGTTCATCATCGAGCATCTCAAGACGTCGTTCGGGGACCCGCTCGACGCGGCACTCAGCGCGCACGACCGAGCGGTCGCCGCGGCCTGCCAGGCCATGGTGGAGGAGCAGCTTTACTTCGTCCTCCTCTACCAGCGCTGGCAAGAAAAGCCGGGCTGGGTGACCTACGAGCCCGTCTTGCGCGACTATCTCGGCACGCTCGGGATCCCGGCAATCCTTCGGGGGGCCGTGCTCTCGATGGCACGAAAGAAGGTGTTGCAAACACTCCGTGCGCAAGGCGTCGGGCGGCACTCGTCCGCCGAGGTCGATGCGATCGGCAAACGCGTCGTCCACTCGGTCGCCGACTTGATGGGGGACCGGCCCTTTTTCTTGGGCGACGGGCCGTGTTCGATCGACGCGACGGTCTACTCGTTCATGACGACGCTCATGGACACGCCGTTTCCGTCCGAGGTGAAAGAACATGCGCGAGCCGTCCCGGCGCTCCGCGCGTACACCGACAGGATGAGGGACCGGTACTGGTCCTCTCGATGACCGGAGAGGCTGTGCCTCAGCGAAGCGGAAACTCCAGGCCCAGGCGAAACGCAATTCGGAGCGTCTGAACATGGCTCTCGATGCCGTGGAGGAAACCTTCGCGGCGGGGGGGCGACAGCTTGGCGGCGATCTTCTCGAGCCGAGCGAGCGCGATCCGCGCGTCCTCCCGAGCCTCCTCCTCGCCGCAAGCGAGCCGCGCTTCGACTCGCGCCAAGTACACGACGCTCTCGTTCTCCTCGATGGGGCCCTTCGTCTTCAGCAGCATCCACGCCTCTTCGGCGGCTTCGAGGGCTGACGCGTGGCGCCCGTTCATCACGAGGGCACGCGCAAGAACCGCGAGCGCGACCGCGCGCGTCGCCGGTACATCGTGCGCCCCGAGGGCGGCGCGCGCGTGGCTCTCGGCCGACGCGCCATCCCCGTCGCGCAGGGCGGCAAGCCCGTCGTAGATGTAGGCTCCGGCCACGATACGAGGGCTGCCGGCGAGGTCGTGCCGGACACGATCCAGATGTTCGTGCGCGACGGCCGGTTCACCCGTCAGGGCGACGATTTTCGCCCGCGTATAGCCGGCCCAACGTACGAAGTAATCGGCGCCGACGCGACGCGCCATTGCGACGGCGACGTCGAGATCCGTGGACGCCCCTGCAAAGTCGCCCACGAAGAGGGCCGCCGACGCGCAGACGATACGGGCCAAGCTCTCACCGCGGACGTCGCCGGCAGCCGCGTGCCAACGAACGGCGGCCGTTTGCGTGGCGATGGCGGCTTCGTAGTCGTGATCCGCGATGAAAAACGCGGCTCGAGCGCGCGCCGTCCAGGCCCGGGCCAGGGGATCCGCGACGTCCGTTCGCTCGGCCTCCTCCACGAGAGCCAGTGACGACGAACGATCTCCGCTCGCGAAAAGCTGCGTGGACGCGCGGCAAAGGCACACGATCCGTTGCGCCCTCGCGTCGGGCTCGGGGACCGCATCGCGCAGGAGCGCTGCGAGCCGGACGACGTGCGCGTTGTCACCACTTTGGCCGGCCGACGTGATGAGGAGCGCGGCCGCGTCCGTCCATGTCGCGCTCCCGGGAGCGGCCGCCCCCATGGCCGACGACGCGGCCTCCCTTCCATCGCCGGTCTCGCCGCGGTGGAAAGCCGCCTCCGCTCGGATCAGAAGAACCCGGGCCAGCTCGTTCCCGGTCGGTTGACAGGCCATCGCCTCGTCTGCCAGGCGAAGCGCTTGCTGAAGATCGCGGCCTCGGAGCGCTGCCCTCGCGGCGGACTCGTACCACTCGAAGGCTCGTTCGCGGAGGCCCGCCTTGGCAAAGTGCCACGCCACGAGGGAAGGATCGGCCCCCCCTCCCTCGATCAGCCAGCCTCCGATGAGCCCGTGCGCCGAGCGAAGCTCGTGGTCGTCGAGCGTCGCGTACGCAGCGGCTTGGACGACATGATGGCGAAACGCCCATCCGCGGCCTTCTCCATGGCGCACGCCCGCGAAGGGCACCACGAACGTATGGTCCTCTGCACGCCGCAACGCTTGCTCCGTATCGGCGCGCCGCGTTTCCCCGCCGAGAAGAGCGAGAACGCCTTCGAACGGAAAGCGCAACCCGAAGACGCTGGCCGCTCGCAGGACGCGCTGCGTGAACGTCTCGAGGCGCGCAAGACGTGCCTCGATCAGTCCTGCAACGGTCGCCGGATTCTCCGAACCCACTCGCGCGAGCTCGATCAGCCTGAGCGGATTGCCATCGGCACGAGAAACGATGCGATCCACGACCTCGGGCGAAGCATCGCGCAAGAGCGAATGCACGACCGTCGCAGCGACGTTCGCGCGGAGGGGCTTCAGCGCCACACGCTCGGGATCATGGATGTCGAATACCGCAAGCGCGCTTTCGGCTTCTTCCGGGCGTGCGGTGGCAATCACGAAGAGCGGTGACTCGGCGAACGCCTCGAGCGCCGCCGCGAGCATGCGCAGCGAAGCGGGGTCGGTGTAGTGGAGGTCTTCGATCGCCAGCACCAGCGGGCCCGAACGAAGCCGCGCCTCGACGAATGCAAGCCACCCGCTGTGAAGAGCGTCGGCCATCAGCGCGGCGTCTCGGCGCGCCGCGCCACGGCGAGATCCGAGCACGTCTCCCCGGCGACTTCCGACGAGTTCGTCGAGAAAGTCCGCCTCGACGCCGGTGGGCTCGGCGGAGTGGAGGGTCCCCTCCGGAGACCGCGGCGCAATCGGTTCCGCCCGCCGCACGAGCTGCACGACGACGGCGAAGGGGGACGCGCTCGTCGGGCGATCGGCGTATGCGCACAGCACCGTGGCTTCGGGCGCGTGCGCCGATAGACGCTTCAGCAGCTCGGCGAGGAGCCGGGACTTCCCGATCCCCGCATCGCCGAGCACGAGGGCAACGCGTGCGCAGCTTTCTCCTACCGCCTCGGCGAAGGTGCCTTCGAGCGCGGCAAGCTCGCGATGCCTACCCACGAACTCGACGGTCGACTCGGGCTCTGCGGTCCTCGGCCGCCCAAGCACGGCCACCGCCCCTTGCTTTTGGACGTGGTACCGCCCCTCCAGGTGGCTTGCCGTCGCAGCGTCGACGACGATGAGCCCGGGTGCTGCACGCTCCACGGGCGTCGCGATCTGGCTCGTGACCCTGGCCGCGGTCAACGCCGACGGATCGCCCCGACCCGTCATGATGCCCAACCGGAGGCTCCGATCGCGCTCGCGCAAGGCCAGTGCGCAGCGCGTGGCGTTGTCATCACCGCGCGCGGGCGGGTTGACCGTGAACGAAGCCACGAGCCGGCCGGCTTCTCGATGGAGAACGGTTCCGTCGAAGCCCGTGACCATGGCTTCGATCGCGTCACCGACGCTCTCGGACCCAACGCCGTCGACCAGGAGGCATCCATAAGCGCGCGCCACGCGATTCGTGACGACCGACCCGACCGGACGATCCGACCGGGACCCACCGCCGGCGCGCAGAGCGGACAGCGCCACGGCCAAATCGCCTGCATCCGCGAAGCGATCGGCCACGTCGTGCGCGAGCATGCGCGAGACCAGCGCGTCGAGCGCTGCAGGCACATCGGATCGCCGTGACGAAAGCCTCGGCGCAGCCTCCATCTGCAAGCGCGCCAAGAGGGCGTTCGCGTTCGGGGCGACGAACGGAGGAGAACCAGCCACGCACTCGAAGAGCACACAGCCGAGCGCAAACACGTCGACGCTCGGCGAGAGATTCGATTGACCGCGCGCTTGTTCGGGCGCCATGTACGCAGGCGTCCCGAGGAGCGCACCGGTCGCGGTCAGCTTCGAGAGGGCATCCGGCAGACGCGCGATGCCGAAGTCGATGACCCTCACGTCGTCCGGCGCCGCTCCCACGAGGTACAAGTTGCTCGGTTTCACGTCTCGATGGATGACGCCGAGCGCGTGGCACGCCGCGAGCCCTTGCGCGGCGTGCGTGGCGACGGCGAGGGCCTCCGCGATGGACAATGGGCGGGTGGCCAGGCGCTGCGCCAGGTCGATCCCCTCAAGCCATTGCATCGCCAGGTAGGGCAGGCCATCGGGCGTGAGCCCATGCGCGACGTGCGGGACGACACAGGGATGCTGCACGCTCGCAAGCACCTCGGCTTCACGGACGAAGCGTGTGGAGTCCGTCCCCGAATGCGTGAGCACCTTCAACGCGACCGGGAGGCCGGTCGTCTGGTCGACGCACCGGTATACGGCTCCCATACCGCCCCGCCCCGCGAGGCGCTCGACGAGGAAGCGGTCCGCCAGCAGCTCGCCCGGCACGAGCGAGATGCGCACCAGGCTCTCTTCGATGCCGGAATCGGCAATGGCTGCAGCCTCGCGGAGAAAGGTGTCGATCGAGTCGTCGGTCCCCGCGGTCAATTCCGACGGCCGGCGCTCGGGCGGCATCCTGTCGAACTGACGTAGCGCAAAGCGCCCTCAGGCGCCGCGTATTTCTTGCGCCTGCGCCCCCGCCGCAATCGCGTCGGCGAGCCGTGGGAACCTGGGCTTGAACCCGAGGTCTTCGCGGATGCGGCGGCCGTCGAGGGGCGTGTCGAAGGCGCGCGCGCGCTCGGCGTCCGAGCCGTCGGGCGGCGGGGCGCCGACCGATGCGAACAGCGTCGCCAGGTCGGGGGCTTCGTCGTCGACCACGTTGTAAATGCGATGCGCCGGCGAAGGCGCATCGAGCAAGAGGCCGACGGCCTGGGCGACGTCGGCGTGGTGGCCGATCGACAAGCGTTGGGCGGGAGGGAAACCGCGCATTCTCGGGACCGCCTCCTCGATGTGCGGATCGCCGTCGCCGTAGACGAACGGCAACCGGAGCACGCGCACGTCGAGACCTTCGACTCCAAGGAGGAAGCGCTCCGCAGCGAGCTTGCTCGACGGGTAAGCCTCGGTCGGCGCGCAGGGATCATCCTCGCGAGCGAGGCGCCCCCCGGTTGGACCGTAGACGAGCCCCGTGCTCGTGAAGAGAAACCGCGCCACGGAGGCGGCGCGCGCCGCCTTGGCGAGGTGCTGCGAGCCGAGATCATTGACCGCGTGCGCCTGCTCGGCCGTCGCTCCGCGAAAGAACGCCGCGCAGTGGACGACGACGTCCACTCCGCGCACCGCGGCCGCCAGCGAGCTCGCGTCGAGCAAGTCGCCCGTGACGAGCTCGATGCGGGCGGCCCTCAGGTCCGCGGCGCGCTCCGGATCCCGCACGAGCGCGCGCACCTGATCGCCCCGATGGGCGAGGCGTCGGCTGAGGCGGCTTCCGACTTTTCCGGTCGCTCCGGTGACGAGGATCTTCATGTCCAAGAAACCTAAGCACCGATCAGGCCCACCGCATCGCCGAATTCCGCCCGATCGCGGGCGTGACGCCACGCGCACTTCTCGGGGAGCTCCGCGGGGCCGTCTGGAGCTCCACACGATAGGCGGCCGCCCGCGAGCCGGCGCCACGCTCGGGGCCCGCGTCGCGATGCTGCGCATCGAATGGGTAACGCACGTTGGGCGGCACGCACCGTCCCTCGACGAGCATGGGGACTTCACCCGCGCAGCGGTTGCGACTCGCGACCGGCCCGCGGCGCGCGATTGCCGTGGCGTCCCACGCGTCCTATTAGGCTCGCTCATGCGTTGGCTTGGGGCGTCGATCGCGCTTGCAGTGCTTTTGCAGGGCCGCGCGGCGCGCGCGGCCGAACCGGATCCGGGGCTGGCGCTGTTCTCCGGTGCGGCGGTGAACCTCGCGGGGTTCGTCGTCGGCGGGACGCTCCTCGCGACGAGCCATGGCCGCGGCGCGCAGAACAGCGCCGGGTGGCTCACGATGGAGAGTGCTTTCACCGTCTCGCCGCTCGTCGCGCACGGCGTCGTGGACGAATGGTGGCGCGGCGCCGCTTTCGCGGCGCTGCCGGCAGCCGCATTGGCGACGACGGCGGGGATCTTCGCGGACGACCCGACGGCCGTCGAACGCGGCGGCCTCCCCGAGCAGCGATGGATGTGGGGGCTCTTCGGCGTGGGCCTTTTCGCGTCCGCTGCCGGCGTCGTGGACGCGATGTTCGCGCCCGCGCGTGCCCTTCCGGTGCGCGTCGGGCCGGCGATCGGTGCGGGGCAAGTTGGCCTGCGGATCGCGGGGACGCTGTGAACACCTCCGTGTTCGAACCGCGCGCACTCGCACGCGTCGTGTTCCGCGCGGGCCTTCTCGCGCTCGCGATCGGTGCCGGCGGCTGCGCGACCGTCTCGCAGAACCGGCGCGCCCATCTCGCCGACCCGATGATGGGCGTCACCGACGAGCCCCTCGACGCGTACCGAAGGCAGAAGCTCTACGACACGCGCGAGGGCGCCGCCGGCGGAGACGGAGCGGCGGCCGGCGGCGGCTGCGGTTGCCAGTAGCCCGTGCGCCTGCGCATCGTGCGTGTCACCGCGTGGATGCTCGTCGTCCTGGCGTGCAGCGCCGCCGGGCGTGCGCTCGCCGACGACGGCGTGCGAACGGAGGATCTCGCGCTCTCGGACGAGAACGTCCTCGGCCATCTGCCCGCGCTTCACGTCGACGCGATCACGACGCGCATCACCGGCTACAACCAATTCGGCACCGGCTACCAGTCGAAGTCCGGGCCGATCCTGGGGCCCGGCTCGGAACGCCTCACGGTCTTCGAGCCCCAGGCGGAAATCATCGCGAGCCAGGGCGACCGCATCACGCATCGCATCTGGGTGCCCGTCGACATCATCAGCTCCGCCTCGGCCAACAGCATCCCCAAAGTGCCCGACGTCGTCAGCGGCGCCTCGCGGCACAACGGGGCCGGCACGATCGAATGGGCGACGACGTACAAGTCCGATCCCGTGACGGTACTTTCGATGAGCACGGGCGTGCACCTCGAGTCGCCCTTTCGATCGTGGAACGGCGGGCTCGGTGCGAGCCGCGCCTTCGCGGACCAGAACACGGTGCTCGCGTTCAACGTCGTGGGCATCTTCGATTGGTTCGATCGCTTCGAGGTGAACGGCCGTCGCGACGGGCGCACCGAGCGATCGAGCACGCTGGGGAGCGTGAGCTTCACCCAGGTCCTGGGACCGGACACCGTCGTGAACGTCAACTACGGCCTCACGGTCCAGGAAGGCGAGCTCGGAAACACGTGGAACGCCGTGCCGCTCACGAGCGGCGTCCGCGGATCGGAGCTTCTCCCGGACGAGCGGGTGCGCCACGCGGTCGTCGGCCGCCTCTCGCAGTTTCTGCCGTGGAACGGCGCGCTCCGCCTCTACGAGCGCTTCTACGCGGACGACTGGGGCGTCGTGGCCAACTCCGCGGAGGCGCAGGTGCTCCAGCGCCTGTCGCCGGAGCTGTACATCGGCGCGCTCTATCGGTTCCACGTGCAGAACGCGCCCGCGTTCTTCACGACGCTCGCGTCGCCGAATGCGACGTTGCGCACGGCCGACAGCGACCTCGCGCCGCTCGATTCGCACACGATCGGAGCCAAGATCGTCGGCGACGTGCCTGTCACCGGCATCGCGCGCGTCCTGCACTATGAAGTCGAGTACGATCGTTACTTTCGAACGAACGACCTGCGGATCGACATCGTGACATGCGCGCTCGGATTCCACTTTTAGCTTTCGTCGTTCTCGCGATGACGTACGGGTGCTCGCCCGCAGCCCCGCCGGCACCTCCGGGCGGCACGACCGCCACTCCCGTTCCGCGGACGGCCCTCGTCACGCTCGCAGGAGAGCCGGTCGAGCTGGAGGACGTGACGCGCGGGCACGTCGCGCTGGTCAGCCTTTGGGCCACTTGGTGCGAAGCTTGTTCGAAGGAGTTCGAGGCGCTCAATCGACTTTCGGCCGCCGCCGTCGGCCGTGACGACGCGCTCGTCGTCGCCGTGGCGGTAGGCGAACCGCGTGCGACGGTGGACGCTTTCGTGCAGAAACACCGTTTGCAATACACGCAGCTCGTCGACGAAGACTTCCGCCTGGCGGACGCGCTCCGGCAGCGCGACGTTCCGGCGACGCTCGTTCTCGATCGCGCGGGGCGCATCGTGTACCGCGGCGAAGCGCTGGACAGGCAAGCGCTCGGGGCGTTCCGGCGCGCCCTCGACGCGCGCTGAGGGTCAGAACGAGCAGCCGATGCGCTGTTTGTCGATGATCACGTCGTCGAACCAGAGCGTGGCCGTCTCGTTGTCGTAGCTCTCCCAACCGAGCCCGAAGTCCGTGAACATCGGCTTCCACATCGGGTTCTGCCAGGCTTGCGTCGCCTGCGATCCCTGCATGCCGTCTTCGACCAGAGCCGGCACTTCGTTTCCGTCGACCCACGTGTCGATCGTGCCGGCGCTCTCGCTCAGGTGAAACTCCACGCAGGACCACGTGTCGGTCATCGGTACGAGGCTCTCCATCTGCACGTTCGGCGAGCCCATCGCCACGTCCGTCGGCAGCGTCACCCCGTCGGACTCGCGGTTCCACGCGAGGATCTCGTTCCACCCGCCGAGGCGCACGTGCTGGGCGTTCGCCGTCGAGTCGGCCATCCGCATGAACGTCTCGTGGGCCATTTGCCCGATGGCAAACGCGTTGGGCGCCGTGGCGCCGCTCGCCCCCGCGAAGCGCACGAAGAAGCGCACGAACACATCCTGGCCGACGGCGGGAAACGCGCTCGTGTTCACGAAGAACGCGTGGTCGCAATAGGCGGGACCGCCGACCACTTTGACCGAGTGCATGCCGCTGTGCGCCTGCGCGTCGTCGATGGTGACCGTGCTGACGCCGCTGCTGCAGTCCCCCGGCTTCGCGGATGGCCACAGCGTCGGCGACGGCGGCCCGCCCACGGCGGTGGATTCGAAGTCGTCGCAAACGACACGGTTCGCGCACTGGCCCGGAGGGGCTGCCTCGACCGGAGGCGCGGCGGTATCGCTCGCTAGAGCCACGTCAAGCGGGTCCGGCGGCGCCGCCTCCTGTTCCTCGACGGTGCGATCCGCAGTGCTAGCATCGCGTATTGCACCGTCAGTGCCAACGTCTTGTTGGGGAGCCCCTGTCGACGGGAGCGTGCCTATCTTTCCGGAGCAAGCGGTCAACGACAGAAGCAAAAGCGGATGAAGTGATGCGGTCCGGAGCGGCGCGCCCGCCAGCCGGCGGAGAGCGCGCGCCGCGCTCGGGCGAAGGGAAAGCAGGTTCATGGCCGACCCGGGAGCGTACCGACTTTCTGGCTTTCGGTACCCGTATCGCAGACGATCCGCGAACCGATTTCCGCCGGCCCCGCAACCTACCTTAGTGACGCAAGGAATTCCTTCATGGTGAGAATGGTTCGCACGCTGGCCGCGGTCGGGGCGGCCGCCGCATCGGCGCTGGTGGCATCCGCTTGCGCGACGTCGTCTTCCCCCTCCTCGTCCTCCTTCAACAGCGGGAACGCGACCGGTTCGGCGGTCGGCGGCTCGAGCGGAGGGTACCTCGGCGGTTCGGGCACCGCGGTGCTCACCACCGGGGACGCGAGCCTGACCTCCACGGTGACGGGGTCCTGCGTCGCGACGACGGCCTGCACGACCGGCTGCACGGACCTCTCGTCCACGCCGATCATCGACACGGGCACGCCTCAAGACGCGCAGAGTCATTTCACGGCAACGGGTCTCGGCTCCGGCGGCATCTGCATCACCGAGCCGGGGGACGGGACGCTCTTGCCCAACAACTGGACGCGGCCGCGCTTCGCGTGGGTCCCCGCTTCAGGGCAGACACTGTTCGAAGTGCGCGTTCACATCGACTCGCAGAAGAACGACTTGCTCGCCTACACGATGAGCACGACCTGGACGTTGCCGGCGGACACGTGGAAGGCCCTGGCGGCCGACGCGTGGGGGCAGGACATCACCGTGACTGTCCGGGGCGTGAACATGGCGGCCGCGTCATCGGCGCCCTCCGGGTCGAGCATGAAATTCCAGATCGCGCCGGCGATCGCGAACGGCTCGCTGATCTATTGGGCCGCGGTCGGCGACAAGAACGGCGATTCATGGCTCGAAGGCTTCTCGGTCGGCGACGAGACCGTGGCGCAGGTCCTCGACACGAGCCAGGTCGCCGAAAAGATGTCGCGCGACACCGGTGGAAACCTCGTGACGCAGGACCAGACGACGAACATGCCGCTGGCGAACGGCCCGGGTTCCGTGCAGTGCATCGGCTGCCACGCGGCGGTGCCCGACCACAACAGCGTGTCGTTCCTCGATTTCTACCCGTGGCCCGGCGTCGCGGCGAGCGTGAATCCGCAGAACACGGGCGACGTGCCGAGCTGGCTCACGCCCGGCGGTGCCGAAGCGCTCGCGCTCCCGTGGATCGGGATGATGACCTACTCGGCGCCTGTCTGGAACGCGGGCCAGCACATCGTCGTCGCGGGGTGGCAGGTCGGCTCGCCCAGCTCGCCCGGCACGCCGTGGCAGAGCGGCGGCACCGACTCGCCCTCGAACCTCGTGTGGATCAACGTGTCGACCTCGCAGCCGCAAGTCTTCGCGAACGACGCCGGCCTGTGGTCGAGCCTGATGGGCCAGAACCAGCTGTTCGTCACGGCAAACCTCAACAAGAGTTACGGCTATCTGGCGCGAACGGGGGACTCGAACTCCGCGTCATGCCCGACCTGGAGCCACGACGGGGCGACGATCGCCTACGCGTCGAACAATGCGCCGAAGGACGGGCGCCTCGCGACGGGCACTTCGGACATCTACACGGTGCCGTACAACGACGGAAAAGGCGGTGCGGCCACGCCGGTGCAGGGCGCGGCGGACCCGAGCTACGCCGAGTACTATCCGTGGTACTCGTCGGACGACAAATACATCGCGTTCGACCGTGCGGCGAATTCGTCCTCGCAGGCGATGTATTACAACCCGCAGGCCGAGGTGTACGTCGTCCCTGCGGCGGGCGGCACCGCGACGCGCCTCGCCGCCAACGATCCACCCGCATGCCTCGGCGCGACGAGTCCGGGCGTCACGAATAGCTGGCCAAAGTGGTCGCCGCAAGCGACCGTCTGCGACGGGAAGACGTATTACTGGCTCATCTTCTCGTCGTCGCGCCTCAATCGGCCGTTCAACGTGAAGAACATGAAGGACGGCAACGAAGAGCCCACGTCGCAGCTTTATCTCACGGCGATCGTGGACGACGGCAGCAGCACTCCGGCGACGTACCCGGGTGTTTATATTTGGAATCAGCCGACGACGAACATCGGATTCGCCGATTCGAACCAGAGCAATCACACCCCGTTGTGGGACGTCGTGACGATTCCGGCGTCGCCGCCGCCGCCTCGGTAGGGACCCCGCTCTTCCTTGCCGAAAGGCCAGCGAGCCCGGCCCTGACGCGTGGCGGTTGAAGCGTTCGGGCACGGCTACCCATGAACACGAGGTGGGGTCTGCCGTGCGCCTGCGCTTCGTTCTTGCCTCGCGCGGCATGGCGCTTTGCGTCGCGCTTGCCGCGTGCGGATCGTCCACGTCCGGGCCGGCTGGGGCTGGCTCCGGAGCGCAAGGCGGTGCGACGGCGGCGGCCGGAACGACGGGAAGTGCCGGCACCGCTGGAATGAGCGGAGCGACCGGAGCCATCGGAACCGCGGGAGCCACGGCGGCGACCGGCGCGGCTGGGGCGGCGGGTACAACGGAGCCGCGAGACGCCGCGACGCCGGACGCGACGCCGGACGCGACGACCGTGCCGCCCGATGCCGGGGCGCCGCCGGACGCCGGCGATCTCGCGAAGCTGAGCTTCTTCTACCTCGACGTCACGGGCGGTCGCGTGCTCACGGCCAACGCGCTTCAGCCGGCGGCGCAGGTTCTCGTCGCCTCCGCGGGCCAGGGCCCGGACGGCGTGGCCGTCGACGTGGCGGGAGGGCACATTTATTGGACGCTCATGGGCAATCCGTCCGCGAACGACGGGGAGGTCATGCGATCCAATCTCGACGGGTCCAACGTGACTACCCTGGTCCCCTCCGGGGGCACGTACACCCCGAAGCAGATGAAACTCGATCTCGCGGGGAGCAAGATGTACTGGTCGGACCGCGAAGGGATGCGCGTCATGCGCGCGAACCTCGACGGATCGGACGTCGAAGCGCTCGTGACCACGGGCCAGACCGACGCGGACCGGATGGATGAATCGCGCTGGTGCGTCGGCGTCGCGCTCGATCTCGCCGGCGGGTACCTCTATTGGTCGCAAAAAGGGCCGACGGACGGGGGCGTGGGGACACTCCGGCGCGCGCACATCGAAATCCCCGCCGGCCAGACCTCCGTGAATCGCACCGATATCGAAGTGCTCTACGACAAGCTGCCGGAGCCGATCGACATCGACGTCGACCTCGGGGCCGGCGAGATCTACTGGACCGATCGCGCCGAGAACTCCGTGAGCCGCGCTTCGATCACGATCCCCGCCGGCGTCACCGCCGCGACCCGCACCGATCGGCAGATCCTCGTGATGAACGTGGCCACCGCCATCGGCGTCGCGCTCGATCTCGCGCGCGGCAAGGTTTACTACACGTCCGGCGCGAACGGCCCGATCGGCCGCGCGAACCTCGACGGCACGGGCAACGAGACGCTCATTCCGATGGCGGGCAACCTTACGGGAATCGCGCTCGGGCAGATGCCGTGAGGCTGGTTCGGTGACGCGAGCCCGCGCCGTGCCTACGTCAGCGCCATCACTTTCGTCTCGAGAGCCTGGCCCTTCGCGACGCCGCTGATGCGGACCTGATGGGTCAGGAGCAACTGCAGCACCTGGCCGATCACCGCCTCGGCGTCCGTCTCGCCCTTCTTGAACGATACGACGAGCTCCAGCGCGTCTTCATCCAGATGCGCGGTCTTCACGTGCGGCAGCTCGCGGATCGCCTGCACCTGCACCTGGCCGGGCTTTGCTCCGGCGCGCGTGCCCGGCGCCACCTTCACGTGCACTTCTTCGTTCGAGGCAGTGAGCTCGGCCATCGACGCGTGCGCGACGAGCTTGCCCCGGTCGAGGATCGCCGCGGCGTCGCAGACTTCTTCGAGCTCCTGCAGATTGTGGCTCGAGATCACGATCGCGAGGCGGCCCTTGCGCGCGAGGATGATGCGCCGCACTTCCCACGCGACGCGCGGATCGAGGCCGGCGGTCGGCTCGTCGAGCAACACGACTTCGGGATCGCCGAGGAACGCCTGGGCGAGCGCCACGCGCTTCGCCATCCCGTGCGACAAGCTCCCGCAGCGCTGGGACCACCACTCCCGGCCGTTCACTTCGTCGAGCGCGTCGCGGGCGGCTCCCTCGGCCTTGGACTTGGGTATGTCTTGCAAGCGCGCCATGTGGACGAGGAATTCGCCCACGGTGTCGGACGCGGGCAGCAGCGCGTCCTGCGGGAGGACGCCGAGCCGCGCGCGGAGCGCATCGACGGCCGTCGGCGGATGCCCGAGAACTTCGACCGTGCCTTCGCTCGGCTTCAGGTAACCGGCGAGGAGCGAGAAGGTCGTCGTCTTGCCCGCGCCGTTCGGCCCGATGAGACCGAAGACTTCGCCCGGCGCAATCTCGAACGAGACGCCGTCGACGGCGGTCTTCATGCCGAATCGCTTCGTGAGGCCTTTGATGCGCACGGCCGGCTCGGTGGCGACGACCATCGATCAGATGTCTCTTCGCTGGAAGAGGACCGTGCCCGCCGCAGTGGCGACGAGCGCAATCCCGAGCGTCGCTCCGATGCCGGCGGTAAGTTGCACGGCGTTCGTCGACAGAAGATACGAATCGTAGAAGTTCGGGTAGGCGTACGCGAGCGCGTCGATGTTCGAGAACCCGGCGACCACGCGGAGAAACCAGAGACCGAAGAACGCGGCGAAGATCGCGAGAAGCGAGAGCATGGGCGTTTTGAACTGCGCGCCCACGAGCGTCGCGATCCCGCACCACGCCGCAGTCACCGGCAGGAGCACGAGAAAGTAGCGAGGGCCCCAGGTGAAGACCGCTCCCGCGTCGAAGTGCCCAACGACGAGCGTGACGCCCCATACGATGACGTTCATCGTGAGCAGCACCGCCAGCACGCTGAGCCACCCCGCGAGGTACTTGCCGAGGATGTACGAGCTGCGCCGGACCCGCACCGTCCAGAAGCGCACGCTCCGATGCGAAAGCTCGCCCGAAACGGCGTCGAAGTTCATCAGCGCGACGAGCAGCGGCGCGAGCCACAAGGCGCCCTCGAGCATCATCCACAGCGGGTAGGGGCTCGCGGCGATGGCGTGGCCCGTATCCCCATAGAGGCCCTGGAAAAACTGATCGCGCGCCTGTGCCTGGAGTTCGACCGGCACTTTTTCGGCCTGCAACCGATCGAGCCACGCGATGAGCATCGAGACGCCGGTTCCACCCGCCACGCTGAGGCCGGCCAGAATGCCGCCCTTCGCGCTTCGGAACGTTCGGCGAAGCTCGCGCCTCGTGATGAGCTCGACTTCCGAAAAAGGGCTCACGCGGTTGGCCTCGGGGCGGCCAGAGGAGGAAAGGCCCTGCCACACGCTTCCACGCTACCGTTGCTCCCTTCCGGGCCTGGCGGGGTTCACGTTTCCGCGTCGGCAGGGCCACACGCGCCTTGGCGACGACAGGTGCATACTCCGGCGCTCGCCGTTCGTCGAGCGCTAAACCCGCGCACGGACACGGGAGCGAAGAATCCCCTGGCGAGGATCGGGAGTTTCCGGTAATCGAATGGGTAAGGAAGGGCCGCCGGCACCATACGCCGTCCGCACCGTCCAAAGGTTTGTTTCCAGTCCGGCGCCTCGTTCACGTTTGCCGCGGCCCGGGCTTCGAAGTTACTTCAGTCGCCGGGCGCCGCGCGTCATTCACGTCGGCGGGGCCATGGCGGCGCCCAAGGCACCCAGTTGCTCCGTTTCGGCTCGAGCGCGCCACATAGGCCACCCCCAGCGAATGTCGTGACGAAGACCCTCGCCCGTATTTCTTTGGGGGTTGTCGCGATGCCATCGTGGATGGAACCGTCCGGCGGCGTGCGCAATCCGCGAGCGGCGTGGGGTCTTGGGCGGGAAAGCTCGCCTCCGAATGGCCAAGAATATCCTCGTTATTTCATGCGATGTCACCGAGACTCGCGTCGCCCTGATCGAGAACGGCATCATTGCCGAGCTCCACATTGAACGGCGCGGCTCCCAGCCCCGCGGCGGGACCGTAGGCGATATCTATCTGGGCAAAGTGACCCGTGTTCTTCCGGGTCTGCAAGCCGCGTTCGTCGACATCGGGCTCGAACGCGCAGCGTTCTTGCACGTCGAAGACCTGATTCGCCCGGACGACTTCGAGGCCTATCTGGCCGGAGGCCGCAAGCACGCGAGCGGCGGCGGCGGCGGCAACGGGCAGTCCCACGACGCAGGCGAAGGCATGGATCTCGCCGCCGCCGAGGCCGAGGAGGCCGGCGCGGGCGACGCCGCCGCCGCGAGCGGCGAACCCGGGGATCACGCCGAGGACGCGCGCGCCGCGATCGAAGCCGCGGCACACGAAGCGGTGGAAGCCGAGTCCGCAGGAGATGTGGAGCCTTCCGAAGCGGACGCCGTAGCGGTCGCGGAAGCGTTCGAGGAGGCCGCGGCCGAAGACCCGGACGCCGAAGACGCAGAGGCCGAGGACGCCGAGACCGAAGACCCGGACGCCGAAGACGCAGAGGCCGAGGCCGGAGCGCCGCGCGAAGAGGTGGCGCACGCCGACGCGGAAACGCACGACCGCGCCACGGTGGAAGTCGAAGCGCCGGACGATTGGGACGACGCGGCGGACGAAGGTTCGGCGCAGGCGGGGGCCGGAGAAGGCACGAGCGCGCAGGCGGAAGAGGACAAACCCACGCGCCCCCAAGTCGAGGACCCGGAGAGCGACCGACCGCCGCCCATGCCCGTGAAGGCCGCAGCCATGGCGGGCGGTGGCGATGATCTGGACGACCTGCTCGACAACCCGAATCTACCGGGCTTCACGATCAGCGATCCGGGCGCGCCGGCGCCGATGCCGCGGGCTCCCGCGCCTCGCCTCGAAGGCGCGCGCGACGGCCGTGGCGGCGGCGGGCGTGGCAGGCGCCGCGGCCGCGTGCGTGGGCGCGGAGGGCGCGAGCCGGCGCCGCGCGACAGCGGGCCGCAGCGCCGCGAGACGCGCGACGCAGGGCACCGTGACGGACAGCGCGACCATCGCTCGCGGAGCGGGCCGGCGGCCGGGCGCTTGTCGAAGTCGACGCCGATCCGCGACGTCGTCAAAGAGGGCCAGGAGATCATCGTCCAGATCACGAAAGAGCCCATCGGCACGAAAGGCGCGCGCTGCTCGAGCCACGTGTCCTTGCCGGGCCGTTACGTCGTGTACTTGCCGACGCTCGACCATGTCGGCGTGAGCAAGCGCATCGGCAGCGAAAAAGAGCGCGCGCGCCTGCGCGAGACGATCGAGAGCATGAAGCCGCCGAGCGGAGGCCTCATCGTCCGCACCGTCGCCGAAGGGCTCACGAAGAAGCAGCTGAAACAGGACGTCGGCTACCTCGTGCATCTCTGGGGCGAGGTCGCGAAGAAGCACGAGGACGCGAAAGCGCCCGCCCTGCTCGTGAGCGAGCTCGACATCGTACTGAAGACGGCGCGTGATCTGTTCACGGACGACGTGGACGAAATCGTCATCGACGACCGCGCGCAGTACGAGCGCCTGAGCCGCTTCGTCGAGATGTTCATGCCCGAACGGGCGAAGGAAATCGTCCACTACAGCGACGACGAGCCGATCTTCGACGCGTACGGCATCGAGGACGAGATCGCCCGTGCGCTGTCGCGCAAAGTCCCGCTTCCGAGCGGCGGCTACCTCATCATCGACGAGGCGGAAGCGCTGACCGCGATCGACGTGAACACCGGGAGGTTCGTCGGCAAGGGCAGCAAGGACATGGAAGAGACGATCCTCAAGACGAACCTCGAGGCCGTGCAGGAGATCGCGTACCAGCTGCGGTTCCGCAACATCGGGGGCCTCATCATTCTGGACCTCATCGACATGGAAAAGCTTTCGAACCGCGAAAAGGTCCGGAAGACGCTCGACGAGATTCTCCAGAAGGACAAGGCGAAGACGACGCTCAATCGCATCTCCGAGCTCGGGCTCATCGAGATGACGCGCAAGCGGACGCGCGAAAGCCTCGGGCGCCTCTTGCACGAGCCGTGCTTCTACTGCGACGGCACCGGGCACCTGCAGTCGAAAGAAACGATCGCGTACGACATTTTGCGGGAAATCCGGCGCAAGCGGCAGGACCTGCCCGGCTACTCGATCCTCGTCAACTGCCACCCGGCCGTGGCGGATTTGCTTACCGGCACCGAGCGCAGCGCTTTGCAGGATGCGGAGAGCCGCTACATGCGGCGCATCCAAATCAACGCGCGCACCGAGTATCATCTCGAGCAGTTCGATTTGTCCGGACGCTAGCGCCGGGGGCGGGCGGCGCGGCCAGAAGAGCGAGGCGAGAAGATCATGGACGACGCGGAAAAACGATCGGGCGAGCGCGTCACGATCAACAAAGAGTTCGAGTCGTTCGACGCTTTCATCCAGGAATACGTCACGAACATTTCGCGAACCGGCGTCTTCATCAAGACGCAGCAGCCGCTCGCCATCGGTACGCGCGTCAATCTGCGCTTCACGGTCATCATGGACGACATCGAGTCGATCGAAGGCGTCGGCGAAGTCGTGCGCGTCGAAAAGGACCCGTCGGGCATGGGCGTCGTCTTCCGCGAACTATCGACCTATTCGAAAGACTTGATCGAGAAGCTGCTCGTATCGCGGTGAGCGCCGCCGCGCTCCAAGTCCTTCGGAGGAGGGCCCCGACCTCGAGTCCGGTTGACACGGCGGGCCGGCGCGGCATTCCATGCGTGAAACGACAGCTCGTACTCCACAAAGGATGATGCCCATGGCGTTCACGCTTCCGCCCCTGCCCTACGACAAGAACGCGCTCGCGCCGCACATCAGCGGCGAGACGCTCGATTACCACTACGGAAAGCACCATCAGGCGTACGTCACGAACCTGAACAAGCTCGTCGAAGGAAAGCCCGAAGCGAGCAAGAGCCTCGAGGACATCATTCTCGCGAGCGACGGCGGCGTGTTCAACAACGCGGCCCAGATCTGGAATCATACGTTCTACTGGCAGTCGATGAAGCCGAACGGCGGCGGCCAGCCTACGGGCGACCTCGCCGACGCGATCAACCGCGACTTCGGGTCGTTCGACAAGTTCGCCGAAGAGTTCACCGCCGCCGCGACGACGCAGTTCGGCTCCGGCTGGGCGTGGCTCGTTCTCGGCAAGGACAAGAAGCTCGCCGTGACCAAGACGCCGAACGCCGACTTGCCGCTGAAGCATGGCCAGAAGGCGCTGCTCACGATCGACGTCTGGGAGCACGCCTATTACATCGATTTTCGTAACCAGCGCCCGAAGTACATCGAGACGTTCTTGAAGCATCTCGCCAACTGGGACTTCGCGCTCGCGAACCTGCGCGGATGACCCCAGCTTTGGTCGCATCCGTCGTTTGAACGCTCCGTTCGAACGCCTCGTGCTCCAAGGCAACTTCGTCACAAAGTCCGCGACAGCTCGCGGATCGGCTCGGGCTTCGCCGCGTCTTCGAACAACAGGGGGAGGTGGGACGTAGGCGCGCGAAGCTCGCGGCCGAGGCGATCGATGCTCTCGCGCTGGAGCCTCTCGCGCGTCGCCCGGTCGCGCCCCGCGGCGAGCGCGGCGTCGCCCGGGCCCGCCACGGGCAAGGCGCCCAGCCCTTCGAGGCGGGCGGCTTCGTCCGCCGTGAAGAGCGCCGGGAGGACGGCGTTGACGAACACCTGGCCGATGGGCATGCGCATCT
>Ga0210391_10001766_pt1 | contig 19276 bp, 13 predicted proteins | sample IncBWC12OmetaG_FD_160573 | JGI IMG/M metagenome (GOLD analysis project Ga0210391, IMG submission 160573) | Forest soil microbial communities from Barre Woods Harvard Forest LTER site, Petersham, Massachusetts, United States - Inc-BW-C-12-O ...
GATCTCACTGTTTGGGGCGACGGCGGGGCTCGGCGTGATTTTTTACACCGGCCAGTTCTACGCATTGTTTTATTTGCAGACGATCCTGCGCGTGCCGCCGAAGACTGCGAACACCGTGGTGGCGACGGCGCTGATCTGCGCGAGCCCATTCATGATCGCCTTCGGCGCGCTGAGCGACAAGGTCGGCCGCAAATGGCTGATGGTGACGGCGTGCGGACTCGGCATCGCTTTCTGGATGCCGCTTTATCACGCGATGCAGCGAGCGGCCGGCAACAACGTCGTCGCCGTAGCTTCAGCGAAAAATGCCACGACCGGCGCGATTATGCTCACGCCGATGGCGGCTGACGCTGCCGGGAAAATAGTCGCCGCGCCGGTTGCCGCGAATCCCAACGTGCCGCTACTAATACTGCTCGTGTTTGCGCAGGTGATGTTCGTCTGCATGGCGTACGGGCCAATAGCGGCGTATCTGGTAGAGGCGTTTCCGGCGAAGGTGCGCTACACGTCGATGTCGTTGCCCTACCACATCGGCAACGGAGTTTTCGGTGGCTTGCTGCCACTCGTGGGACTTTCATTGTGCGCAGCGACGGGCAATATTTACGCGGGCCTGTACTACCCGATGACCATTGCTGCCATCGCTATGGTCGTTGGTGCGATATTTCTCCCGCAGACGCACCACGTTCGCCTGTGGGATGAAGTTCTGCAATCCGCGCCGCCCATTGCTGAGGACGCGCTGCCGGGCCCTGCGAGTCCGATCCCCATCATCGAGTAGGTGCGACGCGAGCCGGTGCGTTGAAACATTGCACTAACATTGCGCACCTATAGTCTGCCGAATTTGTGCGCTGTCGCTCCTCGGGAGGAATGATGTCCCCTGACGCTCACGTTCATGCTCAAGCACAAGTGCAAGAAGCGGCCGCACGCGCCGCCGACAAGCCGCACAGCATCTGGCGCGTGATTTTCGCGTCGGCCACCGGCACGATGATCGAGTGGTACGACTTTTTTATTTTCGGCAGCCTCGCATCCACGCTGTCGCTGAAATTCTATCCGGCGGGGAACGACACGTTCGCTTACGTCGCTTATCTCGCGACGTTCGCCGTGGGCTTCCTGGTGCGGCCGTTCGGCGCGCTGTTTTTCGGGATGATCGGCGATCGCGTCGGACGGCGCTACGCGTTTCTGGTGACGCTGAGCATCATGGGCGGCTCGACGGCGCTGATCGGCTTGCTGCCGACGTTCAAAACTGCAGGCTGGTTCGCACCGATTGCACTGATCGCGATTCGCATGTTGCAGGGCCTCGCGCTCGGCGGCGAGTACGGCGGCGCGACGGTGTACGTGGCCGAGCACGTTGCAGACAATCGTCGTGGTTTCTACACCAGCTTCATTCAGATTACGGCGACGTTTGGCCTGTTCGCCTCGCTGCTCGTGATTCTTCTCACGCAGCATTCGATGACCAAGGAAGCTTTCTCCAACTGGGGCTGGCGCATCCCGTTCCTCGTTTCGATCATTCTCGTGAGCATTTCGCTTTACACGCGCCTGAAGATGAAAGAGTCGCCGATTTTCCAGCAGATCAAATCGGCGGGCATGACGTCGGCGCAGCCGCTGCGCGACGCATTTACGAAATGGGAAAACCTGAAGCGGGTGCTGATTTCGCTGCTTGGCGCGACGGCGGGGCAGGGTGTGATCTGGTACACAGGGCAGTTTTACGCGCTGTTCTACTTACAGACGATTCTGAAAGTGCCGGCGAAGACGTCGAACATCATCGTGGCCGTAGCGCTTTTGTGTGCGATGCCGTTCTTCGTGATTTTCGCGGCGCTTAGCGACCGCGTGGGGCGCAAGTGGATCATGATGGCGGCGTGCCTCGTCGCAATCGTCGCCTACCTGCCGATTTATCACGGGATGCAGCGCGCGGCGGGGAACAACGTCGTCACCGTGAAGTCGGCGAAGAATAAGGTGACCGGCGCCATTAGCCTCACCGCGATGACGAGCGACGCGTCCGGTGCTGTGGTGCCCGCTGCCGACGCGACCAACGCCAACGTGACGGCGCTCACCGGGCTTGTGTTTTTGCAGGTGCTGATCGTGTGCATGATTTACGGGCCGATCGCCGCGTACCTGGTGGAAGCGTTTCCGGCGAAGGTGCGCTACACGTCGCTCTCGCTGCCGTATCACATCGGCAACGGAGTTTTTGGGGGATTGCTGCCGCTGGTCGGCCTGTCGTTATGCGCGGCCACCGGCAATATCTACGCGGGACTGTATTACCCGATGATCGTCGCCGCCATCACGCTAGTCTTCGGCACAGTATTCCTGCGCGAAACCCACGGAACCCGCATCTGGGACGAGGTCAACGCCGCCCGATCGTGAACGCTCAGTTGCCCTCCGCAGTTTGGCAGGTCGCGCGTGAGCGCGACGCCCAGGCGCGCAAAGCGCGCTGTAACATAGACTGTCAGTCTGTGCACCCCGTCCGTGAAGCACAGCCCTTTTCACCCGCTTCCTGCTGACTTCCCTGCGGAAACTACGCATCCGCTTCGCACCGTACTTCTACGAATTGAACGCCGGTGTGATCTGTACTACTTCTCATTGCATGCCGTTGCGAGCGTACCGCCGAAACCTCCCTCACATCTTCCCGAGACACACGCCGATCTTCATAACCTGGCGGTTACGCGGAAGCATCCCAGCGGTGGTCGCTCGCCAGTCGGGCAAATCCGAGAACCTAACGGCCGGCGAAAAATTCGTTTCGATCGATCGACAACTCGACGGATGCTCCTGCGGCCGCCGGTGGCTCGCTGATCAACGCATCGCTGAGGTGACGTGCGTGGAGATTGAACGCGGAGCCGAGGAGCCGCTGTTCGAGTACGCGCTACACGGATACGTGGTGATGCCGAACCACGTGCACTTGTTCATCACGCCATATTTTCCAGTCAGCGAAATCATGCACCGACTGAAAGGCAACACGGCGCGGTTTGCGAATGAGATTTTGGGGCGCGACGCGACCACCTTCTGGCAGCAGGAGTCATATGACCATTTTTCGAGGAACGTCCGGGAGTTCGAGAGGATTCGCGGATATATGCGAGGAATCCGGTGAAGGCGGGGCTGGCTACGAGGCCAGAGGACTGGCCGTGGTCGAGCGCGCACCGGCAACTGGGGATTGCGAAAAGCCGCGATTGAGAAGGAGGGGTTGTCGCGCCCACCTGACCATGTCACAGACTGACAGTCTATGTTACAGCGCCCGCTGCTGCGGGCGCCTGTGCCACGCCGTTAACGGCGTGGCTACTCGGAGCGGAGGGCGATGATGGGGTCGATCATGCTGGCGCGTCTCGCGGGGAAGTAGCCGGCGGCTAGCGCTACTAGCGTGATTACGACGAGCATCGCGCCGAACGTGGCGACGTCGGCGGCCTGCACGCCGAACAGCAAACTCGTCAGCAAATTGGAGAGCACGGCGGCGGCGACAATGCCGAGCACCATGCCGATCGCGCCGAGCACCAGCGTCTGCTTCATCACCGCGGCACGCACCCCCGAAGCCGACGCGCCCAGCGCCATGCGAATGCCGATTTCCTGCGTGCGCTGGCTCACCGAGTAACTCACCACCGCATAAATTCCGAGCGACGCAAGAATCAGTGCGAAAGCCGCGAATCCCGCGAGCAGCAACACGACGAACCGCCGCGGCGACACGGCCTTATCCACCAGGCTCTGCACCGTGCGCAGATTTCCCACCGCGAGATCCGGCGCGATCGGTGAAAGCGCGGTCTTCAGTTGCGAAGCCAGCACATTGTTTGGAAGCGTGGTGCTCACCACCAGATTCGCCGCCGACCAGTCGTTGGTCTGAATGATGCTGAAGTACAGCTCGTTGCCCGAATCCTTTTCAAGAGAAAGGTGCCGCGTATCGCCGACGATTCCAATCACCGTCGCGCCGCCGTTCATTTGCTGGCCGATGGGATCGCGGCCGCCGAAAACGTTACGCGCCATCGATTCGTTGATCACGCAGTAGGCGTCATGCTGATAATTGCCGTCTTTCACGTCGATCTGCGGCGGAACCGGATCGTCCATCTCAAATACGCGCCCGCGAATCACCGGAATGCCCATCGCTTTGAAATAGCCTGGCGAGACGATGCCAATGAAAGCGAATGGATAATCTTCCGGCTTGTACTGGACGCCCTTGATGCCCGCGCCCCAGGTGCGATTCGTGCCGTAAGGCAGCGCGTCGGTGACGCCCGCGGCGGAAACGCCGGGAATCTGATCGACGCGCTGGAGCAGGTCGAGGAAGTAGGCGTTCACTTTGGCTTTCGAGTCGTAGTTCGCGGTGGGATCGACTCGTAACGTGACGGCGTGTTCGGGATGGAAGCCGATATTTACGTCGAGCACACGGAGGAAGCTGTGAATCAGAAGCCCCGCGCCCACTACGAGGACGCCCGCGAGCGCGATTTCCGAAACCACGATCGCGTTGCGCACCCACGCGTGGCGGCGGCCGGTGCTCGATCCGCGGTTTGAATCCTGCAGGCTGTCGTTCAGGCGCGACGCTGGTACGTGCAGCGCCGGAACAAGACCGAAGAAAATGCCGGTGAGAATCGCGAACGCCACTGTGAACGCGAGGGCCTTGGTATCGACGGTGACGCTGCCAAGCATTGGAATCGAAACGCCGCTCAGTTGCGCGAGGCCTCGCGTGCCGAGAAAAGCGAAAATAAGGCCGAGCGCAGCGCCGCACAGCGAGAGCACCACGGATTCGGTGAGCATCTGCCGTATAAGACGTACGCGGGTAGCGCCCAGCGCCGAACGGATAGCGAGTTCCTTCTGCCGCGATGCGCCGCGCGCGAGCAGCAAGTTCGAAAGGTTCGCGCAGACGATCAGCATCACTACGCCCACCGCGAACGCCAGCAAAATCACCGCCGGGCGCACCGCGCCGCTGATGTGTTCGGAGAGCGGTTTCAGATACGGCTCGAAATCGTTGCGCTTGCCCTTATTTTCGTCCTCAAGCCGCTTGGCCAACGCGCCAGTTTCCGCCTGAGCGCTCGGTGTGCTGACGCCCGAGTTCAATCTGCCGATCACCGCGAGCGTGTTGCCCCACTTGTTGGTCTCGTCGTTCAGCGGAAAGCAGGCAAACAGATCGACCTTCGTGCCTGGCGCGAAAATATTGCCGAAGTCGAAGGACGGCGGCAGCACGCCGATGATCTGGTACGCGCCATCGTCGAAGCGCAGCGTGGTGCCGATCACATTTGGATTCGCGCCGAGGTCGCGTTTCCAGAAGTTATTGGAAACGACGATCACTTTGTCTTTGCCTAGCGCCTCCTCCGCGTTGAAATTGCGCCCGAGCATCATGTTCACGCCGAGCATGTCAAAGAAATTGTCGGTCACACCGACCCTGGTGAGGCGCACGGGTTTGGTGGTGCCGACCAGCAGAATGTCGCCAATACCGTAGAACGGCATGTAGGCGCCGAGCGACTGCCACGACGGCGAGAGGCGGCGCATATCGCGGACGTAGTCCACCTGCGTGGTTTGGCCTGAGAGGTCTTCCTCGGTGAGGCGGTGATTCTGAATCCAGACCAGTGCCGCAGGATCCTTGAAGGGCAGCGGGCGGAGCAGCAGCGCATTCACTACGCTGAAAATCGTGCAGCTCGCGCCGATGCCGAGCCCGACGATCAAAATCGCGAACAGAGCAAAGCTCATGTCCTTGCGCATGGCGCGGAACGTGTAGCGCAAATCCTGGGACATGGTGTCGAGCCACGGCAGCCCGCGTTCTTCGCGATGCTGCTCCTTCGTCGATTCGCGAGCGCCAACGCGAATTAGCGCGGCGCGGCGGGCATCTTCGGGCGACATGCCGTTGCGGACGTTCTCTTCGGCGAGCATTGACACGTGCGCTTCGAGTTCCTGATCGAGCTCGGCGTCGAGTTCGGACTTCGAAAAATAGGCGCGGACGCGCGCGAGAAAACGGCTCAGCGAAGTGGACACGTGAACTACCTCCGGGAACCCTCAAGCTGCAGAACTTTTCCGATCACGCCGGCGACGCGTTCCCAATTCTCGGTCTCGGCGGCGAGCTGTTTCTGCCCGCGCTTGGTGATCGTGTAGAACTTGGCTTTGCGGTTGTTTTCCGAGACGCCCCAGGTGGCGGAGATCCACTTTTTCTGCACCAGGCGGATCAGGCAGAGGTAGATCGTGCCCTGGTTGACGGCGAGCGCTTCGGCGCTGATCTGCTCGATGCGGCGCGCGATGCCGTAGCCGTGCATCGGGCCCATCGCGTCGAGCGTCTTCAACACCATTAAGTCGAGCGTTCCCTGGAGGATGTCGGACTTTTGCGGGTCGGTCATGCACACTCCTGTAGGTTGATCAAAGGAGTGTGACATCGTTCCTGTAGGATGTAAAGAGAGCAGCATCAGCTAGAGATACGCGGGGCGGGCGGAGAAAGTTCCGTCAGGCGGCGATCTCAGGTCACGATACCGTCCGGACCCATGCCGGACTACAGCCACACTAGGCGAGCACGCCAGTGGAATAGGCAGATTTGCCTTTGGGTTGTCTTGCTTCGTGGCACCGATCCAACCACAGACTGAAGTCTATTCCACAAGCGTTCGCACCTAAGTTGAGCGTGCAGAGCACACAGATGTTGCCAGCCTCGCGACCCAGCTACTTGTAGGCAAGCACCCAATTCAGGACCGGATCGACGCCTGCCTTGTAGTCGTCCCAGGTCGGAATGATTTCCTGATCGGGGCGAATTGCGTTCTCCGGACCGTCGGTGAACTTGTAGAACTTGACGGAGTAGTGGAAGTTGAGGTGCGAATTCGGCAGCCTGGTGGAATCGGCTTCCTGATAGCTGTTGGGCTTTTCGCCGATTTCCTGTCCCACCAGGATTGCTGCGGTCTGTTGGCGGAACTGCGCCGCGTTGTTCATCCCCGCAGAAAATGTATCGGCTCCAATCAAGACGAACAGATGTCCTTTCGCGTTGATGCCCGGCAAATCGCGAATGGGATGAATCATGTCGGATTCGCCTTCGGTGTAATCGCCGCCCCGGTTGCGCCTCAGGTCGATGGCGAGCTTCGCCGGGTGATGCTGGTCGATCAGCTTCATCATCTCGCGCATTCCGGGTTTTAAGTCGTGGATCGCGCGCACGTTGCAGTACAGAGTCTGGCCGTGCTCTAAGTACTGGCAGTCGAATTTATTCTGCGAGTCTTTCAGGTAGAGCGGCGGTTCCTTGTAAGGATTCAGCAGGTTCGCGGCGTTTGCGTTGGCAGACGCGGCATGGACTTCCACCGTGAACTCTTTTCCCGAATCGTCGACGACGGCATACGCCGCGGAGTTGCGATCGGACGTGATGCCGAGTCCATGTAGCGCGGCGCCGTTGTAAGGCATGTTTCGATAAAGGTTTCGCCCGCCGGCGGATTCTCATCGCGCGAGAACAGTTCTTTGCAGCGGTCCGCTGCCTGCTGCACCGGAGCGTTTCCAATTGTGACGACGCGCGTTCCGAGCAGGCTCGGGTAGGCAGGATCGACCTCATCCACTCGGTATTCCTGACCGAATCGAGTGATGTTGATCGGGAAGGCCGCCGAATCCTGCGGAGTCTGCAAGTACGTGTGCCCGTCGCCGACCAGACTCACGAGCCGCTGCATCCCGACCCAAGTCTCATCGGCGTTGAGTTGCGGCAGCTCCGCGTCGAGATCCGCCACAGCTTTCTCGAATGCCGCCTGCGAAGTGAAATGAAATGCGTTGGCGTGCCGCTTCGGCAGTTCGGGAGCGAGGAAGTGGAGGTCGTCTCGCCACTGATCGGTTGTGAGGTGAAGGTTCTCGGGCTTAGGCGGCCTTGAGACCCACCACGCAGCAAGACCGATCGCAGCCACAATAGCAACCGCGACGATTAGCAGCCCTTTTCGCAAAATGCTTCTCCTCAGCATTGCTTCGAATTGACGGCCGGTCCTTCTACGATCGCACCTCGCAATACTGGCGTTGTCGATGCCGGAAGACAGCCAGCATAGGCGAGCACGCTAGTGGAATAGGCAGACTTGCCTGTGGGTTTGTATAGATTTACAGCCTCAAGCCGACCACAGACTGAAGTCTATTCCACAACCGTTCGCACCTAGGTTGAGCGTGCCAAGGTCATAGATGTTGGCAGTGTCGCGGTCATCGAAAGCAACGTCCGTCGCTGCTTGCGCAGCGATTCACAGGCAGGATTGCCTGTGCTACCTATTCGTGGCGGAGCGCCACCATGGGATCAACGCGCGTCGCTCTGTAGGCCGGTATGTAGCACGCCGCGAGCGCAACCAGCCCGAGCGCGACGCTGACGAGTGCAAGTGTGCTCGGGTCGTGCGCCGTCACGCCAAACAGCACGCTCTTGAGTAGGCTCGCCACCGCGAGCGTGCCGGCCAAGCCAATTACGAGGCCGATCGCGGTGAGCGTAAGTCCCGACTTCAGCACCAGCGCAAGCTGAGCGCCCCGTGTAGCGCCCAACGCCGCACGCACGCCCATCTCTCGCGTCCGCTGCGCCACCGAGTACGAAATCACGCCGTACACGCCAATCGCGGCGAGGAGCAGCGCCAGCCCCGCGAAAATTCCGAGCAGCACCGCGCGCATGCGGTTGTCGCCCATCGATTCGGCTTTAATTTCTTCGAGCGTGTGAATTTCGTTCACCGCCTGATCGCCGTTCACCGAATGGATGGCATTCACGACCGGCTTGATCACCGCCGAGGAATCGATCTGGCTACGCACCACGAGCGATACGCCGAGATTCGGGTTTTGCTTCATCGGTGTGTACATCCCGGCGCTGATGTCGGCGAGTCCATTCGACTTTTCATCGGCGACGATGCCGATCACCTGCCAGGGAATTTCCGGCCCCAGCGCCGGCTCTCCCGGGATGATCTGCTCGATGCGAATCGTACGCCCGATCGGATCGGCGTCGGATAGAAACCGATGCGCGAACGTTTCGTTCACCACAATCACCGGCTGCGTTCTAGCTGTGTCGCTTTCGGCGATCCACCGGCCGCGTAGCAGGCGCATTCCGATCGCCGAAAGATACGCGGGGGTCACCGACTTCAGGCCCGCCGAGTGGCGCCGTGCGATTTCCACCTCTTCCTGTCCCTGCACTTGAAACGGCATTCCATCCGACCAGCCATTGAGCGGCAGCGCACTGGTGAGAGCCGCCGAACGCACGCCCGGAACGGCCGCGACTTTTTCGAGGACTTGTTCCTGGTAGGTGACGATCCGCTCCGCGTCCGGATATTGCGCATGACTCATCTGCATGTTCATCGCGACCACGTTGGTGGAATCGAAACCCGCGTCAACGTTCTGCAAGCGATCGAGCGTGCGCATCAACAGGCCGGCGCTCGAGAGCAACACGAATGCGACGGCGATCTCGGACACGACGAGCGCATTGCGAAGCCGCGTGTGATGCGCGCCGTATCCCGCGCCTTTTGCGCCGTCCTTGAGCGATTCCACTACATTGGCGCGCGCGCTTTGCAGCGCCGGCGCGATGCCAAAGAAAATCCCGGTGGCCATCGTGATGACCAGCGTGAAGAGCAGTACTTCCCAGTTCAGCGAGACCGAGGCCTCGGAAGGCAGCGGCCAGTCGCCAGGCATCAAAGTTCGAATCGCACGAATCGCGACGATCGCGAGGCCCACGCCAACCAGGCCGCCGACGCCGGCGAGCAGCACCGATTCCGTAAGAAATTGCCGCACCAGGCGCATGCGCCCCGCGCCGAGCGCGGAACGCACTGCGACTTCGCGTTCGCGCGATGCGCCGCGCGCGAGCAGCAAGTTGGCCAGGTTCAGGCAGCCGATCAGCAGCACCGCGCCGACGGCGGAAAACAGAATCAGCAGCGAACGGCGCAAATCGTCGCCCACGATTGAATCTTCGTAGAGCTTCACCGTAGCGCTCCAGCCTTTATTCGACTGCGGGTAGTCGTGCTCGATGCGCGCCGCGATTCCGCGCAGATCGGCATCGGCCTGCGCGAGCGTCACGCCCGGCTTCAGCTCGCCCCACACGGTCATCCAGTGATAGTTGCGCGTGCGTTCTTCCGGCAAGAATGCAAACGGAATCCAGATGTCGGTCCATCCGCCGTCGTAAAAGCTCGGTGGCATCACGCCCTGCACCACGTACGACTGGCCGTTGAGCCGGATCCGCTTGCCGACGATGTCAGGATCGGAGCCGAAGCGGTTCTGCCAGGTGCGGCGCGAAAGCATCACTTCGAATTGCTTGCCGGGCTGGTCGGAGTTTTCCGAGAAATTCGTGCCCAGCAAGGGGTGAATGCCAAAGATGTCGAAATACTTCGGGCTGACGCGCGCGCCGTTCAACACTTCGGGTTTGTCGCCGTCGGAAAGGGTGTAGGTGTTGTAGTTCGCGGCGGAGACGTCGAGCATGGTGGTGTTCTGATTTTTCCAGTCGAGGAAATTCATCGCCGAGACGCCGTTGAGACAGTTGTTGCAGGGCACTTCCCACAGGCGGACGATGCGGTCGAAATCTGGGAAGGGCGGCTTGCGGATCAGCACAGCGTTCACGAAGCTGAACATCGCTGCGGTGCCGCCGATGCCGAGTGCGAGCGTGAGCACGGCGACGGCGGTGAAGCCGGGAGATTTTGCGAGCTGGCGGGCGCCGAACTTCACGTCGGCTACGAGCGAGTGCAGCCAATCGCCGGAACGTTCTTCGCGCACGTTTTCTTTCACCATCTCCTCGCCTCCCACTTCAATTCGTGCGAAACGCCGTGCTTCGTCGCGCGCCATGCCTGCGCGCATGTTTTCTTCGGTGAGCATGTCGACGTGCGCGCGAAGTTCGGCGTCCAGTTCGCCGTCAACACTTCCGCGGCGGAACACGTTGCGCACGAAACTCGTCACGCTGCTTAGCAGAGGCATTGTCGTTCTCCAGCTCCGGTCGCACAGGCGATCTCGCCTGTGGCACGGGTATTCGTACCTGTGCGCACTCGAGTTTCACTCGGGTGCGGGTTTAGCCATTCCAGGCCTACAAAAACGCTCTGATATCGATCAGCATCCGCCGCGTTGCTTTTTCGGTCGGAGCGCATTTAATCGTTCAACCGGCCCCCCGCGGGAATGCGTCGGGCCCACAGACGCGAATGTCTGTGCCACGCGGTGTTTGTTTTACGTCGTCTCGAGCGCTTGGCCGATGGCCCAGCTGATCTTGCTCCAGCGCCGCGTCTCAGCGTCGAGCTGCTTGGCGCCGGCCTTCGTCAGCCGGTAATACTTCGCCTTGCGATTGTTTTCCGAATCACCCCAGAACGCGGCGATCCATCCCTCGTCCGCCATGCGGTGCAGAGCGGGGAAGAGCGATCCCGGCTTCGGCACGAACGTGCCTTTGGTGATCAGTCCGATGCGCCGCGAGATGCCCAGGCCGTGCAGCTCGCCGGCCACCAACGACTTGAGGATGAGTAGATCGAGCGTTCCTTGCAGCAGCGCCGTCGATTCCTGTTTCAAACGCCTCTCCTATAGAAACCCGATACGACGCTACTCACTCTCCTATCGAATGTCAATAGGAGTACGCGGGCCGCTCGCGAAAAGTTCCGTAATCTCGAAGGGAAATCGTGCCGGGAGGACTACAATGGCGCCGCGGAGGAAATTATGCCTGCTTATGCCGTGTTCATTCGGGAACGCGTCCGCGACGCGAGTGCGATCGACGAATACAAAAAGCTCGCCAAGGCTTCATTCGCCGGGCACCCGGTGAAGTTCATCGCCACGGCGGGGAAGCACGAGACGCTCGAAGGCCCCACCGCCGAGAACGTCCTGCTCCTTGAATTTCCCACGATTGACGCGCTCCGAGCCTGGTACTTCAGCCCCGCCTACCGCGAAGCCAGCAAACTCCGCCACCATGGCGGCGACTACCGCGTCCTTTTCCTTGAAGGCAACGACTAGCAACACATAAGAGCCCACAGACAATTGTCTATGCCACACAGACCGCCATATCCCATGAACCTGCACGTGCTGACTGCGAGATCTTAGGACGAATAGTTCACAGGAGTTCAAATTAGGTGATCAATTAAAGGCCCCGGACCATCCGAAGCTCGACCAGACACGGTTACGGAGCTTTGCGTGGCATAGACAATTGTCTGTGGGCTTTTCGTCTCTGCGGCAACTACTGATCCGAAATCCTCGCCGACCCCGTGCTTCTACGAATTGCTCCGCGTCCGTGTGAAGTGCTATCGATTGCTCCGTGCCTGCCCATCCCTATCGTCGAGACCTGCCCCATGTCATCCCGCGAGGCGTACCGATTTTTGTGACCTGGAGATTGCATGGCACTCACCCCGGAAGCCGCATTCCGGGGGGCAAAAATCCCAAAGTCACTACTGGAGAACAATTTCGCGAACTCGATCGATCGCACGACCGCGCAACATCCGGCCCCCTGTGGCTGAACGATACACGCGTAGCGAGGAGTGTCTGCGAAGAAATCGAGCGCGCTGCGAACCAACGCGGACACTACGTGCTGCACGAATATGTGGTCATGCCGAACCACGTACACGTGCTCGTGTATCCAAAAATCGAGTTTGCAGAGTTCATGCGGCAGTTGAAGGGCCGTACAGCCGCTGAGGCAAATCGCATTCGTCATCGAGAGGGCAAGCCGTTCTGGCAATCCGAGTCGTTCGATCATTGGTGCCGCAGCGTCGCGGAGATGAATAAGGTCCGCAGATTCATCGTGATGAACCCAGTGTCGGCGAGACTAGCAAAGCGTCCGGAGGATTGGCTATGGAGCAGCGCACACAGGGACTTGGCGAGAAAGCGAGGGGACTTGGTCGACGAGATCGCGGGTTGAACTTTTGCAGACGAAAGGCCCGCAGACAATTGTCTATGCCACACAAAACTCCGTAACGGCGTTCGTCGAGCTGGGCATCGTCCGTGGCCTTTTATTGATCGCCTGGTCGGAATTCCAGTCGATTGTTCGCCCTAAAACCTAGTGGGAAACACGTGGAGATTCACGGGATACGGCGGTTTGTGTGGCATAGACAATTGTCTGTGGGCCTTTATGTGGCCACGAGCACCCAATTCCACACCCGTCTTTTGACCCGCCCCAATGTGCTGAAAAAGTCACCACGCACCTGGCGAGTAACGCTGTACTGCCAGAGCACACTCCGCCCCGTCGCGATTGTGCCCCGTGGAGGGACTTGCTACGTTAAGGCGTGAACTCCCTGCCCAAGGCTGAGCCACGTCCCGAGAAGCGCCGCCGGAGCAAGCGCATCAACGCGCGCGTGCCGGTGCTCGTTCATTTGCTCGACCCGTCCAAGCGCCCCGTGACGGAATCGACTCACACCGTGGTGGTTAACGCGCACGGAGCGTTGATCCTGCTGGCTACGCCCGTCGAGCGCCAGGCCGTCATCCGCGTAGAAAACACGGTGAACCACGAAGAGCTGCTTTGCCGAGTTGCCCACGTCGGCGATAGTTTCATGGGCAAAACGCAGGTCGCCGTCGAATTCATCAAGCCGTCGTCCACCTTCAGCCAGGCCGCCCTCGCCGCCAAACGCGCCGAAGTTCTGGGTGCCACCAAGCCGTAACTCGAGCCTTCCCGCGCCGTTTAGCTAACCGTGCAGTCCGATCCGCGTCCAACCCTCCAATTCGCGCGCATCCTTATATATGGGCATCGTAAGCTGTAGCCGTACCGCCGGGTTTCGCCTTTGATTCGTCGTCTTGGCCGGAAAGGCAGCACTCCGAGAAACTTTCTGCCCCGGCTGCACGTAGAATAGAGGTGCGCGGTCCGGGCGCCAGGTGTGCCCGGCCGCGAAGGACCAGCAACTCACTTTGCCGCAGTCGCCCACACAATCGAAGCCGCCTTCGCATCACATGAGCTTTCGGCAGACGCTCATCGCGCTGCGCGAAACCTGCGCGATCGCGACGGATACGCTGCGCGCGCACAAGATGCGCACGTTCCTCACGCTGCTCGGCGTGATGCTCGCGGTCACAACGCTCGTCGCCGTGATGTCCATCCTCAACGGACTGAACATTTACGTCGCGGACAAAATCGCGAACCTCGGCTCAAACGCCTTCGTGCTCGACCGCATTGGCATCGTCACCAACCTCGAGCAGTGGAACCGCGCGCGCAAGCATCCCGTGATCACCACGGACGATCTGCAAGCGATGCGCGACCAGATGCACCTGGCCAAGCAGATCGCCGGCCAACAGGAGACAGTCGCCGACGTCCGCTACGGCAACCAGCTCAGCGAAGACGTGGAAATTGTCGGCGCGAGCCCTGAATTCGCCGAGATCCGCAACATGGACGCCGCGAGCGGCCGCCTGATCACGCAAATCGACGAGGATCACCACTCGAACGTCGCCGTGATCGGCCCCGACCTGGTGCAGAAGATTTTTGGCGGTGCCGATCCGATCGGGAAAGAAATTCGCGCGGGGCAGGGAGAATTTCAGGTCGTCGGAGTCACCACGGCGAAGGGCTCCGTACTCGGGCAGTCGCAGGACAATTTCGTTCTGATTCCGCTGAGCACGTATCGCAAGGAGCTGCTCACGCCCGGCGACTCGGTGGCGATTTTTATATCGGCGATCAGCGGGAAAGCGATGGCCGAGGCCGTGGACGAATCGCGCGTGATTCTCCGGTCGCGGCATCACCTGGGGTACGACAAAGAAGACGATTTCGGCGTGGTGCAGCCTTCGGCGCTGATGGGCATCTGGGACAGTCTCACGTCGAATGTGTTTGGCGTGGCGGTGTGGGTCACTTCGGTATTTCTGGTGGTTGGCGGCATCGTGATCATGAACATCATGCTGGCGAGCGTAACCGAGCGCACCCGCGAAGTCGGCCTGCGAAAATCGCTCGGCGCACGGCGGCGGCACATCGTGATGCAATTTTTGGTGGAGTCGGCGCTGCTCGCGGCAAGCGGCGGAGCGGTGGGCGTGATCATCGCGCTGGGAATTTCGGCGATCGTGCGCGGCACCACGTCGATCCCGATTTCGACGCCGGTTTTTGCGATCGTGATCGCCCTGATTCTTTCCACCAGCGTGGGGCTATTTTTTGGGATTTATCCCGCTATGCGCGCGGCGAAGCTCGACCCGATCGAAGCGCTGCGGGCGGACGGATGAGCCATGGAATTTAGAAACGATCTTCGCGAAAATTTGCGGCTGGCGCTGGATACGGTTCGCGCGCACAAGCTGCGCAGCTTTTTGGCCGTGCTGGGCGTGATGATCGGCGTGATGTTAATTATTCTCGTCGTGGGTCTGGTGTCGGGCTTCCGCAACTCGATCGTCGATCAGATCAATTCCAGCGGCGCGAACTCGGCATGGGCGTGGCGTTTCAATCAAGGCCCGACGAACGGTCGACGGCCGAAGGAAGAGCGCCTCCGCAAACCGCTCACGCTGGACGACGCCGAAGCGATTCGCACGATGTGCCCGGCAGTGAAAGACGTCACCGTCGCGATTTACAACTGGCAACAGGCGCATTCGGTGCGTTACCAGAAGAATGAAGCCACCGGCGGCGAATTCCGCGGCACATTCCCGAATTATCCGATGGTCGATTCGAGCGAATCGATGCGCGCCGGCCGTTTCTTCACGGACACGGAGAATCGCCACCGCGACAACGTAGTCGTGCTGGGCGAGGACATTTCGAAGGCGCTGTTTCCGTCGTTCGACGACGCGATCGGAAAGGAAGTACTCGTCGATGGCTCGACGTTCACCGTGATCGGCGTGTTTTTGAAGCCGGTCGGCACGCTCGGCAGCGCGGACGAAGATAAGCGCGTTGTGACGCCCTACTATTCGTTCACGAAATTGTTTCCGGCGAGCTTCGAAGTGTTCATAGGGATTCTGGCGTATCCGGGGCAGCTGGATACGGCGGTCGATCAGGCGCGCGAAGTGCTGCGCCGGCGCCGCGAAGTTGCGTACAACAAGCCCGACAATTTCTCGATGCAGACCAACGCCGACACGGTGAAGCAGTTCAACGACATTATCGGCGGCGTGGCGCTGGTGGTGGTGGTGCTCAGCTCGATCGGCTTGCTGATCGGCGGCATTGGCGTGATGAACATCATGCTGGTGTCGGTCACCGAGCGCACGCGCGAGATCGGCGTGCGCAAAGCGATCGGCGCGCGCAGCAAAGACATTACGTGGCAATTTTTATTTGAAGCCATGACGCTGACGGGAAGCGGCGGCATCATCGGCATCCTCGTCGGAAGCGGGCTCGTGATGCTCATTCCCGTCGTGAGTGGCATGCAAGCCGTCGTATCGCCTACAGCCGTGATCGTCGGCTTCGTCGTCGCCGTCGGTATTGGCCTCGTCTTTGGCGTGTGGCCTGCCACCAAAGCCGCCCGCCTCAACCCCGTCGAAGCACTCCGCTACGAGTAGGGTGGGACTTCGCTTTTCCGGGTGCCGCATCCTCGGGGCTGGAGACGCGCCCCTTCAGAAGCTCCCAAAGCGAAGAGCACACAGAAAATATTTCTATGCCACACAAGGCTCCGTAGCGGCGTCGGCCGGACGCGTATACGCTCCGGTCTTGGAGCGAGTTCGACGTCGTACGCGGGTTTATGGCATGTACACGACAACGGCTCGATTTCGCTTGGTCGAAACCAACAGTTACGGCGGTTTATGTGGCATAGAAATATTTTCTGTGTGCCTTTGTAGGCGTTGAAAGCCGTATCTCGGTGCCTTCGACGAAGGGGCGCGTGGCACATCCGGAAAATCTTGGCCTTGGCGTTACAATACTCACAATATGGCGGCGAAACTGAAGCCTTCCAAGCCGTCGCGGCGTAGGCCGCTTAGCACGCAGGCGGACATTCCTGTGGTGCTCGTGGAGATGTTCGCGGCCAATGGCGCGATGAACGACCTGCTGCTCGCGAACATGAATCCCAAGGCGTGGCGCGCGCCGCATCCGCTGCACAAGCGTGGAGAAGGCCGCACCATTGCCGCGATCTTCGTCCACATGCACAACTGCAACTTGAACTGGATTCGCCGCACAGCGCCGCACCTGAAGTGCCCGGCGCCGCTCGATCCGGACCGCGCCACGCTCGCGCAAACTCGCGCGGCGCACAAAAAGAGCAACGCGGTGCTCGTCGCGATGCTGAAAGACGTGCTGCTCACGCCCGATCCCGCCAAACGCAAAATCCAAAGATACTCACGCGGCAGCTGGTCGCAGGAATGGCCTGCGGGTGCGACGATGTTCGGATACATGTTCGCGCACGACGCACACCACCGCGGCCAAATCATCATGCTCGTTCGCGAACTCGGCTTCCGGCTGCCGGTCCACGCCGCTTACGGTGTGTGGCACTGGGAGAAACTCTGGAAGGCCGCGGGACTCACCACTCGCCCGCGGTAACGATCCGATTTGTGGCGGGCGTCAGCTGCCTCGGCGTAGTAGGCTCCCCGCAAACAAAAAAAGCACACAGACAATTGGCTATGCCACACAGAACTTCATAAGCTGTGTTGGGTGGCAGTCGAAGAACGCCTGCAGCTGGAGCGATGGCTCAACCTGCACCCACCACACGTGGGGTGCACACAGACATGAATGTCTGTGCCACGGTGGCTCAGGCACTATTTGAAATTCTCGACGAGCATGATTTCAGCGCTGGATTGGTCGTACTGCGAATAGAGCAGGTACTTGCCGTCGGGCGAGACGCTCAGTCCTGACGCGGGCCATCGCGAAATCGTGGCGATCGTCTTGGGTTCGCCGCCATCGACGCCGATAAACTGGATCAGCCCGCCTTGCGTCGACGCCGCGGTTTTCTTTGTAACCTTGGGATCGCCAGAAGCGGTTTGCGCCTGATCGGTCGCGATTAAGTAGTAGACGCCCTTCGCCGTCACAGCGATCGACGGAACTCCGTGAGAACTGATCCGCGTAAGCGCCGTGCGCGCGACCTCGGTGGAATCGCCGCCGGCCGCAGGCATTCGCCGTAGCGGCTGATTCAGATCGAGGAAGTAAATCCACTTGCCGTCCGGCGATTCGAGCGCGTAGTAGCCGCCGCCGTGAGTCATCTGCACGGGCGTCCCACCGGCCGCCGGAACTTTCCAGATGTCGCCGGAACCCGTCGCGGAAACGATCGTCGAAAAATAAATGGAAGCGCCATCGTGCGACCATGTGGGCCGGAACGAGTCCGCGTCGGCCGGTGTGACCTGTTTTGCGGCTCCGCCGCTCGCCGGGACCACGAAAATTCCGGATGGCGCGTCGGCCTTAGGTCGTGCGCTGTACGCGATCGATTTTCCATCGGGCGACCACGAGGGGTCGCTCACCTCCGCCCACTCCGGTTCGGAGGTGACTTGTTCGGGATCGGCGCCGTCGGCCTCGGCGGTCCAGACTTCCGCGGGCCCGGTGCGATTCGAAAGAAACGCGATCCGCGTGCCATCGGGCGAGTACGACGCCATGTCGTCGCGCCGCGAAGAAGAAATCAGCGGCGTTTCGAGCGCAGACGATGAAGGGCCGCGCCCGCCGCGCGCCGACTCGACCGGGAAGCGGTAGATGTTTGTATCGCGATGCAGCCGTGTGAAAGCGAGCCGGTTTCCGCGCGGCGCGATCCCGAGAAACCACGGATTGTCTCCCGCAAATTCAAGCCTGCGCGGCGTGCCGCCTTCCGCGCTCACGCGATACATCGCCGTGTCCGTCCCCATGTTCGCGTTGCCGAAGGAGCGAATGAAAACGAGCTCGCTGCCATCCGCCGTCCAGCGAGGACTTACGATGGGCCAATCGGGCGTGACTTGCGTCGCCGCGCCTTCGGGTTTCAGGTCTGCCGAAATTGGCATCACGAAAATTCCGGGATGCTGACCCATCAAAGCAATGCGGCGGCCGTCCGGCGAAACAATTCCCGCGCTAACGAAATACTTCCCGTTGATCGAATCGGCGATCAACTTGCGTTCGCCCGTCGCAATGGAAATCGCGTAAAGGCCCGGGTGCGACGCGGGGCAGAATGTGATGTATTGGCTGTCCGGCGTCCACGAGACGTATCGCGAGGTGGGCTCGGTGACGATTTTGCGTTCCGGCCCGCCGAGCGCCGGCACCATCACCACGCCTTCGCCGCTCGCTCCGGTCCGCGCAAAGGCGATCCACTTCCCGTCGGGCGACCACTGCGGCATGCGTTCGTCGTCGGGCGTGCTGGTCAGGCGAATCGGATCGCCGGGACCGATGAGGCGAACGTAAATGTCGGGAAGTCCGCCGACTGGGTTCCACGCGAACGCGACCTGGCTGCCGTCCGGCGAAAATGTCGGGTCGCGCTCGTCACCGGGATCGGCCGTAAGCGGCGAGACGTGAACTTCAGTGTCGATGTCCGCGTCCACAGACGGCGCCGGTGCGTGCGAGTGCGAATGCGAGTGCCACCACCAAAACCCCGCCGCCGCGAGAATCACGAGCGCGACCGGCACCAAAATCTTTACGACCTTCGACGCTGCGCGCGCATTCATTTCG
>Ga0210391_10001767_pt1 | contig 19275 bp, 18 predicted proteins | sample IncBWC12OmetaG_FD_160573 | JGI IMG/M metagenome (GOLD analysis project Ga0210391, IMG submission 160573) | Forest soil microbial communities from Barre Woods Harvard Forest LTER site, Petersham, Massachusetts, United States - Inc-BW-C-12-O ...
GCTTTTGACGTTATCGCCGACCTTTTTATTCCATTGAACGATCTTGCCCTCGGTCATAGTGTCGCTCAGGAGGGGCATCCGGATCACTGTGGCGCCCAGCTGTTCGGGCGTAACGGTGGGAGCGCCCGATGGTGCCGGTGTCGCTTTCGGCGCGGCGGCTTGTGCGGGCGCAGCCGACGGCGCTGCGGCCGGTGCAGCCGCTGCGGGAGCCGGGGCCCCGGCCAGGAGCTTCTGAAAATCTTCTCCCTTTTTCCCCACGACGGCGATGACGTCGTTTACCTTGGCGACTTGCCCTGCAGGAACGCCTATGTATAGTAAAGTACCGTCTGCATAACCCATGACTTCCATGGTGGCTTTATCCGTTTCTACATCCGCCAAAACGTCGTCGCTCTTGACCGAATCGCCCACTTTCTTATTCCATTGCACAATTTTCCCTTCCGTCATGGTATCGCTCAGCAGGGGCATGCGAATCACTTCTGCCATAAAACGTATCCGTGTTTAAATGTGGCGTGAAATTAAATCAAAATCAAATATCCGCCTAATCGGCGGCCGCATCCCGCGCGGGCAGCCGCGCCCGGCGGCCGCGCATCCGGCGCGAGCTCAATAATCCAGGTCCAGCTTGAGCCGGTCCTTCAATTCCCTGACGAGGGGATATTGCTCGCTCATTTGTTGAAAGAGCTCTTTGGTATTCAGGGGACGTTCGGCGGGTGCTTCCGGGGAAGCGCTTTCCACGACTGTAACCTGGTAGGCGAGCAATTTATTATTAAAAAACGTTTGTATGTGTTCAATGAGTGCGGCCCTTTCCTGGTCGATGAATTTTTGCTGGATATTGCTGCCGGTGATGACTTCAAAGCTTTGTTCGTTGACCATCTTGAGGGTGGCCTCCTTGAAAATATTGGCGGCGGAATGGTTCTTTCGTTCCACCAGGAGGGCAATATATTTTTGCCACGCTTCCTGCAAATGGGGCAGCGTCAGCGGGGGCGCTTCAATGGAGACGGTTTGCTGGGAGGCCAGTTGCTGGCGAATCTTTTGAAGGGAACTCAGGCGGCTTCCGGCGGACACGGGAGCCTCCGGCCCGGACCCGACATGCGGGACCGATGCGGCTGGTGCGGACGCGACGGGCGAGACGGGGGCCACCGGCGGAGCCGGCGCGACAGGCGCAGGCGTCTCCACGACCAGCCGCGCTCCCGAAGTCAAGGCCGCCGCAGGCGCCCCCAACTTCCTGGCCGCTACGATGGGCTGAGTCCGAAACCCTACGGGGGCCTCACTCAATTTTTTTTTGGATATCGCCCCATCCTGGACCAGTTCCAGGGCCTGCGAAAGATAGGTAAGGCGGATGATCGCCAGCTCCACGTGGAGGCGTTTATTGCGCGCGGCTTTGTAGCCAAGCTCGGCTTCGGACAGCACATTCAGGGCGCTGATGCAGTAGCCGGGATCGACCCGGGCCGCGGCAGCCTTGTATTTGTCGCGGAAGGATTCGACCACATCCAACAGGCTCAGCACCTTCTCATCCGAACAAACCAGGAGGTTGCGCAGGAATTCGGACATGCCTCCGAGGACCAGGTCTCCCTCGAACCCTTTGCTGTTAATATCATCGTACAAGAGCAGGGCCCCAGCCAAATCCTGGGCCAGTATAATGTCTAGCAAACGGAAATAATATTCGTCATCCAGCACATTGAGGTTTTCCAAGGTGCCGGTGTAATCGACGCGCCCCCCGGTAAAGCTCACGATCTTGTCCAGGATGCTGAGGGCGTCGCGCATGCAACCTTCGCTTTTTTGCGCAATCACCTGCAGGGCTGCCTTGTCCGCGGTTACGCCTTCGGTGCGGCAGATTTCCTCCAGGTGACTTACGGTATCCCTTAGGGTAATTCTTTTAAAATCAAAAGTTTGACACCTTGACAGGATAGTGGGCAATATTTTGTGCTTCTCTGTGGTGGCCAGGATGAATATGGCGTAGGAAGGAGGCTCTTCCAGGGTTTTCAGGAAGGCGTTAAAGGCCGAGGAGCTAAGCATGTGGACTTCGTCCACGATATAGACTTTGTATTTACCAGCCTGGGGACTAAAACGGACTTGTTCAACCAGGGCCCGGATATCGTCCACCGAATTATTGGAGGCGGCGTCCAGCTCGTGAATATTCAGGGAAGTCCCTTCATTGAAGGTGCGGCAGGAGGTACAAATGTTGCAGGCTTCCCCATCGGGTCCCAGGTTTTCGCAGTTGATGGTCTTGGCCAGGATCCGCGCGCAGGTCGTTTTCCCTACCCCCCTGGGCCCGCAAAAGAGGAAGGCGTGGGCCAGTTGCTGGGTCCGGATGGCATTTTTCAGCGTGGTAGTGATGTGTTCCTGCCCTATGACCGTGCCAAAGGTCTGGGGGCGGTATTTCCTGGCGGAGACAACAAAAGGATCCATCCCCCAAATTTACGACTTATGTGTTGGCGCGCCAACTTCGCTAATGATTGGCCGGTGGCGCGTCTAATCGAGAATGGGATGCCGGGTTACCGTTTTTGTGCGGTCGAACAGGTACCGGTAGGTGATCAGCGTGCGGCTCCGGTAAGTGCCCAGGCTTTCGGCCACGTTGATCATCTTGGGATTGAAGTCCCCAATCCATTGCATTTCATAGTCGGTGTACCTGACCCCGGGACCCTGGATGATCCTTGCCCCCTCCACGACCATAAAGTTGTCCACACCCTTGCCTTGCCATTCGGGGATCACCCCGAACACCAAACCGGTGAATTTGGTACACACTCCCCTGAATTGCATCCAGAGAAAGCGGATTTTCTGCCACCACCCGAATTTCCCGTCGAAGAAACGGAAGATCTGGTTGAGTTCGGGAATATTGATCCAACAGGCAATGGGCTCCTCGAAGTGGTAAACAAACCAGACCAGGCGCTCGTCCAGGACGGGCTTCATTTTCCGGAACATGGCCCGGGCCTGGTCTTTGTGCAGGTCTTTACCCCCCCCGTGGCTTTTCCAGGCCTTGTTGTATATGTGTACGAAGTCCAGGGCGAATTTGTCCAGCTCCGATTTCCGGATGTGACGTGCGCTGATGCCCGGAATTTTGGAAACCTCGGCGTGGCGCTTGAAGAACTTTTCGGTGAGTTGGTCCGTGACCTTTATAGCGAAGCAAATCTGGTTGAAGAAGGGGCTGAACCCATAGTTTTCCAGCAAAGTCTGGTAATACGGCGGGTTGAAGTTCATGCCGTAAAGGGGTGGGTAGAATCCCTGGGTGATCAGCCCCCACCAACGGTCCCTTTCCCCGAAGTTGATAGGGCCGTCCATGGCTTGCATGCCCCTTTCCCTTAGCCATTCCCGGGCCGTATCAAAGAGGAGGTTCGCAGCGACCTGGTCGTCGACGCAATCGAAGAAACCAATTCCCCCCGTCGGTTGCTCATCGCCCTTGTTCTGATACTTCGGGTTGACGAACGCGGCTATCCTGCCCAGGTACCGGCCCTGGTCGTCCTTGAGGACCCAGCGGGTACATTGGCCGTGGCGGAAAGCTTTATTTTTGGTTGGATCGAATACTTCTTCGATGTCCTTGTTCAAGGGTCTTATATAATCCGGATTCCCACTGTTCAACACCGCATTTACCTCTATGAAAGCCCTGGCCATATCCTTCCCCAGAACTTCTATCAATTGCATATGAATGCCGTTTGGACCAGCAATTTAGCATAATTCGGCAACGTTTTTGCCTTACATTTAGGGCAGTTAAACACCAGATCATGTCGGACAATTCAAAATTACTCCTGGGTTTTATCGTAGGCGCCGCGGCCGGGGCCGCCCTTGGCGCGTATTTCAGCACCGATAAGGGAAAAGAATTATTGTCCAGAATCAAGGACACCGCCAGGGATTTGGCGGAGGACGTCAAATCGGCCGTGGACAGGGTCACATCGATGGCGGAAGAAGAAGAGCCCCTGAGCGCAAATAATTAGGATGGAGCACAAGGAGAAATTTTTCGCTGAAACGGAAGAGCTGATCGAGACATATATCAAAGACCGCCTCCTCCTGATCCGCCTGGACGCTACCGAAAAGGGGGCCAAGCTGGCAGCCTATTTTGTCGTAGGATTGGCACTGGGCCTGCTGTTTTTCTTTATCCTGCTTTTCCTGAGCATTATGGCCGGCTATTATTTTTCGGAAGTGACGGGCAGCCAGTTCTTAGGTTTCGGGATCATTGCCGGCGGCTATATCGTCCTTTTCACGGTGCTTCTTCTCCTGCGCAAAAAGTACATTTTCCCGTTCCTCACCAATTTCGTCATCGGGACGGTATTCGATCAAACTAATGATGATGCAGAAGAACCAACCAACGGCGTACTTCCCGATTGACCGGCCGCATACCCCGCGTATAAAGAACATTGCGGAGCTTCATGCCGCTCGTAGGGTGGTGAAAAGAAGGGTGAAGACCCAGGAAGCGCAGCTCAAGGACCGCCTCCAGGAACTGCCCGGACAATTGGTTTATACCGGTTTCAAATACGTCGTCCCCACCCTCATTTCCGGGAAAATCACCAACTCGCTCCTGGATGGCGCGAAATCCATGGTGGACCTGTTTTTTCTAAAATCAAAAGACCAGGGAGCCACCAAGGGCGCCCTCAAAAAAGCGGGCCTCCTGACCGCCCTGAAATGGGGTATCCGTCTTGCCCTGCGAGCCATATAAGTGCCATATAATTGGCGGCGCGGAAATTGCGCAAATTTCACCCCTGAACCCTTATCTTTGCGCCAAATTTTGGAAAAATGGCCAATGCTGGTAAGATCAATCAAATCATCGGTGCCGTCATAGACGTTCGTTTTGCAGGCGATAGCGACCTCCCGGAGATATACAATGCTTTGGAAATAAAGAGAGAAGGCCAGGCTCCCCTGGTACTTGAAGTGCAGCAGCACCTGGGGGAAGACAGCGTTCGTTGCATCGCCATGGATGGTACCGAGGGTTTGGTCCGCGGAATGGAAGCCGTGGATACCGGCAAGGCGATCACCATGCCCGTTGGAGATGCGATCAAAGGGCGTTTGTTCAACGTAACCGGGGACCCCATCGATGGGATGCCTCCCGTCGACAAGGCCGGAGGGCGTCCCATCCACGCCATGCCCCCTCCCTTCGAAAACCTGAGCACCTCCACGGAGATACTGTTTACAGGTATCAAGGTCATCGACCTGATCGAGCCTTACGCCAAGGGTGGTAAGATCGGACTCTTCGGGGGCGCCGGTGTGGGTAAAACGGTATTGATCCAGGAATTGATCAACAATATCGCCAAGTCCTATTCGGGACTTTCCGTATTCGCAGGCGTAGGAGAACGCACCCGTGAGGGAAATGACCTGCTGAGGGAAATGATCGAGGCGGGCATCATGAAATACGGAGACAGTTTCAAGCATAGTATGGAAGAAGGGGGTTGGGACCTGAGTAAAGTAAATATGAAGGAACTGGAACAATCCAAGGCCACCTTCGTCTTCGGGCAAATGAACGAACCTCCCGGAGCCCGTGCGCGCGTGGCCCTCTCCGGTCTGACCCTGGCCGAATATTTCAGGGATGGGGACGGAAAGGGACAAGGCAGGGACATCCTGTTCTTTGTAGACAATATCTTCCGCTTCACCCAGGCCGGTTCGGAAGTATCCGCCCTGCTGGGCCGTATGCCCTCCGCCGTGGGTTATCAACCAACGCTGGCCACCGAAATGGGATTGATGCAGGAAAGGATCACCTCCACCAAGAATGGCTCCATCACCTCCGTACAGGCAGTATACGTTCCTGCGGATGACTTGACGGACCCCGCGCCTGCCACTACTTTCGCGCACCTGGATGCTACCACGGTATTGGATCGTAAGATCGCCGACCTTGGCATTTATCCGGCCGTGGATCCCTTGCAGTCGACTTCCCGAATTTTGAGCCCGATGATCGTAGGAGATGCGCACTATGCCTGCGCCAACCGCGTCAAGCAAACCTTGCAACGCTATAAAGAACTCCAGGATATTATCGCCATTCTCGGTCTCGACGAACTCAGCGAAGAAGACAAGCTGACCGTATCCCGCGCCCGTCGCGTACAGCGCTTCCTCAGCCAGCCTTTTTTCGTGGCTGAGCAGTTTACGGGATTGAAGGGAGTGCTGGTTCCCATCGAGGAAACCATCCGCGGCTTCAACATGATCATGGATGGAGAAGTGGATGAGTATCCCGAAGCGGCATTCAACCTGGTTGGATCCATCGATGATGCCATTGAAAAAGGTAAAAAATTGATGGCGGCCGCTCAAGGATAAGTCTATGCAACTCGACATACTTACTCCCGAAAAAAAGATCTACAGCGGTGAAGTGTACGGCGTACAACTTCCCGGCGTCACGGGCCTCTTCGAAATACTCGAAAAGCACGCCCCCATGGTTGCAGCCCTCAAGGAGGGAAGGGTGAAGGTCTTGAAGGATAAGCAGAATACCCTGGCTTCCTTCGACATCCATGGAGGATTCGTAGAGATGCTGAACAATCGCGCAACGGTGCTCGCCGAAGGCGCGGATATCATCGAAGACTAGACGTTGGCGCCCCAGGCGCGTTTAATTCAGTTGGGGATCGATCGGGAAATTGGTTATTACTTCGTAATCTTTCCCCAGGAGGCGAACGGCTTCCTTCCAGGTTTCCTCGAGAGGGTCGTGAAAAACGATGCCCCTTTTTCCAAGAGCCGTGAGCCAACTTTTACCTTTCAGCTCGTCGTCCAACTGTCCCCCGCTCCAGCCACTGTAACCGATGTAGAAGCGGATATGCGTAGGGCTGATCTGACCTCCCCTGAGCAGGCTAAGTGTCAATTCGAAATCGCCTCCCCAGGAAACGCCATCACTCAGTTTCCGGCTGCCGGGAATCATATCCGGATATAGGTGAAGGAAGTGTAGGGTGTCCACCTGCACCGGTCCCCCGAAGAATATAGGTAACCGGAGGCCCGCGGCTTCAGGGATAAGGTCCTCCAGGGTGTACTCCAGTTGCTTGTTGATCACGAAGCCCAGACTTCCGCTGTCCTGGTGCTCGCATAACAGGATCACGGTGCGGGTGAAATTCGGATCTTTCAAGAAGGGGTCAGCGATCAGTAAGATTCCGGGTGCCGGGTTTTCCATATTGCGTTTGCGCGCCTGCGGCGCGTCTGTGTACGTTAAGATAAGACTTTAACGTCGAAAATCCGCTTGTTGTGCTTCAGAACTGTATTTTTGAAGCATGAAGCGAACGTTGCCGGTCATCATTACCTTAATCACCATTTCCTTGCTGGGGATCATTTATGTACAATTCAAATGGATACAAAATGCGGCTCTGGTAAGGGAAGAACAACTCAAGGAAAATGTATATGCCGCCATGGACGAGGTGAGTACCCAATTGGTGGAACAAAGGACGGCGCCGGATCCCCTCAAGGTCCCCCTCATGCCGGGGATGAATTTGCCCGGAGACGACTTCTACAGCCACTTTTCGGTCATCAAGCGCTTTACTACCTATGTCATCCAGGAGAAGTTAAAAAAAGCCTTCGCCGCCAGGGGCCTGGACAATACCCACTTCGAGTTTGCCGTCCTGGCCAATGTATCCGGGAACCTTTTTGCCAATTTTCACGACCTGGAATCGGATAATTTCAGGAACCTCCTCACCGATTCGGTGCACAACCTCGTTTTCAAATTCGCGTTGATTCCCCCCGCCGAAAGGATGTGGGATGCCTTCAGCGCCGACGAATTCCTGGTGGTCGTGTTGCCTAACTATAAGTCATTCGTTATCAGATCAATAGGATGGATGATCGTGTGCGCTATCTTCTTTACGCTGACCATCATTGCGGCCTTTTCCCTCACGGTGAGCTCTGCGCTCCGGCAGAAAAAACTGAGTGAGATCAAGGGTGATTTCATCAATAACATGACGCACGAATTCAAGACCCCTTTGGCCACGATTTCCCTGGCGGTGGATGCCCTGAAGAACGAGCGTGTGCTCCAGGACCGCCAGAAGCTGGACTACTTTTCCACCATCATCAAGGAAGAAAACCGGCGCATGAATAAGCAGGTGGAAACCATCCTGCAGGCCGCCCAACTGGATACACAGGAAGTCCAGCTCAACCGCAAGACCCTCCACGTTCACGACCTCCTGAACGCCGCTATCGACAACCTCCGTCTACAGGTAGAACAAAAGGGAGGTGTCCTATCTACCCAATTTCAGGCCGGCCGTGACCAGGTGTCGGCCGACGAGGTGCATTTCGTCAACCTGCTGAGCAATATCCTGGATAACGCGGTAAAATACTCCGGGCAAAACCTTCAAATCCGCGTCACCACGAAGAATGTGGGGAAAACGATCCGTGTCGTCCTCGAAGACAATGGGATCGGCATGAGCCGGGAAACCATCAACCGGATCTTTGAAAGGTTCTATCGCGCCCATACCGGAAACCTGCACAATGTGAAAGGATTCGGCCTGGGCATGAGCTACGTCAAATCCATGGTGGACGCCCACAACGGTAAGATCCGAGTGGACAGCACGCTCGGGAAGGGAAGCACTTTTACACTCGATTTCCCCCTGGCAGCCTAGGTTCTGCACCCCTTTTCCACGCTCCATTCACCTTTTTGGCTGGCTTTTCCCCAAATGCCGGCCCGGTGCCCTTTTGAGGCCAGCCGCGGTGTGGATAAAATTCTGGAATCATTTTTGGAGCAGAAAGTGGGAAAAAATGTTATTTTGTGGAGAATCAAGTAAATGCTGGGCTTTTTAGGTGAATATGAAGCAACATTGGACGCCAAGGGGCGCTTCCTGCTGCCGGCTGGTTTCAAGAAACAACTGCCGGAGGAGGAAGGTGTGCCCTTTGTCATCAACCGGGGCTTCGAAAAATGCCTGACCCTTTACCCCAAACAAAGCTGGGACCCCATTTTCGAACGCATCAGTCGTCTCAACGACTTCGACCAAAAGGTCCGTGAGTTCCGGAGGTATTTTTTGAACGGGGCCACTTACCTGGAGGCGGATTCGGCCGGAAGGCTGCTGATCCCCAAAAACCTGGTGACCTACGCAGGCCTGGAGCGGGACATCGTCCTGGTGTCGGCGTTGAACAAGATCGAGATATGGGATAAAGCAGCATATCAACAGTTCTTTGATACGTATTCGGCGGAATCTTTCAGCGACCTGGCGCAGAAGGTAATGGGAGGTCTCGGGGATGCCTGAGTACCACGTTCCCGTGCTTCTCGCCGAAGTCCTGGAAGGCCTGCAGATCAAAACGGATGGAGTTTATGTAGACAGCACTTTCGGGGGAGGCGGCCACAGCCGGGCTCTTCTGGAGCGCCTGGGTCCGGGTGGGAGGCTGATCGCCTTTGACCAGGACCCCGACGCGGCCATGAATGTTCCCCCGGATCCGCGCCTGTTGCTCATTCCTCAAAATTTCCGGCACCTGTCCCGGTTTTTGCGCCTGCACGGGGTGGGCACGGTGGATGGAATAATGGGGGACCTGGGGGTATCGAGCCACCAGTTCGACACGGGCTCGAGGGGTTTTTCCACTCGCTTTGAAGGGCCCCTGGATATGCGGATGGATCCGAGGCAGTCCCTAACGGCGGCGGGTATCCTCGAAAAATACGGAGAGGTCGAACTCCACAAGCTCCTGGAGCGCTATGGGGAGGTCACCAACGCAAAGACCCTGGCCAGGAAGATTGTGGCCGCGAGGCAGGTGATGCCACTGGACACCGTGCAGGGATTCATGCAGGCCGTGGAGGGTGTGGTGAAGGGAAATCCCAAAAAGTATTTCGCCCAGGTTTTCCAGGCATTGCGCATCGGCGTCAATGATGAGTTGGGTGCGCTGAAGGAATGGCTTGAGCAGATTCCCGAGGTGTTGAAACCCGGAGGCAGGGCGGCCGTCATCACGTTTCATTCCCTGGAAGATCGTCTGGTTAAGGTCTATTTCCGGGATGGCACGTTCGAGGAAGTGGAAGAGCATCCCTTCGAGAACCGCCGCACCGCACCACCACTGTCGGTCGTCACCCGGAAACCGGTCCTGCCGTCTGAAGAAGAGTTAAAACGCAACCCCCGTGCCCGCAGCGCCAAGCTGAGGGTGGCGGAAAAAAAATAAATCATGGCTGAAAAAAGGACAGGGGCGACTGCGGTCCGCCGGAACTGGAAGCGCCTCCTAGGTTATCAATGGCTCGTGGAAAACATGGTGTACATCCTGTTCCTGGCGGCCCTTGCCATCGTCTACATATACAACGGTCACTACGCCGACCAGGTGAGCCGGAAAATCAGCCGGACCTCGGGGGAAATGAAGGAGCTTGAATACGAGTATAAAACGGTCAATGGAGAAATCCTGCTGAAGAGTAAAGAAAGCGAAGTGGTGAAGGCGGTGGCGCCCCTTGGATTAAAGCCTTTGGTGCAGCCGCCGACAATGGTAAAATGATGGAAATAAAGCGCGACATACTATGGCGGGTGTACCTGAGCTATCTCGGTATCGTCGTGCTGGGCCTGATCATCCTGGGGCGCGCATTTTACATTCAGCACGTAGAAGGGTCCCATTGGAGGAGCCTTTCAGATAGCCTTCACCAGCGGTACGTGGAGGTAGATGCGGAGCGGGGAACGATTTACGACGACGATGGCAACATGCTGAGCACCTCCATCCCTTACTTCGATTTGTACGTCGATTTCGGAGCGCCGGCTAAGGACAAGGACGGGTTGTACTTCCGGGAATCCCTGGATTCCCTTTCGATCTGCCTGGCGCATATGTTTGGAGACCACGGCGCCGCCTGGTACAAAAATGAACTGGAACACGGATACAATACCAAAAAGAGCTATTACCTCTTGAAACGCAACCTCACCTTCGAGCAATGCCAAACCATGCGCACCTTCCCCCTGGTCAGACTGGGCAGGAACAGGAGCGGTTTCATCGAGGAAGTGCACGAAAAGCGCCTCACGCCCTATCAACTGCTGGCCAACCGCACCATAGGCCTCGCAAGGGCGAACGTGCCCAACGTTGGCCTGGAAGCGACTTATGACAGCGTGTTGAAGGGTACGACGGGGAAGCGTTTGGTGCGCTACATCGCCGGAGGGGTAATGGTGCCCGTGGAAGGGGCGGAAATCGAATCGGAAAACGGAAAGGATGTGGTAACTACGGTCGACGTGACCATACAAGATATAGCGGAAAATGCCCTGCTGAAGATGATGCAGGAGAATGAAGCCGTGACGGGCACCTGTATCGTCATGGAAGTGAAGACGGGAAAGATTAAAGCGATGGCCAACCTGGGCCTTCAGAAGGATGGTACCTATTGGGAAGATTACAACTATGCCATTACGGCTACAGAGCCCGGTTCCACCTTCAAGCTGGCCACCCTGATGTCCCTCCTGGAAGACCACCGGGTTACCCTGAGCGATCACGTGAACCGCGAGGGGGGCGCCTGGACGGTGAACGGCAGGACGGTGCACGATGCGGAACACGTAGACAAATCCGATGTAACGGTTAAAGAAGCTTTTGAAGCCAGCTCCAACGTGGGCATGGCCAAACTCACGTACCAAGCCTATGAAAGAAATCCGTATCCCTTTTTGAATCATCTCAGGAACTGGAGGATGGATTCGGTGACGGGGATCGACTTGTCAGGGGAAAGCCACCCGGTGGTAAAGTCGCCCCGTAACCGCAGTTGGTCTGCCACGACGCTGCCCTGGATGGCCTTCGGCTACGAAGTCCTGGTCAGCCCCCTCCAGACCTTGACATTATATAATGCCTTGGCCAACCAGGGTACCATGATGAAACCTTACCTGGTGGATCAGATCCGGGAAAACGGACGCGTGGTGAAACAATTCGGACCGGTGGTCCTTCGCGACAAGATTTGCAGCGACGCCACCCTGGCGCAATTGAAGCAGTGCCTGATGGGTGTCGTCACCGATTCCGAAGGCACGGGCAAGTCCCTGCACAGCTCCCTTTACGCCTTTGCAGGGAAAACGGGAACGGCCCTGGTGGCAGTGAAGGGAAGGGGATACCAGGACCATATTTATCAGTCCTCGTTCGCTGGATTTTTTCCGGCAGACAATCCGGTGTATTCGTGCATAGTCGTAATCCGCAACAAACCCCATGCACCCATGTACCTGGGAGCAAAAGTGGCAGGGCCGGTATTCAGGGAAGTCTCCGATCGGCTGTACGCATTGTACACGCATGGGCAGGGGGCGCCGGTAACGCCGGACAGTAATTTGATAGCCTGCTCGGGTAGCGCGGCACAGTTGGAACCCGTGCTGAGCGTCCTGGACGCGAAACCGAGGGGCTGGACTTTCATAGCGACGGACACGGGATCGGCGGCGCAGGTCCCTTCCCTGCATGGCCTGGGATTGAAAGATGCTTTGTATTTACTGGAAAATAAAGGACTCAAGGTATCCATCCAGGGGCGCGGAAAGGTGATCGCGCAATCCGTACCTCCGGGGGAAAATATTAAAAAAGGACAAACGATTTATCTGCAGTTGGGATGACGACGCTTCAGGACATATTGTATAAGGCGGGAATCCTGAGTATCCATGGAGACATCCGGGTACCCGTACGTGCACTGGCCATCGATTCCAGGAAGGTTGGCCCGGGAGGTTGCTTCATTGCGGTCCCGGGGACCCAATCCGACGGACATCGCTTCATTCCCATGGCCCTGGAGAAAGGCGCCACGTCGGTGGTTTGCGAAACGATGCCCGAGACCCTGGCGGACGGAGTCACCTATGTCCGCGTTCGCGATAGCGCCGAAGCCGTTGGCCAACTGGCGCATCAATTTTTCGGGGAACCCTCGTCCAAGCTCCGCCTGGTAGGCGTAACGGGGACCAACGGGAAAACGACCGTAGCCACCCTTTTATACAAATTGTTCAGTGGACTGGGTCACCCCAGCGGCCTTTTATCTACCGTTCAAAACCAAATCGGACCCCGGGTAGTGGCTGCCACGCATACGACCCCCGATCCCATTGAACTGAATGCCCTCCTGGCGGAGATGGTGACCGAGGGATGCACCCATGCCTTCATGGAGGTGAGCTCCCACGCCATCCACCAAAAACGCATTAGCGGGCTGGTCTTTGCGGGGGGCATCTTCACAAACATCACCCACGACCACCTGGACTATCACAAGACCTTCGAGGAGTATATCCGGGTCAAAAAATCCTTCTTCGACCATCTCCCCTCGGGCGCTTTTGCGATCAGCAACCTGGACGACAAAAGGGGTATGGTGATGCTGCAGAATACCCCCGCGCGCAAGTTGTATTACAGCCTCAGGACCCTCGCCGATATTAAGGGGAAGATCCTGGAAAACGAATTGACGGGACTCCTGATGCTCGTGGATGATACCGAAGTCCATTTCCGCCTGATCGGGGAATTCAACGCCTATAACCTGCTTGCGGTATATGGGGCGGCGATGGCCCTGGGGGAAGAGAAAGCAAAGGCCCTCAGGGTACTCAGCAACCTGACGGGCGCCGAGGGGCGCTTCGATTATCTGCTTTCGCCCAAAGAAAGGATCATGGGCATCGTGGACTATGCGCATACCCCCGACGCTTTGCTGAATGTACTGGGTACCCTGGAAAAGCTCCGGAAATCAGGGGAGCAGATCATCACCGTCGTGGGTTGCGGGGGAGACCGGGACAAAACCAAACGACCCATCATGGGCGCCGTCTCCTGTGAGCACAGTGATAAGGCCATCTTCACTTCAGACAATCCCAGGAGCGAAGACCCCATGGAGATTTTGAGGGAGATGGAATCCGGTTTGGGCAGCGCGTTGAAGCGTAAATACCTGGTAGTGCCCGACCGGGCCGAGGCTATCAAGACCGCCATTTCTTTGGCCCGTCCCGGGGATATCCTGCTGGTCGCGGGGAAGGGTCACGAGAAATACCAGGAGATCAAGGGGATCAAATACCCCTTCGACGACAAGGCCGTATTGAAAGAGTTATTCGCATTATTAGAAAAATAGTATGCTGTACCAACTATTCGATTGGTTACGATCCACCGGGGTCAAAATGCCGGGAGGGACCCTCTACCAGTACATCACCTTCCGGGTGCTCCTGGCGGTGATCCTGTCCCTGGTCGTCACCATGGTGTTCGGGAAAAGCCTGATCAACCTCCTATTGAAAAAACAGGTGGGGGAATCGGTTCGGGAGTTGGGTTTGGCAGGTGAGCAGCAAAAGAAGGGAACGCCCACCATGGGGGGGATCATCATCATCCTCGCTATCATAGTACCCACCTTGCTGCTGGCGGATTTGCACAAGGCCTATATCCACCTGATGATCTTTGCGACGCTGTGGCTGGGCTTTGTGGGGTTCGTGGATGACTACCTTAAACTCAGGGCAAAGCGCATCGCCAGGGAACAGGGCATTCCCTATAAGAAAGGAGACAAGGACGGACTGGCGGGTTGGTTCAAAGTGCTCGGTCAGGTGGTCCTGGGTGTTTCGGTGGCGGCTACCCTGTTGTTCAACAACAATACCCGCGTGTACCGCGAATTCGTGGGGGAGAAAGCGCCGACCGACACTACCATAGTAAAAAAATTACCTTTCAACGGTAAAGAACGCGTTTTCGTGGAGGCCAAGGAACCGATCACGACCATCCCCTTCGTAAAGACGCATGAGTTCAACTACGCGCGGTTGCTGCCGCCCTTTCTCAGACCCTACAGTTGGCTTCTCTATATGATCATCGTGGTGTTCATCGTCATCGCGGTTTCGAACGGCGCCAACCTGACGGACGGGCTCGACGGTCTGGCCACCGGGACGAGCGCGGTGATCGGGGTCTGCCTGGGCATCTTCGCCTATTCCAGCGGGAACATCCTCCTGGCCGATTACCTCAATGTCATGTACATCCCCAACCTCGGGGAGTTGTCTATATTCATCGGGGCCCTGATCGGGGCCTGTGTCGGGTTCCTCTGGTACAATGCCTACCCCGCCCAGGTATTCATGGGTGACACGGGCAGCCTGATGCTGGGCGGGATCATCGCCGCCCTGGCCATCATCGTGCGCAAGGAACTCCTGATCCCCATCTTTTGCGGGGTGTTCCTGGTGGAGAGCCTCAGCGTCGTGTTGCAGGTGGCTTATTTCAAGTATACAAAGAAAAAATACGGAGAAGGGCGGCGCATCTTCCGGATGAGCCCCCTCCATCACCATTATCAAAAGAAGGGATACCACGAAGCCAAGATCGTCACGCGCTTTTGGATCATCACGATCCTGTGCGTGGCCTTTGCCATCGTGACTTTAAAAATACGTTGATGTCGACAAAGTTCATCATACTGGGTGCAGCGGAAAGCGGAGTAGGCGCGGCCATACTTGCCAAACGGCAGGGGTATGATGTCTTTGTGTCGGACGCGGGCACGATCAAGGAGCACTATAAAGAAGAGCTGGAGGAACACGGCATCCGGTATGAGGAAGGCCGCCATTCGGAGGAAAAGGTCATGGGCGCCGACGAGATCATGAAGAGCCCCGGCATACCCGAGAAAAATGAAATGGTGAAGCGGGTTCGGGCCGCCGGCATTCCGGTAATCAGCGAAATCGAACTGGCCTACCGCTTCCGGGGAGACAGCAAGATCATCGCCATTACCGGCAGCAACGGGAAAAGCACCACCACCGCCCTGACCTGGCACATTTGTAAAACGGCGGGACTGGATGCCGCCCTGGTGGGCAACATCGGGATCAGTTTCGCCAAACAGGTCGCCCTGGATCCCAAGGCCCTGTACGTCGCGGAGATCAGCAGCTTCCAGTTGGACGACATCAAAACGTTCAGGCCGGACATCGGCGTCCTGTTGAACATCACCGAGGACCACCTGGACCGTTACGAGTATAAATTCGAGAACTATATCCGATCCAAATTCAAAATCATTCAAAACCAGGAAGCGGAAGATTTCTTCATCTACTGCGTGGACGACCCCGTAACCATGAAATACCTGAAGCAGTACCACATTCCATCTAACCCATTACCTTTTAGCATGAACCAGGAAGTGAACAAGGGTGCTTTCATCAAGAATCATGAAATGACCATCCGGACGGGAGACGACCCTCTCGTCATGAGCGTGGACGATTTCACGATCAAGGGAAAGCACAACCAATACAACACGATGGCGGCGGGTGTGGCTGCCGCTACCATGGGCATCCGGAAGGACAAGATCCGGGAAGCCGTGACCACCTTTCAGAGCCTGGAACATCGGATGGAATTCGTCGCCAATATCCGTGGCGTGGAGTTCATCAACGACTCCAAAGCCACCAACGTGAACTCCACGTGGTACGCCCTGGAAAGCATGACCAAACCGACCGTACTCATCCTGGGCGGGGTGGACAAGGGAAACGATTATTCGCTTTTGTTTGAAGGGGTCCGGGACCGCGTCAAGGCGATCGTTTGCCTCGGCCTGGACAATTCCAAAATACACGAGGCCCTGGAAGACAAGGTGCCCGTGATGGTGGATACGGCCAGCGCCGCGGAGGCGGTGGAAGCATCCTTCCGCCTGGCCACCAAGGGAGACGTGGTGCTCTTATCCCCGGCTTGCGCCAGTTTCGACCTGTTCCGGAATTATGAAGACCGGGGCGTGCAATTCAAGGAGGCCGTGAAGAAATTATAAAGGACGCGCCGAAGGCGCGTCGTCCGAAGGACCATCATTAGCGAAGTTTGCGCGGAAGCGCTAATTTGGTCAGTTTAGCGCTTCCGCGCAAACACATTAAATGAATGGGATTCTAAATAGAACCAAAGGGGACCAGGTGATCTGGACGATGGTGGTCTTACTAGCCGTCACCAGCCTGCTGGTGGTCTACAGCGCGACGGGCTCGCTCGCGTACAAGATGTACAAAGGGCGGACCGAGGTATACCTGTTCAAACAGTTCGCCTTTATCGCCCTGGGCATCCTCATTATATATATAGCCCACCGCGTGAATTATATCCTCTATTCGCGCGTGGCGCTCATCCTCTATCTCCTGTCCATACCCCTGTTGATCTATACCCTGTTTTTCGGAACCAACCTGAACGATGCCAACCGCTGGATACGCCTCCCCGTGATCAACATGACCTTCCAGACCTCGGACATGGCCAAACTGGCCCTGTTCATGTACGTGTCGCGTCAACTCAGCCGGAAGCAGGCTGTGATCAAGGAATTCAGAAAGGGCTTCCTGCCGGTGATCTTTCCCATCGCGCTGACGTGCCTCCTGATCGCACCGGCCAACCTGTCCACGGCGCTCCTCACCGGCGCGACGGGGCTGCTTCTTTGTTTTATTGGGCGCGTACGCTTGTTGCATATACTGGGGACCATCGCCGTAGCAGCGCTGCCGGTAGCCGTCCTCGTTTTGATTGCCGTGACATCCCCTCACAACAATACCCACAGTGCCGCACCGACATCCGGCGCCGTGGCCAAACTGAAATCCAAGGGCCGGATCGGCACCTGGATCGGCCGCATCCAAGACTTCGTCTACGCGAAAAAAGACGACGCACCCTACCAAATCCAACAGGCGAAAATCGCCATCGCCAAAGGCGGATGGGTCGGCGTGGGTCCGGGCAATAGTACCCAACGGAATTTTTTACCCCATCCTTACAGTGATTTCATATATGCCATCATCATAGAAGAATACGGCATGGTTGGTGGGGCTCTGATTATTTTTATCTACTTGGTTTTCCTGATCCGCTGTATCCGCCTTTTCAGGAAATGTCCCTATGCCTTCGGGGCCTTCCTGGCCCTGGGGCTCAGCTTTACCCTGGTCATCCAGGCCATGGCCAACATGGCGGTCACCGTGAATTTATTCCCGGTGACGGGGGTAACCCTTCCCCTCGTCAGCATGGGAGGAAGCAGCTTTTTATTTACCTGCCTCGCGATCGGGATCATCCTGAGCGTGGGACGCAATGTGGAGCAACTGGAAGGAGGGACCCATGAGTCGTAAGGTCATCATAGCAGGTGGTGGCACGGGCGGGCACATCTTCCCGGCGATTGCCATTGGGCAGGCCCTCCAGCGCCTGGACGACCGCATCGAATTGCTGTTCGTGGGCGCCAAAGGCAAAATGGAAATGACGACCATCCCCCAGGCGGGCTTCCCCATCGTGGGACTCGACATTGCGGGTTTCAACCGGAGCGCGCCGTGGAAGAATGTGGGGCTGCCGTGGAAACTCGTGAAGAGCGCTTTCCAGGCAGGCGGTTTGCTTAGGCGGCACAAACCTTCCGTCGTGGTTGGGGTGGGCGGATATGCCAGCTTCCCCATGCTCAGGGCCGCCCAGAAAAAGGGCATACCGACCCTGATCCAGGAACAAAATTCATTTGCAGGCAAGAGCAATCAAATCCTGGCCCGCGACGCCCGCACCATTTGCACGGGCTACGAGGGAATGGAAAAATTCTTCCCTGCGGACAAGATCGTCTACACGGGGAACCCGGTGCGTCCTCTGATCACGCAGAGCCACGCGAGCCGGGAAGATGGAATTCGCTTTTTTCAGTTGGACCCCGCGCGTCCCACCGTACTGGCCTTCGGAGGCAGCCTGGGGGCCCGGAGTATCAACGCGGCCATCGGCGCGGGCCTGGATCTCCTGAAGGACCAGGGCCTACAACTCATCTGGCAAACGGGAAAGGGCAACCCCGCGCCCCAGGGCAGGCACGGGGTATGGGCCCAGGAATTCATCACCCATATGGAGATGGCCTATGCCGCCGCCGACGTGGTGGTTGCCCGGGCAGGAGCCCTGACGATCGCAGAATTGTGTGTGGCGGCCAAACCCGTGATCTTCGTTCCCTACCCTCACGCAGCGGAGGACCACCAAACGGTGAATGCCATGAGCCTGGTGCGTCGCGACGCTGGGCTGCTCGTGCCCGACAAGGACGCGCGCGGAGAACTGGTGACCAGGCTTCTGCAGTTGGCCAGGGACCCCGCTTTGCAACAAAAGTTAAAAACCAATATAGCCCGACTGGCCATCCGGGACGCAGACGAACGGATTGCCCGGGAAATACTAAAACTGATGCCTTGACAGCGCTCGACGACATACAGAACATATTTTTCATCGGTATAGGTGGCATAGGGATGAGCGCCCTGGCCAGGTATTTCCATAGCCGGGGAGTAGACGTCAGCGGATATGACAAGACACGCAGTCCCCTGACGGCAGCCCTGGAGTCGGAAGGCATCCCCGTATATTTTGAAGACAACGCCGCTGTGGCAGACCCCGCTGCCGATTGGGTCATCTATACGCCTGCCATCCCAGCGGATAGCGTCCTGCTTGGATATTACCGAAAGGGGGGGTATCCCTTGCTGAAACGCAGCGACGTCCTCCAGCAAATCACGGCCGATTCCTACAATATTTGTGTCGCCGGGACGCACGGCAAAACCACGATTACGACCCTGATCGCCCATATTTTAAGGCATAGCGGGTATGGAGGGAGTGCTTTCCTGGGTGGCATTTCTGTCA
>Ga0210391_10001769_pt1 | contig 19267 bp, 11 predicted proteins | sample IncBWC12OmetaG_FD_160573 | JGI IMG/M metagenome (GOLD analysis project Ga0210391, IMG submission 160573) | Forest soil microbial communities from Barre Woods Harvard Forest LTER site, Petersham, Massachusetts, United States - Inc-BW-C-12-O ...
TGCCGGTAATTTGCAATGGTGACGTCATAGCCCGATTTTGCAAAGTCCACCTGAGCGCGGCGAGCTCCGCCAGTGAAAATACTTTCGGCCACGTTTGCACCCAGCGCCCAAAACGTGCTGGAAACGTTGGCGAGCTTGGCGATGTCGGCCGCTTGCCAGCCGCCATTTACGAACAAATTTAAAGAGGGGTAGTACGCCGCTTTGGCGACTCCGATCTGCGCATTGGCGGCGGCCATCTGTCGCTCGGCTTGGGCGATGTCCGGGCGCCTTTCGAGCAAATCCGAAGGAAGACCTAGGTCAATCGGCGGCGGCTCGGCTTTCAGTTCTCTGGCGGGAATGTGGAAGTCCGGTGCAGGCTTGCCGACGAGCACGGCGATCGCATCTTCAAATTGCTTGCGCTGCTGCAACAAAAGCGTGGCTTGGGTGCGCGTGGTCTGAAGCAGAGTCTCTTCCTGAGCCACATCGAGCCCGGAAGCAACGCCACCTTTGTGTCGCGAATCCACAAGTTCCAAGCCTCGGCGTAGCGCGTCCACGGTGCGGTTCAGAATTCCCAGCTCGGAATCGAGTTGCCGAAGGCTGAAGTAATCGCCAGCGAGCTCCGCGGTGATGACCAGCCGGACATTGCTAAGGTTTGCGGCGCTGGCTTGATACGACGCTTCTGCAGATTCGATCGTCCTGCGCCGCTGGCCGAACAAATCCACTTCGTAGTTCACAGTAAAGGGCAACGTGAAGGAATTTTGCGTAACGGGCTGAAGTGGTGGAACCGCGCCGCTTGGCGGCCGGTTGCCGGATAGCCGTTGGCGGTAAGCGTTTGGTCCAGTACCAAAGGTTGGGAAAAGCGTCGCGACTTGAATGGCAGCAGCGGCACGCGCCTGATCGTAATTTCCAATCGCCGCCTGCAGCGTCTGATTTGCCGCGAGGGAGTCCTTTTCCAGGCCGTTCAACTCATCATCGTGAAAAACATCCCACCATTCGCCTTTCGGGACGGCGTCCTTGGGATCGCTCGCCCGCCACGGTTCTGTAACGTCCCACTTCGGCGTCGTGGGCGCGGAGGCGCGCACGTAATTAGGCCCAACCGTGCATCCGGCGAGGAAAAAAACGACGGCGGCCGCGCAGAGAAACGGCAGGAAGAGTTTTCTTTGGTGCATTGCCATTACCGCTTGGCTCCGGGCGTTGCGTTCGCACTCGGGGCTTTGGCTGGAGGTGTCTGCGCCGGCGCTATAGCCGGTGGCACTTGCGCGACTTGTTTGACGCGCACTTCTTGGCCTTCGTCGAGCGAGTCCGCAGGATTCAGCACGATCCAGTCTGCGGCCTCGAGGCCTTGCAAAACTTCAAGCGTTGTTCCGTAATCACGCCCGATGGTCAATTGGCGGAGGTGCGTTTTGTTATTTGCATCGACAACCACGGCGCGCAAACCTTCGGCGCGGAAGAGCAGGGCATTCACCGGCACTTGCACACGCGAAGCCGCAACTTTCACTTGCAAGTGGACTTGAGCGTATCCACCAGGAAAGAGCTGCGCGGTTTTATTCGGCACATCGACTTCCGTCAAAAGTGTTCTTGAATTGGGGTCGATGGCTTCCGCGGTGCGAACTACTTTTCCCTCAAAGCGCTGTCCGGGAAATTGCGTCAATTCGAGAAAAGCTCCCAGCCCGTTGCGGACTGCCGAGGAATACATTTCTGGGACGCTCACGTAAACGCGAATGGGATCGGTCTGCGCCAGGGTAAAAAGCTCCTGCTGAGCGCCGCCATTCCCTGCGTTGATCAAGGTTCCAGTATCTATATTGCGCCGCGTTATGACGCCGCTGAACGGGGCGTAAACGTGTTTGAAGGATTCCAGTTCCTCAAGCCGCCCGACATTTGCTGCAAAAGATTGGACGATCGCCTGTTTCGCCGCGTAGTCGCCCACGGCGTTATCGACTTCCTGTTTGGACACTCCGTCCGTTTTGATCAGTTCCTCATAGCGTGTAGAAGTAATCTTGGAAAGATTCGCATTGGCTTGGGCGGTATTCAAATCGGCGCGCGCCTGCAAAAGTTGTTGATCAACTTCGGGGGTGTCAATATCCGCCAGTAGCTCGCCTTTCGGCACGCGCGTTCCGATATCGTGGTACCACTTCTGCAGGTAGCCGCTGGTTCGCGCATAGATGGGCGATTCCACATAAGCCTGCATCGTGCCAGGCAGCACGAGGTCTTCCTGGGCGACCTCGGAAGTGGGATGCGTAACCGCTACGGTAGGAATGGCCAGCGCTTCCGTGCTCTCCGCCAGAGCATGATATTGCGCTCGCCGCTGGAACAGGGTGAATGCGCCAAAGATCACCAGGATGATTACTCCGAGAATTAAATATGTAAAGAGCCGCGTGCCTTTCTCGGGCTGATGCCCTCCGCGTTCGGGTTCCATCTGTGATCCACCTTCTCTCATTGTCCTGTACTCCGCTCTTTCCGCTCGCTCTTTTTCACTAGGCTACCGCAGGGGATGGCGATTGACTACGCTGCTTTCTGCGCTCTCGTCGGCCATGAATCAGCGAGAACACGCATGGAACAAAAAACAAAGTCGCGAAGGTAGCGAAGATAAGTCCGCCGATGACGGCACGGCCCAGGGGCGCGTTCTGCTCGCCACCCTCTCCGAGACCGATGGCCATCGGCACCATGCCGATAATCATGGCGAGTGCGGTCATCAGCACGGGGCGCATGCGTACGAATCCGGCTTGCAGAGCGGCTTCCCGCGCGGATTTTCCTTCGCTCAGCTGCTCGCGCGCGAAGGAAACCATCAAGATGCTGTTGGCGGTGGCCACGCCCATGCACATAATCGCGCCCGTCAGTGAAGGCACGCTGAGCGTGGTATGCGTGAGCAGCAAAATCCAGCAAATGCCCGCGAGAGCGCCGGGCAACGCGGTAATGATGATGAAAGGATCCAGCCAGGATTGGAAGTTCACGACGATCAACAGATACGCAAGGATGATCGCGCCGATTAATCCGAACCCAAGGCCACGGAACGAGGAACGCATCGTTTGCACCTGGCCGCGGACTTCGATGTGGCTGCCTCTGGGCAATTGGCTTTTCACAGCGGCCACTTGCTTTAGAACTTCGTCGGAAACCGCGCCCAGATCGCGGCCATCCACCGCGGCGTAAACGTTGATCATGGGCTGCACGTTGTAATGCGAGATCTCCGCCTGTCTGGCGGTGTTGGTGGTGTTCACCAGATTTCCGATGATTTGAGGCGGCACGCCCGGTGCGGTGCCGGTCACGGGCGTGTTTTGCAGCTCTTGATAGCTGTCCACACGATATTGAGGCGTTTGCACAGCGACGTTGTAGCTCACGCCATTCTTTGGATCCAACCAGAACGCCGGCGATGTCTGAAAGCTGGAGCTGAGAGAAACGAGAAGGTTACCCGCCACATCCTTGGCCTGCAAACCTACGGACTGCGCGCGCGTGCGATCGACGTCCATGTGAAGAGTCGGTTCGTCGAGAGCTTGCTGCACGTGAACGTCGACGGCTCCTGGAATATGCCGAAACTGATTTGCGAGCTTTTCCGCGATTACGTAGTTGCCGAGCTGGTTGTTTCCCGTAACCGCGACGTCAATGGGAGCCGGCGTTCCGAAGTTTAAAATTTGCGTAACGATATCGGCGGGCTGGAAGAAGAATTGCGTGCCGGGAAATCTTTGCGGCAGCTTCGCTCGAAGATCGTTGATATAAGCGCTCGTTGGCTTTCCTCGTTCTTCTTTCAACTGCACAAGGATTTCGGCATCGGAAGTGCCAAAAGTTCCCGAGTTGCTGTAGCTGAGATTGATGCCGCTGTACGGGACGCCGATGTTGTCCAGAACCGTTTGCAACTCATTCGGAGGAATCGTTTCGCGAATGACCGCGTCAACCTGATCGGCGAGGCGGGCGGTTTCCTCGATACGCAGGCCGGTGCGCGCACGGAAGTGCAAACGGATTTGCCCAGCGTCGACCTTGGGAAAGAAATCCCTGCCGAGAAGCGCCACGAGTCCAATGGAAAGGACGCAGAATATCAAGAAACAGGCCCCGAACATTTTCGGCCACTCCAAGGCGGAATCCAGCCCGTGACGGTAGCCCTCGCGGAACTTCTCGAAGCCGTGCTCGAACTTTTGCTGGTAGCGGCGGAAAAAACCCTGCTTTTCGCCAACATGCTCTTCCGGCTTGTATTCGTCCGCGCTGCTGAGGAGATACATGGCCATCGTGGGGACAATGGTTCTGGACCAACCGTAGGAAGCCAGCATTGCAAAGCTGACCGCTTCTGCCAGCGGCACGAAGAGGTATTTCGCGACGCCCGAAAGGAAAAACATCGGAAGGAAGACGATGCAAATGCAGAGCGTGGAAACGAATGCCGGTACGGCGATTTGCTGAGCGCCATCGAGAATCGCCTGGACCGTTTCCTTACCCATGGCCAGGTTGCGATTGATGTTCTCGATTTCCACCGTGGCGTCGTCGACCAGAATGCCAACGGCCAGCGCCAAACCGCCCAGAGTCATGATGTTGATGGTTTCCCCGAGAGCGCTGAGGATCAGGATGCTGACGAGAATCGAGAGCGGAATGGAAACCGCGATGATCAAAGTGCTCTTCCAGTTTCCGAGGAAAACCAGGATCATTATCGCGGTCAGGCATGCGGCAATAAGGGCTTCGCGCAGGACTCCCTGGATCGACGCGCGCACGAAAAGGGATTGATCGAAGAACGTCGAGACGCGGAGGCCTTCCGGCAGGGAGGAAGCATAGTTGGCCAACACTTGCTTCACACGGTCGACGATATCAAGCGTCGAGGCGCCACCCGTCTTGTACGTGCTCATCAGCACGCCGCGCTGACCGTTCACGCGGACTACATTGGTTTGCGGCGTGAAGCCATCGCGAATGTGAGCGACATCCCTCATGTAAATTGTCGCGCCGTTGACAGTCTTGACGGGGAGATCGTTGAGGCCTTCCACCGTGAGCGGGCTTCCATTCATCTCGACGAGATATTCGAGCGAGCCGAGCTTAACGGTTCCTGTGGGAAGAATCAGGTTCTGCGCGTTGACGGCGTTTACGATGTCGACCGGAGAAAGGCCTTTAGACTGCAACGACGCCGAGTCAATGTCCACCGATATGGTGCGCTGCTTTCCACCGTAGGGGAAGGGAAGCGCCGCGCCTTGTACCGTTGCAAGTTGGGTGCGGATGAAATTGTTTCCAAAGTCAAAGAGTTGTTGCTCGCTCAAGCTGTCGCTGGTCAATCCAATTTGAATGACGGGAACGGTCGACGCGGAAAAAATGGCTACCAGGGGAGGGGTGGTGCCCGGCGGGAGGCTCTTCAGAATTGTTTGAACGATGGCAGTGGTCTGGGCCAGCGCCGTCTGCACATTGGCAGTTGGCTGAAAGTAGATTTTGATGACAGAGATACCGTTGAGAGACTGCGATTCGATGTGCTCGACGTCGTTCACCAGCGTCGTAACGGCGCGCTCGGAGTTGCTGGTGATGCGCTGCTCCATCTCTTGGGGCTCGAGGCCCGTGTAAGTCCAGACCAGGCTGATCACCGGGATATTGATATTAGGGAAGATATCCGTGGGCGTGCGGAGGAGCACCACAGGCGTCAGCAGGATGATGACGAGCGCGAGCACCACGAAGGTGTAAGGTCGCGCGAGCGCTAATCGGACTATCCACATAGAGTTTCGAAGGTCCCTCTAAAGGGCTATTCGCCCGAACACAAAAATTGGAACGGTTCTTCCGTCGGAGTACTCACTTCTTAGATTCCTAAACTCAATTGTTTGGGTACGCCCCTGCGACCAGATACGATATATCGTCTGCGCAAATAGTAAGCACGCAAATCATTTCTAATCTGACCATCCTAAAGATCCGCGAACGCCTAGCGAATGCGTCTAAAATGCAGCTGGCATCGCTGCCAACCCCTTACATATCAGACTGTTAGCCGGTGGGCGCGCCTATGAGCCTTTAATCTTACCTCGTTTTGGATGCCCCCGATTTCAATCGTGGCACATGCAAATCTTTAGCCAATTTGGACGGCAATCTCCTCATTTTCCAAACTTACCGAATGCCTGCGCCTTCCGGGTATAGTCCTTCGTCATTAAGAAAGAACTGCCGCGTTGCTGCTTCTAACCAATCGCGAGAATTCTTCTCTGAAGTGCCAGAAAAGGAGCCGAAGCGGCTGGATCTGCACAAGGAGTGGATCTCACAGGAAAACAGTACGTTTGGATTCGTGGTGGATGAGAAACCGACATTCGCGGGAATTGATCCTTACAATAAACTGATCGACCGCGATCCAGCGGATAATTTGATCGACGTCGAGAAGCCGTAGCGTTTCTCGTACAGCGAACGCGTGGCTCAGCCGCTATTTGTGGGTCATGACAAAAACGCCGTCCCAATTTACCGATGGCTCGTCAAATAGATATTCCTGGCAGCGTTTCCAGTAGACGCGCGAAGGGCCGTCTTCTGGCCATCTGTCGAGGAATTCCTGGAAAGCGCGTTGCGCGGCATCCCACTTTCTATTGCGAAAAAGTTCCCGCGCGCGAGCAAACTGTTCTACTTGTAAATGCACTTCTTCCGCGCGACCCTCCGCGACCAAATCCGTCTGGCGCCCCATCAACTGGTAGATCGTGACGGGTTGCAGCTTCCCTTTGACGCGAATCAAGTCCAGCTCCCTAAACACAAATCCATCGTCTTTGGCGCCTTCGTAAGTCGTCTCGTTAACGATGATGTGCGTGCCGTAGTCCTTGTTCAGACCTTCGAGCCGTGAAGAGAGATTCACGGAATCGCCGAGTGCCGTGTAGCCTCGGCGCAACGATGAGCCCATCCTGCCGACGCTGGCCACGCCGGTGTTTAGGCCGATACCAATTTCGAGGCGGGGCTTGCCTTCGGCTTCCCAGACTTTTTGCAATTCGCGAACGCGCTTCATCATTTCCAGCGCTGCGTTGCATGCCTTGACGGCGTGACCTGGTTCTTCGAAAGGAGCGCCCCAGAAGGCCATCACGGCGTCACCGATGTATTTGTCGAGCGTCCCGTTGTTCTTGAAGACGATGCTCGTCATGTCCGAAAGATATTGATTGAGAAAGAGAGCGAGTTCCTGCGCGTCGAGTTTTTCCGAAATCGTGGTGAAGCCGCGAATGTCGCTGAACATCACCGTGACATCGGTTTTTTTGGGGTCAACAAGGCTGGGATCGATCAGGAGGCGGCGGATCACCTCGGGACTGAGGTAGTTGCCGAATTCGGCGCGCACCTTGCGTTTTTCTTTTTCCTCGATGAGCGCTCTATAAAGCGAAACAAGCACGACGTTCCCAGTCAGCGTCATCGCCGGAATCGTAAAGTTCAGCCACCAACTATGCAGAAATGCCATATAGTCGATGGCAGCGAGCGGAACGAAAAACGCCACGCCGAACCACATCCAACGTGGCTGTACGAGCGCCATCCAGATCCCGAGCGGTATGCCCAGGAACAAAATCGTCAGGACATCCCAAAGCGCTTGCTGAGCGCCCCGCACGAGAAACTGTTGATGCAAGATGTTATCGATCACATTGGCGTGTACTTCCACTCCGGGATAATCGATTCCGCCGTACGGTGTTGACCGCTGGTCGCCGATCCCAGTGGCCGATGCCCCAACCAAAACGATTTTCCCCTTGAAAGTTCCAGGCTCAAATTTTTTCATTACCACGTCGGCGATCGAGGTATACCGGTACGTTCCGCGCGGACCGCGATAATTGATTTGCATGTGGCCGGTGTAATCGGGCTCAATTTTCAGCTTATCGCCAAAGTTGACGCTCACCACGCCGATTTGGTTGAAGTTCACGGACAATTGCGTGGTCGGCAGTCCGAGATACAGTCTGACCGCCTGAATTTCCAGCGAGCCAAACATCTGCCATTCATTCATGTCTTTCGATCTCCCAAATGGAAGCACGAGCAGAGTCCGCCGCAAGACTCCATCCTGGTCAGGGACAATGTTGAAAAATCCTATTGATGTTTTTTCGGGATTGTCGGGGTTTGCTAGAACCGGTATGTTCGCAACTGTAGCGGCGAACAAGGTTCCCTCTTGATCATATTTCCGTACCATTTCCAAGAAGTCCTGTTTCCCGTTCGCGGGATCCATGGCAGTACGCGTAATCGAATACCAATCGATCAAATCCGCATACTGATCCAACGTTGGTTCATCGATGCCTGTCAGTTCCTCTTTCTTTAAAAAGAAGCTTCCAAGGACCACAGGTCCAAAACGGTCAATCGACTTGGCAAATTGGGCGTCAGCATCATTTTCTACGACGAGCTGGTGCAGCCAGGTTTCATACTTGGGGTCGATCGGCTCTCCGTTCTTTTTCCTAGCCTCCAAATCGCGCCAGATTTTTCGCATCAGTTCCACGGTCTGGTCAGGTTTGTCAAATGTGATGTCGAAGGCCACGACCTTCGCGCCATCTTCTCGCAATACGTCCAGCATCTTGGCAAAATGCGTTCTCGAAAAAGGCCACTTGCCCAGAACCTCCTGAGAGCGCTGGTCAATATCGACGATCGCTATCCGCTCATCTGCAGGCGTCTTGATGGCGGGGCGATACCGAAATCGCGTGTCGAGAGAGTCGAATTCCAGTCTTTGCAGGAAGACGAAAATCGGCGTAGGTCTTTCGCCGAGAAAAGTGAAGTAATAGACGGTCAGAGCGGCTAGGGTGATGATCAGGCTGATGACAAACGAGACGCGATGCCGCCACCACGATTGCAGCAGCTCATAGAGGCCAAACGCACCCCGCCTCTGCCACCATGCATCTGACGGAGCTGCCATTTCGGTTCGCGCGCTACTCGCGGAAGACGAAGTTCATGCGCACGCCGCAGATCTCGATGAGGTCACCGTCGTTGAGACGCGCGGGTCCGGTGATGGGTGTCCCATTCACCGTAGGCATTTTGTCGCCGGGGCCGATGTAGTATCCATCATCGCGCTGATTGATTTGGGCTGCCATGGCGGGTTTGAACCAGCCTTTGACTTTTACCGTGGCCATGGCCGATTTGCCGATAACCGTCAGCTTATTCGTGAGCATGTACTCTTTTTGATCGGTTCGTCCGCCAATCACGATGAGCGTGGGAACTTTTAGCCGTCCCGCTGCAAACTGTACGCGCTCGCCAGTGGCCGCAGCTTGCTGAAGCATGTCACGCCGCGCCTTCGTGTCGAGGACCATGGTCTCGTTGATTCGCGGCGCGCTGGCCTTGCGCCCGGTATCCCACGGCACAGGAGCGTCACCCGAAGCATCAACCTTAATGTGATGTTTGCCGATCCAGATGGAATCACCATCGTGCAGCGTGGCGCGCTCGACGCGCAGGTCGTTTACAAAAGTTCCATTGAGGCTATCGAGATCCTCCACGACGAGGCGGCCACCCTCAAAATACACGCGTGCGTGATAGTTCGAGACCGCCAGATTGTCGACCGGCAAGTCATTGTCAGGCGACCGCCCAATGCTCACGGCCCGGCTTCCCACCGGTACTTCCTTGACCGTCTTTTCTTCAAACATCAGGCTGAGCTTCGCCATCTCACATTCCTCCTACGGCGCCGTTTCCGGCCGCCCTTTTTCGCGACCCACCGAACAACCAAGAAAACCATCCTCGCGATTCCGCCCCAATCCGAACGACAATAACGGTGATGTTGTCCACGCCGCCGCGCTCGTTGGCTAAGGCGATCAGTTTTTCGGCGGCCCTTGTCGGATCCGTCTCCGCCTGCAAGGTGCCTGCAATTTCCGGCTCGGTGACCATGCGCGTTAACCCATCGCAGCAGAGCATCAAAATATCTCGCGCAAAAACGATGTGCTCGTCGGTATCCACTTCAACATCCGGCAAAGCTCCCAGTGCGCGCAGAAGAACGCTCTGCATTTCGCTTTCTTCCGCTTCCGCCGCCGTCAAAATGCCGCGCCGAACCTGTTCGGCCACCAGTGAGTGATCGCTGGTAAGTTGCTGCAAGTTGCCGCTTCTCAACAAATAGGCCCGGGAATCGCCCACGTGCGCGATGCTTAACTTCGAGCCATCGATCCACGCAGTGGTTACGGTTGCTCCCATCCCACGCTGTTCGGGATGCGCTTCCGCCGAGTCATAAATATTTTTGTTCGCCAGGTGCACGGCGCTCGTCAGCCGTTTGGTCTTTTCGCTCCACGTTGGCTCCGCATTGCCAAGCATCGTGGCCCCAAAATCAGCCTGCGCATCCATGCAATGCTTGACGATGGTTTCCACCGCAAGCGCGCTGGCTACTTCTCCATGCGCTTCGCCGCCCATGCCGTCCGCCAGCACAAAGAGATTCAGCGGTTCGACAATGCGGAAACAGTCCTCGTTATTCGTGCGCACACGCCCCAAATCGGTGACGCCGCCGCTTACGATCCGCACAAATTCTCCCGTTGCTGCTTGCTCTTTGAACCCGTGCCCACACCCGTACCCGGCAACCCTGTTCTCACGCTAGCAGACCCTTTCTGGCGGCGAAAGGCTGTGACGCTTACTGATTACTTGGTACTTCGCGTCCTTGCCGCCCCGGCACTCCCCGAGGGTACAACCAAATTGGGCGGTTTGTGCCCTGTTTCTACTCGCTGGCAACCCAATGCCTGCCTGGCTTGCGCGCTTCCGTGATAATCTGCCCCTCACCCAGCAATTCAGCAAATAATGGCGGCTTAGCATCCCTCATCATGGCCAAAGCTAAAAAAACGCCGCGCAAGCGAGTGGCTTCTCCGCGGCGGAATAGATTATCCGCCGCTCAAGCGGGGCGCGAACTCGAAGAACTGAACCGCGTCGGCATCGCGCTGTCCGAGACCCGCGACGTCGAGCGCCTGCTTACTCTGATCCTTCTGAAGGCTCGGGAGATTACCGGCGCCGACGCTGGCTCTCTTTACTTGATGGAGCAAGCAGGTGGCAGGGCGAGCGTTTCTTCCCCAGAGGCAGGGAACGGCGCAGAAAAGACGCGGCAGCTGCGCTTTCGGCTGACCCAAAACGACAGCGTGCAGTTTCCTTACACCGAGCACACGCTGCCGGTCACGGAATCCTCCATGGCGGGTTATTGCGCGCTGCATGGCGAAGTCATCGAACTTGCTGACGCCTACCGCATTCCTAAATCGCGGCCCTTCCAGTTCAATTCTTCTTTCGACGAACAAGCTGGATACCGCACGCGCTCTTTGATCACTCTGCCCATGAAAAACGGCAAGGGCGAAGTGCTCGGCGTGCTTCAGTTGATCAACTGCAAGCGCAATCCGAAAGCGCGGCTGACCAATGCAAATGCCGTTCGAAGCCATGTCCATCCCTTTCCCGAGCGCGCGGTGCGTCTCGGGCTCTCTCTTGCGTCGCAGGCCGCGGTTGCTTACGAAAACTCGCAACTTTACCGCGACATCGAGAATCTTTTTGACGGTTTCGTGAATGCCTCGGTGAAAGCTATCGAGCAGCGTGACCCCACCACCTCCGGCCACTCTCAGCGCGTCTGCCAAATGACGATGGCGCTCGCCGAAGCCGTGGACCGCGAGCCGCAGGGACCGTACGCTGATTTGCGTTTTTCGCGCGAACAGATGAAGGAGCTGCGCTATGCCACGCTGCTCCACGATTTCGGCAAAGTCGGCGTCCGCGAAGAAGTTCTCGTAAAAGCCAAAAAACTCTATCCGCTTCAATTGTCCAGGCTATTGGATCGCTTCGATTACATCCGGCGAGATATCGAAGCGCGCATCGCTGAACAAAAAGTCGAACTTCTGCTGGGACATTTTCGCAAAGAGGCGGAAGCGCTCACGCGCCTAAAGCTGCTCGACGACGAAGCCGGCCGTCTTTTCGCTGAGTTGGACCGCTATGCCGAATTCATTGCGCGCGCGAACGAGCCCACAATTCTGCCTTCGAGTGAATTCGAGTTGCTCGCGGAAATCTCTCAGAAAACCTACCGCGACCCGCGCGGCGCCGAACGCCCGTACCTTACCTCGGAGGAAGTTAGGTACCTCTCGATACCGCGTGGCAGCCTCGATGGCACCGAGCGTCTGCAAATCGAATCACACGTGACGCACAGTTTTAATTTCCTTGCGCAGATTCCCTGGACACCTGAATACCGCGGCATCCCTGATATTGCGCGCGCCCACCATGAAAAGCTCAACGGCAAAGGCTATCCCAACAACCTCACAGCCGCCGAGATTCCCGTGCAAGCCAAGATGATGACCATTTGCGACATTTTCGACGCGCTTTCCGCATCCGATCGTCCCTACAAGAGGGCTGTTCCGACCGACCGCGCGCTGGAGATTCTCAAACTGTGCGTCCGCGACGAGGAGATCGACCCCGAACTATTCCGTCTTTTCCTCGACGCCCAGGTTTATCGGCTGGTTTTAAAGCCAGCGCAATAGTCGCATAATATTTTTGGACGATTACTTCTTGGTTTATCTGATCGTCTTAGGTCCTTTGCAAGGCTCTGGCTGTTTTAGAATATCTGCGGGGCAGTACATGTGGATCTTCATTCTTGGGCCGTTTCTTTCGCTGCTCCCCGAGCGGTGGCGCAAGGCGCTACCGTTCTATCAAGCCGTGCACTGGCGTTCGGCCACCATCCTCAGCGGTCTGGCCGAATCCGTTATCGCCCTTGGCGGCCTTTTGTATTGGTATTCGTACTCCGTGACGACCTGGGTTTCCCGCGGCCTCGATAACACGCTCAGCAAGAGTGCACCAACCGAAATCACCGACCATGCGATAGGCTTTGGAGCTCTCCTCATTTGGGCCACTCACCCGTTGACCTGGGTCATTCCCTTTTTCGGTGTCGAGGGTACGGCGCGCACGTGCGCCGCATTTACGGATACCGTTCTAGGAATCTTCCCACTTCATCTGCTGGATAAAATCTATTCGAAGATTTTTCGCCGCGGAGTGCCCGAGCCTCCGGGCACCGTAAAGTTTGAGCAGGGCCACGTCACTTCCTACGTGGGCACCATGAAGGAAAAAGTTTTGACGGCCACGCTTTCGCAAGTTCCCGATGAGCTATGCGTTGCAAAAGATGCTGAGGAAGAATTTCTCGAAATCCGCGCCTGCCGCCCGAAAATGGACTGGATTCCGCCGCGCGTGGTTCGCTATGAAGACCGCTATTACCGGTTGGAAGAATGCGCTCGAAGTTCTGCGCCGCGTCCGTTTGTCTATAAATTGCGGCGATTGGCGGCAGGCGTTCCCGGCCGCGCTGTACTCATCTATTCTCCAGACGAAGCACCCGTCACTGCAAGCCGCTGAGAAGACTCTGCCGTTCGTCTTTCGCCACTCTGTGTAACGTTCTCTGGCTTCCTCATGACAAGGCCTCTCGACTACAATCACTTCATGCCTCTACGCCGCCCGCCGCTTCTGCTCGTTCTGCGAAGCTTTTCCCTCGCGGTGGCATTCCTCGCGCTTTTTTTCTCGGCGTCCGCACAAAAGTCTCCGCCTTCGGCAGCGGGTCGGATTTTACTGCTGCCGCGAACCATTATTTCGGGAGAGCGGGCAACTCTCGCCGTTCTTGACGCCAATGGCCGGCTGACTCCCCGCGCCCCCGTTGTATTTTCCAATGGCGATCGTTTGCTCACAGACGCAACAGGGCGCGCGCTGTTCGTCGCTCCTCTGAATCCGGGCGTTATGCGAGGCTCCATCGCCGGCCGCGAAGGACATATCCCCATAACGATTTTGTCGCCCGATGAAACCTCTGCCACTGCCATCCAGGTCACGTCAGTCCCTAAAATCGCGTCGCTCGCTGACCGATTCGAAATCGCCGGCCGCGGATTTTGCGGAGAGGCCGACGCGAACCAGATCACCGTCTCGGGCGATCCAGCCTTTGTGCTTGCGTCTTCTCCGACCTCGCTGGTTGTTCTGCCGCCGGCAGATTTGCAGCCTGGCCGCGCGTCGGTCGACATTTCCTGCGCGAAACGGAATGGGCCGCCAATTGAAGTTGTCTTCGTGGCGCTCACTCTGGAAGTCGATTCTTCGCCGCTCGCGCCCGGAGTGCATCGCCAGCTCACCGTCCGTGTGCGCGGCACAACCACAAAAGTTAATCTGGAAGCCACAAATTTGGCGCCGGACATCGCAGAACTTACAGGTGGTAATCCGCTAAAGGCTTTCAGTTCGGGAGGCGCGGAAAACGTCGCGCATTTCGAAGTTGTAGGCCGAAAACGGGGCAACTTCATGATTTCAATCCGCTTGCTGAATTCCGCGTCGCCCCCACACTAATCCGCGCGGTTAGGCACCGTCCTCCACGAATATCCCGTAGGGGCACGGCACGCCGTGCCCGTCTTGTTTTCTTGAGGAACTACGCTCCGGTCTTCGCTCCGGTCGCCGCCGGAAGCGCAAGCGTGCCCTGGCCGTTCTCAAGAGCCGCATCCGCCGCGCTCGTCCCAACCAAAGAATCCAACGTGTTCTGCGTTTTTTCCAGCCGCTTGTCCGCTTCCCCGTAACTCTGCTGCGCGTTCTTTAAATGCGTCCCGAGCTTTTCAAATACATCCGTGAAGGTCGACATGTTCTTCTGAATTCCGGAGAGCCCTGCCGAAATTCGCTTGGCATTTTCCTCGATTTGCATTCCACGCAAACCCAAATGAATCACGCAGAGATGCGCGTAAAGAGTATTCGGCGAGACCGCGATAATATTTTTCCCCCGGCAGTAGGAATCCAACGCCTCGCCCTTGCTGTCCAGCGTCATCAGCATTTCGTAGTAGACGGTTTCCGAGGGCACAAACATCAGCGCCAGGTCCAAAGTGCCTTCGTTGGGCACAATATATTTCTTCGCGATGGAGTCCGCATGTCCCTTAACGGCCGTCGCGAACGCTCGCTTCGCCTCTTCTCCCTCCGCGCTGATCCTTCGAAACGCGTCGAGAGGAAACTTCGAGTCCACCGCTACAAGTTTCTTGTCGCGCAAAAAAATCACCGCATCCGCAGCCTCGCCGCTCGAAAACCGGTATTGAACGGCATATTGCGAAGCGGGCAGGGAATCCTCCAGCAAACGCCCTAGCGTCACTTCACCTAGCAACCCGCGTGTCTTCGCCCCGCCAAGGATTCCCTCGAGCGATTTTGTCGCGGAAGAAATCCCCCGTCCCAACTCCTGGAATTCCCCCAGTTGCTTCTGAATATGGCCAATTTGCTCCCGCGTATTCTTCAGTTCGTTGGCGATCGCTGTTTGTCCCTGCGTGGCAATCTGCGCGGAGTTGGAAACGCCGTCCTGCAGCGCCTTGGTCACGCTCTCCAGCCGCTGCGATACACTCTGGCCAATCGTGGCCATCTGCCCCGTACTTTGCGCCTGTGCCGTCCCAATCGTTTGCAAGTCTCGCCGCAGCTCGTTCAGCTGGTTTTCCAGCGCCGCGCTTTTCTTCTGCTCCTGCGAAGTCTGCAAGACCAGCCAAAGTACCAGCCCCGCCACCACAATCACTACCCCGATGAGCACTACGTTCATTCTTTCTCCAGTCCATCTTCGGGAAACGGTCCTTCTACTCTACTCGCACCCCCGTCGTTCTGAAAACTCACCTCTGCCCTTATAGGGGCCAAGATGCATTGTCTCCCAGCTCGGCGGGTAGCAGGCACATGTGGCAAGCTGCGGAATAGGTGGCGGGCACTCAAATCAGGAGCAGATGCTATGACGGATGAACCTAGTCAGTCGCCGCCACGTCCCATTCTCAGCTCAATCTCGGCACAACTCTTCGTGGCGAACATCAAGAGTTCCTGCGATTTCTATACAAACAAGCTCGGCTTCGCGGTGGAGTTCATCTATGGCGATCCGCCATACTACGGGCAGATCATTCGCGACAATGCACGACTCGCGTTGAGGCTGGTCTTCGAACCTGTGTTCGCTGTCGATGTTCGCAAGCGCGAACATTTGCTCTCCGCTTCCATCACGGTTGGCACCGCGAACGAAATCGAACAACTGTTTCTGAGTTATCAGGCTGCAGGAGTTCCCTTCCATCAGGAACTTAAGAAGGAGCCATGGGGTGCCAAAACCTTTGTCGTCTCGGATCCAAATGAGAATCTCATTCTCTTTGCTGGGCCGGCAGGCGACTGAACTGTTCCGATTAAGAAATGCGGAACTGCAGAGGATTACTACCGATTAGTCTGCTTGGGGAATGTCAACAACGGTGTAGCTGCCTGGGTGCGCGGCATTCACCGCAATGACAACACGTTCTACATATCGGCTGAGCACTGGCCATTGGGGATTGCCCAACACGACAAGCGCAATTCTGCGAAGCGCTAAATCTTGCTGGTAACGAATATTCTTGTCGGGAGTGACCAGCACCTCAAAGCCGGCTTCTTCAGCTACCTCGAGCAATTCGCCATTCTTGAGCTTGTCCCAACCTCGTTGTGCCGCTGTTTCGACCATGTGACCGATGAGGAAGGGGCGGATGGGTACGGGAGTTCCCTGGTCGAAGAGAACCAGCATCAGCGCCTGGAGGCAGAGGGAGCCGTGTCGAGACTACGGGCGGCAAATTCAATCACGGCTTTAATCTGTTCGCGGTCAAGCCCTTCAAACCACTCCATGATGTCATCGATATTTGCGCCGGCTTCCAAATTCTCAAAAATGACCGAGACTGGCATACGTGTACCGCGAAGAACCCAGGCACCGCTCAATTTTCCCGGAACGCTTTCGACAGCTGTGCATTGTGACCAATCGAGTGACATAGGTTTTCCCTATTCACGTAGTTTAGCGCAAAAGGCAGCGCCGGGGAGATGCCGTTTTTGTGCTTCGCAGCCAGTGCTTGAGACTTTTGGGGGAGGAACGGGCTTAGATCTGCAAATGGCGCTGCACCAGCTTACGTAGCTTTTCGCGGTCTTCGTCTTTCATGTGCACGAACTCAACCCCGCCGCCGTCCGGACCGAGATTACGCACTACAGCAGTAAAGTGAATCTTGCGAAGGCCTGAGCGGACTTCCAGCTTAATGGAGTCCCCGACGCTGAGCTTCTTGGGCGATTCGAGGTACGCTCCGCCCAGGCTGATGGTTTTCACTCGCGCAAGGCCTGCTTGTGAGCCGTCAATCTGCGCTCGCAGCGGAGACTCTAGTGGAACGCGTGCATATCTTCGGGGAATCACATAGCTGACATTGGTCTGCGGGGCTGATTCAAATGCTGCGCGCGCCCGCGTCGAAGACGGCCGGTTTTCAATCATCGCCAACGCATCTTCCGCCGCCGCGCGCAATCCCGATGGTTCGGCAAACGCAAGCCCTTCGCGCCCTTCCGCCAGCATGCGCAGCAATTCCGCCGCTTCACCTGCGCGCATGCGGCCGATCGCTTCGATAGCCTTGATGCGTACAAAGAGGTCGCGCAAGACTTCATGTTCGCCTGCGGCAATCTCCATCAACTGCGGCACGGCTGTGGTTTCCTGCGCCAAACCGATTTGATCGATCATCATCGGAACAACCAGCGGATGCGCATCCGCCAAAATCGCCGAGAAAACAAAAGCCGCGCTATGCGACGAAACGGCATTGGCAGGCCGCGAGAGTTCGCTTACCGCAAGATCCTGCAAATTCCATTCCCAGCTCGCCAGGGCTCGCGCCAAGCCGCGCAGAAGGCGTTCGGGGTCAGTTGCTGCTAGGAGCTTGATCGCTGCGCTCACGCGCTGTCTCCGCGCTTCATACAGCCGCGTCTCAAGAAGGTTCAGCGCCGGCACGCCGATCGTTCGCAGCAAGCGCGCCATCGCGGGCACCATTTCCGGCCCCCGCGGTTCCGTCAAGAGCAGCGTCAGACGATCGAGCAGCCTCTCCGGGTCGCGCTGCAAAAGCCGCGGCAAAACCGGATCGAGCGGCCGGTTGGCAAGCGACGCATCCACCAAAAGCAGCCAGCGGTCTTGCGCCACCAGCCGGTGCGCCAGCGCCGACATGTGATCGTGTTCTTTATCCTTCGGCACGCGTTCCAGGCCGATCAAAATGTTTTCGAAGCCCGCATAATCCGCGCGAATCACCGCGACGCGCCCCAGCGTCTCCAGGAAAGCCGCAAGCAGCGCTGCGGTCTCCGGAATGGTTTCCTTTTCCAGGGCCTTCATTGTTCCGCGGCTCAAATCCTCCGGCAATTGATTGGGCCAGAGGGATTCGATGATCGGCGTCATTTCATTCAATCCCGCCGCCACGGCGCGCCGTGCCGATACATTCTCGTTTTCCACGCGCCGCGAATAGTTCAGCAGAATGTTTCGCGCCTCGCGCCTCGGAGCATCCGCTCCGGCTTCCGCCAAAAGGCCCAGCGTTCGCTTCAGCGCCACAACCGGCACACACCACACTTCCGCTCCGCGCAGCACCGAGGACTTTTCCCGGGGTGGAAGTTCCAGCCAGAATTTTTCGACAATTTGTTCTCTGTGCGTGTCGCTGGCCCAGGTAGTTGCCAGCAAGGTCAAATGTTGCGAAGAGTGCGGCCCCGTATATCCGCCCGAAGAGACCAGCACATCGCTCAGTTTATGAAATGTCTGGCGCACGTTGGCCGGAGCAAGCGTCCCGGCGGAGAATTCTGCTCCGAGGAACTCGAGAATCAAACTCACGGAAAGACGTAGCAGGTATGGCTGCGGCCTCTCGCCCTCGCGCGGAGCATATTGCGAAATCGAACTGAGCAGCATGCGCACCGTCTCGCGGCTCGCATCTTCCATCGCTCCATGAATCGCCCGTGCTGCTTCTTCCGGTGCAAGCCCGCGTGCCGCCTCAAGCGGCGGCGTCAGGCGCCCAATTAAGCGCAAAGCGCCTATAAGATCGTCGGTCTCCGGCGGCAAAATGGGAATTTCGTTGACTTCGCGCGGCGAGTTTCCGCCGTAGGCCACCAGCGCGCCCATCAGGCTGGCCAGCACCGTATCCACTTTGCGTTCCGTTTGCGTGTTAATGGAAATCCCTTCCACGCGATTCTCCAAGAACCGTGCGGCCCACCAAGCGCTGCCGCCGCGCTTTATAGAGTCCTCCGATCTTAACAATGATGCCTTGAAGAGTTGCGCGAACGTGTCCAGTTCGCCTACATGAAATTGTCTCGCGAATGCCAGTGACTGAATTCCCGCGCGCTGCAAATCCTGGGCCAAGGACTGCATTTCGCCACGCACGTCCGGAAGGTGCGCATCGCTGAGCTTGGGCGCTACCAGTCCGCTGCGCTCGATGTGGATTTCGATGCCGTTAAGGGCGCCGGCGAGATCGTGCAATGTCTCGTACGAGGCGTCCAGACTTTGCAACCGGCGAGGATGATTCCTGTCGTAAAGACGTTCTGAACGGAATAGCAGATGAAGACATCGCAGAGAATGTATGAGGCCCGCCGTACGCGCGTCCGGAGTTGGCGTGCTCACTACAGGCGCTGAGCCTGAGAGCGGCCGCGAGGCGTTCCGTACTTGCGCCTCGGCGTGCGGGTGCGACTCAGCGTCGTAGCGCTGCTC
>Ga0210391_10001770_pt1 | contig 19258 bp, 16 predicted proteins | sample IncBWC12OmetaG_FD_160573 | JGI IMG/M metagenome (GOLD analysis project Ga0210391, IMG submission 160573) | Forest soil microbial communities from Barre Woods Harvard Forest LTER site, Petersham, Massachusetts, United States - Inc-BW-C-12-O ...
CTCGCCGCGGTCACGTACGAGTGCATGACGGGGCAGGTGCCCTTCGTCGGGACCAACGGACCGTCGATCCTTCTCGCCATTCTCACGAAGGACCCCGTGCCTCCGTCGGTGAAAGCCGCGAACGCGAAGTATCCCGTCGCGCCCGCGGCGGACGAGGTGATCGAGTCGGCCCTCGCCAAGAATCCGGCGATCCGCACGCCGACCGTCGGTGCATTCGCCGATGCGCTCGGGCATGCCTACGGGCTCGTCGGGGACCACCGGCAGTGGGCGCGCACGCCGCAGCAGGAGCTGGCCGCCGTGATCGCCAAAGCGACCGCGGAGCGGGCGGCGCGCGTGCCCATCGCGGTCGTCGCGGATCCGTTCGCCGCGCCGGCGCCGGCGATCGCGGGCGCGCCTGCGCCGTACGAGGCCATCCGCGGGATGGACGAGGCGTTCGGTGCGACGCGCGAGGCAGACCTCGTTCCGCAGGGCGTGCCGTCGGCGAAGCCCCAGTGGTTATTGCCCGTGATCGTGGGCCTTCTGGCGCTCGTTCTCGGCGGTGCCATAACACTCGTCGTGATGATGGCGCGGTAGTCGAGAGCCGCAGAGCAGTAGGCACTAGAGCGAGGGTAGCGAGCGATGCCGGCAACCGAGACGTCCACGGCCATCACCGAGGGCATTCGAATCACTGTGCGAAGCAGCTACGTCGCCGACCAGTCCGCGCCGACGGCGCGCCGGTACGTCTTCTCGTATACCGTCCGCATCGCCAACGAAGGCGCGGAGCCGGCCCAGCTCCGCACGCGCCACTGGATCATCACCGACGGTGCGGGCAAGGTCGAAGAAGTGCGCGGCCCCGGCGTCGTCGGCCGCCAGCCGAGCCTCGGGCCCGGCGAGCAGTTCGAATACACGAGCGGCTGCGTCTTGCAGACGCCGCGTGGGGAGATGCACGGCAGCTACCAGATGCACCGCCCCGACGGCCGCATGTTCGACGCGACGATCGCGCCGTTCCTCCTCATGCTCCCGCATAGCCTCAACTAGCCATGGACGAGAGCACCTACCAGGCACTTGCCGACAAGGCTTTTCGCACGATCGGCGACGCGTTCGAGAACGTGGACAGCGACTTGGCCGACTGCGAGGTCGCCGGCGACGTCGTCACGCTCACGCTGAAGGGCGGCAAGCGGTGCATCGTCAACACGCAGAGGCCCACGCGCCAGATCTGGCTCGCGGCCAATGCGCGCGCCTGGCATTTCTCGTGGGACGCTGCGGCGGAGCGGTGGATGGACGACAAGGGCAGGGGCGACGAGCTCTTTTCGACGCTCGCCCGCGTCGTGAAAGACGGGGCCGGCGTCGAGATCGCGTTTCGATGATTCGCGTTCGCGCCTCCGCCCGCTCGCATTACGACAATGCCGGCGGCGAAGGCCCGATCGCCGCCGTGATCGCTTCGCTCTACGACCAGCTCTTCGAGGATCCGATCGTCGGCTTTCTCTTCGCGGGAAAAGACAAGAAGCACATCGTCGAGGAGCAGGTCCTCCTCACGTGCTCGTTTCTCGGAGGACCGCAGCGTTATCGCGGCAAGCCTCTCCCCGAGGCGCACGCCAAGCTGCCGCTCTTGCCGGGGCATTTCGATCGGCGGCATCGGCTCCTCGAACAGACGCTGCGCGCCCATTCGATTCCGGAGAGCGTGCGCGAGGCATGGCTCGCGATCGACGAAGGACTTCGAACGAGTGTCCTCGCCGCGGGAGAAAGCGCGCGCGAGCTCACGCGCGATCCGGAGTCCCCCTCACGCGGGCATTGACGCGCATTGACGCGTCGGGATGCGCCGACACGTTGCGTTGCAGTGCTGCGTGGAAGGGCTGTGGAAGGCTGGTCGCGTTGCAAGATTTTCGTGAGAACGAATCCGCTTGCATGCAAACGAATCGGCTGGCGTGCAGCGCGGCGAGATGGCACTGCGTGTGATCATGAACGAGGCAAACATTGATGTCATGGAGGGTCGAGCGACCGACGTCCATGATCCCGCGTCGTCTCGCAACGACGTGGATGAACGCGGGGTAGTGTCGCGTCTGCCGCCGGTTCCGCGGCCGCCGCATCTTCCGGGTCGGCCGATTTCGCACCCGCCCGCGCCCGTTCCCGCGTTGCCGTCCGTCCAGATCGCTTCGGATCATCGCGAACTCCGGCCGGCGGGGGCGCCCCTGCGGACGAGCTGGTGGCAAGCCCTTTTGGCCACGTCGTTGCCGCCGGCGAACGGCCTCTTGCAGCCGAACGGGGTCCTCTATCCCGCGGCTGCGCGGGTGATCGAGCGCCGGATCGCCCTGGTCAGCGCGATCGCCGGCCTCGTATTGGTCGTCTTCGCCGTCGTCGCAGGTCTCTGGGTCGGTTCGCCGCCGGCCGTCGCCGGGATCGGCCCTGCGGTTCTGTTCATGCGAGGCATCGTGTCGGTCGGGATTCTCGCGGTCGGCGTCTACTGCCTGCGTACGGCAGAGCGTTTCTTCGTCCGATCGACGGACGACGGCGGCGGCCCGCGCTCCTGATCCGGCGAATCCGTAACGGAGACCCGCAACGTCCTGCGTGCGTTACGACGTTGGAGGGAAGGAACCGCCAGGGCGCCAGAGACGCCAGGAATGGGAAAGCCCTTCCGTGAGGGGAAACCCGGAGGCGTGCTCGGTCCTGTGCGCCTCGTATCTCGAGCGGACGAGCTCGCGCGAAAAGGGCGGGCGAGCCCTTGATAAAACTCTGACCCTTACGTAAGACTGTCATGTAAGGGAATTGCTGTCGTATGGCCGATCACCACCGACTACCGCTCATCCGTCGGTTCGGCGGGGGAACGTCGGCGCCTTCCGTCGACGAGAGAGCGCCGGCTCCCGAGGAGCGGGCGCGCCCGATTGAGGACCCGCGCGATGCGCGCGACCTCATGCAGATCGGCGATCTGGCGCGCGAGACCGGCAAGACGGTGCGCGCGATTCATCTGTACGAAGAGCTCGGCCTGCTGACGCCGGCGGCTCGTTCGAAGGGTGGGTTTCGTCTGTATACGCGCGAGGCGCTGGTCCGCATCCGGTGGATCGGCAAGCTCCAAGAGATGGGCTTCAGCCTGGGCGACGTGCAGACGGTCGTGCGCGAGCTGGAGGACGTGGCCAGCGCGCCGGGCGCCATGAAGCGCATGCGCGAAGTGTTCGCGCGCAAGCTCGAAGAAACGGTCGCCCAGCGCAAGCGCATCCAGGCGTTGGAGCACGAGCTGGAGGCGAGCCTCGAGTACCTCGACACGTGCGATGTGTGCGATCCGCAGCGCCTCTTGAGCGCATGCCACCGCTGTGATCTTCACGACAAGGAAGCGAACGTACCCGAGCTCGTCGCGGGCTGCCGGGCGCATTGATGACGTGGCACCGGGCACGCGGCACCTGGCGCGCGCGGCCGGTGCGAAGACGCGACGAACTCCCCTGACGGAAAAACCGATGGCCCTCAAGCTCCCCGTATTCATGGACAACAACTCGACGACGCCGGTCGACCCGCGCGTGCTCGAAGAGATGTTGCCCTATTTCACGACCAAGTTCGGCAATGCCGCGAGCCGTAGCCACAAGTTCGGGTGGGAGGCGGAAGAAGCGGTCGACTACGCGCGCGAACGCATCGCGCTTCTGCTCGGCGCGAAGGACGGCAAAGAGATCGTCTTCACGAGCGGTGCGACCGAGAGCGACAACCTTGCGCTCAAGGGGGTCGCCGAGTTCTACAAGGACAAGGGCAACCATCTCATCACGACGGTCACCGAGCACAAGGCGATCCTCGATACGTGCAAGCGCCTCGAGAAGGACGGCTACCAGGTCACGTATCTGCCCGTCGATCAGCAGGGCCTCGTCGATCCGGACGACGTGAAGAAGGCCATCACGGACAAGACGATTCTCGTCAGCGTGATGCTCGCCAACAACGAGATCGGGACGGTGCAGCCGATCGAAGCCATCGGCAAGATCACGCGCGAGCGCGGCGTCCTCTTTCATTCGGACGCGGTGCAGGGCCTCGGCAAAGTCGAGTTCGACGTCCAGAAAATGAACGTCGACCTCGTCTCGATCAGCGCACACAAGATGTATGGGCCCAAGGGCATCGGCGCCCTCTACGTGCGGCGGAGCAAGCCGCGCGTGCGCCTCACGGCGCAGATGGACGGCGGCGGCCACGAGCGCGGCATGCGATCGGGCACGCTCCCGGTGCCGCTCATCGCGGGCTTCGGGAAGGCCTGCGACATTCTGCTGAAGGAAGGGCAGGCCGAGAGCGTTCGCATGGCGGCGCTCCGCGAGCGGCTCCGTTCGCGCATCATGAGCCGGCTCGACGAGGTCTACATCAACGGGTCACCCGAGCATCGCCTCCCGGGCAACTTGAATCTGAGCTTCAACTTCGTCGAAGGCGAGGGGCTCATGATGGCCATCAAAGACGTGGCCGTGAGCTCCGGATCGGCGTGCACGTCGACGAGCCTCGAGCCGAGCTACGTCCTCCGCGCGCTCGGCGTCGGCGACGAGCTCGCGCATTCGAGCATCCGTTTCGGGCTCGGCCGGTTCAACACGGAGGAAGAAGTCGACTTCGTGGCGGATTTGGTCGTGAGCAAGGTCCTGCACCTTCGCGACTTGTCGCCGCTCTACGAGATGCACAAAGAAGGAATCGACCTGAAGAGCGTTCAATGGGTGGCCCATTGACGCTCGAGCTTGCGTCGAGTTTGCGTCGAGTTTCGCTTCGAGTTTCCGCGCACGGAAAGGCCTAGATCATGGCGTACAGCAACAAAGTCATCGAGCACTACGAGAACCCGCGCAACGTCGGTACGCTCGACAAGAGCGATCCGGCCGTGGGCACCGGTCTGGTCGGCGCGCCCGCCTGCGGGGACGTCATGCGCCTGCAGATCAAGGTGAACGACCAGGGCATCATCGAAGACGCGCGCTTCAAGACGTTCGGCTGCGGATCGGCCATCGCGAGCTCTTCGCTCGCGACGGAATGGATCAAAGGCAAGACGGTCGAAGAGGCGGAGGCGATCAAGAATTCGCAGATCGTCGAGGAGCTGAACCTTCCGCCCGTGAAGATTCACTGCTCGGTTCTGGCCGAAGACGCGATCAAGAGCGCCATCGCCGACTACCGCAAGAAGCAACAGCAGCGAGCCAGCAGCGCCGAATGACCATGGCCTCCGTGGAAGAGACCTCCACCGGCGCGATCGCCGGTCCGGGCCCCGCCAAGGGAGCCGGTGGCGCCGGCGGTGCTCACGTCGTCGTGTCGCCCCAGGCCGTGGACGCGATCGCGCGCCAGATGAAGAAGCGCGGGACGCCCGAGGCGAGCTTGCGCCTCGGCATCCGGGGGGGCGGCTGCTCGGGGTTCTCGTACGTGATCGAGTTTCACGACGGGGCGCCGCACGCGCGCGATCGGGCGTTCGAGCACACCGCGACGGACGGCACGAGGGTGCGCGTCGTGGTGGATCCGAAGAGCCTCCTGTACCTGAACGGAACGGTGCTCGAGTGGGAGCAGACGCTCATGCGGCAGGGGTTCAAGTTCGTCAATCCGAACGAGAAGGCCGGCTGCGGCTGCGGCACCTCGTTCTCTGTGTAGCCGCATCGGGGGCGACTTCGGAGACGCGTTGGACCCGTTCGCCATTCTCGGGATTGCCCCGTCGTTCGACGTGGATCTCGGCGCCATCGAGCAGACCCACCGTGAGCTCTCGCGCGCGCTCCACCCCGATCGGTACGTGGGGGCGGGCTCGAGCGAACGGCGCGAGGCCCTCGCACGCGCCATGGAGGTCAACGAGGCGTGGCGCATCGTGCGCGACCCGATCCGGCGCGCGGAGGCACTTCTCCAGCGCCACGGTGTCACCGTCGCCGAAGACCATGCTCCCCCGGCGGACCCCGAGTTTCTGATGGAGATGCTCGAGCAGCGCGAAGCGCTCTCCGAGGCGATCGCCGCGAAGGACCGGGACGCGGTCGCGCGGCTCGCCGCGGCGGTTCGCACGCGCGCCGAGGCCACGGAACGCGCGGTCGCCGACGGATTCGCCGCGAAGGCGACGGACACGGTGACCGTGCGGCTCGGGGAGCTCCGGTTTTTTCGGCGTTTCTTGGACGAGGTGAGTGCGGTGGAGGACGAGCTTTAGCGATCATGGCCCTCTTCGAGATTTTCGACCCCCAAGCTCCGCCGCGACCGATCGGCATCGACCTCGGGACCACGAACTCGCTCGTCGCCTACGTCGCGAACGAGAAGCCCGTGGCGATCGCGGACTGCGATCTCGCGGTGCTCATCCCGAGCGTCGTCACGTACCTCGACAACGGGGACGTCGTCGTCGGCCGCCGCGCCTCCGCGCTCGCCGCCGAGCACCCCCGCGACACGATCGTGAGCGCCAAGCGATTCATGGGTCGCGGCGCAGACGACCCCGAGACGCGACGTCTCGGCCCGTACGAGTTCGCGGCTCCCGCGCCCGGCGAAGCCAACACCGTGCGCTTTCGCGTGGCCGGCGGCCGCAACGTCACGCCCATCGAAGTCAGCGCGGAGATTCTCCGGACCCTCAAGGCGCAGGCCGAGGACGAGCTTCGCAACGTCGGCGGGGCGGTCATCACGGTGCCCGCGTACTTCGACGACGCGCAGCGCCAGGCGACGAAAGACGCGGCGCGCCTCGCCGGACTCGAAGTGCTGCGCCTTCTGAACGAACCGACCGCGGCGGCCCTCGCGTACGGGCTCGAGAAGAACAAGAACGGCACGTTCGCCGTCTTCGACCTCGGCGGCGGGACGTTCGACGTCACGGTGCTCGTGCTCGACAACGGCGTCTTCCAGGTCCGGTCCACGGCGGGCGACAGCCAGCTCGGGGGCGACGACATGGACCGCGCGATCGCCCACGAGCTCCTGCGCATGCTCGGCTTCGACGACAAGCGGCAGACGCCGGAGCTCGTTCGCTGGGTGCTCGACGAATCGCGCAAGGCCAAGCACGTGCTCACGATCGAGGAGCGCGTCGAGGTGACCGTGCCGGGGCGCGACGCGCTCGTCCTCTCCCGCGCTCGTTTCGAGGAGCTCATCGCGCCGCTTCTCGAGCGGACGGGCGCCGTGTGCCGTCGGGCGCTGAAAGACGCGGGCATCGCTCCGGCGGCGCTCGACGGCGTGATTCTGGTGGGCGGCGCGACGCGCGTGCCGGCCGTGCGCCGCTATGTCGCGAAGCTCTTCGGCAAGGAGCCGCTCGCCGACATCGACCCGGACCAGGTCGTCGCGCTCGGCGCCGCGGTGCAGGCCGATCTGCTCGCGGGCTCGGGCCGGAGCGACGATGTGCTCCTGCTCGACGTGATCCCGCTCTCGCTGGGGATCGAAGTGGGCGGCGGCGTCGTCGACAAAGTGCTCGCGCGCAACTCGACGATCCCGTGTGCGGCGCGCGCCACGTACACGACGCAGGAAGACAACCAGACGGGCTTCGAGATTCACGTCCTGCAGGGCGAGCGCGAGCTCGTGGCGGACAACCGGAGCCTCGCGCGGTTCACGCTGAAGGGGATTCCCCCGATGCCGGCCGGGATGGCGCGACTCGAGGTCACGTTCCAGGTCGATGCGGACGGCTTGCTCAGCGTGCACGCCAAGGAGCTGACGAAGGGCGTCGAGCAGGCGATCAGCGTCAAGCCGAGCTACGGGCTGGACGACGCCGCGGTCGAGCAGATGCTGCTGGACGCCCTGGACCATGGCGAGGACGACCTCGTGCGCCGCCGCGTTCTCGAGCTGCGCGTCGAAGCCCGGCGCATTCTGAACGCAACGGCGAAGGCCATCGCGGCGGACTCCGATTTGCTGGCCGCCGGCGAGCGCGAAGCCATCGCGAGCGCCTGCGAAGAGCTCGAACGCGCCGCCGACGAGGACGATCCGTCGGCGCTGCGCGTGCGCATCGAGACCCTCGACGCGACGACGAAGGCGTTCGCCGGCCGGCGGATGAACCGCGCGATGGCGCGCGCGATCGAAGGCAAGCGCGTCGACGCGGTCGAAGGCAGCGTCGAGCACGCCAAGGGCATCGAGCATGCGCACGACGCGCCGCTCGCGGCAGGTGCGGCGCCGGTTGGGCCGGTCGCGCCGGCGGCGCCGGCTCCGTCGGCGGCACGGAGCGTGTGATGGCTCTCGTTCGATTCAAGGGTTTCGGCGAAGTCACGGTGCCGGTCGGCACTTCGCTGCTCGAGGCGGCGACGCAGGCGCACTTCCCGGAAGGAAGCGCGTGCGGCGGCGTCTGCGCGTGCTCCACGTGCCATGTCTACGTGAACGCGGGCGCCGCGCTCCTGAGCGACCAGGAGGACGACGAGGCGGACATTCTCGACAAGGCGTTCGACGTGCGCCCGACCTCGCGCCTCGGGTGCCAGTCCCGCATCGTCAAGGACGGCACGATCGAAGTGGAGATTACGCGCGAGAGCCTCCACGCGTTCGAGAACGAGCACCCGCAGGAGCGCGGTCGCTACACGAAGTGACGCCCGCTCTCCGAACGCTTCGGGTCTCTTAGACGCGAACGCCCGGCGCCGGGTACTTGGCGCACGTGTCTTTCACTTCACTCGCGATTTTCGCGAGACTGTCTTCGTCGGCCGGCTTTTGCGCGACGCGATCGATCCACTCGGCGATGCGCAGCATGACGTCCGTCCCCATCCCGCGCGAGGTGACCGACGGGGTCCCGAGGCGGACGCCGGACGGGTCGAAGGGCTTTCGGGTGTCGAAGGGGATCGCGTTGTAATTGAGCACGATCCCCGCGCGGTCGAGCGCCTGCGCCAGCGGCTTGCCCGCGGTGCCTTTCGTCGTCGCGTCGATGAGCAAAAGGTGGTTGTCCGTGCCGCCGGTGCTCACGGCAAAGCCCCGCTCGACGAGCGCCTGCCCGAGCACGCGCGCGTTCTCGACGACGCGGCTCGCGTAGGTCTTGAACTCGGGGCGGAGGGCTTCGTTGGCGGCGACGGCGATGGCCGCGGTCGTGTGGTTGTGCGGGCCCCCCTGGAGCCCCGGAAAGACCGCCTTGTCGATCGCGGTGGCGTGCTCTTTCTTGCTGAAGATCATGCCTCCGCGCGGACCGCGAAACGTCTTGTGCGTCGTCGAGGTCACGACGTCCGCGATGCCCATCGGGGAGGGATGCGCGCCGCCGCAAACGAGCCCGGCGATGTGCGCCATGTCCACCGCGAGGATCGCGCCCACTTCGTCGGCGATCGATCGGAACGCGGCGAAATCGAGCGTACGCGGATACGCCGTCGTGCCGCACCAGAGGAGCTTCGGCCGGTGCTGCTTCGCGAGGTCGCGCACTTCGTCGAGGTCGATGCGGTGGTCGGTCTTGCGCACGCCGTAGGGCACGCTCTTGAAGTACTTGCCCGTGATCGACACGCCGGCGCCGTGCGTGAGGTGACCTCCCGCGGGCAGGCCGAGGCCCATGATCGTGTCGCCCGGCGCGCAAAACGCGAGGTACACGGCGAGGTTCGCGGGACTGCCGGAGTACGGCTGCACGTTCACGTGCTCGGCGCCGAACAGCGTCTTCAGGCGCGTGATCGCGAGCTCCTCGACCTGGTCGATGACCTGCTGGCCTTCGTAGTAGCGCTTCCGCAAGTACCCCTCGGAGTACTTGTTCGTGAGGATCGATCCGGTGGCCTCCATCACGGCGCGCGAGGCGTAATTTTCGCTGGCGATGAGGCGAACCTTCTCGTGCTCGAGGCGATTCTCGCCTTCGATGAGGCGCATCATCGCGGGATCGGATTCGGCAAGGGACGGATCGTGAAGCGGCGGCATGGGCCCGTCATACCAGACGCTGGCGTGCCGGGCGACGCGCGCGACCACCGCGGAGCGACGGCGACGGCGAGCGGAAAGCGCCGCTTGGAGCCGCCCCCGGATTGGAGCTAAAAGGGGAGCCTCGATGCTTCCGCTCGTGCTTGCCGCGCCGCAGAACGCGGCTGCTACCGCAGCCGTCGCGACGGGCGGCGAAGTCTCGCCGGTCGACGTGTCCGCTCCGCCCGCCGTGCATCGCAGCGGCATCGCGGTCGGCTTGACCCTCGGCGCGGGCGTCGGAGGGGCGAGCGGCTATCCGAACAACTCCCAGGAGATCGGCGACCCGACGATGTTCTCCTCGAGCGGCTGGATTCCCGGCGGGGGCGTCGGCGTTCTCGCGATGGGCGCGATCGCGGATTATGTGAATTTCGGTTTCTGGTTTTCCGAGACGGCCTATCGGAGCTCGGGCAAGCGCGCGAACGCGACGGGGATTGGGTTTCGCATCGAGGGGTTTCCGCTGATGACGCTCTATCCGCGGCTCGATGGCCTCGGCGTCTTCGCGCAATTCGGAATCGGCATCGGCAGGCTCGAGACCGCGTCGCGGCCCGAGGCCCAGGGCACCCAATCGACGATTGGAACGGGTGTCTTCTACGAATGGCCGCTCGGGCATTTCCTCGGCGGCCACCTCGGTCTGGGTCCGAGCCTCGAGTACGACGCGCTCTGGTCGCAGCCGTTCGAGGAGCACGGATTTCTGGCGAGCGGGCGAGTGGTCTTCTACGGCGGGCCGTAGAGTAACCGTAGCTACTTGGAATGGGGAGGCCGGGCGGTCGCTCTCGGCCCACGGTTTCGTCGCATCCGTCATTGAACGTCCCCGTTCGAACGACTCTCGGCGCGAGGGCCAACTCACAGAATTCCCTGCGGTCCGCGGGGCGCCTCGCAACGTGGCGCCGGAGCACAATATCGCGTAATGGTTCGACGGTGTCGCCAGGGCAACGCCGGGTTCGGCGTGCGCATTGGTCTTTGGACTCGGCAGGAAACCCATGTCTTTTCGCTCGCTTCAAATCACACGCCGTGTGGCGCGCGTGTTTCCTTGGCTCGTCGTCGTCATCCTCGGGCTGTCGATCTTCGGAACGAACGACACGCGCGGTTCTGCCCCGGTGAATGCGACCCTGGTGCGGTTCGCCGATCCCGCGCCAGTCACCACGTCGATGCGCACGGAGCGCGCCCCGGCGGCACCGCCCGCACCGCCCGGGCTACGCGCCGCGTACATCGCGACGCGCCAGGCGGAGGGCGCGCGAGACCCCGGTTATGCGTTTCACGTCCAGGGGGGTGGAGCGACATTCTCGGCGCGCGCGATGAGTGGACTCGCCGCGGAGGTCGGGCGGAACGGGGTTGCGTGGAGGTCCCATGACCCCGCATGGCACGCGGATCTGACGGGGAAACGCTATGGTTGCGCCGGATCGCTCACCGCGCTGGATCGCACGTCGGTCCCCCGCATGGGCGCAAGCCCCAACCGCGTAGCTCTCGAAGAGCGAGCGGGAAGGGCATCGCTCGAAGAGTGGTACGTGAACGGGCCGTTGGGCCTCGATCAAGGCTGGACGCTCCGCGATCGCCCCTGCGCGGATGGCGATGCCGAGCTCGAAGTGAGCGTTCGCGGGCTCGCCGCCGCCCGGCGAGGCGACGGTGTTGATCTGCGCGACCCCTCAGGCACGACGCGTCTGCATTACAGCGATCTTTCGGCGCGCGACGCGGACGGAAAAGTCCTCGCGTCGTCGATGGACGTCGTCGATGGACAGATCGTCCTCCGGATCGAGACGACGGCGGCGCGGTTTCCTGTCGTGGTGGATCCGCTGCAGTGGGCGACACCCCAACTTCTCACGAACTCGTCGCTCCCCTCCGCAGCGGAGTTCGGCGGAGCCATTGCCGTCTCCGGCAACACGGCAGTGATTGGCGCAAGCAACGTTGCCGGCAGCGACGGAACCCCCAGCGTCGGCGTCGCCTACGTATATACGCTGTCGAGCGGAGCGTGGACTCTCAAGCAAACGATCTCTGCGCCCAATCCCACGAACATGGGCGATTTTGGAATCCAAGTCGCGCTCTCGAGCAATGTCTTGGCGATTGGATCCTTCGGCGGAAGCTTTTCGGGCGCCGTGTACGTGTACGGCCTGTCCGGCGGGGTCTGGACGCTGAGCCCCAGTAGCCCGCTCACGGTACCCGGGGGCCCGATCCAGGGAGACGGTTTTGGTGCCAACGGAGCTATCGCCATCTCCGGCACGACGCTGTTCGTCGGCTCGACCAACCTTAATGCCGTTTATGAGTACGCCCAATCCGGCACCGCGTGGACGTATTTGCAATCGATCACGACGAGCGACAGCTCCGCCGGCGCTTTCGGAAGCTCGATCGCCGTATCGGGCAATACGGTCATCGTGGGGGCGCCCAACTCCACAGTGAACTCGGTCGAGTTCGCCGGCGCAGCCTATGCGTTCACTTTTTCGGGCTCGTCATCGGCCCAGATCGGGAAGCTCGTTCCCCCTGCGGTCGACCTCGGGACCAACTCGGAAATCATCGCCGGAAGCTCCATCGCCATCTCCGGCACTACTATTTTCGTGTCGGCGCAAAGTGCGCCGGTCGGTTCGGCGGATGGTGTCGGCGCCGTCTATCTGTACACGCAATCGGGCACCACATTCAGCGGTCCCACCAAGCTGGTTTCAACGGATGGGACGCCGGGCTTTGGAGGCTTCGTCGCCATGGCGGGCCCGAATCTCATCGTCTCGGGGCCGTCAAGAATCTACGTCTTCACGGGGTCGGGAACGAACTGGACCCAGCAGCTCGCGATCGGAGAGCCGGACGGACAGACGGTCAACGGGTTCGGCTTTCCTCTTGCCGCAAGCGGCGCGAATCTGCTCGTCAGCGCCGACTGCTACATGGACGACACGATTCGTGACCAGTGCGGTCCTGGGGCTGTCTTCGCAGGCCTTCTCGCCGCGACCAACGGTTCGTCGTGCAGCGCCTCGTCCGATTGCCAGAGCGTCTTCTGCGTCAGCTCCGTCTGCTGTGCCACCGCCTGCACCGACCCATGCACGGCCGGCTGCTCGACCGGGACGTGCGTGACCGCGTCCGCGGGGACATCGTGCGGATCGAGCGGCTACGTCTGCAACGGCTCGGTCACGACGTGCCCGACTTCGTGCACGAGCGACAGCGGCTGCGTCAGCGGCGATTACTGCGCGGCGAACCAAACGTGCCAGCCACGAAAGGGGCAGGGAGCGGCCTGCAACGTCGCCGCCGGCGCCGACTGCCTCGGGTCGGGGTGCCGGGAGTGCGCAAGCGGCGGATGCGTGGACGGGGTCTGCTGCTCCACCACGTCGTGCGGGAACTGCGAAGCTTGCGCGACGGCGCTTCAGGCGACGGGCGGCACGAACGGCGTCTGCAGCAACGCGCCGCTCGGCTCCGACCCGCACAGCAACTGCGGCAGCACGTCGACGTGCAATGGAGCCGGTGCCTGCGGCCTCAAGACCGGCCAGTCGACGACGTCCGCCGGTGCGTGTGCGACCGGCTTCGATGTGGACGGAGTCTGCTGCGGCACGTCGTGCAGCGGCGCCTGCCAGGTGTGCAGCACGGCGCTTGGTGCGCCCGCGAACGGTACGTGCGGCGCCGCGCTGGCGGGGAGCGCCGGTAACCCGGCGTGCGGATCGGGTATCGCCTGCAACGGCACGAGCGGGAGCTGCCCGGGTACATCGTGCAGCTCGGACTCGGGCTGTGTAGCCGGTTTCTACTGCGGCAGCGGCGGCACCTGCCAGCCCCAGAAAGCGCAGGGGGTGTCGTGCAACGTCGCCGCCGGCGGGGACTGCGAAGGCAGCGGATGCCGGGAGTGCGGCGGCGGCACCTCGTGCGTCGACAACGTTTGCTGCGGGAGCGCCACGTGCCCGGCTTGCGATGCCTGCTCGACCGCGCTGCAAGCGCCCGGAGGAACGAACGGAACGTGCAGCCCGTCGGCCAAGAACACGGACCCGCACGGGAGTTGCTCGACCACTTCGACGTGCAACGGGACGGGCGCGTGCGGTTTGAAAAACGGGCAGGCGTCCGCTTCGGCGACGGCCTGCGCGAGCGGAATCGTGGCGAATGGCGTGTGCTGCGGCACGTCCTGCACGGCAGCGTGCGACGTGTGCACCGCCGCGTTGGGGTCGTCAGCCGATGGGACTTGCGGAGCCGCCAAGGCGGGGAGCGCGGGCAGCCCTTCGTGCACTCCTTACGTGTGCGGGGGGTCGAGCACGACATGCCCGACGTCGTGCTCGACCGACAGCAACTGCGTCAGCGGCTTCTACTGCGGCGCGGACGGAGCCTGCCATGCGCAGAAAGCGCAGGGTGGGACCTGCAATCTCGGCACCTCGAGCTCCACCGGAGACTGCGCGGTCTTGGGCTGCCGCGAATGCTCGACGAACAACTGCGTTGACGGAGTTTGCTGCGGGACCGCGGGTTGCGGAACGTGCCAGGCGTGCGGTGCCGCCTTGCAAGCACCCGGGGGGACCAACGGCAGCTGCAGCCCGGCGCTCGCGAACAGCGACCCCCACTCGAATTGCCCCGCCACGTCCACCTGCAACGGCACCGGCGCGTGCGGGTTGAAGAACGGCCAGGCGTCGGCGGTCGCGAACACCTGCGCGAGCGGTTTCTCCGTCGACGGCGTCTGCTGCGGATCGGCGTGCAGCGCCGCGTGCGAGCAATGCACGGCCGTGGGGTCGACGCCGGCGGGCACCTGCGCGCCGTCGCCCTCGGGGTCGCCGGGCAGCCCGTCCTGCGGAACGGTCGTTTGCAACGGTACGGCGACGAGCTGCCCCGGCGCGGCGTGCACCTCGGACGCGAGCTGCGCGGCGGGCTTCTACTGCGGCAGCGGGGGCACCTGCCAACCGCAGAGAACGCAGGGGAGCGCATGCAACGCGACGGCGGGCGCCAGCGGTGACTGCCTCACGGCGGGATGCCAGGAATGCGCGGGGAGCGGCTCGTGCGTCGACAACGTTTGCTGTGGCAGCTCGTCGTGCCCGTCGTGCGAGAGCTGCTCGGCTGCCCTTCAAGCACCGGGAGGGACGGCGGGCACCTGCGGGCCCTCGCTGGCGGGCACGGATCCGCATTCGAACTGCATGTCGGGCTCGACGTGCAACGGCTCCGGGGCCTGCGAGCTCGAAAATGGGCAGCCGTCGACGTCGGCCAGCGCCTGCGCGAGCGGCAACCTGGCGGACGGCGTCTGCTGCGATCTGCCTTGCGCGGGGTCGTGCACAGCGTGCACCGTGGCGCACGGAGCGAGCAAAGACGGCTCGTGCACCACGCTGCCCGACGGAACGGCGTGCGCGGGAGGGACATGCGAGGCCACGATGTGCCAAGCCCCGGAGGATGCGGGAATCGCTGATGCCGAGGCGACAATCACGGACGGCTCCGTCTCCGCCGATGCCTCGGAGGCCAAGGTCGCGGACGCCGCGGTCTCCTCGGACGCGGCAACGAAGGCGAGCACCAGCGACGCTGCGATCGCCGAAGCCGGCGGCGGCTCCGTCCAGAGCACGGGCGATGCTTCGGACCAGTTCTTCGCGCGCAAGACGCCGAACTGCTCGTGCCGCGTCACAGGAAGCTCGACTCCGAAGACGCCGGCGCTCGCCGGTCTCCTTGCGGTCGCGGCGGCACTCGCGCGCCGCGGCCGGCGTAAGTCCGCGCGTCGCTCGGGGCAGGACGCGGAACGCCGGGGTCCGCAAGCCGCGGCCGCGGAGTAACCGCGCAGGAGAGATCGGCTTCTAAAAGGTCCCGCGCAGGCCCATCTGCCCGGGACCCACCCAGACCGATGCGGTCGTATCGGAAGACGATTTCGCCGGCGAGAGGACGATTGCGGCGATGCCGCCGGCGGCCGAGGCGCCGGCGACGATGAACGCGGTCACGGCGAGCTGGCCGAAGAGCGTCGCGTTGTCGTTGTACTTGTTGATCTGGGACTGGTCCGCCGTGGGACACCCCATCGATCCGCAAAGGGCGTTGCCCTTCGATACGTTGTCGTGCGACTCGACGACGAACGCCACGCCCGCACCGGCCGCGACGACCGCGAGGCCGAGCGCGGAGTACCCTACGATTCGCAGCGTGCTGGGTCCGTGGCCTGTGTCGGCCGCGGGTGCCGTGTTGAAAACCGGCGAGGACGCCTTGTCGGACGTCGCGACGACCGGGCCTTGCGAGGCCTCGTGCGGCCGGCCGGGAAGCGCCTTGAGCTCGAGCGCGACCGAGCCGTGGCTTGCCTCGGCGATCTGGACGCTCCGTTGGGCCGTCGCGAATCCGTCCGCCGTCGCCGCGACGGTATGGCTGCCGGGATCGATCGGAATTGAAGTGCCCACCATCGCCGGCGCGATGGCGGCGTCATCGATCTTGACCGCGAGACCGGGCGCGGACGGCGTGACCGAAATATCGAGTGTCGGAATCCGGCCTTCGAGGTCGGCGAGCTCTTTGGTCCCGTCTTGCTGCGCCTTCACGGCGGCGTGCGGCGCGTTGGGGGCAAGCGTCTCGCGGGTCAGCTTGACGTAGGCCTCGTGCGCGGCGACGAGCTTCCCCAGGTGGGAATACGCGCGCCCGAGATAGAGCAAGTGCGCGGGCGCGTGAACCAGCGATTCGGCGCGCCCGAAGAGATCGACCGCGTCCGCCCAACGCTGTTCGTTGATGGCCTTGAAGCCCTGCGCCGCAAGCGCTCTTGCCGTTGCGCGCTCCGTGTCGTTGTCGGCGCGCGCGGAGCCCGCCCCCAGCGCCGTGGACGCGAGGCTCGCGGCAAACAGCGCAGCGGCGGCCCACCGGCCTCGCCGTCGAGACCCAAGCGTGTGGCGCGGCTCGAGCTCCGCCGCCGAGCCTCCCATTTGAAAAGCCATCTTCCGGTGTCTCCCCAGCGTCAATACCCGAAATCGGGAACGGTCGTCGTCGGCGCTTCCAGGGGTCTCGCGGGCGGCCGCACCTTCGGCGCCGTCGCCGCGTGGGACACCGGGGGGGGCGGCCGCACCGGCGAAACCGAAGCGGGCGAAACGCGCGCCGGCGAAACCGGAGCCGTAACGGCCAAGGCGCGAGCGCCCGCGTCGACGCGTTCCTCCAAGGCTTGAACGGGCGGTGCTTCGGCCACCGTCTCCGCAATCGGAGTCACAATGGCCGGCGGCGTAGGACGCGCCAGGTCCGCGGCCACCGGACGGCTCGGCGCCGCCACATCGCCCGGCGTCGCCGACGGCGCGTTCGACGCCATACCCGACCCGTGCAGGCGGCTCGTGACGAAGAGCCCGATCCCCAGCACGACGCCGCCGACGGCGATTCCCATCGCGATCGTCGCGCCGAGGCTTCGCCGTGGAAAGTGCGGCGATGTCGACGGGAGCCAGGCCGGTCCTCCCGTCTCTTCGGGACCCGCTCGGGTCGATGAGAGCGGGGCCATCGCCGTCGCTCCCGCGGCCACCGTCCGCACCCCGCCGCCCGCGAAGAAGGCGATTCGGCCGAGCAAGGGCGCCGAATCCACGGGAGCGAATCGCGCGAGCCTCGGAGCTAGCGCGGCCACGCTCTGCACGCGCCGCTTCGGGTCGCGCTCCAGGCACTGCAAGATCATCCTCTCGAGCTCCGCCGGCACGTCCGGCCGCTTCCGGCGGATGGGCGGCGGATCTTCGGCGAGGATCCGCGCGAACGTCTCGCCGAACGTATCGCCCTTGAAGGGCGCCTCACTCGTCAAGAGCTCATACAGAATGACGCCGATCGACCAGACGTCGCTCCGCGCGTCCGCGGCCTTCGCATTGCGGATCTGCTCGGGCGACATGTACGCGGGCGAACCCATGACCATGCCCGTTTCGGTGAGCTGGTCCCCGGAGCTGCTCATCCCGGCCTGCGCCGCCGCTGTCGCGATCCCGAAATCGAGGACTTTGACCAGAGGCTTGCCGTCGCGCCCCGTCGTCAGGAACAGGTTCGACGGCTTCAGATCCCGGTGGACGATGCCGAGCGAGTGCGCCTCCGCGATGGCCTCGCACGCCTGGAGCACCGCGTCGGCAGCGACGGGGACCGCCATCGGACCGCCGGAGCGCAGGACCTCACCGAGATCGCGCCCCGACAAATACTCCATGACCATATAGGGGGCGCCGTTCGGCAACGTGCCGACATCGGCGACTTTGGCGACACGTTCGCTCGAGAGCGCGACCGCCGCGCGGGCTTCCCGCAGAAATCGCCCTACGGCTTTGTCGTCCCGCGCGGCGGACCCGCGCATGACCTTGATCGCCACGAGATGCCCGAGCTGCATGTGGCGCGCAGCGAGAACGACCCCCATACCGCCGGCGCCGAGAAGCGATTCGACCTGGTACCTCTCGGCAACGACGGCTCCGATCCCCGGAAACTCGGTATCGGAGCGGCGATTGCCGGGATTGGAGCTGCTCGTGGACAAACTCACACCGTGCGGGCCCCTTTGGGACGGACCCTACTTCGTCATTACCACCCACAAGCCCGAAGCGCCCTGAAAATAGGAGCGCCGGCTCGAGACGTCGATCAGGCGATCACGGACCGACCGTGAGCGAGCCCTCGTCGAGCGAGATCTCGTAATACCCGTGCGTGTCCCAGGCGAGCTGCTGGCCATTCTGCGAGACGTGGCCGCCCGTGACCGTGACGCGCAGGTACTTGCCCGGGGGGAAGTTCGCCGGCAAGGTCCACGCGTACGTCGTCGTGGTGCCTGACGTCGTGGGCGTTGCGGCCTGGAACGCGTTCTGCCCGCGCCAGTACGCGCCGACGTTGAGCATCGTGTCGATCCAGAGATCCGGAAAGCCCTTCGCGTAGGTCACGCTCGCGACGTACGCACTGAGGATGATGGGCTCGTAGGCGCCGTCGGTTCCGCCCGTGAATCCATGGACCAGAATGACGCGCCAGCCGCCGCCGGAACGCGCGCCGTCGATCTCCGAATTGAATGTCGAGGTCTCCTGCGCGGCCGTGAGCGGCGGGTTCGCCGTCGTCGCATTGTTGATCAAAAAGCAATACGTGTTCTGCCACGAGGGCGAGGTCTCGTTGCCCGGCATCATCAGGCCATCGGCCACGCCGCGCGAGAGGAAGTTCACCGACGCCGCCGGCGTGATCCACCAGCTGTCTCCGTTCGGCTCCGCGAACGAGTAAGTCTTCACGCCGAGGTCGCTCAAGACCGTGGACGCGCCCATGTCGACGTCGCTCTGAATGGCAGCCTGAACGGCGGCCGTGGTGCCCGTGGGTTCCGTCGACGTGTGGTCGTACGTATGGTTGCCCATCTCGTGGCCGTCGGCGACCGCCTGCTTCCAGGAGGACAGCTGGGTGCTCACCTTGTTGCCGATCATGAAAAACGTGAAGTGGACGCCGAGAGCTTCGAGCGCGCTGTAGTTCGAAATCTGCGACGAGTTCGAGTCGTCGAAGTTCAGCGAGAGCGCGGCCTTGAACCCCGCCCAGTTGACGACCTTGAGCCCTCCGACGGCTCCCGTGGGTTGAGGCACCGGCGTCGTCACCGTGGGGGCCGGCAGGCCTGAAACACCGACTCCGCCGTCACCCACGCCCGTGCTGGTCCCGCTCGTCCCGGAGGTTCCCGCCGAGGTGCCGGAGGTGCCTGCCGTCG
>Ga0210391_10001772_pt1 | contig 19205 bp, 14 predicted proteins | sample IncBWC12OmetaG_FD_160573 | JGI IMG/M metagenome (GOLD analysis project Ga0210391, IMG submission 160573) | Forest soil microbial communities from Barre Woods Harvard Forest LTER site, Petersham, Massachusetts, United States - Inc-BW-C-12-O ...
CTCCCGCATTGAGCATCCTATCCCGCGGGACAAAATGCATGGCCATTGGAACTATGGCCGCAGGCACCCAAACATGGACGTGGTGTCCCTCGCCGCGCGTCTCGTCGACATCCACCCGGAGCAGCCCTTCGCGAAAGGTATAAGCTCCCGCCATGACCACTGTGGCCCCAAAACCCAGTGCGATTTTCGCGAGCAGTACCATTTCTCTTGTCCTTTCCCGTCCCCCGCTGCTTGCGCGAGACCTTCCGGATATGAAACTGCGATATTTTCCGCTTAGTCCGTGGTGACGTTCTTGGAATCCAGCCAAACGCGAATCGTGTTCTCATTATCCTTCACGGAGACCAGTTCGACGTCGCCCTGTCCTGCAAGCGCATGCAGCCCAGCCACTATATCCAGCTCATCTTTGGTTCCAGAGAGCAGTGCTTCGACGACCTTCATGGGCACTTTCACCTCAATCCGTGAATCCTTGGACCTATTCTTATCGTGGACGTGAACCAGCATCTGCCCATCTTTCTTCATAACGCTGATGTCCGCATCGTTGCTCTGCACCGTCACATATTCGCCGTCTTTTGCCGTTCGAACCGCCTCAAAAAGCGTGCGAACATCCACTCCGTCGCAATCCATGCACCCAATGCGTACCTTGCCGTTGTGAAGCCGATCGTGGTCGATCGCTGGTAGGACCTTTTCCGCCATATCGAGAGGAACGTTCACGCGGACGGTCTCGCCCTTCGAGTTGGTGCTAATCACGCGCACGTGCAGCCAGCGCTCACCGTGACCGGATGTGCTTGATGGGCTTGTACTTGTTTGCGCCCGAATCCCTATGGGAGCGAAAAGAAAAGAGGCAGCCAGAAATGATAATACAGGGAACAAACGTCGAGTGGAGTTTGCCATTCCGAGATGCCTCCTTTAGGCATTTGTCGATACTTACGTATAGGACGTCAGAAAAGTTCCGGGATTAACAACTATTCCGTTTCTCTAGCCCTCTCAGAATTATGGCGAAGCCGCTTCCATTACCCGGTCGAAGTTCAAACTTAAATCCAAGTTGAAGCTGTACATGTGTCCGCGAGCTCAACTCAAGATGGCACGGCCACCATCGCGTCGGTCCGCTCCCTGTGGTAAATTGACGGAACTGAAATCCAAATCGCGCGATTCAATGGCTCAAACCCAGCCTTCGGATGCCGGCGCGGTCTTGTTAGGTGGTGGGTTGTGAAAGACGTCGCCGTAAGGCTGAGCCGGGTTGGCGTTCTGTGTTGTGCGTGCGCCCTCGCCATCTGCTCCGTATCCTCCGCACAACAGCCATCGTGGGATTCCATGATGGCCGCAGCCGGCAAAGCCTATCAGGACAGAAACTTCTCCGAGGCCGAGAAGCTCTACACAAATGCCCTGCAGCAAGCAGAAACATTTGGGCCAGCGGATCCCCGTCTCGCAGCCAACCTAAACAACTTAGCTGAGCTTTACAGGCAGCGCGACCGATTTGCCGAAGCTGAGCCGCTCTATAAAAGGTCGGTCGAAATCTGGCAAAAGGCACGCAGTGCCCAGGATCCCGCTCTGGCCTCAGTTCTGAGCAATCTGGGTGAGCTTTACCGGCAAATGGGCCGGTATCCCGCAGCAGAACCACTCTTCAAGCGCGCGCTCGAAATCCGCGAGGCCGCCTACCCTGCCGACGATCCGCGCGTGGCGGCCAGCGTAACCCTGCTCGGCGGCCTCTACCGTCTGGAAGGCCGATTTGCCGAAGCGGAAGCGTTGCTCAAACGCGCGCTGGAGATGCAGGAGAAAGCGTCGGGGCCTGCTAGCGCGGCGGCGGCTATGCCGCTCGGCAATCTTGCCGAGCTCTATCGCGCCATGAACCGCTATCGCGACGCTGAGGAACTGTATTCGCGGGCCATTGCCATCCAGGAAAAAGCTCTTGGGCCAGAACATCCCGACCTGGCAGTTACGTTGAATGATTTGGCCGAGCTCTACCGCAACGAAGGCAAACTCACCGAAGCTGAACCGCTCTACAAACGGTCGCTTGCGATTCGCGAGAAGGCTTTTCCACCGGGCGATACGCGCGTAACGACCGCAATCAACAATCTCGGTTTGCTGCGCGAAGCGCAAGGCAACTATGTCGATGCCGAGCTTCATTTCCGCCGCGTGCTTGAGCTGCGCGAAAAAGCGCTTGGAGCAGATCACCCGGACCTGGCGACGCCGCTGATTAATTTAGCCGAGCTATACAAGAACGAAGGTAAGTACTCCGATGCGGAACGGCTCTACAAGCGCACGCTGGATATTCGAGAGGCGGCGTACGGTCCTGAGCATCCCGATGTAGCGGCGAGCCTCGTAAACCTAGCGCAAGTGAAGCAGGCGCGGAAGAAATACGGCGAGGCGATTGACCTGCAGCAACGTGCGCTGGAAATTCGCGAGAAAGCGTTCGGTCCTGAGCATCCTGTGGTTGCTTCGAGCTTGAACAATCTAGGCGAACTCAATTTTGCGCGCAAGAATTATGTCGAGGCCGCTTCGCTCTATTTGCGAGCGCTGGCGATCCGAGAAAAAGCATTGGGGCCCGAGCATCGCGCCGTCGCGCAATCGCTGCACGATCTCGGCGACTTATACCGGATCGAAGGAAGATATTCCGACGCTGAGCCACTTTACCTTCGCGCGCTGGCGATTCGCGAAAAACTTCTCGGCAAGGATCATCCCGACGTGGCCGCTCTGCTGGTGAGCTATGCTCTCTTGTTGCGGCAAACGGGTCGGCCTACCAAGGCCGAAGATTTGGAACTGCGCGCGAAACAAATCCGCGCGAGTGATCCGAACATGATCCAGAAAATGAAGTTGCCGTATACCTAAGACATTTCCAGTCGTGCTTGAATCTGGCACAGCGGGCGGGGCAAGCCCCGCCCCTACAACGGAGACGAAGACCCGCTTGCGCATGGCTGGCTCAGCTCGGTTGCCACTTCAGGAAAACGGCTGCGAGCGGCGGCAGGGTGAGGCATAGCGAGTTCGCGCGTCCTTGCGACGGTTGGTTCGACGCGTTTTGACCGCCAAGATTGCCGACGTTCGAGCCGCCGTAGGTGGCGGCATCGGTGTTCAAAATTTCGGAGTAAAAGCCGGGTTGGGGAACGCCGATGCGGTAGCCTTCGCGGACGACCGGCGTGGCGTTGAGAATCACGATCAGCAGATCCTCGGGTTTCTTTCCGTGACGTGCGAAGGCGAAGACGCTGTTATCGGCATCGTTGGCGTCGATCCACTCGAACCCTTGCCAATTGAAATCGACTTCATGGAGTGCCGGTTGCGCCGCGAGCAACTTATTTAAATCGCGTACGAGATTTTGCACGCCGCGGTGCGAATCGTGCTGAAGCAAGTGCCAGTCGAGGCTTTTTGCTTCGCTCCACTCGCTGCGCTGGGCAATCTCCTGCCCCATGAACAGGAGCTTTTTCCCCGGGTGCGCGCACTGATAAGCGAACAGGAGCCGCAGGTTTGCAAACTGCTGCCACAAATCGCCAGGCATTTTGTGCAAAAGGGAATTTTTCCCGTGGACAACCTCGTCGTGCGAGAAGGGAAGCATGAAATTCTCGCTGAAGGCGTAGAGCATCGAGAATGTCATCTTGTTGTGCTCGTATTTGCGGTGGATGGGATTCGCGGAAAAATATTTCAGCGTGTCGTTCATCCAGCCCATGTTCCATTTGAGGCTGAAGCCGAGTCCGCCGAGATACGTCGGCCGAGAGACGCCGGGCCAGGACGTGGACTCTTCGGCAATCGTCAGAATGCCGGGGAAGCGCGCGTGTGTGACTTCATTCATGCGCTTAATGAATGAGATGGCATGAAGATTTTCGCGGCCACCGAACTCGTTGGGGATCCACTCGCCCGCCTTGCGCGAATAATCGAGATAGAGCATGGAAGCCACAGCGTCCACGCGCAGTCCATCAATATGATATTTGTCAAGCCAGAATAAGGCGTTAGAGATGAGGTAGTTCTGAACTTCGTTTCGGCCGTAATTGTAGACGAGCGTGCCCCAGTCGGGATGTGTGCCCTGCCGCGGGTCCGAATGCTCATAGAGATGCGTGCCATCGAACTCCGCAAGGCCGAAGGTGTCTCGCGGGAAATGCGCGGGAGTCCAGTCCAGAAAAACGCCAATGCCGGCGTGGTGGCAGCGGTCAATAAACTCCATGAATTCAGCGGGAGAGCCGAAGCGGCTGGTCGCGGCGAAATAGCCGATCGTTTGATAGCCCCAAGAGCCGTCGAACGGATGCTCCATGATGGGCAGCAACTCGATGTGTGTGTAGCCGAGATCTTTTACATAGGGAATGAGCTGATCGCCCAGTTCGCGGTAGGTGAGCCAGCGATTGCTTTCTTCGGGAACGCGGCGCCAGGAGCCGAGATGTACTTCGTAGACGGAGATAGGTGATTCAAGCCAGTTTTTTTCGGAACGATGGTTGATCCACTCGCTGTCGGTCCAATTGTAGGTGTCGAGGTTGACGACGACCGAGCCCGTGTTAGGCCGAACCTCGCCTCGGAACGCATACGGATCGGCTTTGAGCGGGAGCATCGCGCCGTTTGCGCCAATAATTTCGTACTTGTAGATAGCGCCTTCCCCGAGCTCGGGAATGAAGAGTTCCCAGATTCCGGAAGAGCCGCGAGCGCGCATGGGATTGACGCGGCCATCCCAGCGGTTGAAGTCGCCCACGATGCTGACGCGGCGGGCACTGGGCGCCCAGACGGCAAAATGGACGCCTCGGACGCCTTCCAGTGTCTTCAGATGCGCGCCGAGTTTTTCGTACGTGTCGTAGTGGCGGCCCTCTCCCATGAGGTGCAGATCAAATTCGCTGAGAAGATAAGGAAAGGCATAGGCATCCAAGGTTTCGATAGTCTCGCCGTAGACCGTGCGATAGCGAATGCGGTAGTGCGCCGGACCGGGCGATCCTTGATGCGAATCCGGGAGCGCGGCTTCAAAGAAACCCTCCGGTCGCAGCTTGTGGGCAGGAATCGGCGCGGAAATGCCCTGGACCATAACACTTGCATCAGCCGCGCCAGGACGAAAGAAACGAATGGCCCAGCCGTGGCCCAGCGGCGACCAGATGGGATGCGGCCCGAGCACGGCGAACGGATCGGCGCAGCGGCCAGCAAGCACGGCGTCGATCAGGGCGTCCTTGTTGGAATCGGGCGCGCTGGCTGGAGCCGCTGGCGTCAGCTTTTTTTCTTCAGGCATGGGGCGTTGCTCCGCAGCGGTCGGTCGAGGTAAGTGGCGGAGGGAGTGAACAGTCTATCGTGAGTGGTGAGTAGTGGGTAGTGAGTAGTGAGCAACCGGAGACAATTCGGTGCCAGGAGAAGAAACCCCCTCCCCCTGAATTTGTAAGAATATGATTCAAAAGGGGTTGAAAAAGCAGGTATTTGTAACTGATTGAAAACAAAACTCGTTGTTTGCTCTCTTTTTGCTCCCGAAGTGCTCTGTGAGAGAGCATTTGTGTTCTTACGACAGCATTACTGACGGTCGATCTCAGAATTCCGGCTCCTACATGCGCCGACATTTTGGATGGGAAATGGCGCCGGGAGAGACGGGTAGAGTGAAAACCAGGTGCTTCGGACTGCACCTGACCACAAGACGAAAGAAGGGAGTTGAACTCAGAGATCCCTCGGCCGGGTGGTGGTAAATGCCATCTGCGGAGCTCAGACAGGAAAGGAACAGACACGGCGAGAATTGAAAGAAGGTTGTACCCCAAGAGGGGACGTGAGCGAAACATGGGGCATGGTAGCAGGCTGCGTTACTAAGTGTCAATTAATTTGTTTAATAACTGAGTGCTTATTCGAACGAGGAGGCGTGTATTCGAAAGAAAGTGGCGGAAGTCCCGATATTTGAGGGAGTTGGGGAGATTGAGACACCTTTGTGAAATTGTGGAAATGTGTGAATAAGTCAAAAGCCCCACACGTAAAAAAACCGACGTGTGGGGCACCCGCACCCGTCCAATTCAAGAGCATGGCCCACCCGCCGGCTGATAGCGAGGATGTGCTATTTCCCATATTGAGAGGGCGTAATTTCGAGGTGGCATTGCGGCGTGAGCACTTCGACTACTTTACTTAAATATTCGCGGTAGTCCGTGAGCCTGTCGCGTTCGGTGGTGACCTTTTGTTCCTGTTGGAGATTGGATTGCAGGTTCCCAATATCCATTTGTAAGTGATATTGCTGACCTTTCCCGGGATCGTACTGGGCACCTTCTTGATAGCGTGAGTATTTGAGGGTCTGATCGACCGCGATCTTAGTAAGTTCCACCAAGGCTGTTGCGCCCGGATGGTCGTCCGTCTTGTCTGCTAGAGCGTTGTCAATGGCCTGGATGACTTCCTTATCTATCAGTAGTTGTCGCTGCCGGTCGGCCAACATGATCTTGAAGGTGTCTCTGTTTTGTTCTTCAAATGAACCATCGGAATAAAAAGCAACGTCCACAACGGCTTTTACATTGGAGATGTCTTTAGTGGTTGCCGGTTCGGGGAGGACTATATCGCGCGTTGTGCTCGCGAGGAAGATGCCGTTGCCGCTTTCAAGGTCTCTACGCTCTGCGAGGGCTTGGTCCTTCGCCGTTTGAATCTCGACAAAGCGGCTCAATATGTTGAAGATCTGACGCAAGTCGTCGCTCCGTCCATCTGCGTACGTCTTTTTGCCCGCAATGCTGAATGCGTTGATGTCCCTGGCTGAATTGTTGGTGAGGTGCAAGACCAGTGTCTTTGGCTGAGAATAATAATCCCAAGTTAGCGCCACAGGAGCCTTCTGCGCTGAAGCTTGGGGATCTCCACTGGGAGCGGCAGTGGTGCCGTCGGTAGTTTGCGCCCGAGAAGCAGCGGCGCAAAGAAGGGCTAACAACGCGGAGCGGAAAATGATTTTGGAGTGCGTCATTATCCGGACTCCTTTTGGATAGAAGTTGGAACCGTCGGATACGTTGCGTCTCTCCTAAGCATTTCGAGCGCAAACGTAAAGACGCTATATGAAGTCAAGGATATTATCTACAATTAGCATAGCACGTTGACCAAGCGCTGAGGCTGAATAGAAGCTAGCATCAGCGCCTCTGACCGATCAGACTTGGCGGCTGATCGACCAGTCAGGGATCAAGTAGGAGATGGAGGCCAGCGGCTAGGGCGAAGGCGCGGAAGTCGCGGTCGCGGGTGATGAGGGAAACGCCGGCGTCCACGCAGTTCTGAGCGATCAGAGAATCGGCGAGGCGAGCTTTGCGACTCTTCGCGAGAACTTTTGCGCGTAAGGCGCCAGCGCGTTGCCAAAAGCCGGATTCGATTTGGAGCAGGGGCACATCCGCTAGGCTGGCGCGCAGGGAGGGCGGAAGTTTTGGGTCGCTGAGGAGTTCTGTTAGGACGACGGGCACCATCACCAGTTGACGGTCTTGCAGCGCTTTATCCAGCAGCAGAGTGTCGTCGCCAGCGGTGCCATCCAAAAACGCAACCCAGGTGCTCGTATCGGCGGCGATCATCGATCGTCTTTTAGTTGTGCGAGCGTGCGCGAGAAACGGACCTTGCCGCGGAATTGGCGCAGGCGTGCATAGGTATGCGATGCGGCGAGGAGTTCAAGGCCGGTGCGAACGGTTTGGGTGACTCCGGTGCCGCTGGCTTTTTGGGCTTTCTCGAGAAGATCTTCAGGGATTTCAACCGTGATTTTACGCGCGGTTTGCATAATGCGGAATTATACCATATAGAAGACCAGTGTTGAGTATGGTGTTTTCTGTTCGGGGGGTAAAGACCCGCCCTCAAAAGGCGAGGGCGGGGCACCCGCTCCGAACTTCATTACTGTTTCAGCGAAATCTCGAGGTGGCAATGCGGTGTCATCAATTCGACTCGCTTCTCTTGCCTCTCGACGTATTGGAGTACGCGCTCGCGCTCTGTGTTGCCCATCTCCGACGGAGTTCCCGTGTTCTTCGCGGTCTGCTCTTGGACCACCCTTAACATAGCAATGTTGCCCTGCAAGAGACCGACTATCGTACGCTCGGGATCGTAAGGGCCGTCCGGGTTGTGAGCCATTCCCTCGGCAGCAGCTTTGGCCAACTCTGGTATAGCCGTGGCAACCGGGTGCTCGTTCGTCGGGTCGGACAGTGCAGCTCGAATGATTTTGCTCGATTCTATATTTCCCAGTAACTGGCCTTGTCGGCGAGACAGAAAGCGCTTGAACTCGTTTTCGTCCTGCTCTTCGTACGAGCCGTCCGTGTAGAAAATTGGATCGGCAGTGGTTTTCACGTCGGCGCTGTTGATGTTATTGAGAATTATCTCGCGCGTCGTGCCTGCGGCGAAAAGGCCGAGTCCTTGCTGCTGGTATCTGCGCTCCGCGTCAGCTGGGTCCTTCGCCATTTGGATAGTGACCAGAAGATCCATCATGTCCTGCACTGACCCAGATGAGCCCGACTTGCCCCACGAACCGTCCGGCAGCCGGTACTGAATCGAAATGTAATAGCCATCGATGTCTTTACCAGAATTGTTTGTGGCGTGTAGGGCGAGCGACTTTGTCTCCGCGTGATAATCCGAAGTAATCAGTATCGGTACATTCTGGGCCTGCTCTTCGGTAGCTCCATTCGAAGCAGTGGCGGCGGGAGACATCTGGGCCCTCGAAGCGGCGCTGCAAACCAGGGTTAACAACGCCGCGGGGACAATCATCTTGTGGCGCGTCATTCGTGGACTCCTTGTAACAAGACGTAGGAAATATCGAATGCGTTACACGTCTTCCTGTAACTCGGATACCGATATCTAGGCGTAGTAGTGAGCAAGAGATACTTCGAGAAGAAAGGGTACGCGCCTGTAGGGACGGGGGCGGGGCATGCCTTACTACAGCTATTAGTACTTGCAACGCAGCGTTCACGAATTCTTAACAAAGCGGAAAACCTCCCATCGGTTTAGCGTGGCAACATGCGTGCGCCTTGGAGGGCTACACTTGTGAAAAAACGGCGTACTTTGGCAGTTTTGGCGGTGGCAACAGCGTTTGGTCTGGCGGGAGGAGTTTTCGTCAGCAGAATGGCTGCAGATGATGACGATCATCACTTCGACCATTTTCGGTTTGCACCAGATAGTTTAGTGCTTAGCAAGAGCGTCTATGTGGGGAATGCTTCGACGGTGATTGCAGGCGAGGCTTTGCCACCGGGATGCATGGGGGGTGCAACCGGATTGACGGTGAATGTCCCATTAATCGCGGGAGGGACGGTTGGGGTGGCGGTTCCGTGCGGGTTCGCCAGCGATAACGGCGAATTTCCCAACGATCAAGACACGCACAACGTCTGGAATAACGCGGGCAGCGATGGCAGCTTTGGAATTACCTCACCGATTTTTCTGGACAACATTACCGAGGATGGTTGGGTGCTGGGCACGCTGCCGATCCCTAGCAACAAGATCGTGACAAGCTTCAGCTCGAAGTCGGAGCTTGCGCTGAACCTCTCCGCGGACGGCAAATCGCTGACATTTATGGCCTATCATGGCGGAGTGGGATGCGGCGGCACTGACGTTTCGCCGACCGCGCCAAATCTGATTGACGTTTCGGCTTCCAATACGCCAGCGATTTGCGATCCGACGAATCCGGTTACTTCGAGCCTACAGAGCTCGCCGAGCACCATCACCGCCTACTATCGCGCGGTGGCGGAAGTGGATGCGCATGGTCACCTCAGCATCACCGACGGAAATGCGTACAGCGGCGACAATGGGCGCGCCGCGATCAAGGGCAGCAACGGCGTCTACTACATGGTCGGCAACGACAACAGCGGGAACATCGGGAAGAAGCAGCTGGCAACCACGGTGCCGGGATTTGAACTGATCAACGCGACGGGCGCGGAACTGCGGATTCCAGGCACAACACCGCCTGTACCGCCGCCTACTCCTGGCCTCGGCATCGACATGATTGGCAGGTTAGAGTTCCTATCCGGCGACAAGCCAGGGAAAGACACCAATTTCCGCGGCTTAACCATTTTTAACAACACGGTGTACGTCAGCAAAGGCAGCGGAGGCAATGGAATCAACTCGGTGTTCCAAGAGGGGACGCCGGGCACGCTGCCAACCGGTACGGCAGCAGAACTGGCAACGGTACCGCTGACGATTCTACCCGGCTTCCCGAACACGGAAGCAAGCACGGGGACGAATTTTCCATTCGGAATGTTCTTCGCAAATGCGAACACACTGTATGTCTGCGATGAGGGCGACGGAACGTTTGTGACGCCGCCGGTGAATGGCAACGTTGCGGACGCGCAGTCACAGGCAACCGCGGGTTTGCAGAAGTGGGTGCTGCAGAACGGGACCTGGACGATGGCTTATGTGCTGCAGAATGGCCTCAACATCGGTATGCAATATGGCGTGGACCACTATCCGGCGTCGATTAATCCGGCGACCGGCGGGTGCCGCAATATCGCTGGACGCGTAAATCATGACGGGACGGTGACCATTTGGGCCATCACGTCAACGGTGAGTGCCAATGGCGACAACGGAGCAGATCCGAACAAGCTGGTGAAAGTGACCGACCGAATCTCCGCCACCACGGCACCTACCGGTGGCTGGCTGGGAACTTTCCAGACGGTCCGTTCTGCCCGGGCAGGAGAGGTGTTCCGCGGAGTAGCGTTCGCACCCTCTGCGGATCACGATGACCATCACGGTCAGTGGTAGCTGCTGGCGTGTTTAATTGAAATAGGGCTGAAAACCTCCCTGGGCGATAAATCGCCCAGGGAGGTTTGTATTTTTTGGGGAGCGTGAATGGCCGCAGTCACGGCGCGAGAAGAAGAGGAGACATAAATTTGCTCGGGGATGTAAGATGCGGGGCACTATAGGCAAGAGTTGAGGGGGATCATGCGAAATTTGAAGCGGTTGCGCAGGATTGGATTGCTCGTTCTGGCGGGAGGGTTTTTGCCGATGATCGCGGTGAATTTGGATGGGCAGGACCGGAGCCAGACGCGGTCGATGGTGATTTCGAAGGGCGGGATTGTGGCTTCGGAGTCGCCGCTAGCTTCGCAGGCGGGGGTGCGGATTTTGGAGCATGGCGGCAATGCCGTGGACGCGGCGATTGCTACGAACGCGATGATGGGTGTGGTCGAGCCCATGATGAATGGGATCGGCGGAGATTTGTTTGTGATTGTGTATGACGCGAAGGCCAACAAGCTTTATGGATTGAACGCCAGTGGATGGGCGCCAAAGGGTTTGACGATCGAGTTTTTGCACAAACAAGGGTTGCGGGACATGCCTCAAACGGGCGTGAACTCCATCACCGTGCCGGGAGTGGTGGATGGCTGGCAGAAGTTGGCGGACAAATTCGGAAGAAAGAAGTTGAAGGAAGATTTGGACGCGGCAATTCGAACGGCGCAGGATGGGTTTCCTGTGCCCGAATGGGATGCTGCGTATTGGGCCGCGACCGTCGATGTTTTGCGAACAGATGATGCGGCAACGAGCCTTTACTTGCCCGGGGATCACGCGCCGAAAGTCGGCGAAGTCTTCAAGAATCCGGACTTGGCGGCGTCGCTTGGGCAGATCGCCGAGCATGGGAGAGACGCGTTCTACAAAGGAGAAATCTCGAAAAAAATTTTGGACGCCATGAAGCGGCACAACGGGACGATGACCGAAAAAGATTTGGCGGACTATTCGAGCGAGTGGGTTGAGCCGATTTCGACCACGTATCGCGATTGGACGGTCTACGAGATGCCGCCGAACGGGCAGGGAATCGGTGCGCTCGAGATGCTGAACATCATGGAGACGTTCACGCTAGGGGAAAAAGATTCGGGATTTGGCTCGACGAAAGCACTGCACACGATGATTGAGGCGAAAAAACTGGCTTACGCGGATGTGGCGAAGTACTTGGCCGATCCGCGGGGGCAGAAGATTCCTGTGGCGACATTGATCTCGAAGGCGTGGGCCGCGGAGCGCGCGAAGTTGATTGATCCGGACAAGGCAGCTTGCGATGTAGCAGCAGGAGAAATTGCCGGCGGAAGCGATACCACCTATCTGAGCGTGGTGGACCGTGACGGAAACATGGTGTCCTTGATTCAAAGCAACTACTCGGCGTTTGGTTCGGGAATTGTTGCAGCTGGGACGGGTTTTGTCCTGCACAATCGCGGAGGGTTGTTCACCCTCGATGCAACGTCGCCGAATGCGCTCGCGGGGCGCAAGCGGCCGCGGCATACGATTATTCCGGGCTTTGCGCAGAAGGGGGATACGCGCATGGCGTTCGGGATTATGGGCGGATGGAATCAGGCGCAGGCGCACGCGCAGTTCATGGCGAATATTGCGGATTTCAAGATGAACATTCAGGCTGCGATGGAGGCGGCGCGGTTCACTAAATATACGTTTACGGGTTGCGACGTGGAGATGGAGAATCGGTTCAACGGAAAAGTGCGGGATGAATTGACGGCCAAAGGGCACCAAATCAAAGTGCTGGGGACGTTTTCGAGCAGAGTGGGCGGCGGACAGGCCGTGTTGAGGGACTTTGCTACGGACGTGAATTATGGCGCGTCGGACCCCCGGAAAGATGGTCAGGCGACGGCCGAGTTACCGTTTCAGTAACTTATGTGAAATTAAAAAACGGCTCAGAAACTCGGAAAGCAGTCGCAAACAATCTCCCTTACAGGGTGAAAAAGGGGAACGAATCTTCCCAGGCGGCTGCGAAGTACAGGCCCGAAGTTTTATTAAATAGTGTATTATGTGTGGATTATGAGGTACAGGGTTGGCTCCTCAGTTGCACCTGTACCAACGGCCAGGGACGGTGCCCCGCAGCAACGCGTCTTGGCACGGAGACCCAATGGGACTCGAACGGGTGGCGCAGAGCTTCTTGCGGTATGTTTGCTTCTCAGTGTTCTGTATCGTCGTAAATCCCTCGGCAAAAGCGCAAGCTGTTGATGTTTCTGGTAGTTACCAGTGCACGCAGGCGACGATGCAAGGAAAAGTGATGGCTTGCACGGCGGCGCCGCTGATCCTGAAGAATGACGGGCACTTTGAGCTGCGAGGCTGGGAAGGCAGCTACCTCGTGGATGGCGAGTGGGTGACTCTCTCGGATTCCTTGACGAAGGCGCGGGCAAAGATCGTGCCGGGACATAAGATTGTGCTGCGCTATTACGGGAAGCATGGCTGGGCGGAAATGACGTATGAGCGGCGCGTGGCGGAGATGGGGAAGGCGTCGCTAGCTTGATTTGGTGGCGGTGAACAATTCTTCTGCCTGTAGTGGGCATTCGGGCGCGTCAAAGTGCATGTAGTAAGCAAAGACTTCCCCATGCTGAGCTAAGCTTCGCACTCTACGCGCGTTGGCTTGGCGGTCGTTCGGTGAATATCCTTCCTTTCGTAAACGCAAATAGCAAAAATCGGCGGTGTGCTTGTCGGGCGTGATTAAGTCATCGCTTTCGGCCAAGCAAAGCGCAACGTTCCGCTTCGCTAGAACGCTAAATACATCGTCGACAAACCAAGATGGGTTCCGGAATTCGATTGTGCAGAGAGTTTTCCCGGGCAGTTCCGCGAGAAAGTCCTGCAAGAGTTTCAAATCAAATTTCAGATTGGGCGGCAGTTGAAAAAGCACGGGCCCAAGTTTGTTCGCTTCTTGTAAAGGTTTTAGTGAGGCTATGAATTTTGCGGTATCGTCGGCGACATTTTTAAGTCGCTTGATGTGCGTGATGCTTTGGTGCGCCTTTATGGCGAACTTGAAATCGGGAGGAGTCGCGGAAATCCAATTGTCGAGCAGCTTTTCGGTAGGGAACCCTCGGAACGTGTAATTTACCTCGACAGAGTTGAGGCGGCCAGAATAATAGCCGAGGAACTTTGTGGAAGCGAGCTTCGCGGGGTAGAAATCAGGCTTCCACTTTGCGTAAGCCCAGCCTGAAACGCCGCAAAAAACTTTCCCCATAATCGACAGTGACTCCTTCGACTATTAGTGTACGTCGGGTTGGTAGCCGCGGCCGCGCAGGACTTTGCCTGCGGTGGCGCCGGTGAGTTTGCCGTGATCGTATTCGATCTGGCCGTTGACGATAGTGAAGGCGATGCCTTCGGAGAGTTGCGCTGGGCTGACGAAAGTGGCTTTGTCGATGATCGTCGCGGGATCGAAGATCGTAATGTCGGCAAAGTAGCCTGGTTTGAGGATGCCGCGGTTTTCGAGATGCTCGCGCTGCGCGGGGAACGAAGTGATTTTGCGAATACCGGCTTCGAGAGGCATTAGGTTTTCATCGCGAACGTAATGGCCCAGGAAGCGCGGCATGGAACCGAAAGCGCGGGGATGGGTGTGCGCCTCGAAGATGGGCCCATCGAGCGACATTTCATTGGCGTCGAGGCCGATGCTGGTCCAGCGCTGTTCGAGGCCGGTGTGAATGTCTTCTTCGCTGGCCATGAAATAGAGAGCGCCGGTTTGCGCGTTATCGGCGATAACGAAATCCATCAGGGTGTCTTCGGGAGATTTGTTCCAGACTTTGGCGACGTCCGCGACGGTTTTGCCTTCGAGCTGTTTTAGTTCTGCTTTTTCGATGGAGGCGAGCATGACGCCAGCGCCGCCGCCGCAATCGTAATAGAGATTTTCCCAGTTAGGATGATCGCCCTTCAATTCTTCTTTGATGCGCGCACGTACGGCGGGATCTTTCAGTCGCGCGAGGAGTTTTTGTGTGCCTCCGTCGGCGACCCACGGTGGAAGAGCGGAAGCTAAAGCCGTGCCACCCGCGGGATATGGATACATGCTTGCGGCGATATCGAGGCCGGAATCGCGCGCCGCCTGAATAGCCGCGACTACTTTCTTCATATTGCCCCAGCGCGCTTTGCCGCTGACCTTCAGATGGAAAACTTCCACGGGGAGATTGGCTTCGCGGCCAATCCGAATGGCTTCGGCTAACGCTTCCATTTCCGAAGCGCCTTCGCTGCGCATGTGCGTGGCGTAGAGGCCACCGTATTTTGAAGCTACCTTCGCGAGCGCGATGAGTTCGTCGGTTTTGGCGTAAATGTTTGGCGGGTAGATCAGAGCGCTAGAGATGCCGAGCGCTCCGTCCTTCATGGCTTGCTCGACGAGAGCTTGCATTTGAGTAAGTTCGGCGGCGGTGGGAGCGCGATCGTCATCGCCAATGACGGCTTCGCGGACTTGCGCCGAGCCAACGTAGGTTCCGATGTTGAGGGGCGTGCCTTGCTTTTCGAGGCGGCGGAAATAGCCGTCGAGCGTAGTCCAATCCACCGGGAACTTGAATTGCTCGAGGAGGGGCCTCATCGAAACGAGAGTCTTTTCGTTTTGCGGAGCAATGGAGCCGCCTTCGCCGGTGATCTCCGAAGTGATGCCCTGAGAGAGTTTGCTGAGAGAACGATTGTCGAGCAGGAGAGACCATTCGGATTGGCCGAGCATGTCAATGAAACCGGGCGAGACGATTTGGCCTTTGGCATCGATTTCGCGCTTTGCTGTGGCGCTGCTCAAGTTGCCGATGGCGGCGATGCGGTCGCCCTGGATGGCGACGTCGGCTGCGTACCAGGGATTGCCGGTGCCGTCGATGATGTGGCCGTTGCGGATGATGATGTCGTAAGTGCCGGCCGCAGCGGACGAGGCGGAGTTGGAAGAGGTTGAGGTCGACGGTGCGTCAAGCGGTGCATCGTAAGCGGCGGCTGCGATTTCGCCGAGGGCTTGTCCCCCGACGGATTGCGCGGCATCGGGATCGGGCGGCAGCGAGACGTGATTTACGTAGGCAGCGAACGCGAGCTTTTTGCCACTGGAAGTGATGACGAAACCGGCGAGTCCTTTGCCATTGAGCATCATTTTGCCATTCAGCTTGTCTTCGGAGCCGAACGTGCCGGTTTTTGCGAAGACGTGACCGGCGCCGGGATTGGTTACTTGAATTTTGGCGAGCGTGCCGTCCTTGCCGAGAATCGGAAGCGCTTTGAAGAAAATAGGGAAGTCGGGGCGCGTGCTCCAATACGCCATGTAATGGGCAATAACGTCCGGACTAAAGAGATCGGCCCAGTCACCGCCTTCGCCGTCGCCTTGGGAAATGCCGGAGAGATCGAGCTTGGCTTCTTGGAGGAACGTGCGCTCGACTTTGAAGCCTGCGTGGACGGGATCAGCAAGATCTTTCGCGACCAACACGCCGAGGAGATAAGGCCCCATGCTGGCGTGAAGATTTTGGCTCACTTTGAGGGTGACTTTGATTTCTTCCGCCAAGGGAAGGGAAACGTGCTCGGCAACTTGGTTGTCGGGAATATAGAGGCGAGCGAGGGCTTTGAAGTCTGGCGCGACGGATTTTGAGGGCGCTTTGATTTCGACGCCAGCGGCGGCGAGGGACTCGCTGAGGACTGTTTCAGCAAATTTTGTTGGAGAGGGAACTGCGTAGGGCGCGGTGATTGGTTGCGCGCCGACTGGGAGCGAGCCGGTTAGCGTAACGGTGACAGTGCCATTTGCGTTTGTGACTGTCGCTGGGTCCTGAACATCTGGCTTAGCTCCCGCGGCCGACGTAGTGAGGAGATTTACGAAGGTGGCATAGTCGGTCTTTGGGGAGACGCTGAGAGTAACGGGATCGCCTGCTTTTGCGCCCGGGGTCGCGACAAGGTCGATGACGTTGTCGTTCACCACGATGCTTGAGATGACGACGCCGGTGCCGCCTTCGCGACCGCCGTCCTGAAAGAGGCTGGCGTCGACGAGGACGCGGCCTTCGATTCTATGAATTCCTTTGGCAGCGATAGCCTTGGCCAGTTCTTTGATGACGGCAAGAGGATCGCCGGTGACAGCGGGGCCGCCGTAACTGTGGTCTTCGTCGACGAAGGAGAGAGTGGCGTCGGGCTGAATGCGATTGGAAAGATTGGGATCGCCGCTCGCGACAAGGGCGAGATCGCCTTTCAGAGTCCCTTTCTTGTCGATGGGGCCGGTGCGATAAATGATGGTGTGGAAGCGGTAGTCGGCGCCAAGTTTTGCGAGGACAGTGCCTTCGGTGAGAGTTTTGGTCGTGGAGGCGGGAACGAATAGCTTGTTGGCGTTCAGCGAGTAGACGATTTTTCCGGTGGCGATATCGTAGAACTCGATGCCGAAATTCGCGCGGGCGAATTCGGGACGATCCATTACTTTTTGAATGCGGTCGGCGAGAGAGGCTGTCGATTGTGCGCGAAGCGATTGCGGCGTGGCGATAAATAAAATTGCGAGACAGAGTGCAACGGCGAGCTGAAAAAAGCGGCTTCGGCTGTGCAAGTTCAATCCTCCAGAAAAATCGGCCGAGACTTGCGCGCTATTGGGCGCTGGCGAGTCCTTGGCCGGAATGCAAATCTTCAAACTTGATGTTCAAGATCGGATACTCGTGCCAGTCTTTGTAATCGAAGTGCCACCATTCGTGTTCGTAGACGGTGAATCCTTCTGATTCCATCGCGCGGCGAAGCAAGTCGCGATGCCAGCGCTGGAGTGATGTGCCGCCGGGATAGTCGGGAAACGACCGCGGCGACATTTCGTCGTAAGTGCCGGGCATTTCGATGGGCTTGCCAGTGGCGAGGTCGTATAGCGTGAGATCGACGGCGCAGCCGCGATTGTGGCGCGAGCCTTGCGACGGATCGGCGACGAAGATTTTCCCTTCCGGAGGAGTGGCGTCCCAGAAAATTTTGGTCACGTACCACGGACGGTAAGCGTCGTGGATGAGCAAGCCGTAGCCAAGCGGCTGAAGTTTGTGCAGCGCGCGGACAAGTGCCTCCGCAGCAGGGCGTTGCAGGAACGCGCGCGCCTGCGTGTAGACCGGCGTGCCGAGAAAATCGTTCGTCGTGGCGTAACGGATGTCGAGATGGATGGCCGGGTCGAGCGTTGTCAGTTCGACGAGTTCCGGCTTGCGAAAGGTGCCGTCTTCGTGCGGCGGAGAGGCAGCAAGGGCTTCGGCGCGCAGCTCGGCGACGGGACGCACAGGGGTTATCAGGACTTGCTGAGGGGCGTTGAAGTCGGGGGTAATTTTCGTGTTTCCAACGTCGCCCATCACCAGGACGCGGTGGTCGCCAGATTGATCTTGATACAATCTCTGGCCGTGTGCCGGGTCTGTCGGAGGTGGCTGGTTTAATGCGAATTTCTCTTGTGGCTTGTATGTAGGTTCCTCTGCTTTGCCTTCTTGTTTCAGAACCCAGATCACGCCATCTTTTTCACTAAGCTCGAACACCGTGCCGAAAGCTCTGGTGGTGGAGTGCGGAAGATACTGACCAAACCAATACTCGCCGATCCAAGGCTTCCACCCTTGCGGGATGTCTGCGGGTTTTGGTCCAGGAGTGAGAGATGCGGAGGATTGTCCGCGGATGATGCCGGGAGCCGAGAGCAAGAGCGCAGCAAGGAGTAGCGGCAACAGTTGGAAAGGAAACGTGAGTCGCGATTTTGCAGAGGGGCTCATCGCTTTGACTGGTTTGCTGCGAAGCATTGGCTTGTCCCTTGTCCGATCAAGGTGTCTGTTAGAAACGGTGAGACATGATAGCCGACAACGGGGATCTGCGCGAGATACAAATGTTGCCAGACTGTGGCCGACCAAGACCGCGGAAAGCTGCCAGAAGCAAGAGCAGCAGGGCAGTAGCGATTCAAGCAGTTCTTACACGATGGAAGCCAGAAACGTTTGTTGCAGTATGCCCAAAAGGCCGTCAGACGGTGTACCAGCGGAAGCCTTTGCGCTGCTCTTCGGCAATTTCCTTGAGGATGGCGAGCGTCTGCGGCCGGCGGTACTGACCGCATGCGGCGAGGATGGCGTTGACGAGTGCGACAGGAGCGGAATACGAGGCGCCGAAGGAAGTGGATTCGACGCTGGCGAGGAAGACTTCGTCGCACTCGCGAGCGAGGGGGGAGATATACGTGTCGGTGATACCAACGCAGTAGGCGCTGCGGGCGCGGGCCAAGTGTACTCCTTCCACGGTTTGGCGAAGACCGCGGCGGAAGCTGATGGCCATAACCAGGTCGCTCTTGTTTACGGTGCGCACGAGATGGGCGATGCGGCCCGCGGACGTGGCCGTGAAGACCGGTAAGCCGAGAAGCGTAATTTGGTACTCCAAATAATCGGCCAGAATAGCGGCGAGATCCCCGGCAAGGAGCACGATGCGCCGCGCGTCGTAGAAACGCTTGGCAAGCGAGACAAGACGGGGCGCATCGAGACTGTTCTTGAGCCCGTGCAGGTTCTTAAGGTCTTGTTCGAGAGCATCGCGAACATAGGCGGGCATGCTCGTGCTCGTTACCTTGCCCGCGGATTGCATGGTATCGAGGGACGTCGCAAAGGCGATGGAGAGATCGTGGAGATGGCGCTGAAAGTCGCGGTAGCTGTCAAAACCGAGGCCGCGGACGATGC
>Ga0210391_10001774_pt1 | contig 19198 bp, 16 predicted proteins | sample IncBWC12OmetaG_FD_160573 | JGI IMG/M metagenome (GOLD analysis project Ga0210391, IMG submission 160573) | Forest soil microbial communities from Barre Woods Harvard Forest LTER site, Petersham, Massachusetts, United States - Inc-BW-C-12-O ...
CAGGGGAAGTCTGCGACCGCAATTTTTGCGGCTCGTCAGGGAAAACTTTGGGTTGCAACTGGCAACACGCTGGTTTTTCTTCCACCGGGCGCGAGGCGGTTTCAGCCGACGGGCATTCGAGTTGGCCAGGTACTGCAGATCGCACAAGCGGCAAATGGGAAATTGTGGATGGCCGAAACCGCGAGAAGTGTCCGTCCCGTCCCTCTGCGCGATGACCGGCTCCCTTCGGACAATACCGAAGTCCAGGTGGGCTCCGAGGGAATTCTCTTTGCTGGGGACGGCAGCTTGCGGATCAACAGCATCGGCGACGGGCTTCGCCGTTCCCCGGCGCCCGAACTGCTGAGGGGGCGGATCAAGGAATTCAGCACCGAGGTCGAGTCGTTCACCGCCAGGGATGGGTTGAGTGACGATAGTATCCGCGGCGCCATTCTTCAGGATCGCGAAGGAAATATCTGGGTCGGAACCAACAATGGTCTGGATCGCTTCCGCAAATCAAACCTGGTACCGATCGTTCTCCCCTTCAGGACAGCGAATGGGAATCCTGTCTTGGTTGCCGGAAACGACGGAGATGTCTGGATAGACAACCTCGGGGGCATGTTCCAGGTTCACGGGGGACGTGCCGATCATGCCGGTGATCCGATTCCCAGCCTTGCCGCTTCTGCGTACCGCGATCCTGCAGGCGTGATCTGGTGGCTTGACGACCGTGGCATCTATCGCTACGAAGCGGGAAACTTCAACAGGTTTGGGTTACCGCATTCGTTTCCCCAGCCGTATACCGCTTCGGCGATGGTGGCAACCGAGGACGGCTCCGGTGCGCTCTGGCTGAGCGCAGAACGAGAAGGTTTGTTCTATCGAAAAGAGGGAGTATGGCATCGACTCGAATCCGCACCAGACTTCGCAAAATCGACTTCTGCGACTGCATTTACTGATTGGATGGGGCGTGCGTGGTTCGGATACGAGGCGGGGAACATCATCATCTTGAAAGATGGAAAGATCGAGACAGTTTTTCTCCCTGAGGATTCTCACATCGGAAGCGTAAGAGTAATCAACGGCCGGGGGCGCCATCTTTGGGTTGGTGGAGAATTCGGCCTGGCTTTCTTTGACGGGAACCGTTTCCAGCGGGTCGTCCCTGCGGATGCCGAAACATTCGGATGGGTAGTAGGAGTTGAGGAGCCTCCGGATGGTAGTTTGTGGCTGACAAGAACCACGGGCGCAATTGAGATCCCCGCAACGGAACTTCACAAATTCCTCACTGACCCAACCTGGCGCGTGAGGTATCGTACCTTCGACTCCTCCGACGGCCCTGCAAATCTATTCATAGGCGCCATTCAGGGAACGGATGGCAGACTCTGGCTCAACGGAGTAAATGAACCCGTGTCAATTGACCCTGCGAACATCTCCACAAATGCGCTTCCTCCCCCTGTTTCGATTCGGTCTGTGAAGGCAAATGGCAGACAACATGATTCGCTGACGAATCTCGTCCTGCCCCGCGTGTACGCGATTTGCAAATCGACTACACAGCACTCAGCCTGGCCGCGCCGGAGAAGGTACTATTTCGCTACAGGCTTGAGGGTCACGATACTGACTGGCAGGAGCCAGGAACACGGCGCCAGGCTTTTTACAGTGACCTGTGGCCAGGCCACTATCGCTTTCAGGTGATCGCGTGCAACAACGACGGAGTGTGGAACGAGACGGGCGCATTCCTGAACTTCACCATTGATCCGGCCTGGTACCAGACTGCCTCGTTTTTCGCGTTCTGTGCGATTGCGCTCCTGATGCTGCTCTGGACCCTCTATCAACTGCGTTCGAGACAACTCAAATATCAGTTCAGCAAGACGCTTGAGACGCGCGTGGACGAGCGCACCCGAATCGCGCGGGAACTGCACGACACGCTGCTGCAAAGCTTCCAGGGAATTACGCTTCATTTTCAACGCGCCCGTAACCTTCTGCCAGATCGCGCGGTCGAGGCGATTCCGATACTGGACGAAGCATTAGATGGAGCCGAGGAAGCGATCGTCGAAGGGCGGGATGCAATCCACGATTTACGCTCTCCCACAACCGCCGCCACGGCCCTGGCAGAGGAGATCACGGCGCTTGGAGAAGAGCTGGCCGCGAAGGGCACGAATACGAAGGCGCCTGTGGAATTGCGAATCGTAATTGAAGGTTCAGCGTGCCCGCTGCGTCAAAATGCATACATTGACATCTTCCGCATTGCGCGCGAGGCATTGCGAAATGCATTCAGCCATTCTCAGGGACACCTGATCGAGACTGAAATGGCATACACCGGGACCCTGTTTCGCCTGCGAATCCGCGATGACGGAAAAGGTATCGACCCCGATGAGCGGGGCCGCGCCGAACGGTCGGGGCATTGGGGTCTGAAAGGCATGCGTGAGCGTGCCGAGCGTCTTGGAGGAGAATTAGATGTGTGGAGTGAACCTGGAGCGGGCACTGAGATTGAGTTGAGGGTTCCCGCGTCCATCGCGTACGAAACAGTACTCTCACCAGGCAGTTCCTGGCAATTTTTGAGACGGAAGAGAAATCCATGACGGACAAGCCGTCCAGGCCCATACGCATCTTGTTAGCCGACGATCACCATGTGCTTCGCGAAGGCGTACGAGCGCTGGCGGCAGATGAATGCGATATGGAGTTTGTAGCGGAGGCTTCCAGCGGGCAGGAAGTAATCGAGGAGTTTCGAAAACACCGGCCGGATGTTGTGCTCATGGACCTGCAGCTGCCTGACATGAACGGCATCGAAGCTATGATTGCGATCCGCACAGAATTCCCAGAAGCGCGCTTTATCATCCTTACGACCTATGCAGGCGATGTACAAATTTCACGCGCACTGAAAGCTGGGGCTCGAGCTTATCTATTAAAAAGCCTTTTGCGCAGAGAACTGCTGGATACGATTCGCGCAGTTCATGCGGGACAAAAGCGGATTCCAGCCGAAGTCGCGGCACAAATTGCCGACCACCTTGCGGACGACTCTTTGACTTACCGGGAAATCGATGTGCTCAGGCTGATCGCCGCGGGAAATGCAAACAAGATTGTTGCGGATAAACTCTCGATCACGGAAGAGACCGTGAAAGGCCACGTGAAGAGCATTCTTTCCAAACTAGGCGCAAATGACCGTACGCATGCGGTAACAATTGGACTAAAGCGGGGAATTATCGAACTATGAACCCCCTCAAAAGAGGGGTCCGGTCACCCCTGCTTTTAGAGATTCGAACAGTATTGCGGAACACCTAAGCTCGTCGTTGAGGTTTCCGTGCAACGACTCTTCTCGATGTTCCCGAACGGGTGGCCCGGCAGAGGCCTTTTGCTCCTGCGGTTAGTTTCAGGCATTCTCCTGATCACTGATGGAGTCACGGAACTGCTGGCAGGCCCCCAGTGGCCAGGAATGATGCGTCCATTCCTTCAGACCGCTGCCGGGTTGCTCCTTCTCATCGGCTTATGGACACCCATGACTGGAGTGTTGGTCTTAATCCTCGAATCATGGTGCATGCTATCGCGAACGGGTGATTTCCGTAATTGTGCCACGCTTGCCACCCTCGGTGCCGCCCTCGCGATGCTTGGCCCCGGGGTTCGATCCATCGATGCGCGCCTATTCGGGCGTAGGCGGATTGATATTCAAGAGCGCTAGAGTCGTTCCAGAGGGGATTCCCACGCGGAACAGTCCGACCCTCTCATTTGGAATGCATTAGTGCGTCCAGAGCAAGATTCAGCTCGAGAACGTTGACGTGTGGTTCACCCAGAATCCCGAATTGCCGGCCATGGACGTGGGTTTGAACCAAACTCTCGACGGTCTCGTCGGAGAGATGCCGCGCAGCGGCGACGCGAGGAACCTGAAAGAAGGCAGCAGCAGGCGAAATATCCGGATCCAGTCCCGATGCAGATGTCGTTACCAGATCGATCGGCACGTCCTTGCCGGGATTTTGCTTCTGATAAGAAGCCACGTCGGCATCGATCCGATCAACCAATTTCTTGTTGGTCGGTCCAAGGTTCGAGCCGCCTGAGCTTGTTGCGTCATATCCGTTTCCTGCCGCCGATGGCCTGCTTCGAAAGTATCGATCGCTTGTGAAGCTCTGCCCAATAATCGCAGACCCCAACACATGACTGTCTTTCACGATGAGCTGGCCATTTGCTTTGTTGGGCATCGTCATTTCAGCGATCCCTGTCACGAATAGCGGATATATGATCCCAAGTAGCACGGTGGTGACCAGCGTAAAGCGAATCGCGATGATGAATGTTCTTGACATGTGGTTTCCTCAGGCGAGATGCATGGCGTTGAGCGCCAAATCGACAAGCTTGATTCCAATGAACGGCACGATGATGCCGCCGATGCCGTACACGATGAGATTGCTGCGCAACAACGCCTGCGCCGAGCGGGGCTCGTATTTGACGCCCTTCAGAGCAAGCGGAATGAGCGCAATGATGATCAGTGCATTGAATATGACCGCTGACAGGATCGCCGAGTGAGGCGTTGCGAGATGCATGATGTTGAGGGCATTCAACACCGGAAATGCTCCTGCAAACATTGCCGGGATAATCGCAAAGTATTTTGCGACATCGTTGGCGATCGAAAAAGTGGTCAGCGCCCCGCGGGTCATCAAGAGTTGTTTCCCGATTTCCACGATCTCAATAAGCTTGGTGGGATTGGAATCGAGATCGACCATATTTCCCGCTTCCTTGGCCGCCTGCGTTCCGGTATTCATGGCGACGCCAACATCCGCCTGAGCAAGCGCGGGCGCATCATTGGTGCCATCACCGGTCATCGCCACCAACATTCCTTTGCCTTGTTCGTGCTTGATCAGATCCATCTTGTCTTCAGGTTTGGCCTGCGCGAGAAACTCGTCCACACCAGCTTCCTTTGCGATTACTGCGGCCGTGAGCGGGTTGTCGCCAGTAATCATGATGCTGCGTATGCCCATCGCGTGCAGGCGGGCAAGCCGTTCTCTTAGGCCACCCTTCACTACGTCTTTTAGGTAAATAACGCCGAGAGATGTGCTATTCTCTGCGACCACGAGTGGCGTACCTCCAAGCTTTGATATCTCCTCCACTTTTTCGACGACGTCGCGCGGCAGTTTTGCTCCCTGCAGTTCGAGGAAATGCGCAATTGCGTCAGACGACCCCTTGCGGATCTCTACTCCAGGGAGGTCCACTCCGGACATGCGGGTCTGCGCACTGAATGGAATGAACTCGTGCCGAAGGGCCGGAAGATCGCGCCCCCGCAGATTGTATTTCTCTTTCGCGAGTACAACGATGGACCGGCCCTCGGGGGTTTCGTCGGAGAGCGATGCAAGTTGTGCCGCGTTGGCCAGGCGCTCGACGCTGATCCCCGGAGCTGCAAAGAACTCCGTTGCCTGGCGATTACCGAATGTAATGGTTCCCGTTTTGTCCAAAAGCAGCGTGGTCACATCTCCCGCTGCCTCCACTGCGCGGCCAGACATAGCCAGAACGTTGTACTGCACGAGGCGATCCATACCAGCAATGCCGATCGCGGACAACAGAGCTCCAATCGTGGTCGGGATAAGGCAAACCAGAAGCGAAACCAGAACGAAGAGAGTTTGCGGAGCGTGCGAGTAGAGTGCAAAGGGTTGAAGAGTTGCAACCGCCAGCAAAAACACGATAGTGAGTCCCGATAGCAAAATACTGAGCGCGATCTCATTCGGAGTCTTTTGGCGGCGAGCACCCTCCACAAGAGCGATCATGCGATCGAGAAACGTCTCCCCAGGATTCGACGTGATACGAACCGTGATCCAGTCGGAGAGAACACGCGTCCCGCCCGTGACGGCAGAGCGATCGCCGCCGGCATCGCGAATCACGGGAGCCGATTCTCCAGTGATCGCTGACTCATCGACCGAAGCAATGCCCTCGATCACCTCGCCGTCTCCAGCGATGGTCTCACCGGCTTCGACTTTAATCAGATCCCCGATGCGGAGTTCTGAACTCGAGACATCTTCCACCGTCTCGTCCCGGCGGAGCCTGTGCGCCAATGTTGCCCCTTTTGCCTTCCGCAGAGTAGCGGCCTGGGCTTTGCCGCGCCCTTCCGCAATAGCTTCAGCGAAATTCGCGAACAGGACGGTAAACCATAGCCATAATGTGATCTGAAGATCGAATCCGATGGAGCGATGATGCAGCGTTTCGTCCAGAAGTAGTACGGACGTGGCGATACTTCCAACTTCCGCCACAAACATTACGGGGTTCTTGACCATGATCCGCGGATCCAGCTTGCGGAAGGAATCGATCACGGCCGGTCGAAGAATGGCGGCGCTCCAGAGATTCGTGGACTTCAACATGGATATCTTCTCCTCTCCCTACGAAAAAAACGCCCCATGCCTGAGCAGCAAATGCTCGAGGATAGGGCCAAGGCTGAGCGCCGGGAAGAATGTCAGCGCTCCCAGAATCAGAACGACGCCCGTTAGCAGAACCGTGAAGAGGGCCGTGTTGACCGGGAATGTTCCAGGCGATGGCGGAACGCTCTTCTTCCGGGCGAGGTTGCCGGCCAGGGCCAGCATAGGAATCATCATCAGGAAGCGGCCAGTCAACATGGTGAATCCGGTGGTCACGTTGTACCATCTCGTGTTCGCGTTCAGACCGCCGAAAGCAGAGCCGTTGTTTCCCGCCGAGGAAACGAAGGCATAAAGAATCTCCGAGAATCCATGCGGGCCGGTGTTATTGAGACTGCTAAGACCCATTTGCGGAGAGAGTACTGAGATCGCCGTTAGAGTCAGGATGATAAGCGGGAAAATCAGCACGTAAAGCATGGTCATCTTCACGTCGTAGGGCTCAATCTTCTTCCCTAAATATTCAGGCGTGCGTCCCACCATCAACCCGGCAATAAAGACCGAAAGCACGACATAAATCACAATGCCGTAGAGTCCCGACCCCACTCCCCCGATTACGACTTCTCCAAGCATGATGTTAATAAGCGGAATCATTCCGCCAAGCGGCATAAAGGAGTCATGCATAGAGTTGATCGCGCCACAACTGGCATCAGTTGTTACGGTCGCGAACAGAGCGGACTGCGAAACACCAAATCGTGTCTCCTTGCCTTCCATATTCCCGCCTGACTGGAGCGCACTCGCGTGCTGATCGACGCCGTGAAGAACAGGACTCGGTTGAGATTCGGCCCAGTACACAACGGCAAAGCCAGCGGTAAAGAGAAACGCCATACACGCGAAAACCGCCCAGCCGTGCCCCGGAGATCCTGTCATTCGACCAAGTGTGACGGTAAGAGCAGATCCGATCAGGAAAATCAGAAACATTTCAATGAAGTTGCTGAGGGCCGTCGGATTCTCAAATGGATGTGCGCTGTTGGCAATGAAGAATCCGCCACCGTTCGTGCCCAACATCTTGATCGCTTCCTGCGATGCGACCGGACCCTGGGCGATTACTTGGGATTGATGTTCGAGCGTCTGGGCTGTCGTATAGGGATGCAGGTTTTGCACTACACCCTGTCCTATGAGGACGAGAGCGAAGATAATACAAAGAGGCAGCAGCACATAAAGACAGGCTTGCGTTGTGTCCACCCAGAAATTGCCTATCGTTTGTGATTCGCGGCGGGCAATTCCGCGCACCAGAGCAATGGCGACGGCAATCCCGACTGCGGCACTGAGGAAATTGTGGTACGCGAGGCCGACCATCTGCGTGAAGTAACTCATGGTCGTATCGGTGGTGTATGCTTGCCAATTCGTGTTGGTGGTAAATGACGCAGCGGTGTTCCATGCCAGAAATGATTCCACCCCGGGCAGATGCTGTGGGTTCCAGGGAAGGACCAGTTGGACTCGCTCAATCAGATATGTCAGCAACATCGACACAAAGCTGAAGAGAAGCATCGTAACCGCATATTGCCGCCACGTCATCTCTTGATCAGCATCTATTCTGCAGATCCGATAAATAGCACCTTCAATCGGCCGAAGGAACCTGGCATTGCCGGAGAAGACACGAGCCATGTAGACACCCAATGGGCGCATACACACCAGGAGCACCACAAAGTAAATGACAAATTGCATCCATCCGTTGGTTGTCATATCAGAACTTCTCCGCGTACAGAAGCGTTGCAACGAGATAGAACATCAAGGACACAGTGACGATCAGAATGAAAGCTGTTGTCAGGCTCATAGCGCTACCTCAGTTTTTCGCAGCCGTTCACGTACAACAGCGCGACGATAAAGAATCCAATCGTGATGCCAACCATCAGCAGGTCCCACATAAACTCCTCCTTACCAGGCGCCTTGTTTGCCGCCGTACCACCAGACCACGCCGACGGTCGCGGTGTTCTGGTGATTCGAAGGAACGCCGGCCAGATTTGTTTGAAAATATGGACGATTGCTCCAGTCGCGCCTGAACTCGAGAAAAGCGTCGAGCCCTTCGCCAACCTTGTATTCGTATGTGCCGGTGGCTTCTTTCAGGGCTTGAGTAGTCTGACTGAACAATCCGCCGCGATCGGAAAGATACTCACCGCGCGCCGTTGCGAACATGCGTGGAGAGACCTGGACTTGGGCGTACCCCGCGCCCCCATCAACATGTGCAGGAGCTGATGATTTGCCAGGCGCAGCGGTCGCCCACTCGCGCTGGATGACGTAATCGGCTTCTCCCTGCAGCGTCACCTTAGGATTCACCTGCCATGTGGCATACGTATCCAGGATGTGCAGCTTTCCGTTTGGCGCGTGAGGAATCGACGCAAGGCACAGCCCCGGTTGTACCGGCACGGAGCAGTTTGTCGCGGGCGCAGAATCTGGATGGTCCTGGCCCAGATAATAGTTCGTAGTCCACGTGAGGGCCTTCGTCGGCGTAAGAACATAGCCGAATAGTTCGTCCTTGTATCCATTTGTCGGCTCGGACTGGTCTGTCCCATTTACTACCCAATAGTTCAGTTGAAGTTTGTCGTTCACGTGATACGCCGTCCGAATTCCTGCGTGGTAAAACGGCAGGAAGTAAAAGTAGAACGACCGCGTATAGTTCATTTGGTCTTTGGTGAAGTTTCCCTCAACCCCGAGCGAGCTGGCCCACTTACCGAAGTCAACATTGAGCCCGTTGCCGACGGCCACTACGTACGTGCCATACGCCTGAAAGATGTTGCGGTAGATTTCGGGCCGGGCCTCGTTTGCGGGGTTTCCCTGCAGGGTCTCCGTGGCCTGGCCGAACTGGAGATCGAGGCGGACGCCGTATCTTCTACCCCTCGCTAAATTCGGGTCGAGCGCGAAGACAATATCGGCCTGATTGATGCTGAACGAGTTGCTGAGGACGTCATAGACACGGAGATCATTCACTCGACCCGGTGGCTGGTTGAAGTTGTACTCGTAGTAGCCGTCAAGCAAATAGTTGAGCGTCGCTCCGCCGGGAAGGTTGGCGGGAAGCCCAGAGGATGCCGAGGTCGACGAGCTGGCTTCGGTTGCTCCCGAAGACGTCGCGGTGGGTTGAGCCACAGAAGCTTGTCTCACTTCGCGGGCTGCGCTGGCCAATGCGGCTGCCGCATCGGGTCCGCTGGATCGGGTAGGAGTAGAGGGAATGCCTGCCTGGTCAATCTGCCGTTCCAGTGCATCCACACGTGACTGCAACTCGAGCACCGTTTTCTTGAGCTGGTCGACCTCGTCATTCGTCGATTGCGCCACGGCGATCACCGGCGCATTTAGAACTGTCGCCAACGCGCCAAGCGCGATTAGGAGGAGCGCGGATGAAGAGATGCGACGGATCATTGTGGGTCTCCTGAAGAGCTCGTGCGGAGAGGTTGACAATCGAAAACGATCAACGGCAAGTTACGGTTGAGATGTATCGCGGAGCAGGCACATCGCCCGGTCCGTCGCTTTCCTTCCAGGTCCGCTTTGATATTGTGTCGACTCAGGCCACCAGGTCTTCCCGGTGCCCCATCAGTAGGTAGTCCCTGTTGATCGATCCATTGGCTCACGTGTAGCCGATCTCATCGTCGAGCGGATTCTCCTCAAATAGCCGGGCTACCATCGCTGAGTCGAGATAGGCTCGAACGCGAACAATCATGTCGCGACGAAAATAGACGATCCAGCAGTAACGATTATCGAACCGCAATCCGTTCTTCGCAGTAGCGAGAGAGCGGAGCTCGACAACTGCTTGATTGCCTTTAACCAGGAGGTACTCAACATGCAGTTGGGCGCCCGCGGTGAGAACACGGCCCAGTTTGGTGAATGTGCCCTCTCTGAAGGCCTCTTTGCCGAGATAGTGACCGGCGAGGGGATGAGTTCCCATCACCGTCCAATCGACGTCGTCGGCGACGCGCTCGAAGAAAGCTGTGCCATCACCGCGTTCGAGTCCTTTAAAGATCTCGAGGACATATTCGTCAGATAATGCCATCGTGGTAACCCTCAGATTGCGCGCTTTGGCGAAAGTTAAGGTGAGCTGTGAATCGGCCTCGCTCTCGCCTGTTACTTGCAGTTCTATCTCCACGCCCTAAAACCCGATAACTGTCCTGTTATCTTGGGGACGCACTTGGACGGCACATCACAGGGATGTCTAATGAACGACACACCGTCGGCTACTGGACGCCCGGACATTCACGCCGCACCCCTCAGCACTATGGATCAGAGTGCACGCGGACGATGGTTCGTCTGGCGCCCTTTAGCAGCGATGAGAATCAGGAGCAGCATTCTTAACACGGTGAGACCGACGTGTGCGTCGATAAGAAGGGGGGGATGGATCGACACAGTCACATAGGATTGAACGAGCAGGACGGCGTCCGGCACGGCGCTGCTGGCCGCTTCATCGCGCGCTGACAGAGCGAAATATTGCGCTCGCGCAGAGTTCATATTTAGATTGAGACTGCGGCCCCAGCTAGCATTCGCGCTGGGTGCGACGTCTGCCGCCCGTCAAACATGTTGATCTCGGCCGTGACGCCGAATGTATTGTCCACCATTTGCAGGGTGACTACCTGCCTATCCACAGCATCGCTGGCACAGTGACCACAAGTAGCAGCGTCGAGAAGAGAAGCATCGAGGCTGACTCTGCCTCCGCTGCTTTATAACGCGCCGCGAATAGCACAACCACGTTGGATAGTGGAAAGCTGCAGCACAGAAGGGAATCGTCAGCGAATGGGCTAACGACGTGTAGAACGTGAATGAGCAAGAGGAATAGAGCAGACTGTAGAGATACCCTCGCCAATGAACCCGTGATCACGGCTTTCGATATGAGAATTCGATGGGCCGCAAGGACGAGGCCTACCGCAAAGACGGCGGCGCCAGAAGTTGCCGAACCGATCAGGTCAAAGCAGGCGGCGACCTGCATCGGCAGGTGGCGACCCGAGAGGGTCAGCATGATTCCAGAAATCGGCGCCCAGAGCAACGGGGACTTCAATCCTGCGCTCAGCCCTGTCAGCACAGGATTCACGCTGAGGGCACCCACTTTGACTTGCGATCGCTTAGCAGCTTCGTCCATTGCGAGCAGTACCACGGCAAAAGGCACGGTCAGATTGATGGTGAGCGCGACAAGTCCAATCGTCGGACCGGCTGTTGCACCCAGTATGGGTTGAAGCACCGCGAAGCCAAACACAGGTGTGGCCGAGGTCGAAACCGCCAATGCGTAGATGAGAGAGGAAGTTCCACGCAGCGACTTCACACGATTCAGAACAATCCAGACGGCGAAGAACAGCCCGAGATGAGCAATTGTCAAAGCCAGCAGAAGGCGTCCCTGCTGCAGGAGCAGGTTCTTCGGAATGGAAGTCATGCTGACAAACAAGGACGCAGGCAGGGCAAAGTTCAGCGCAAGCTTGCTCAATCCAGCTGCCTGGTCGATGTCAAATTCGTTACACTTGCCGGCTATGTATCCGAGCGCAAGAACAAAGAAGACCGGAGCAAGCGCTCCGACAAGTCCGCTAACGTGCATGAAACACCTCGCATGTTCTGCGCTGATGCGCCGGGGCGCATACCGTTCCCCGACGGCCCGGATGGCGCGCTTGCGCCGTCAGATCAGCGGCGGTATCTGCGGGGAGACCCGGATTTCGAGCACCGTCGGCCCGGAATTGCTCCACGCGTCGACCGCAGCTTTTTTGATTTCATCGAGATCGTCGAGCCGTTTGGCATCGCATCCGTATCCCTTCGCAATGGAGACGATGTCGAAGCCGGGAATATCGAGACCGGGAACACCGGGAGTATTCTCGAGTTCTGCAAATGATTTGAGGATGCTGTACTCGTCGTTGCGCAGGACAATGATCAGAATTGGCAGATGTAGCTGAGCACCCGTCCAGAGGGATTGGACAGAATATTGGAACGAGCCATCGCCAATGACCACCATTACGGGACGGTTACGTCCGGAGTCACGTTCGGCAAGCGCGATTCCCACGGATGCGGGGAGATTCCAGCCGAGGATCCCACTGGCGAAGGTGTAAAACGTGTCGGGCTCCGTAATCGGCCACTCCGCGTGCAGATCCGGAAGATTCGACGGGCTCTCTTCGATCAAAATGGTTTTGGCCGGGCGAACCTCGTTGAGCGCACGGAAGACCTGAGCCGCAGTCAGAAGGCCATCATCGGACGCCTTCGCCGGTCCGGAGGCGTGAGGGGCCATGCGGTGCGTGAGGGTTTCGCGTGCCCTGGTCGTCCTGGGGCGGTTGTTTCCGACAAGAGCAGCAAGGCCTTCCAAAGACAGGACCGCATCGCCCAGCAAACTGTCGCCGATCGGAGCCCTCGAAGTTTCGTGTGGGTCGTCGGAAATATGCAGCAGCCGCAGCCCTGGCGGCACGTAAGGCCCGGGAACGTAAGGGTAGTAGCGGAATACCTGAGCGCCGATCACCAGGGCTACATCGTGGCCCTCGAGCTTCTTGCTCAGCGGCCCCATCGCGAATGGCAACCCGCCGGAATAGAGCGGGTGGTTCTCCGGAAATGGAGTCCGTTCCGAAGCGGGTGCGGCCCATACCGGTGCGCCCAGCGCTTCAGCAAACGCTACGGCCTGTTCCCAGCCACTGCCCCGAGCGATCGCGGAGCCGTAGATGAGGACCGGTGACTGAGCCGCAGAGAGAATGCTCGCAAATTCGGCCAGACGCGATGGATCGGGGGCGATTCGCTGGCTCACCGTTCGCACGACGGCCGGGCTCTCACAAGGAACTTCCCAGTCTCCGAGGGGAAGTGAGAGGAATACCGGACCTGCCGGCGGCTGCAGGGCTGTTGCTACCGCGCGCATGAAAGCCGCGGGGATATCTTCCGCGCGCGTCGGCTCATAGGCCCACTTGACCCACGGACGGGGGAGCATCGTGGCTTCCACATTGGTAAGCCATGGTTCCATCAGGAGCATCTCGCGCGTCTGCTGGCCGGCGGTAACAATGAGAGGCGTCTTGTTCTGGAAAGCAGTTGCGATGTTTCCCATCGCATTCGCTGTCGCCGTGGTGTGCAGGTTCACCAGCGCCGGGCGGCGCGTAGCCTGCGCAAATGCGTCGGCAATCGCAAGGACTGATGCCTCCTGCGGTGCAAGGACATAACGGAAGTCGCTGGGGAAATTCTTGAGAAATGTCTCCTCGGTCGAGCCGACGTTGCCGAACACGGTCGTCACGCCAAGCTCGCGGAGCAATTGAAACGTCACGTCTCGAACAGTCTGCATATTCCTCTCCTCTTATGCCTGGCGGGGCTTTGTGCAAGCTTCCGCGTCACCGTTTGTGCACGCACGCTTCCAACTGCTTAGGGGACGTAAACGCAGACATTTCTTCATCGCTCGCTTTCGGATCGAAGGACCCAGCGTCGTTTAAGCGACACTGCATCGCTCTCCCGACAGCCGAGGATGCTCCAGCGACCACCGGGACAGGATTTGCCACACCAGAAAAACGAGAGTTCATGTCGTCCTGCAGAGACCTGATTTTGTTGAAAATTGGGTACAATTCGGCCACGGAAGGTATGTGAAGGGCCCGCATTCGTCGATTTGCTCTATGTCGTCTCCCGCTGTCATCAAATGGTCGAAGATCCGGAATGCGATCGGAAGTATGGTTCGCGTTGCCCTGATCGGGCTCCTGACTGCGATCGCCTGCAGTGCTGCGTCCGCGCTTGACAGCGACCGGACGATTGCACAATTTGCGCATACAGCGTGGGGGCTGAAAGACGGCGCGCCAGGTCCGATAGGCGCATTGGCACAATCCCCGGACGGGTATCTTTGGCTGGGAACTTCCCACGGCCTGTATCGATTCGACGGTGTAGGCTTCGAGCACTACCAGTCGGTCGGACCATTCCCCGCCCCTGCTGTGAGTTCACTTTTGGCTCTTCCCAATGGAGACCTTTGGATTGGCCATTGGCCCAGAGGGATCAGCCTTCTCAGGAACGGAAATATCACGAATTACACCACCCATGACGGAGTGCCAAATGGGGCGATAGCGGGCTTCGCGGAAGATCGGGAGGGAACGATTTGGGCTGCGAGCGGCAGCGGGCTGGCACGGCTGGAAGGGCAGCATTGGAAGGAAGTAGGCGGGGATTGGAATTTCCAATGGAAGTCTGCGAACGCAATTTTTCTCGATCGTGGGGGAACACTTTGGATTGCTACCGAGGACACTCTGGTTTTTCTTCCCATGGGCGCGAGGCGGTTTCAGCCGACGGGAATTCCAGTCGGTGAGGTAGCACAAATCGCGCAAGCGGCAAGCGGGAAATTGTGGATGGCTGAAGTTACGCGATCCGTCCGGCCCATCCCTCTATCCGACAACCGGCAGCCTCCTGACGAAACTGAAGTCCGGGTCGGTTCCCAGGGAATTCTTTTTGATAACGACGGAGCCTTATGGATTACCAGCCTGGGCGACGGACTTCGTCGTTGTCCGGCGCCCGAATTGCTGAAAGGTAAAATTAAGGAATTTAGTAGTGAGGTCGAGTCGTTTACCAGCAAAGATGGGTTAAGCGACAATCTTGCCCTTGCAATTCTTCAGGACCGCGAAGGAAATATCTGGGTCGGAACCAAAAACGGTCTGGATCGCTTCCGTAAAACGACCCTGGTACCGGTGGTTCTTCCCTTCAAGTTCAAGCTGCCGGTTTCGATCGCCGGGGACGCCGGGGACGTTTGGGTAGAAGACGCGTTTACTAGCCTGGCGGGATCGGAAGTCGTTACGGTCCGGCTTCACGGGGGACGCGCCGATCGTGTTGGTAATCCGATTCAAAGCCAGGTCATTTCTGCGTACCGTGATCCGTCAGGTGCGGTTTGGTGGATTTGCACCCGCGCCATCTATCGCTACGAAGCAGGAAGGTACACCGAGTTTGCGCTGCCGCCTTCGTTTCCCAAGCCTTATCTTGGTTCCTCGACAGTGGCAACCGAAGACGGCTCCGGCGCGTTCTGGTTGAGCGCAGAAGCAGATGGTTTGCTCTACCGAAAAGATGGGGTATGGCATCGACTCGAATCCACGTCCGACTTCACAAAATTGGGTCCTATGACAGCATTTACTGACTGGATGGGACGTGCATGGTTCGGATACGAGGGGGGCACAATCCTTCTCACGAAAGATGGAAGCATCCAGAGGGTTTTCCCCTATGACGATTCCCCGGTTGGGGGCGTAGAAACAATTAGCGGCCGGGGGCGCCATATATGGGTTGGTGGAGATCGGGGATTGGCTTTCTTTGATGGGAACCGCTTCCGACGAGTCCTCCCTGCAGATGCCGAAACATTCGGATGGGTAACGGGAGTTGAGGAAACCTCAAATGGCGGTTTGTGGTTAACACTGAACAGGGGGGCAGTAATCGAGATCCCCTCAACAGAAATCCAAAAGGTCCTGGCCGATCCCTCCTGGCGCGTGAAGTATAGAACCTTCAACTCTTCAGACGGTGTTCCAGGCAGCTTGAAAGGGGCGATTCAGGGAACCGACGGCAAACTTTGGTTCATAGGGTTAAACGAATTCGCCTGGGTCGATCCTGCCAATATTCTCACCAATGTCCTTCCTCCACCTGTCTCGATTCGGTCGGTAACAGCGAATGGCAGCCAAGCTGCTTCGCTGACGAATCTGGCCCTTCCCCCGCGGACGACAGATCTGCAAATCGGCTACACGGCTTTGAGCCTGGCAGCCCCGGAGAAAGTACGTTTCCGGTACAGGCTGGAAGGAGTGGATAAGGACTGGCAGGACGCGGGCACCCGTCGCGAAGCTCTTTATACGAGACTTGGTCCTGGCAAGTACCATTTCCGAGTAATAGCCTGCAATAACGACGGCGTGTGGAACGAGATCGGCGCATCCTTGAACTTCACCATTGCTCCGGTCTGGTACCAGACTGCCTGGTTCCTCACATTCTGCGCGCTGACGTTCCTGATGCTGCTCTGGTCCCTCTATCAACTTCGCCTCAGACAACTCAAATATCAGTTCAACAGAACACTTGAGGCGCGCGTGGACGAGCGCACGCGCATCGCGCGCGATCTGCACGACACCCTCCTTCAGAGTTTCAACGCGCTGCTTCTCCGTTTCCAGGCTGCCTCGAATCTGCTGCCAGCACATCCGGACGAGGCGAAAGAGCGAGTGGACAGGGCAATTGAGCAGGCATCGGCCGCCATCTCCGAGGGCAGAGATGCAGTACACGAGTTGCGCTCTGGGTTATTGACAGCTACCGACCTTGCTCAGGGAATCACTACTTTCGCCGAGGAACTGCTCGAACAGCCTTCAGTCTCGGTGCGACCCGATCTCCGCGTTCAGATCGAGGGCACTCCGGTTACTCTTAATCCTATTGTCCGCGATGAAAGCTTCCGCATTGCGGCCGAGGCCGTGCGCAATGCGATTCGACACGCGAGTGCGCAGCATATTGAGGTAGAGATTCGCTACGACGAGCAGCAGTTGCGTGTCCGCATTCGCGATGACGGCAAGGGCATCGATCCGGCCGTTGTGGACCTGGGCCATGCGCCTGGCCACTGGGGACTTCGAGGGATGCGGGAGCGCGCCAAACTTGTTGGAGGTAATCTGGAGGTCTGGAGTGAGCCAGGCTCGGGGACTGAAGTGGAATTAACCATCCCCGGCGGAAGCGCTTACGACAGAAGTCCGGGCTCCTGGCGGTCTGCCTTTAAGCGAATCGGATAGAGCTCATATGACCAGTTTCATTCCCAGTCCAATCCGGCTTCTGGTGGTCGACGATCATCCCATTTTTCGCGATGGCATCATTGGCCTACTGGCCGACCAGGCAGATATGCAGCTTGTCGGGCAAGGCTGCAATGGACAGGAAGCGATTCAGCAATATCGCGCCCATTGCCCTGACATTACCCTGATGGACTTGCAAATGCCAATAATGAGTGGGATGGACGCGGTGATCGCCATTCGCGGTGAGTTTCCGGTTGCAAAGATTATTGTCCTCACCACCTATATGGGCGATGTCCAGGTCCTCCGCGCATTGAAGGCAGGTGCATCCGCATATTTGCTGAAAAGTCTTGTGCATCGGGAGCTTCTGGAGACCATACGAGCCGTGCACGCCGGCAAGAAAGCTTTATCGCCTGACGCTTCGTACGAGCTGGCCGAGCATGCCATGGACGATGCTCTAACTCCGGGAGAAGTTGAAATACTGAAGCTGATCGCTGCTGGAAACGGAAACAAACAAATCGCGGCGCAGCTCGCGCTCACCGAAGAAACCGTGAAGGGACGGGTGAAGAACATCCTCTCGAAGCTGAACGCCAACGATCGTACGCACGCTGCGATGATCGGAATCAAGCGCGGGATCATCGAACTCTGAGACTCAAAAGAGTCGGAATGAAACCCTCTTTGGGGTTCCGGGGGGATACGGCGATCGCATAGCCTCGGCAAGGGGTTTGAGTGCGCCGTTTATTCTCGACATTTGCCCGTGGCTGGCCAGGTGCTGGTCTACTTCTGCTGCGACTCGTCGCGGGAGGGGTCCTGGTCTTTCACGGAATCGCGAGATTGGGAGGCGAGTCGCCCCCGCAGGAAATCATTCTCCACCTGCTCGAGGCGGGAGACGGTGCCCTCTTCATGGCGGGCTTATGGACGCCAATTGCCAGTGGAGTCATCGTAATTATTGCAATTTATACCGCATGGAGCGACAAGGGAAATCCATGCCCGGGAGTGTTTCTCGGCGTGATCGGTGCCGCGCTGGCCCTGCTGGGACCGGGCGGATGGTCGCTGGATGCAAAGCTGTTTGGCTGGAAACAGATTGATATCCGCCGCTGACGCTTTATTCGCTCAATGAATACATAAGCACCTGACTTCGGGCGGTGGATATTCCCGCACGGTAAGAAGCTTTGCGTGGTCCCATCGGAGACATCTATTCCCATCCGGTGGAATTGCCGACTCAAAAGGGCCTCCCACACACACAATGCAGTCCGATCAAACCTCGATCTGGGGATTCGGGAAGTCGGGGTACCGTGCACAATGAGTACACAAGAAAACGGGGCCATCCAGTGGTTAGCCCCATCGACGAGGAGGTCAGCAATGTCCAGGCTTGACTTGATCGGATGCAGTAAGAGTTTCCGCACGGTGCTCGACCAGATCGAAATGGTTGCGCCGGTCGACTCCGCCGTCCTGATCCAGGGCGAAACAGGGACGGGCAAGGAAGTGATTGCCCAGGCGATTCACGAGGCGAGTCCTCGTAGCCAGAAGCGATTCGTCGCCGTGAACTGCGCAGCGATACCGGCAGCATTACTGGAGAGTGAACTATTCGGTCATGAACGAGGCGCATTCACGGGCGCAGTCGCGCAGACCATGGGGCGTTTTCAAGTCGCAGACCGCGGGACGCTATTCCTGGATGAAATCGGGGATCTCCCACTCGAACTGCAACCGAAGCTTCTCCGTGTTCTGCAGGAAAGACAGGTGGAACGCCTGGGCAGCGGCCGATCTGTTGAGGTTGACGTGCGAATCATCGCGGCCACCAATCAGAATCTGTGGCAAATGGTTCAGGAGAGAAAATTCCGCGCCGACCTCTACTACCGTCTCAATGTGTTTCCGATCAAATTGCCACCACTGCGGGAGCGGCGGGATGATATTCCGGCCTTGATCGAACACTTCGTGAAGAAGTTCGCCGCGCGCCAGGGCAAGCGGATCGATTTTATCCCCGAACGAGTGATGGAAGAGTTGAAACAACATGATTGGCCGGGCAATGTCCGAGAGTTGCAAAATGTGATTGAGCGTGCCGTCATCATGTCAACAGAGGCTGTGCTTCATCCGCAAACTGCCGATCTAAGAGCCAATAGCCTGGAACCTGCGCCGGTCAGGACACTTGTCGAGGCCGAACGAGCGCACATTACCGCGGCGCTTCGCGAGACGAATTGGGTTGTCGGTGGGCGGCGCGGCGCGGCTGCACAA
>Ga0210391_10001776_pt1 | contig 19168 bp, 13 predicted proteins | sample IncBWC12OmetaG_FD_160573 | JGI IMG/M metagenome (GOLD analysis project Ga0210391, IMG submission 160573) | Forest soil microbial communities from Barre Woods Harvard Forest LTER site, Petersham, Massachusetts, United States - Inc-BW-C-12-O ...
GGTAGCGATTCCCGCCCGCGCCTCCAATATTTCTTCCGCTCAGCAAAATCCGCCGGTCGGACGACTCGTTTTCCTGCAACCTCGACGCTCTCGGTATAAAGAAGAAAACCACATGGGACTTGCAACCTAGCGTTAGTCACTATAATGTTAGGGCCACTATCACAATATAGTTCGCGCACCTCACCCCGGTGCACCGTGCAGGAGGAACAGCATTATGCCGCGCGCAAAAATTTCCCCCCGACAGCCATCCGCGTCAGCGCCCGCAATCCACGACGACAGCGACGGCCACTCCGCCAGTAAACGCGGCCACACCGGCTCGCGCAAAGAACCGGTCGGCGGCCTGCGCGAACGCAAGAAAGCGCGCCTGCGCCAGCAGATCATCGAAACGGCTCTGCATCTTTTTCGCCAGCGCGGCTACGAAAAAACGCGCATTGACGACATCGTGCAAACTCTGGAAATCAGCCAGCCCACTTTCTTCCGCTATTTCCCCAGCAAAGAAGCAGTCTTGCGCGAAGTCGGACGCCGCGCTTTCGCACGCCAGGCCGAAAGCCTGAAATCCGAACTCTCTACCAAAGCCACCACCGAGCAACGCCTGCGCCGCTTTTACGAAACTCTCGGCAACGTGACCGAAGTCGGCCGCCCGCTTTGGCAAGCCGTCATCCTCGCCGGCGCCATGGACCCGGTGCGCTCGCCGGAACTGCGCGGAGCAGAAGCGGCAACGGTGAATCTTCTCCGCGAAATTATCGCCGAGGGCCAAAAAAATGGCGAAGTGACGCGTGATTTTCCGGTGGTGCACCTGGCTGAATTCATGGAAGGGCTTTTCAATACGGTCGTTCGTCAGTGGGCCGTTGATCTGACCGGCCCGCACAAACTCACCGAGCGCGTGCGCAACGCAGTCGAATTTTTCTTGCGGGGTGCCCGGCCGTAATCGCAAATCGCTTTGAGCCGGTGCTGCCATCGCATTCACGCGTGCCCCTGCGGCGAGAATCCAAATCCGAGGTTCGTTGAGGCGCACCACATGAAAGCCGCCGTCCTGCGTGAATTAAAATCGCCGCTGATCATCGAAGATATCGCGCAACCACAACCGGGCCCGCACGACGTGTTGATCGAAGTCGAAGCCTGCGGCGTGTGCCATTCCGATCTGCACTTGGCCGACGCCGATTGGCCGCAGCTCGCCCGCATCATCAAGAAGCCGCTGATCCTTGGTCACGAAATCGCCGGCCGCGTCGTGGAAACGGGCGCCTCGGTGGAAAATTTGCAAATCGGCGACCGCGTAGGCATCCCCTGGCTGCACTGGAGCTGCGGCGAATGCGAATTTTGCCGCGAAGGCAACGAGAATCTGTGCGTCAAACAACAAATCACGGGCGTAACCGTGGACGGCGGCTTCGCGGAGTTCGTCAAGGCCCCCGCCACTCATGCGTTGAAAATTCCTGAGCAGCTTTCCTCCAGCGATGCCGCGCCTCTTTTCTGCGCGGGCGTCACGGTGTATCGCGCGCTGCAACATGCCAAAATCCAGCCAGGCCAGCGTTTGGCGGTCTTCGGCGTCGGCGGCCTGGGACAACTAGCGGTGCAAATCGGCGCCGGGCTCGGAGCATCCGTCACCGCGATTGATGTTTCGGATGAAAAACTGGCGCAAGCAAAATCCTTTGGCGCGGGCGAAACTTTGAACGCGACCACGGCAAATGTTGCCAAGGAATTGCGGCGCGCGGGCGGCGTGCATGGCGCCATCGTAACCTCTGCAGCAAAGGCCGCCTACGACACCGCATTTCTCTGCGTCCGCCCCACCGGAATTCTCCTTGTCGTCGGCCTGCCTGCGGAGCCAATCTGCTTCCCGCCCATTTCCATGGCCGCATCCGAAGTACGCATCCAGGCATCCTCGGTAGGCACGCGCCAGGATCTCCGCGCGGTCTTGGCCATGGCCGCTGCGGGAAAAATCCACTCGCAAGTCAGCACCCGCCCCCTGGCCCAAGTGAACGAAGCCATGGCCGAACTGCGCGACGGCAAAGTTTCCGGCCGCATCGTCCTCACTCCGCTCTAGACGCTCTGCGTTACCACCCCAGCAAAAGACTGCCCTGCCCCACCGCGCCGCGCCTCCATCAAGAATTCTGATATACCGCATCAGCTTTCCTGTTGACGTTAGTAACTATGATGTGATACCTACACTCACAATTCTCAGGCAAGGGGTTGGACGGGGGTTGGGTGTCTTCGAATTCGTGGAAAGCATTCCGCAATGATTCCTTCGGCGAAAACGCGCCCGGCGCGCTTGGCCAGAGTCGCGGTCGCCGTCCTGCCTGCGCCCGGCGCCCATTCCCAGCCCGTGAAATCTCGCACTTGTCCCACACATTAGGAGGAGCCATGAGAGAACTGATCTCATTTGCATGTGCCGTGGTGCTGGCAGCCTGTCTGCTGCTGGCGAGTCCCGTCGCGCACGCCCAAGGTGTGGGCGCTTCGGGAACTGTCAGCGGGACGGTCACCGATCCCACCGGCGCTGTCGTCCCCAAGGGCACGGTAACTGCGGAAGACGTGTCCAGGGGCATTCACCTCACCTCCACCGTTGACGCTAACGGCCAGTACCGTTTCGCCAATCTGCCTCCAGGCATCTACGACCTCGCCGCGCAGATCCCTGGCTTTCAATCCCAGATCCAAAAGGGCGTCACGATCACCGTTGGACAGTCCGCCATCCTGGATTTCCATCTGCAGGTCGCAACCACTAATTCGGTGGTGGAAGTGTCCGCCGCTCCGCCAGTCGTGGAAACCGAACGTGGCAGCCAGTCCAACACCATCACGCAGCAATATATCGAAGATCTCCCCATTGACCGCCGCGACTACCTGAACTTCACCCTGCTCCTCCCCGGTGTCGCCGATTCCACTCGCCTCACCGACGATCAGGATTTTCGCGTGAAGCAGACTCCGCAGAGCGGCCTTTCCTTCTACGGCAGCAACGGCCGCGGCAACAGCGTCACCGTCGACGGCGGCGAGACCGGCGACGATGCTGGCGGCGTTCGCCTCACCGTCGGCCAGGACGCCGTGCAGGAATTCCAGGTGAATCGCAGCAATTATGGTGCGGACTTGGGCGGTGCGACTGGCGCATCCGTCAACATCGTCACAAAATCAGGCACGAACGACGTCCACGGCACCTTGTATAGTTATTTCCGCAACAGCGGCCTGGACGCGCGCGATCCTTTCGCATTCACTCAGGCGCTCGCCCCCGGCGAGGTGTTCGATCCCGCAACCAATTCCGTGGGTTCACCGATTAAGGACTCCCTGGGGCGCTATCAATTCGGCGGCACCATCGGCGCCCCCATCCACAAGGATAAGACTTTCGTCTTCTTCGCCTTTGAAGGCCTGCGCCAGGACGCCGAGAATGCCGTTCCGCTGCTAACCAACACGAATGAGTTTCTTCCCACCGCCGCGCAGCAGGCCGTTATCAACGGACTCGCTCTCCAGCCGGGCCCGGTTCCGTGCATCAACAAGCCCAACGGCACCGTGACTCCACTGACAGGGCCTCAGTGCGCCGGAGCCCTAACGCTCGCATTGACTACCAGCCAGCTGACTGGCCTCACCGCCGGACAAACCGCTCTCAACACCTACCTCATCAACCAGCTGGAATCCAACGGCGGCCTGTTCGATTACAATACGCGTCAGTACCTGTTCTCAGGCCGCCTCGATCATCACTTCAGCGAAGCTGACTCGATTAATATCAGCTACCGTTACGGCCACGACCTGGAAGAAAATCCCGACGTGCAATCGCTCACCGGCTTTTCCGCCGGCAGCTCCGTCCACGATTACGACAACAATCTTCAGGCCTCCTGGTATCACGTGTTCAGCCCGCGCACCGAAAATGAATTTCGCGCCCAGTGGGATTACAACAGCTTCGACGTAATCCCTAATGAACCGGGGCAAGTCGGCCTGCAGATCGCCAGTTTCGCCAATAATCTGGGCACCAATATTTTCCTGCCCAATCTCACCATCCTGCGCCGCTATGAATTCGCGGACAACGTCACCCTGGTGCGCGGCAACCATACCATCAAATTCGGAGGCAATGAGATTCTCCGCGGCAATCACTCGGAATCTCATACCTTCCTGCCGGGTCGCTTCGTCTTCGGACCGCTTCCCGGCTCCCTGCTGAGCCCGCAACTCGACAGCCTCCAAGATGGTCTGAATTCGCTGCAAAGCGCCTCTCTCGGCCTGCCGCAGGTTTATCAACAGGGATTTGGCAACGCGGACTATCCCGCCTACACGCGTCCGCTGACCGGGATTTATTTGCAGGACTCCTGGAAAATTACTTCCAACTTCACGCTGAACTACGGCCTGCGCTATGAAATTGACTCGCAATATCTCCCGCTGAATACGTTCTATGGCGACGTCGCCCCGCGCATCTCTTTCGCCTGGGATCCCTTCAAGGATCACAAAACCGTTATCCGCGGCGGCTACGGAATTTTCTATGGCCCCGTTGACGCTCAAATCCCCCAGGTAGACTTGAGCCTCGGTGTCCTCAACAAGAACCGCAGCACCGTCGAAAATCAACACAACGCTTCTCCCGTCCCGGATCAAGTGAACAATGCCGTAAACACTTGCGGGATCGGTGTCACGGCACTCGGTCCCCCGGGCACCATCTTCCCTGGCAATGCTGCGAGTCCTTGTAACCGTTTCATATCCATTTACGCGGATCCTCTCAGTGCCACTGGCCTTCCTTTTCTACAAAACTCCGCTACCATCTTTCAGACCCTCTTCGCCGCGGGTCTGATTCAATGCACCACCCCCACCGCTGGCCAGAATGCGTGTATCACCCCGCAGTCACTGCTCCCAACCACCGCGGGTGGAGTTTTTCCTGAACCGCTCGGTTCCGGCATTTTCGTGCAGAACAGCGGCCAGCTTTCGCCCTTGACCGTGTTGTTCAGCAACCCGCCCAACTACAAGCCTCCCTACTCGCAACAGGCGTCACTGGGAATCGAACGCGAGATCGCTCCCGGCTTCTCGATTTCCGCGAGCTTTATCTATTCGCACACCCTGCGGCTTCCGGTTGCGATTGATACCAATCTGCAGCCCTCGACTCCGATGAGCACGGTAACCTTGGCCAACGGCAAGTCCGTTTCCTATCGCAACTGGAACACCAGCGCGGCTACCGACCCAGCAGCTGGCTTCGAAACTTCCGGTGCAGGTGCCGGCGGCGTTTACCCTTGCGCGATTACCCTCAACGGTTTTGGTCAGCCCGTGTCGCCCTGCTTCGTAAATGTGCTGGTCACACAGAACAACCAATACACCTCCGCGTCGTCCGCTCTCTACGAAGGTGGCATAATCGAAGTCCACAAACGCTTCAACGATAATTTCTCTTTCTTCGGAAATTACACTTACAGCAAAGCCTTTGATACCGGCACCGATTTCAACACCGACTTCGGTCCGCAAGATCCCACGCAGTTGGGCCTGGACCGCGCCCTCTCCGAGTTTGACGAACGCAACAAGGTCGTGCTGGCCGGAGTGATCAACAGCCCATGGAAGAACGCTTTCCTGTCGGGTTTTCAGTTCTCGCCCGTCTTCCAGTACCACAGCGGCCATCCCTTCAACTTGCTCGCCGGCGGCGAAGTCAACGGAGACAACCACACAACGAACCAGCGGCCGATCGGTGCTCCGCGCGACACCGGCCTCGGCCCCAGCTATGTTGACTTCGACGCGCGCTTGACCTGGCAGCACAAGCTCGGCGAGCACGCCAATCTGCAATTGACCGCGGAAGGCTTCAACATCGCTAACCACACGAATTATGCCAGCGTAAACAACGAAGTAAGCCCACTATTCGGACTCACGCCCGGGTTCACTAGCTTTAACGTGCACGGCAGCGCCGCGCTCTCCCCCAGCACGCCGCTCGGCTTCACTTCGGCCTTGCCAAAACGGGAGATTCAGCTCGGCTGCAGATTGAATTTCTGATTGCGCGGCACAACAACGCCGGCGGTCCCCGCTCCGCCCACCGCCGGCGCCGTCTCCGAAATTCCTTCGGCGGATAATTTCGCCGGAGCCACGGACTGTGGGACTTCGCAGCAATAGGAGGGGTTGAAATGTGGCCACAAATTAAATCCACCGTGCTTTCCATCGCCGTCGCTACGATTCTCATTCTTTCCATCGCGGAAACCTCGCGCGCGCAGGCCAACGTCATCACAAAAACCGGCTCGCTCAGCGACGGAGCCACCTACCTGATCCAAGTTCCTAACAATTGGAACGGCACCCTGTTTCTCTATAGCCATGGTTACGTCACGCCGGGCAGCCCCAATCCCGCAACCGATGTCGGCGATCCCGCTACCGGCGCTTTTCTCCTCGCCAATGGTTTCGCGCTCGCCGGCTCCTCCTACGCGACCACCGGCTGGGCCATTCACGAAGCTCTCACCGATCAAATCGCCGTGCTTGATTTGTTTGACACCGTGTTTCCCCACCCCGTCGCCACCATCGCCTGGGGACATTCTCTGGGCGGCATTATCACCGCCGGATTGATCCAGCGAAATCCCAAGCGCTTCAGCGCCGCGCAGCCCATGTGCGGAGTGTTGTCTGGCGGCGTAGCCACCTGGAACACCGCGCTCGACGCCGAATTCGCTTTCAAGACGCTCCTCGCGCCCGCCACCAATTTGCAGGTGGTTGGCATCGCGAATCCCACCGCAAATTTCACCCTGGCCGAAGACGTTCTGGCCGCTGCCCAAGCCACGCCGCAGGGGCGCGCGCGCATCGCTCTGGGCGCAGCTCTCAGCGATACTCCCGGCTGGTTCACTCCCACTACGCCGGAACCATCTCCCACCGATTTCGCCAGTCAGGAAGCAAATCAGTTTCTCTGGGATCAGCAAATTGATTTTCCCTTCGTGTTCGCTTTTCGCGCCGAACTCGAAGCGCGCGCCGGCGGCAACGTCTCCTGGAACACTGGCGTGGATTATCGCAAGCAGCTCGAAAAATCGGTTGACCGCGACGAAGTCTGGGCGCTCTATCAGACCGCCGGGCTCAGCCTCGAAGAAGACCTGGACACTCTGAATCGCGCCGCCCGCATCCAAGCGAATCCGAGAGCGGTCAACTACCTCGAGCAAAATATTATTTTCGATGGCCGGATCGATATTCCCGTCCTCTCCATGCACACCAAGGGCGACGGCCTCGTCGTCGTGCAAAATGAAACCGCTTACAAGGACGTCGTGGACCGTGTGGACGATAACAGCCGATTGCTGCGCCAAACTTTCGTGGATCGCGCCGGGCACTGTGCCTTCACGCCCGCGGAAACCATCGCTGCAGTCGAAACCCTGCTGCAGCGATTGGAAACGGGCAAATGGCCGAGCATCGAGGCCAATCTCCTGAATGGCGATGCCGCAGCGCTCGGCCCGCAATTCAATATCTTTGAGGTGGGCACCACCATCGTTCCCACCCCGCCCGCCTTCATCGACTACACGCCAGCGCCCTATCTGCGTCCCTTTGACGCCTTCGCCCACCCATGCTTTTTCGGCTTCGGCGGCGATTGCACCCAGGGCTTCTCGTTCGGCGAAACGTACTGAGCGGTCCGCGACAGGGTTGGCTGAAAAATACCGTTTTGCTTCTAAGTGCGGTTTCACGGTTTTCGAAAGAAAGATGCGATGGTGTCATCCCCAGCCCGCGAAAGCGGGCGCGGGGTCTGCTTTTCGTTGGGATGCGATGTCTCGTGCGGTCTTGCTCGGGACCCGCCATAGCCACTAGCGTTAGTTTCTAACATATGATATAAACACACGCTATTTTGAATGAACGAAAATAACCCAGGGCCACAACGCCTAACGTGACCACCTCCAAAATCTTCGACCTCACCGGCCGCGTCGCTATCATCACTGGCGGTGCTGTGGGCCTCGGCCGCCAGATGGCCGACGGGCTCGCGGAAATGGGCGCGCACCTGGTTCTCTGCGCGCGCAAAAAAGAACGCTGCCTGCAAGCCGCCTCCGAATTCGAAGCCGCCGGCGTCAAAGTTCTCCCCCTAGCCTGCGACGTCAAAGATCCGGCCAACATTCAAGCGGTCGCCGACGCCACGCTCGAACATTTCGGCCGCATCGACATCCTGATCAACAATGCCGGCACGTCCTGGGGCGCGCCGGTCGAAAACATGACGCTCGAACAGTGGAACAAAGTCATCGAAACCAATCTCACGGGAACTTTCCTGTTTTCGCAAACGGTGGGACGGACCATGATCGCGCAGCGCCGCGGAAAAATCATCAATATCGCCTCCGTCGCCGGATTGCGCGGCTCGTCACCGAAATTCTCCGCCATCGGCTACAGCGCCAGCAAAGGCGGCATCATCATTTTCACCAAGGACCTCGCCTGCAAATGGGGCATGCACAATATTCAGGTGAATGCCATCGCGCCGGGCTGGTTTCCTACCGACATGTCAGAAAAAGTAATCGAACGAAACAAGGAATCGCTCCTCGCCGGGATACCTCTGGGCCGATTCGGCGGGCCGCAAGATTTGAAAGGCGCCGCAATTTTTCTCGCTTCCTCTGCATCCGATTTTGTTACCGGGCAAATCCTGGCAGTTGATGGAGGTCAATCCGCCTGATTCAGGCGAGCGCACTATGAATATTCCACTCACGCCCTTGCGTTTCCTGCGTTACGCGGTGCAACAATATCCCCACCGCACCGCCGTTGTTTGCAATGACGACAGATATACCTACGCGCAAATGGCCGATCGCGTCAGCCGCCTGGCGGGAGCTTTGCGCCAGGCCGGCATACAGCCCGGCGAGCGGGTCGCGTTCCTCAGCAGCAATTGCCATCGCTTGCTCGAAGCGTATTACGGCGTTCTGGAAGCCGGCGCCGTGCTGCTCCCGCTGAATATTCGCCTCACGCCCGGCGAACTCGGCTACATCCTCAACGATTCCGGCGCTTCCGCTCTCTTCGTGGAAAAACAGTTCCTCCCCGTCGCCGAAGCATTTCGCAAAGAGATTCCCTCGGTCAAGTTGATTTGCCAACTCGACGGCGCTCCCGCAGCGCCCTGGCTCTGCTCCGAGAACTACGACCAGCTTCTGGCCGCCGCCACGCCCCATTTCGCGGACATCTCCGGCATTGATGAAAATTCCCTGTCTGAACTTTTCTACACCAGTGGCACCAGCGCCAATCCCAAAGGCGTAATGCTCACGCACAGAAATGTGTACCTGCACGCGGTGCACGTTTGCCTGGGATTGCAAATCGAAAGAGGCGCCGTCGAGCTTCACACCATTCCACTGTTCCACGCCAATGGCTGGGGCGTCGCGCATTTCCTCACAATGCTCGGCGGCACGCACGTGATGATCCAGCGCTTCGACCCCAAAGAAGTTTTCCGCCTCATCGAAAAGGAAGGCGTGCAGACCTTGAGCCTGGTGCCCATCATGGCCACCGCTTTGGTGAATTGCCCGGAGCGCGGGAATTTCAATCTCACCACCCTGCGCCGCATTGTCATCGGTGGCGCCGCTTCGTCGCCCACGCTCATCCGTGAAGTGGAAGGAAAACTCGCCTGCGAATGTTTTTCGGGCTATGGCCTCACCGAAACCTCTCCCACGCTTTCTGTTTCGCCCATGAAATCCGGTATGGATTGGCAAGGCGAGCAGCGCTTCACCGGCCAGGCCATGACCGGCTATGCAATTCCCGGCGTGGATCTGCGTGTAGTAGATCCGAACGATGAGGACGTGCCGCACGACGGCCAATCCATCGGCGAAATTATCGTGCGCGGTGACGGCGTCATGGAAGGCTACTGGTGCCAGCCCGAAGCTTCCGCCGAAGCTCTGCGCGGCGGCTGGTTTCACACCGGAGACATGGCCACGCTCAACCAAGACGGCTACGCGCTCATCGTTGACCGCAAGAAAGACATCATCGTCAGCGGCGGCGAAAATATTTCCTCTCTCGAGCTCGAAAAAGCCATCCTCGCGCATCCCGGCGTCCTGGAAGCTGGCGTAATTCCCGTCCCCGATGCGAAGTGGGGCGAAGTCCCCAAGGCGCTGGTGGTTTTGAAACCCGGCGCCGCCGCCAGCGAATCCGAACTCATCGAATTCTGCCGTTCGCGCCTGGCGCATTACAAATGCCCGCGCTCGTTCGAATTTGTGGAGAGCCTGCCTAAGACCGGCACCGGCAAAATCTTGAAAAAAGATATCCGCAAGAAATATTGGCAAGGGCAAGACAGCTTGCGCCCGGGCTTTACCGTACCGCCGCCCAAAGCAAAATCCGGGGCCTGAGGCAGATCGATGCCCCCTGACGCATCTCGATTCGCAAAGATTTGTTTTGCAGTTGACCGCAACATTCGGCGCACACGCTGCACCACACAACGTGAAGGAGTCTGAATCATGGATCTGAATCTAACCGCCGACGAATTGCAGTTTCGCGACGAACTCCGCTCCTGGCTTGCCTCCAACGTCCCGAAAGACTGGAACGAGTGGCGCGAAAAACCCATCGAAGAATCCTTCCCCTATCTCCGCGCCTGGCAGCGCAAATTGCAAGAAGGCCGCTGGGCCGCGGTTTCCTGGCCCAAGGAATACGCAGGCCGCAGCGCCACGCTCATGCAGCAAGCATTATTCTGGGAAGAAATGGCGCGCGTTGAGGCTCCGCCCATGGCCAATTCCCTCGGGCTCGGCCTCATCGGCCCTACCATCATCGCCTATGGCACCGAAGCGCAGAAGCAGCGCTACATCCCGAAAATTCTCAGCGCCGAAGAAATCTGGTGCCAGGGATTTTCCGAGCCAAACGCCGGCTCCGATCTCGCCGGTCTGCAAACCCAAGCAGTCCTCCACGGCGACCACTACCTCGTCAGCGGGCAAAAAGTTTGGACCAGCTACGGCTGGGTCGGCGATTGGTGCGAACTCGTCGTGCGCACCGACGCCACCGCCGCGAAACACAAAGGCCTCACCGTCCTCCTCGTCGATATGAAATCTCCCGGCGTCGAAGTTCGCCCCCTGCGCCAAATGACGGGCGAATCCGAATTCAACGAGCTTTTCTTCCGCGACGTGCGGGTGCCCGCTGAAAACGTCCTCGGCAAAGTGAACGACGGCTGGAACGTCGCCATGAGCACGCTGATGTACGAGCGCGGCTCCTACGGCGCGCGCCTGCACCTGATTTTCAAGCGTTACATTACTCGCCTGATCGAACTTGCGCGCAACATCCAGCGCAACGGACGCCCCGCCGCGCAGGATCCCATCATTCGCCAGAAGCTCGCACAGTGCAGCGCCGAAATCGAAATCATGCGCTTCAATCAGATGCGCGCCTTCAGCCGCCTCACCGCCACCGGCGTCCCCGGCCCCGAAGGCAGCATCCAGAAAATATTCTGGAGCGAGCTCAATCAGCGCCTGCAGCAAATCGCGCAGGAAATTCTCGGCCCATACGGCCAATTGCTGGCTGGCGACCCGCGTGCCATTGACAATGGCATGTGGTCTTACGCGTATCTGCGCACGCGCGGCAATACCATCGAAGCCGGTACTTCCGAAGTGCAACGAAACATCATCGGCCACTTTGTTCTCGGCCTGCCCAGAAGTTATTAAGCCAAAAAACTCAGAAGGGGAACCTCCATGCAATTCGGCTTGAGTGAAAGTCAAGAATTTCTGAAAGACAGTGCGCGCAAATTCTTCGCCGGCGAATGTCCCAGCGCAGAAATGCGCCGCCTGATGGAAACGGACACGGCCTACGACGCCGATCTTTGGTCCAAGCTCACCGACCAGGGCTACACCGGCATCGTTTTTCCCGAAACATACGGCGGGGTTGGCCTGGGCAAAGTCGAGCTCATGCTGCTGATGGAAGAAGCCGGCCGCGCGCTCTTGCCCGGCCCGTTTTTCTCCACTGTCGTGCTCGCCGGCTCGGTTCTCGACACCGTAGCCTCACCTGCTCACCAACAAAAATATCTTGCGCCCATCTGTCACGGCGAAGCTCGCGCCACCGTCGCCATCCTCGAATCCAACGCCAGCTGGAATCCCCGCGACGTTCAGGTCACGGCAGCCAACGGCAAACTCACCGGCGAAAAATATTTCGTCTCCGATGCCGCCGTCGCCGATTTCATCATCGTAGTAGCGCGCAACGGCGTCTTCGCTGTGAATTCCAAATCGCCCGGCCTGAAAATATCTCCCATGACCGCTATGGACCTTACGCGCAAACTCTACGTCGTCGAATTCAACAACACTCCCGCCGAAGAAATTAGCGCCACTACCGATCTAGCGCGCGCTTTCGACGTCGCCACCGCCGCGCTCTCCGCCGAATTGGTCGGCGGCATGCAACGCACTCTGGACATCACCGTCGAATACGCCAAAACGCGCAAACAGTTCGGCAAACCCATCGGCACGTTTCAAGCCGTGCAGCACCAATGCGCGGACATGTATTTGGAAACCGAAAGCTCCCGTTCCGCGGTGTACTATGCCGGATGGGCGCTCGAAGAAAACTCGCCGGACGCAAGCATCGCGGTTTCGATCGCTAAAATGTACGCAGGCGACGCGGCGCGTACCGTCGGCAATCGCGGCATCCAGATTCACGGCGGCATGGGCTTCACTTGGGAAAATGATGTGCACCTGTACTACCGCAGGGCCAAGGGTTCGGAAACGGCATTCGGCGACGCCAACTTTCATCGCGAGCGTATCGCCTCAGCCGTGATTGACCCCGGCACCGTCTCCGCGAAGTCCGCCTAAACGGTCCGGCGTATAGTGTCTAGGTTGCGGGGTTCGACTTTGTAGCGCCCATGCCGCTTTGTGGAATGGGCGCCTTTGGCCTTGAAGTAGCGATTGGCATTATGGGCGATTCCCTAAACTCCAAATTCACAAACCAAGGAATTTTTCGATGACGGATCTCATCCAACGCACAAAAGAAAACGACATCGCCGTAATCACCATCAATAATCCTCCCGTCAACGCGCTCAGCCCCGGCGTCCCCGAAGGCATTTCCGAAGCGCTCGACCAAATCGCGCAGGACGCCGACATCAAAGCCGTAGTCCTCATCGGTGGCGGCCGTACCTTCATCGCCGGCGCCGACATTAAAGAATTCGGCAAGATGACTTCCGGCAAGCTCCGCGGCGCAGGCCTCCTGCCATTTCTTCTGAAAATCGAAGACTGCAAGAAGCCCGTGATCGTTGCCATTCACGGCACAGCGTTCGGCGGAGGCCTAGAAGTCGCCATGGCTTGCCACTATCGCGTCGCCGTTTCCAGTGCGCAAGTCGGCCAGCCCGAAGTAAAACTCGGCATCATTCCCGGCGCGGCCGGCACGCAACGCCTTCCTCGTCTCGCCGGCGTCGCGAAAGCCGTCGAGATGTGCACTACTGGCAATCCCATAAAAGCTACCGAAGCTCTGCAGTTCGGCGTCGTTGATCGCATCATCGAAGGCGATCTTCTCTCCGGCGCAATTGCCTTTGCCCGCGAAATCGCCTCCCAGCCCGCACCCAAGACGCGCGAACGCAACGAAAAACTCGGCAACACCGCCGCCAATGCGCCGATTTTTTCCGCAGCGCGCGAAACTGTCGCCAAAAAACAGCGCGGCCTCCTCGCTCCCGCCGCAGCCATCACCGCCATCGAAGCCGCCACAACATTGCCGTTCGCCGAAGGCTGCCAGCTCGAACAAAAACTTTTCGCCGAGTGCCTCTTCTCCGACCAATCCAAAGCTCTGATCCACGTTTTTTTCAGCGAGCGCGAAGTCGGAAAGATTCCCGACGTCCCCAAGGAAACTCCGCTCCTGCCCACAAAATCCGCGGCGGTTGTCGGCGCCGGCACCATGGGAGGCGGCATCGCCATGGTTCTCGCCAACGCCGGAATTCCCGTGCTCCTAAAAGATGCAGACCAGCCCGCGCTCGATCGCGGGCTCGCCACCATCCAGTCGAATTACGCCAATTCCGTCAAGCGCGGCCGCTTCACTCCGCAAGACGCCGAAGAGCGGCTCAAACGCATCACTCCCACGCTCTCCTACGACGATTTCGCAAAAGTCGACCTGGTCATCGAAGCTGTCTTCGAAGGCATGGCCCTGAAAAAAGAAGTCTTCAAAGAACTCGATCGCGTCTGCAAACCCGGCGCCATCCTCGCCAGTAATACTTCCACGCTCAACATTGACGAAATCGCTTCCGCCACTTCGCGTCCCGCATACGTCATCGGCACACATTTCTTCAGTCCCGCGAACGTCATGCGCCTGCTCGAAATCGTCCGCGGCAAAGCCACCTGCAAAGAAGTGATCGCCACCTGCATGCAACTTGCGAAATCGCTCGGCAAAATCGGCGTGCTCGTGGGCAATTGTCGCGGCTTCGTCGGCAATCGCATGTTCGGTCCCTATCGCCGCGAAGCCCAGTTCCTCGTCGAAGAAGGCGCCAGCGTCGCCGCCGTCGATAAAGCTCTCGCCGATTTCGGCATGGCCATGGGCCCGCTCGCCACCGGAGATCTCGCCGGCCTCGATGTCGGCTGGCGCATCCGCAAAGAATATCGTCACCTGGAAAAACCCGGTATCCGCCAGCCGTTCGTCGAAGACAATCTCTGCGAGCTCGGCCGCTTCGGCCAAAAGGTAAAAGCTGGCTGGTACAAATACGACGAACAGCGTCGCGCCCTGCCCGATCCCGTCGTGGATGAACTGATTCGCAAATGGGTAACGGAAGCAGGAATCCCGCAGCGCGAAATTTCCGCCACCGAAATCGTGGACCGCTGCCTCTACGCGCTCGTCAACGAAGGCGCGCGCATTTTGGAAGAAGGCTACGCCCTGCGCGCTTCGGACATAGACATTATTTATCTCAACGGCTACGGCTTCCCCGCGTATCGCGGCGGCCCGATGTGGTACGCGGACACGGTGGGCCTAAAAAAGGTTTACGGGCGCATCTCCGAATTCCATCTTCAGCACGGCGAGATCTGGCAACCAGCACCGCTGCTCGCGCGCCTCGCAGAGCAAGGTAAAACTTTCGCACAATTCGGCAAAGAAGAGGGCGCGGCCGTCTAGCGACCGCGCGCATTGAAATTCCACGATGCGCGCCGTCCCGGTCTGGACCTGCGCGCTTTTCGCCATCACAATACTGCCGGTAACCTTACCTGGAACGAACAAAGAGCCTGACCATGGGCATCCTCTATATCGTCCGCCACGCGCAAGCATCCTTCCTGCAGCCGAACTATGACAAATTGTCCCCGCTCGGCGAAACGCAGTCACGCCTTCTCGGCCAGCACTGGGCGCAACGCAAAATCACATTCGATCGCGTCTCGGTCGGTCCCTGCGCCCGGCAAGAAGACACCGTAAAGTTCGTCAGCGCCGCCTACCACCAAGCCGGCCTCCATTTCCCGGAACCTCAAACGCTCCCGGAATTCGACGAATATCATGCGGAAGAAGTGCTACGCGCCACTCTTCCGGCCTTGCTGGAAAAAGACCAAGAAATCCGCGCCCTCCACGCCGCATTCCAAACCACCAGCAACAACGCCGAGCAACGCGCAACGTTTCAAAAATTATTCGCAGCCGTAATAAACGACTGGGTCCGCGGTGTGGTCCGCGCAGAGGGCGTCGAAACCTGGGCTGAATTCTGCGCCAGAGTGAATTCCGGCCTCGACAAATTCCTTTCCGCCGCGACACGCGGTGAAAGGGTAGCGCTTTTCACTTCCGGCGGCCCCATCGCCGTAGCCACGCAGCGCGCCCTGCACCTCTCGCCGGAAAACACGCTGCAAATGACCTGGATGTCGCGCAATTCGTCCTGGAGCGAATTTCTTTATAGCAGCGAGCGCTTCACGCTCAGCAGTTTTAATATCCACGAACACATCGCCGATCCCGCAATGCTCACATATCGCTAGGGAGATTTTCCGATGAGCGATTTTCTCGACCGACCAACAGCGATTCGCTCTGGCGAAGAACTAAACGCGGCGGCGCTCGAGCCCTATCTGCGCCAGCACTTTCCGAAGGAATCCGGCGTGCTAGAGGTTCGCCAGTTCCCCGCCGGCCACTCTAATCTCACGTACTCTCTGAAACTCGGCACCAAAGAATTAGTCCTGCGCCGCCCGCCCTTCGGCAGTAAAGTGAAATCCGCTCACGATATGAGCCGCGAATTTCGCGTGCTCTCCAAACTCCACTCCGTTTACGCACCCGCCCCTGAAGTGCTGCTCTATTGCGACGACGATTCCATCGTTGGCGCGCCCTTCTACGTGATGCAACCCGTGCACGGCACGATCCTTCGCAGAAAGCTACCGCACGGCCTGGATTTCTCCGCGGAAAAGGCCCGCCGCCTCAGCAAATCCTTCATAGACAATCTCGTCCTCCTGCATCGCGTGGATTATACCGCCGCAGGTCTGGCCGATCTCGGCAAGCCCGAAGGATATCTCGAACGCCAAGTCCGCGGCTGGACCGAGCGCTACCACGGCTCCAAGACGCACGATTATCCCGAAGTAGAAAAAATTACCACTTGGATGCAACAGCGCATGCCCCCCAGCAAGGCCGTTTCGCTCATCCACAACGACTACAAATACGATAACGTCGTCCTCGATCCCACCGACATCACCACAATCGTCGGCGTCCTGGACTGGGAAATGTGCACAATCGGGGACTCGCTCACCGATCTGGGCACTGCTCTCGCGTATTGGGTAGACAAAACGGATCCGCAAGAAATCCAAGAAAATCGCTGGGGACCCACAACAGAACCAGGAAGTTTCACGCGCGAGGAATTCGTGCACCACTACGCGCAAAACACCGGCGGCGATGTTTCCCGCATCGCATTCTATCTAGCCTTCGCGCGCTTCAAACTAGCCGTAATCGTCCAGCAGATTTATTACCGCTACCACCAGGGCCTCACCAAAGACGACCGCTTCGCCGCCATGCCCGCTACAATCCAGATGCTCCTGCGCGCCTCCCTGCACACAGCCCAGTCGGGCCAAATCTAGTGCATAATTTAGCCTGGCCTTGGAAGCGGCGCACTGCAGTGCGCCATCCGTTTTGCTCCCCACCAGCAACGTCGGTCCGACACGCGCTGCCACGAAGCCCCCGCGCACGGTCCGCCTCAAACGCAATCACACGTAATAGCGAACAATCCACTCCGCCACGCAACCGGGTTTTTCAGCCCCCTCAATCTCCACCGCAACGCTGTAAATCGCTTCCAGCGAATCCGACATTTCCTTACAAGCCAGCAATCCCACACGCCCGCGAATCCGCCATTCTGCCCGCACCGCCGCAGGAAAGCGCACGCGGTTCAAGCCATAATTCACTGCCAGCCGCAAGCCGCTCTCAATCCGCATCGCCTCACGCACAAAATGCGCGATCAACGAAAGCGTCAAAAACCCGTGAGCGATCGTCCCGCCGTAAGGCGATTCGCGCACCGCCCGCGCACGGTCCAGATGAATCCACTGGCGGTCTTCAGTAGCCTGCGCGAATTGTTCGATGCGCTCCTGCGAAAGACGAAACCATTCCGTCACGCCAATTTCCTTGCCTACGAACTCTTTCAGCGCATGCGGATTTTTCAAAATAAGCGGCATGGCAGATTTTCCCATTCCAGTTGCTTGCCTGACTCACGCGTTCGTGGGCCGTAAGCACAGTTTACTTCCCCGCCGAACCTCCGGCCGGCTTTCCACTTTTCGCCAGCTCCCCCTTCGCGATCGATTCAATGTGCACTTCATCCGGCCCGTCCGCCAATCGCAAGGTCCGCACCATCGCCCAAGCGCTCGCCAGAAAAGTATCCTGTGAAACTCCCGCGCCTCCGTGCGCCTGTATCGCGCGATCCAGTACGCGCAACGCGACGTTCGGCGCCACTACCTTGATCATCGCAATCTCGGCGCGCGCTGCCTTGTTCCCAACCGTATCCATCATGTGCGCCGCTTTCAATGTGAGCAGCCGCGCCTGCTCAATCTCCATGCGCGATTCGGCAATCCCCGCGCGAATCGTTCCCTGCTCCGCCAGCGCTTTCCCGAATGCCACCCTCGTCTGCACGCGCTTGCACATGGTTTCCAGCGCACGCTCGGCCACGCCGATACAACGCATGCAATGATGAATCCGTCCAGGCCCCAGCCGACCCTGCGCAATTTCAAATCCGCGACCTGCACCGAGCAGCATATTCGCCGCCGGCACGCGCACATTTTCAAAATGGATTTCAGCGTGCCCGTGCGGCGCATGGTCGTAACCAAACACCTTCAGCATCCGCACGATCTTCACTCCCGGCGCATCCAGCGGCACCAGAATCATAGACTGCTGTTTGTGCGCCGCCGCCGCGGGATCGCTCTTGCCCATAAATATCGCGATTTTGCAGCGCGGATCCCCCGCACCCGATGACCACCACTTCCGCCCATTAATAATGTACTCATCACCGCTGCGCACGATGCTCGCCGAGATGTTGGTCGCATCCGAAGACGCCACATCCGGCTCCGTCATCGAAAAGCACGATCGAATTTCGCCTGCCAGCAGCGGCTTCAGCCATTTTTCCTTGTGTTCCGCCGTGCCATAACGCGCCAGCACCTCCATGTTCCCGGTATCCGGCGCCGAACAATTAAATATCTCCGCTGCCATGTGGCTGCGCCCCATGATTTCGCACAGCGGCGCGTACTCCAGATTGCTCAGTCCCGCCCCACTCGGATCCTCCGGCAAAAATAAATTCCACAACCCCTCGCTGCGCGCCTTTATTTTCAGTTCTTCCACGATCCGCGTCGGCTTCCAAGGCTCGCGCGCCGTCTCCTGCTCGAACTGCCGTTCGTTCGGATAGACGTGCGCATCCATGAAGCCCTGCAACCGCTGCTGCAGTTCTTTCGACTTCGCGCTGGGCTCGAAATTCATAGGCCTCTGCTATTTCCCGGTAAAAATCGGCGCGCGCTTTTCCACAAAATGCGCCACGCCCTCTTTGAAGTCCTCGCACTGCAGACTCGCCAGCATTTCCCGCTCGGCGATTTCAAACGCTTCCCCCAACGCCTGGAACATCGCGTCATACACCTGCCGCTTGATCACGCGCAAGGAACGCGGACTCACAGTCGACGCCAGCTCGGTCGCATACTCCCGGACTTTCTCCTGAAATACGTCCTGCGGATATACCTGGTTCGCCAGGCCCATTCGAAAAGCCTCCGCTCCGTCGATCAGTCGCGCTGAAAAAAGCAAATCCAGCGCGTTCGCGTGTCCCACCAGTCGCGGCAACATCCATGCCATTCCATACTCCGCAATCAAGCCGCGCCGCGCGAACGCTGTGCTAAAGCGCGCTGCATCCGAAGCAAAACGCAAATCGCAATACAAAGCAATCACCAATCCCAGGCCCACCGCCGGACCATTAATCGCCGCAATCACC
>Ga0210391_10001780_pt1 | contig 19128 bp, 16 predicted proteins | sample IncBWC12OmetaG_FD_160573 | JGI IMG/M metagenome (GOLD analysis project Ga0210391, IMG submission 160573) | Forest soil microbial communities from Barre Woods Harvard Forest LTER site, Petersham, Massachusetts, United States - Inc-BW-C-12-O ...
CATGGCGGATTACCTCGAGTATTGGTTTCCCATGCACTCGCGCGCCGAACACTGGGGCGTGGCTTTTGCGTTTCTGCTGCTGGTGGCTTACTTGAACATTCGCGGCATTCATCTGGTGGGGAACCTCACGTTGATGCTGTTGCTGATTATGGCGGCTCCGCTGGTGGTTTTTGTCGTGCTGGGATTTCATCAGGCGCAGTTCAATCCCTTTCATCCGTTCTTCCCGACAGATAGACCGTGGCAGGGAGCGTTCGGGGTGGGACTGGCGATTGCGCTGTGGTCGTATGCGGGTTACGAACAGGTTTCTACGGTAATTGAAGAAGTGGAGAATCCGACGCGGAATTTTCCCATAGGACTGGCGATTGTGGTGCCGCTGGCGATAGCGATTTATGTAGTGACGATGGCGGCGGGGCTGGCGGCCTTGGGGAACTGGCAGGAGTGGCAGACTGGATATCTGGTGACGGCGGCGCGGTTGATTGGAGGGAATTCGCTAGGGACGGCGATCTTTGTGGCGGCCGTGGTGTGTGCTTTCGTGCTACTGGATAGCACAGTGCTTTCGGTGACACGCATTCCACTGGCGATGGCGGAAGATGGATACTTTCATCCTGCCTTGGCCAAGGTGAGTGCGCGGTTTGGGACGCCGGTGCGTTCGATTCTGCTGTCGACGGCTTTTTGCGCGGCCCTGGCGGTGTTTACCGTGCCGCAATTGATTGGAGTGTACGCGTGGACGCGCATGGCGACGTCGATCCAGACCGTGCTTTCGTTCTGGGAACTGCGGCGGAAGTATCCGGATGCGGCGCGAAGCTTTCGCGTGGCGGGGGGCACGGTGGGGGCGATGTTGATTGTGCTGGCTCCGACGCTGCTTTTCGCGTTCGCGATGAAATACAGCGATGCGCCTACGCGAAAATGGGGATTGCTGAATCTGGCTTCGGGCCCGGTGGCGTACCTGTGGATTTGGTTTCGGCGTGGTCGTCAAGTGGCAACGCAATCTGAGGTGGAGGTCTCTAAATAGAAGAGGGCTGGAGGAGTGGAATGGCGAAAGTTACACAACTCAACGTGAACGGGAGCACACTCGCGGTCGATGCCGAGGCGGATGCCAGCCTGCTCGGCGTGTTGCGCGATCAACTGGATCTTACGGGAAGCAAGTACGGGTGCGGCGAAGGGCAGTGCGGCGCTTGCACGGTGCTGATCAATGGAAGTGCACGCCGATCTTGCATTACCTCGGTGGGAGCAGTGCGCGACCGACAAATCACTACGATTGAAGGGCTCGCCGTCGGCGAGCGGTTACATCCGGTGCAGCAGTCTTTTCTTGACGAGGCAGCGATGCAATGCGCTTATTGTACGTCGGGAATGATCATGACTGCGGTGTCGTTGTTGAACGCAAATCCGAATCCGTCAGAGGCTGAGGTTTGGCATTTCATGGAGGGCAACATCTGCCGGTGCGGAACTCATCCGCGCATCGTGGCTGCGGTCCGGAGTGCAGCGGCGGTTTTGAAGGAATCGCGACCCTCAAGGAGTGCCGGTAATGAGTAATGATCGAGTTCTCGAACGTTTGGATCTCGAATTTCCGCTGGAGCCTGAACGCTATGAACTCAATGCTCGGCCTGCCTATTACTTCGAAGTCGACCGGCGGGAGTTTTTCAAGTTCCTGGGAGCGGGCATCCTGATTGTCTGTGCGTTGAAGGGGGTGCATGGGCAGGAATCTGGTTCTGGCAAGCGAGGGCCGGGCGAGGAACTTCCTCAGGACATCGGAGGTTGGCTGCATATTGGCGAAAGAGGCATCGTTACTGTGTATACGGGGAAGGTGGAAGTTGGACAAAACATTCGAACATCCTTGAGCCAGGCGGTGGCGGAGGAGTTGTTGATCGGCGTGGAGAAAATCCAAATCGTCATGGGAGACACGCAACTTACACCCTTTGATATGGGTACCTTCGGCAGCCGGACTACGCCAACCATGAGTCCTCAGCTCAGGAAAGCGGCTGCTGCTGCTCGCGAGCTACTGATGGGATTTGCTGCGGCCGAGTGGAAAGCCGATCGTCGGCGGCTGATCGCGGCTGAGGGCAAGATCACAGATCCGCAGAGCAAACGATCCGTGGAATACGGAGCGTTGATCAAGGGGCAGCAACTTACGCAAACTATCGATCCCGGAGACGCACTCTTACCTGCGACGCAGTGGAAGGTGCAAGGGCAATCGGCGAGCAAAGTCGATGGCCGAGACTTTGTTACCGGTAAACATCGGTATCCGATCGACCAGAAACTGCCGGAGATGTTAAATGGAAAGATTCTGCGTCCTGCGGCGTTCGGGGCGACGCTGGCGTCAATTGATACGCGAGAGGCGGAACAAATTCCTGGCGTGACCGTGGTTCGCGACGGTAATTTTGTCGGAGTAGCAGCGCCGAGTGCGGAGATTGCCACGCGTGCAGTCGCTGCTTTGCACGCGGAGTGGAAGTCTGAACCGCAGCCCTCGGATAAAGAGCTGTTTGAATACTTAAAGAAGACGGCGACCGCGGGCGATGACCCGACGGGGGATGGGTCACGCTATGAAGTTGGATTGGTGGAAAAGGCTCTGGCTGCGGCCGATCATCGACTGCAGCAGACCTACACCGTTTCCTACATTGCACATGCGCCGCTCGAACCGCGGGCTGCGCTGGCGCAGTGGGAGGGCGACAATCTGACGGTCTGGACAGGAACACAGCGGCCCTTCGGAGTGCGCAGTGAATTGGCGGAGGCGTTTCGGATTCCGGAAGAACGCGTACGCGTGCTGATGCCGGATACGGGATCGGCATACGGGGGCAAGCACACGGGCGAAGCGGCAATTGAAGCGGCGCGACTGGCACGGGCAGCGAAGCGGCCGGTCAAACTAGTGTGGACCCGTGAGGAGGAATTTACATGGGCTTATTTCCGTCCCGCCGGCGTGATCGAGGTCACGAGCGGAGTGGCTGGGGACGGTGCGATCGAGGCATGGGAATTTCATAACTACAATTCCGGCTCGGCGGGGATTCGCACATACTACGACGTCCAGAACCAGCGGATCGAATTTCATGCCGCGCACTCGCCCTTGCGGCAAGGATCGTACAGGGCGCTGGCGGCAACGGCGAATCATTTTGCCCGGGAATCGTTCATGGACGAACTGGCGCATTTGGTGAACATGGATCCGCTCGAATTCCGGCTGAAGAATCTGAAGAATGAGCGGTTGCGCGACGTGTTTGCAGCGGCAGCGAAGAGATTCGGCTGGGGAGGCGGGAAGAAGGCTGCAGGACACGGGTTCGGGATAGGTGGCGGATTCGAGAAAATGGGGAATGTGGCAACTTGCGCGGAGGTCGCGGTGGACCGAGCATCCGGGGACGTTCGCGTGGTTCGCGTGGTTACCGCTTTCGAGTGCGGAGCGATTGTCAATCCTGACAATTTGCGGAATCAGATCGAGGGATCGAACATTATGGGACTTGGTGGGGCCCTTTTTGAGGCGATCGAATTCGAAAACGGGCGGGTGTTGAACGGAAGATTCTCAAGCTATCGGGTACCGCGGTTTAGCGATGTGCCTGTGCTTGAGACCGTGCTGCTCGACCGCAAGGATATTCCGTCGGCCGGGGCCGGGGAATGTCCGATGGTCGGTTTGGCTCCGGCGATCGGCAATGCGATTTTCGATGCGACGGGCGTGCGATTGCGGTCGCTGCCCATGGTTCCGAACGGGCTGAAAGGTTAGTCTTCAGGCAATTTCCATTTCTTCGCGGTTTCGCGCGGTGGTAGGATATCGGCCTGCTCCAAGATTCCAGACGCAGACATTGTGAGGACACATTGCAGACACTGGAATGCAAATGACGAGAGCCTCTCGAGCTGTGGCGTCGCCGCGAGTTGTGTGCATCGAGGACTTCCGTCCGATCGCACGGGCGCGGGTGCCGAAATCTGTATTTGACTACCTGGATGGCGGGGCCGAGGGCGAGGTCACGCTGCGGGAAAACTGCCGCATATTTAACGACGTGACTTTTCGGCCGCGGCATGCGGTCGAGGTTGCGAAGTGCGATTTGCGCACTCGGGTTCTGGGGCTCGATCTGGCGCTTCCTTTTTTGCTGGCGCCGGTCGGCTACAGCCGGCTTATGCATCCTGGAGGGGAAGCGGCGGCAGCGCGGGCTGCGGGCCGGGCGGGGACTGGTTACATTCTTTCGACGATTTCGGGACACAAGCTGGAAGATGTGAAGGCGGCCTCCGCCGGACCGGTTTTCTATCAGCTTTACCTGATGGGTGGGCGCGGGGCGGCTGAGGCCAGCATTGAAAGGGCGCGAGTGGCGGGGTTCTCGGCGCTGGTGGTGACCATTGATACTCCAGTGTCGGGGATTCGCGAGCGCGATTACCGCAACGGGATGAAGGAACTGATCAGCGGCGGCCCTCTGGAGAAAATTCCTTATCTTCCGCAAATTCTTTCGCGTCCGGGATGGCTTATTAGTTTCTTGCTGGATGGGGGCGTGCCTCTGCTGCCAAACGTGGTGGTGCCGGGCAAGGGGCCGATGCCGCTGGTGGACATCAACGCTGCGCTCGCAGAATCGACTGCGACCTGGGCTGATTTCCGCTGGATTCGGGAAATCTGGCGAGGGCCGATCGTGGTGAAGGGCGTGCTGACTGGGGACGATGCGCGCCACGCCATCGATGCCGGAGCGGCGGCGGTTTCGGTTTCGAATCATGGTGGACGGCAGCTGGATGGAGTTCCGGCTTCGTTGCGGGCATTGCCCGAAGTGGTGGAAGCGGTGAAGGGCCGAATCGAGGTATTCATGGATGGAGGCATTCGCCGCGGCGCTGACATTGTGAAAGCTATCTGCATGGGAGCGCGGGCGGTGCTTTGCGGTCGCGCATATGCGTACGGGTTGGCCGCAGCGGGTGAGGCTGGAGTGGACCGGGCGATTGAGATTCTGCGAACCGATCTGGAGCGGACTTTGCGGCTGCTGGGAGTTGCGTCGGTTGCGGAATTGGATCGGTCTTATGTGAATGCTCCGAAGACTTGGGAAGTGGGCGGCTAATGCCGCGGTTGGTTTTATTTGTTTCGTGCGGCGCGGCTGAAGCCGAGCCCTTTCAAAGCAAGTAAATTTGTGATCTCGGTTGCGCAGCTGACTCCGTTCGTTAGGGGTGGTTATGCAGTGGACTCAGATCTACGATCCGCTTGGGCACTGGTGGCTTTCCACGCTGGTGGCGGGGCTTCCTATCATTGTTCTTTTCGGGCTGCTGGCTGGGCTTAAGGTGAAGCCGCACTGGTGCGCGATTGCCGCAGCTGCGACGGCAGTGGCGGTTGCGATCATCTTTTTCAAAATGCCTGCGGCGCTGGCTGGCATGAGCTTTGCCTATGGCGTGGCGTTCGGAGTGTTGAAGATCGCGTGGATCGTTCTGGCTGCGGTTTACCTTTATGACATTTCGGTGGAGACCGGGCAATTCGAAATCATGAAGGAGTCGATTGCCGGCATCACCGCCGACCGGCGGCTGCAGGTTTTGCTGGTGGCGTTTTGTTTTGGTGCGTTCATTGAAGGCGCGGCGGGATTTGGTGCGCCGGTGGCGATTGCGGGGGCGTTCATGATTGGGCTGGGGTTCAGGCCCTTTCACGCGGCTGCCTTGAATTTGATTGCGAACACGGCGCCGGTGGCCTATGGCGCGATCGGGACGCCGGTTCATAGCCTCGCGGCTGTGGCGGGACTGCCGGAATCCGATATCAGCGCGATGATTGGACGGATTCTTCCGTTCACTGCGGTGATCGTTCCTTTCTGGCTGGTGCGGACCATGGTCGGTTGGAGAGAAACCTTTGAAGTATTGCCCGCGATTCTTGTGATTGGGCTTTCATTCGCGCTAACGCAGTTTTTCTGGTCGAATTACGTGGACAGCAATCTTGTCGACATCATGGGAGGTGTAGTTTCGATTGTCGCGGCTTTGATTTTCCTAAGATTCTGGAAGCCGAAGAAGATTTGGCGATTCGATTATGACGATAAGCCGGTTGCGGTCCTGGCCCAGACGGGAGAGGTCGCTGACCAGATGGGCGGAGAATGGGCGGCCGAGAAATTTGACGGATATGTAAAGCCGCGCAGTTATACCGCGGGACAAGTTTTGAAGGCGTGGATGCCGTTTGCGATTCTCTCGCTGTTTGTGCTGCTTTGGGGATTGCCTAAGATAAAACTCGCGATGAATCAGGCGACCACGCCGGCTTTCAAAGTAATGCTTCCGGATGGCAAGGTGCGGCCTGGTCCGGCGGGATGGGATGTGCCTCTGCTGCACAACGCGATTTCGCGCGCGGCTCCGATTGTTACCAAGCCCACCCCAGAGACGGCACGATACGATCTCAACTGGCTCTCGGCGACCGGGACGGGATGTTTCTTTGCTGCGATCGTTTCCGGATTGCTGCTCGGACAGGGTCCGGTGCAACTAATGAAGATCTTCTGGAAGACGCTGGTGCGGATGCGGCTTGCAATGATTGCGATCTCGTTCATGCTGGGGCTGGGTTATGTGACGCGATATTCGGGGTTGGACGCAGTGCTGGGCCTGGCGTTCACGCGCACGGGATGGCTGTATCCATTCTTCGGAACGTTTCTGGGGTGGTTGGGAGTTGCTCTTACCGGGAGCGATACATCGTCGAACGTGCTCTTTGGGAGCTTGCAGCGAATTACTTCTCAACAGCTGGGCATTGATCCGGTGCTGATGTGCGCGGCCAATAGCGTGGGAGGTGTGATGGGGAAGATGGTGGATGCGCAGTCGATCACGATTGCTACGGCTGCTACTGAACAGGTCGGGAATGAAGGGATTATTTTACGCTTTGTAGCGTGGCATTCGGTGGCGCTGTGTTCGATCGTGGGAATTATTGTGATGCTCTACGCCTATGTTTTCAAGTATGCAGTGCCTCATGGGTTGACGTTTGTGAAATAGCCTCGGTCATGCGACACAGACACTGCGCACTGCTGGTTCTCGGGATACTAGTCGCGGCTTCGTCCGCGCGGTCTCAACTTGCGCCCGGGTCAATCGACATTCATTGGAATGAAGGTGCCAAGGACTGCAAAGCCAGTCCGCAAGCCCCGCTCGAGGTTCATCCATATAACCCGCAGACATTCATCCTTCGGGAGAACCTGTGCGCCACCTTCGAGGCGCCTTTCACGTACCTCCTGATAGGGTCGACGAGAGCGCTTCTGATCGACACTGGCGATGTTGCCGATGCGAATCAGATGCCGCTGGCGAAAACGGTGCTGCAATTATTACCTGGAGACAGTGCTGCGAAGTTGCCCTTGCTCGTGGTGCATACTCACCGGCATCTTGATCATCGCGCGGGCGATGGGCGGTTCATGCATTTGCCCAACGTTGAAGTGGTTGGGTTTGATGTTGACAGCGTCCGGCGCTACTACAACGTCGCCAACTGGCCGAACGGAGTCGTGCAGATCAATCTCGGCGATCGAACCGTCGATGTGATCCCGACGCCCGGCCACAACGAGACTGAGATCTCGTTTTACGACCGGAATACAGGGTTGTTCTTTTCAGGCGATTTTCTATTGCCTGGGCGGCTTCTGATCGACGACGCCGCTGCCGACCTTGCCAGCGCTGAAAGAGTTGCTGCTTTCGTGAAGGATCGCCCGATCAGCTTCGTTCTCGGCGGCCATATCGAGCTGGATGCCAGTGGGGAGACGTTTCCGTGGGAATCGCAATATCACCCTAACGAACATGTCCTGCAAATGACGAAAGACGATTTGCTGGCGCTGCCTGGGGCCATCCGCAGCTTTAACGGCTTCTACACGATAAGCGGCAAATTCATCATGATCAATTCGATGCGCATGCTGGTTGTCTGGGCCGTTCTCGCAGCTGTGGTCCTGATTGCGCTCGTGATGATGCTGGTTCTGTATATTCGCCGCCACCGGCGAGCGCGCCAGCTGCGAACTGCGACTGGCGGCCAATCCTGAAGAATGAACCGGCGTCTGAATTTAGCGACTGAACCCGAAACCCGGCGCTCTCGAGTTTTAGTGGCCTTCCCCGCAGTCGATGTTTTGATTGCAAATCCCGCCAGTGTTATCGTGTCTGTGCTCGCCAGGTAGGACACACGCTTTCGTCGCTATTTATTTGCCGACACAAGCGGCCCGCTGAGCAACATCCTTCATGAACATACTTGATCTCGTTGTTGGCAAACCGATCAAAACCAGCGACGAGCGTGCGGAACAGATCGGGCCGACGCAGGGCATCCCGATATTTGGACTCGATGCGCTTAGCTCCGCGGCTTACGGACCAGAAGCGGCGCTCACGCTTCTAATTCCGTTGGGGCTGCTCGGTGTTCGTTACATTGTTCCCGTCAGCGGGGCCATCATCACGCTGCTGGTGATCGTGTACTTCTCCTATCGCCAGACCATCGCCGCCTATCCAACCGGCGGAGGCTCCTATACCGTAGCGCGCTTCAATCTTGGAGCGTCGGCCGGATTGCTTGCCGCAGCGGCGCTGCTCGCCGATTACATCCTGACGGCGGCGGTCGGCATTTCTGCGGGAGTTGGTGCGTTGGTCTCGGCCGTGCCGTCGTTGCTGCCGCATACCGTGTCTCTTTGTGTGGGGATTCTGTTGGTCATCACCATCGTCAACCTTCGGGGTGTGCGCGAGGCGGGCACGGCCTTTGCGATTCCTACTTTTCTGTTTGTGGGGACACTTCTGATCACCATCGTTGCGGGTATTTTTCGTGTCCTGCTCAGCGGAGGGCATCCCACGCCAATCGTTGCGCTTCCGCCTGCGCCGGCGATGACTGCGGTTGTGAGCTTCTGGCTTTTACTGAAAGTGTTTGCTAGCGGTTGTACAGCTTTGACTGGCGTGGAGGCGGTCAGTAACGGGGTGAAGGCCTTCCGGGAGCCGACCGTAAAAAACGCGCAGCGGACTCTGACGGTGATTATTTTTCTCTTAGCGGTGATGTTGGCCGGGATTTCGTATCTGGTAAAAATCTACGGCATTGCGGCGACCGATCCCGGCCAACCCGGCTATCAGAGCATTCTCTCCATGCTCACCGCCGCGGTTTTCGGCAAGGGACTCTTTTACTATCTAACCATCGGATCGATTCTTGCTGTGCTCTCTTTGTCTGCGAACACAGCGTTTGCAGATTTTCCCAGGCTGTGCCGGGCCATCGCGCAGAACAACTACCTTCCACACGTGTTCGGATATCGGGGGCGGCGACTGGTTTACACCTACGGCATTGTCGTACTGGCGCTGCTGTGTGGTGGCGTACTCATCCTCTTCGGCGGGGTTACGGACCGGCTCATTCCGCTCTATGCCGTCGGTGCGTTCATGGCCTTCACGCTGTCGCAAGCTGGTATGGTGATGCACTGGTTTAAAAACCGCGGCCCCGGCTGGGTAAAGAGCGCACTGGTGAATGGATTGGGCGCGCTCGTCACCGGCACTACGACGGCTGTCGTGCTGGTTGCGAAATTCGTGGAGGGGGCATGGATCACGCTGCTTTTCATCCCCCTGACGATCGCTTTCTTTGCTATCGTACGCCGCCACTACCACTCCGTGAAGATGCTCACCTCGTGCAAGATTCCAGTAGACGCGGCGGGGCTGAGCCAGCATCCCATTTCGGTGATTGCAATCGACCGCTGGAGCAACATCACGCGGCAGGGAATTGAATTCGCCGCGCGGCTATCTCCGGAAGTGATCGCGTTGCATGTGGAGCCCACCGAGCATTCTGAATTGCTGCGGGATGATTGGGAACACTACGTCGAGAAACCCTTCCGCGCGGAAGGCAGGGAACCGCCGCAGCTTCAGTTCCTGCCGTCACCCTATCGCTTTGTAATCGTACCCATCGTTCAATTTGTTCTCGATCTATCGAAGAAAAATCCCAATCGCAGCATTGTCGTGGTCATACCGGAACTGGTGGAGGACAAATGGTATGAATACTTCCTGCACAATCAGCGCGGGCGTCTGCTCGAATGGGCGCTTCTGGCACGGGGGAACGAACGCATCTTCACGGTAAGCGCACCCTGGTATGTCAAACAACAGGGCTGCTGATTCCAATACAGGCGAAATCTGGTTAGCAATGTGGGGCCTGCCTGGACGCTCACACTAACGAGAGAACGTCTGAAGGCGAAACGAATAGCCGATCCCGATGAAATGATCCAGAGCGGCGGGCGAGAGGCCAACGCCGACATGGAAATCAATCTGCTGCTGCTTTGCGAGCTTTAGAGCTGTGCCAAAGTGCAGCAAGTGCCGCGGCGCACCGGATTCTGGGAAGTCACCCGCGTACTCGAGGAACGCATCCCAAGGCTTGGTCAATTGGCGATCGAACAAGAACGTGGATTCGCCGGTCACGTTTCGCGTGCGGCCCTGCGTGGGCCAGTACACCGAGAACATTCCGGCGGCCGTCCAGTTGGCGGAGACAGCGCGCGACCAAGGGATTTGCAATCCCGGATCGTACCCGCCGCTGGACACGAAGTTGGCGCCCGTGGGCAAACTGAGGAACACGACCGCGGATACGTCGAATCCATGCGTGGGGCCGAGCTGTTGTTTTATGCCGATGGCGAGGTCGCCGAATCCTGAGCCCTGGCCGGTGGTCAGGTTGTGAAAATAGTCGGGTGCCGTGAATCGCAATTCGGTCCTCGCGGTGACACCAAAACGTAGCAAGGTCTCGGGACCGTCCAAGACACTCTGCCCCTGGCTGCGAGTTTCGAGGAATCCATTTTCCAGTTGAAGGCTGCCAGCCGGAACGACCAGGCTGGAATCTGTAAGCGCCGGCCGATCGGTCGTGATCGGCCCGCCCGCAGCGGCACTCGCAGATTGATCTTGAGCGTGCAATGGCAGGGTTCGGGCCAAAAGAAAGAACAATAGCGCCGTGCAGATTCGGGTGAGCATGGGCTGAGTGGACCGGCTCGGCTGTCCTAGCGAGCACAGTAGCACACGGTGGTGCCCTCGAATCAACGATGCTGCCGCGGATAATGATGAGGGTCGGAGAACATCATTCTTTATTCCTTCTTGCCGCCGTTCTTGGAGGAGTTCTCTGTTGGAAGCGGGGAAATCTTTCCGTCTGGCTTCCTGTCGCCGTTTGGAAGGGTGGGCTTCGCGTCTTCATCGCCATTTATTCCGAGGTATTGCACGATGAGGGAAATGCGGCGGTTGGAGGGGTCGAGAGGATCGTCGAGTTTGCGGAGATGCTGATCGGAGAATCCGCGGACCTGAGTGACCTGGTCCGACCGGATGCCGCTGGACTGCATCAGGCGGCGAGCGGCGTTGGCGCGGTCGGTGGAGAGTTCCCAGTTACTGTAGCTGCCGAAGGCAGCATAGGGTTTGGAGTCGGTGTGCCCTTCGATGAAAAGCGTATTGGGCAACTTTCCGAGTTCGCCGGCCAGAGTGATGAGCAATTCGCGGCCGTCAGTGTTTAGTTTGGGGCTGCCGCTTTCGAAGAAGGTTCCGGAGGCCGATTCAGTGAGTTCGATGCGCAGGCCCTCGGAGGTGACGGTCATCTCTACGTGGCTTTTGAGTTTTTCGAAGTCATTCATCTGTCGGATTTTTTGCTCGAGCTGATCCTTGAGCTTGGGCATGTCGTCTTTGGCGAGGATGAATTTCTCGGTGGCGCCGGCGACAGTGGACCCCTTCTTAGCGGCGGTGCCGTTGGGATCGCGGAAGTAGCCACCTACGGCGTCCTGAATAGGCTTACTGCTGTTGAGCAGCCACAAGACGATGAACAGAGACATCATAGCGGTGACGAAATCGGCGTAGGCGACCTTCCATGCGCCGCCGTGATGGCCGGTGTGGCGGGCTTTCTTCTTGAGAATGATGACGGGGCGAGTTTTGTCCATGGGAGGTTGACGCGGATTTTCTAACCAGCTGCGGCGCCGGCAGCAGCAGGCGCAGCGGTTTCTTCGGCCGCTCCTTTGTTGCGGCAGGCAGTCTCGACTTCCTTGAACGAGGGGCGCACGTGGCCGGGAACAGCGCGACGGGCGACCTCCACGGCCATGATCGGAGCCGTGCCTTTAAGGAAGGAGACGATGAGGACGCGCAGCACGTAGAGATAGGCGTGCTCGTCATCGGCAAGTTTGACCATGTTGGAAGCGATGGGACCGACCAATCCGTAGCAGAGCAGGATGCCGAGGAAAGTGCCGACCAGGGCGGCGGCAACTTTCTTGCCGATTTCCTCAGGAGGGCCGCCGAGCGCACCCATTGTGATGACGATACCCAGGACAGCGGCGACGATCCCAAGGCCGGGGAGGGAGTCAGCCACGTTGCTGAGCGCAGCGGTGGGCAGTCCGGCTTGATGATGATGAACTTCGAGGTCGAGGTCGAGCATTTGGTCGAGATCGAAGGCATCTACGCCGGTGATGGCCATGCGCAACGAATCGCAAACAAAGTCGCGGACGTGGTGGTTCCTGAAGACGGCTGGACCCGTCGAAAACAGCGGACTCTTGTCTGGTTCCTCTACGTCGTTCTCAAGGGCCATGAGTCCATCTTTGCGGGCCTTGTTGAGCAGGTCGTACATCATCTTCAGAGAATCGAGGTAAGCCTGTTTCGTGTACTTAGAGCCGCGGAAGACGCCGCCGATTCCGCCGGCGATCTGCTTGAGAATGTGAAGCGGATTGGCGATGAGGACAGTACCGATGGCCGCGCCGCCGATGGTGACCAGTTCGGCTGGCTGAAGGAGGACGCGGATGTTTCCGTGCTCCATGAGATAGCCGGCGGCGACGCAGCCGAACACCACGACAATGCCGATAATGGCGAACATGAATTAACTCGTCTCGCTCAGTTTCCCGGCCGCGAATTGGCGGAACCAACGACGACCCCACGGCTGGGCAGGGCGACCTGATTTCCGCCAAGCGCGGGCTGTGCGCGATCCAGAATCGATTCGACAGTATCGCCGGTTCGGGCGCCGGCGCAGCCGATCAACACTGTTACTGACAGTTCTTCTCCCCACCACTGGATCGTGGCACTGGCCATCATCTTGAGAATGCGGGCGCCGATGGTTTGCAGCGCGTCTTCGGGGCAGCCACTCAAGATCGCCAGAAATCGATTCTCACTCCAGCTGCCAACGAAATCGGTTGGCCATACTGTATTTCTCAGAGTTCGAGACAACACCTGGAGTATGGACCGGCAAGCCACCTGCCCGTTACGAGTGCGAAATTGTGCGAGCTCGGGAACTTCGACGCAAATCACGCCGAAGGGAATTAGCAGCTGGGTGAACGTGCCCAGCGTTTCCCGGAGGTGGGCTTGCATCATGGCCTGGTTGGGCAATCCGGTGGTGTCGTCGAGGCAACCGCGCTCGCGCATGTTCCGGTCATTCAGATCAGGACCGGCGATGGCAAATTCGCCTTCAAAGGTCTGGATGATGCCGATGATGGACCCGTGTTTGTCGCGCAGGGGGATGGCCCAGGTATGCACTTGAGTGCGATGTCCGGATTTGTGATGGATGAAGGTGAGGGTTTCCACAGGTTTGGCATCGTGCAAGGCGGTGGCGATAGGGCATTTCTCGTTGCACATTTCGCAACTGTTTTGGTTGCAATGGAGAAGGATGTTCTCGGTGCAGACGTGGCCGAGGACATCGATACGGGAATAACCAGTAATCTGTTCGGCGCCGTCGCTCCAGAAGACGATCTTTTGCTGCAGGTCGAGAACGCTTACGCCGATTTGCAGGCCGTCGAGGATGTCGCGGTAAGTATCGGGGTCGCGAAAGGCTGGCATGGCGTCACAGGAATTCTGCTGGCTTGTTCATCGGCAGAAAACGGTTTTGGCTTCAGACGCGGCGGGGAATCGGACTTTGTATCGCTGGAACCCGGTAAAGAGGGCGGCTTTGCAAAGGCTTGGGGATGGCACTTAAGGGACACCTAATGGCACGATGGTGCCATTTGCAAAATCCTGCCTCAAGTTTAATTTTTCAGGTGAGCAGTTCTGGGGGAGGGCTGCCCGGGCGCCTCGATCTCGAAAGAGATTCGAGGCGCTCGTTATTTTAGGAAGAGATTCTTATATGGACTCCACATCTTCTGTGTGGTCTCAGGTGTTTGGTCTCAGGTTCTTGCCTAAGACCTATGACCTGAGACCTAGGACCGACTCCTCAGTTGGTGGAAATCGTGAAGTTGACCGTGATCTTGGCTTCGGTTTCGACCGGTTCGGTGCCTTCCAGGTGAGGTTTGAAGTGCCATTGCCGGACCGCGTCCTGGGCTGCTGACGCGAGGATATGTGGGCCGCTGACCACGCGCAGATTCTGAATGATTCCATCCCGACCAATCAGCGCCTGCAGAATCACTGACCCTTGTACTTTCATCTGCCGGGCCAGCAACGGATAGTTAGGCCGAACCGGGTGGGCCACGATGTCGGACGCGTCGGTAGTCATGCGTACGCGCTCGGAGACATTTGTGGCCAGCTTTGCAGCGGTCTCGATATTCCTGGCTGCGCTGGGCTCGCTTACTGCTTGCGCTGATGCGCCGGGTTGCAAATCCACACGCACGGAACTGCTGCCGGGCCGGAGGGTCTGATGGGAATCGCCGGCAACAACCTCTACTTCGAGCGGGGGCAGTGCGGTGCGAATGGTGGTGACCGGAGCGACCGGATCGGACGGGGCGGGAGTCTGCACAGCTATAGCGACTTGGTGTTTCGACCCGTGCTTCGACCTTGCGGCCGTGACCGGTTTAGCGGCTACCGCCGAGGGCAGTGGAGCTTGCTTGGCTGGAACGCTTTCGGCCGGCTGGTCAGATTCGGCGTCCGGCGCGTCTGGAAACCAGAAGTCGCGATCGTGCCAGAGTACGACGCCTAGCGCCAACAGGAGCAGACAGAGCGACCCCACCATCAATCTCCGCTGCTTGGGGTCTTCGGGTACACGCTTGACGGAATCCGCCAGCAGGGCTCGGTCGGGCTTCTTTGCGATGGTGTTCAGCGTTGACATTGTGGAAACCGGGACTTTCTACCCCGGGGGAGGGCTGGCGCAACCGCTAGTATGCCTCGAAAACGCCACAAATGCCAGCATAAGTGCGACTTGACTTGATTTTGACGGGGTATGATTCTCACGGTGGACCGGATGGGAGTACGGCGCGGGACGAAACTTTTGGAGGGTCTGGTTAATCCCATGGTTGCGGGCCGAAGGTAAGCCCTTATTTCCCGAGCATAATTCCGGCTAGAGCTGCGAATCTGCGAAGGCTACTCGATGAAAAACGAGAATCGAAAAATAAACGAAGGCAAGACCGATGAAAAGAAATTTCGGCAAATTGGCCGGCGCGAGTTGCTTAAGCTGACGCCGGTTCTGGCGCTGGGCGCCTTCGCCATCCCCGGGTTGCAGGAAGGGGTGCTCAAGAAAGGTCTCGGGTTCAGCGACTGGGCTTCGGCGCGGCTTTTTCGCCCGAGCCATCTGGCGCCGACCTTCGATAACTCCGAGCTGACTCCGTTTGCGAAGTTTCCCATCAATGGATATGACGTGGACGATCCGGGAGTGATCTTTGAAAACTGGACGCTGACGGTTAGCGGCGCGGTTAAGAGACCTGGGGATTACAAGCTGGCGCAGGTGCAGGCGTTGCCGCGCTTTCGGCAGAACACGCGGCACATCTGCGTTGAAGGGTGGGATGTGATTGGGCGGTTCGGCGGGGCGCGGCTGTCGGATTTTCTGCAGATGGTGGGTGCGGATCCGACGGCGCGCTTCATCGAGGTCAACTGCGCTGACGACTATTACGAGTCGCTGGACATGGCGACGGCGCTGCATCCGCAGACTTTACTTTGTTATGAGATGTATGAGCAGCCACTGACGCGGGCGCATGGAGCGCCGCTGCGACTGCAGATCCCCACCAAGATCGGCTACAAACAGGCCAAGTATTTGACGGATTTGAAAGTTTCGCACGTGATCGATCGAGTCGGATACTGGGAAGATCAGGGCTATTCGTGGTTTTACGGGTTGTAGGCGACGTATCGCCGGCTTGCGAGAGTATTTAATCGCACGCAAGCGGAGCGGGACGCCGCCACAACAGCCGCCACGAAGGCGGCGATACTGGGAGGTTCCGAATGAGCGGGGCAGTCATCGACATCATTCATGCCGGGGGCAAGAACGCCGACGGGAAAGAAGAAGAGCCGGTTGTCGTGGCGCGGGCGGTTTACGAGCATCCTTTTGTAGTGCGGCTGTGCCATTGGCTGAATACGGTCTCGCTGTTTGTGATGGTGGGAAGCGGGCTGCAGATTTTTCGTGCGTTTCCGAGCTTCGGGGCCAAGATTCCGCAGAAGGATTTGCTGCATTGGCCACGGGCATTTGCTATCGGAGGATGGCTGGGTGGGGCGCTGCAGTGGCACCTTACGTTCATGTGGATCTACATTGCGACCGGCCTCTTCTATCTTGGGTATCAGCTTTTCAGCGGTAACTACCGGCAGGTGTTGTTTACGCATCGCGACGTTCCCGGCGTGTGGCCGATGGTTCGGCATTACTTTTTCTTTGGTCCGAAGCCGCCGGTTCGCGAAGCTTACAACCCCCTGCAGAAGCAGGCTTACACAACGGTGATCGTGCTGGGAATGCTCTCGGTGTTCACAGGGCTTGCGGTGTGGAAGCCGGTTCAGTTTTCCTGGCTGGCCTGGATGATGGGAGGATTCCACTACGCGCGCATTTGGCATTTCGCAGTGATGTGGGCGATTTTGTTTTTTGTGCTGGGACATCTGGTGATGGTGATTCTGCATGGGTGGGGCAATTTCGTTTCCATGGTTACGGGGTGGAAGAAGGATCCGGAGTACTGAACCTGGCGCAGCGCCTGCAGGCAGCGACCACTGGGGCTAAAGCCCCGGAATGATTTGGAAGGCTCTACGCGGCGCTGAAGCGCCGCTCTTCCACGGTACTTTACGCATTTACGCGCAAAGCGAGACGTGAGGATTGCGACCGAGATGTCCGAACCAGGTATGGTGTTGAACAATCCGGTGCAGATTGGAACGCGCGAGCAAGATCTGATTTTGGGCGTGCAGCGCGGGCAGCATGAATTGTTCTATGAACTGGTGCGGCCTTATGAGCGACGGGTTTACGCGGCGGCGCTGGCGATTCTTCGCAATGAGCACGATGCTGAGGACGCGGCGCAGGAGGCGATGCTGAAGGCGTTTGCCAATATCCGGCAATTCCGGGCGGAGGCGCGGTTCAGTACGTGGCTGATCCAGATCACGGTGAATGAGTCTCTGATGCGCCGGCGAAGGGAGCGAACGGTCGTGATGGAAGGGATTGATGGGCATCGATCGGGCCGGGGTGATGAAGAAGGCGAGTATGCGCCCCGGGATTTCGCTGACTGGCGCGAGATTCCTTCGGAAACGCTGGAGCGCAAGGAAGTGCGGCAGCGGCTGGCGGAGGCGCTGGGGACGCTGGATCGAAAATACCGCGAAGTGTTTGTGCTGCGCGATGTGGAGCACTTGAACATTCAAGAGACAGACGAAGCGCTAGGGATCACGGTGGCTTCGGTGAAGACGCGGTTGTTGCGGGCGCGGCTGATGCTGCGCGATCTGCTGGCCGCCGGATGGGAGCAGGGCTGGTTCAGCCGGCTGCCGTTCGAGAAGGGAAACAAGCCATGGTAGACCAGAAAATGTTGAACTGCGAACAGGTGTGTCGCGAGATTTCGAATTACGTGGACGGGGACGTCGAGGCGGGGCTGCGCTCTACGATGGACGAGCATTTTCGCACGTGCAAGCGCTGTGCTTCGGTGCTGGCGGGGACGCGGAATGTAGTCCAGCTTTATGGGGATGAGCGCATGCTGGAAGTGCCTGCCGGCTTCGGGCAGAGGTTAGAGAAACGGCTGGCGAAGAATGCGGCGGTGAAGGGAAGCGGATGGTCGAGCTGGGCGGCCTGGCTGGTGCCGGTGGCGGCTTTGCTGTTGATCACGGGAGGCGTGTTATTGACCAACTCGCTGAGCGGCGGACGCTTTCTCAGGTCGCATCACGCGGAGCCTGCTAATAACATTCCTCCTGATCTGGTGGTCGTGGTTTCCGACGGATCGAAAGTGTTTCACGTGGCGGGATGTCCTTTCATTCACGACAAGGCTTCGGAGCGGACGACTACTGCTAAGGAAGCGATGCGGGATGGGTATGTGCCTTGCACGCGGTGCTTGCGGCAGTATTTGAAGACGGGGTTGAGTGGGCATCCCGGGGCAGAGGTTGCGGATGAGGACAAGGTGGAAGCGGAGGACGAAGGCGAGGGAGTTCTCAGTACGGCGGGACGTCAGAGGTAACGTGGCGCGGGCCGAGGGCCCGCGCCGTCATTCCGGACGACAGATTAGTTCGGCTTCATCTGGTCGTTCTTCATGCTGTCGTCTTTCTTCATATCATCTTTCTTCATGCTGTCGTCCTTCTTCATCTGGTCCTTCTTAGCCATCTTTTTGGCCTTCTTGTCCTTCTTCATGTCGTCTTTCTTCATCGAGTCGTTTTTCATCTGGTCTTGCTTGGAGTCGTCTTGCTTCATTGAATCCTGGCTGGTGGATTGGGCGAAGGCTGCCATCGAGGCAGCCAAGATACAGGCGAGCGTCAAACTGCTGAATATCTTCTTCATGGTTTTTCTCCTTGGAGGTGAGTATCGAATTCGGTCGTCCGGCAGGATTGAACCTGCGGGCTGAGATGGGATGAGTCGAGAGCACGGGAAGTTACAGGGAAATCAAAATCTTTAACACAGGGGACACAGGGTACGGCAGAACGCCGTGACTCGTGGACAGGATCTTTCAGCAGGTCAGTTGATCGCGGGAGATCTTCAGGCCGCTTAGATTACCTAGCGCGGTTACTGCTACGGATTCTGTTTTGAAGAATTCCTGGGCCAGACTCTGGAGATCGTCAGACGTTACGGCTTCGATCTTCTCGATCAGTTCGTCGAGATCCTGGAAGTGGTCGAAATACATTTCCTGGCGGGCCAGGTTTGACATGCGGGCTGTGCTTGATTCGAGCGAGAGCATCAGGCTGCCTTTTAGTTGATCTTTGGAGCGGCGGAGTTCTTCTTCGGGCACTGGATGAGTTTTCAAGTGGTGAAACTCGCTGACCACCGCTTTTACTACCTTGAGCGCTGATGCTAGCGACGTGCCGGCATAGACGGCCATGCATCCGGTGTCGCGGTAGGGGTTGAGGTCGCTGTAGATGGAGTACGCCAGGCCCTGGCGCTCGCGGATATTCTGGAAGAGGCGGGAACTCATGCCTCCGCCGAGCAGGGTGTTGAGAATGTAGCCGGCGTGGCGCTTCTCGTGGGCGATG
>Ga0210391_10001781_pt1 | contig 19116 bp, 15 predicted proteins | sample IncBWC12OmetaG_FD_160573 | JGI IMG/M metagenome (GOLD analysis project Ga0210391, IMG submission 160573) | Forest soil microbial communities from Barre Woods Harvard Forest LTER site, Petersham, Massachusetts, United States - Inc-BW-C-12-O ...
ACGCAGCCGTTCAGCGGGAACTGGGAACGAACCAGACGTTGTCGGCAACCTATGTGGGTGCTGACGACATGCGCCTTTTACGGGAAGACATTATCCGTCCCCCGCTGCTTGTGAGCCTCGGCACTGGCGGTACTGTTTACACTATTAGGAACGCCGGATACTCTCACTTCAACGCTCTTCAGATCCAATTCCAGCGCCGGATGTCCCACGGCCTGCAGGCACTTATCTCCTATAACCTCGCAAAGACAAGCGATCTAGGATCCGCTGATTCGAGCGGCCTTGTAGCAGCAAGTGTTAGCCAGGTTGTTCTGCCACCGTTGACACCCTCCGATTTCGACCTACGCAACTCCATCGCCGGGGCGGTCTCCTACGAACTGCCGGCGCCCGCATGGGGCCGCGTAAGCAACGCAATTCTGAAAGGCTGGGCAGTCGACGGTCTGGTCCGCGTAAGTTCCGCACCGCCGATCAACATCACCGTAACCGTGATCTCGCCCACGGTGGGAGCCTATAGGACCCAGGCTCAGGTCGTGCCGGGCCAGCCTTTTTGGATTCCGGATTCGACCCAACCCAGTGGCACAGCATTGAACCCAGCGGCCTTCACGATACCCCCGGTAGGGCAGGTTGGAGACTTCCCCAGGAACAGCCTGCGTAGCCCATATTTCATAGACCAGACTGACCTCGCTGTGAGGCGGCGTTTCAAGCTGACCGAGCGCCTCATCCTCAATGTGCGCGCCGAGTACTTCAACGTCTTCAACCACCCCATGTTCGGTGCCCCTGGATCCCCCGAACCAGGCAATATCTTTGATACCACATTTGGCAAAATTGGCCCCGGGTCTACAACGAACCTCCTCCTAGGCGGCGGCGCAGCCCTCGGAGGGCAGAGCCCCTTGTATGCCTTAGGCGGACCCCGCTCCGCACAGTTCACAATCAAACTGCAGTTCTGAGGACGAGTTCGCCGCAATGCGATCCGTGCGCCGCCCGCCATTCCCAAAACAGGAATCACCCAAAAATAAATCCCGAATCGCTGGCATGTTTTTCGTACCAGAAAACCGACCGTCAAAGTGCCAGCTTTTACCAGCATCCCACCACGAATTCACCATCAAAAAACCACGTTCTGCCGCCCGTTTTTCGCAAAATCCCCAGCAAAAAACGCCAAATCTCATCACCCCAAAAAATACAGACAGCCAGAATGAAACTAAGGGTGATTCGCTTCTCCAAGATATGCAAACAAAAGGCGCTGACTGCTAGGAGTCCTGGCCCCACCTTGTGGTTCAACGGTGACAAATATGGAGTTAACCTCCTTAAACGTCGCCGCATCGTTTGACTTCAGCACCCACCGTTGCTGTGCCTTATTATCAGGATTTAAAAAACCAAGGCTACGCAGCGAACCCGCCCTGCCTTCCGTCTCTCCCCATACCTGATATGTCTTTTTCGAACCATTTTTTGCCGGGTCATTCAGATCAAAGGCATAGAAAACAAGCGACTTTCCTTCCGTCAGGAAGATTCGCCCGAAAGCCTTTCCCGGCTTTCCATCTGGACCCGAGTCTCGTACGTCCACCACATGCAATTGACGCGCACCCATCAGATTAGGAACGTCCCCACCCATTGTCGCCAATTGTTTCTGAATATTGTTCGCATTCGCCTTGGCACTTTTTAGCTGATCAGAAAGTTCATTGATTCGAAACTGGTCCGCCACAATCGATGCCTGGTCTGAAGCACGTGCCTTCTTCAATTCCGCCAGCTCTGCTCTTGTATCGGCGAGCAATTTTTCCTCTCCGGCCTCAGTGTTCTCGAGCGACTGTGCAGACGTTAATTGCGGGACGTCTACTCGAGTCTGGCCCTTGTCAGGGAGATGATTGCTTGCCGTAGCGGTTAGTGCGGCCACTTGAGTACGCAGTCCCTCAGTCTCGCGCTGCTGTTGGGCACTTGTCTGTTTTAACCGAGAGATAGTTGCCTCGAGGGCGGAGTTCTGTTGTGTGAGACGATCGAGCTGTTGCCCTGCGTGCGTTGGGTCGAACCGACGTGAAGACGGTCTCACATAAGAGACGTAAAAGACAGCCATGGCAACAACGGCCAGCCCCAGGGCGACCGCAGCGGCGAGGCTGAGACGCGGACCTGAGAAGTAGGGTTTTCGGACCCCTGGTGAGAATGCTATGCCTTCAAGCGAAGCCCTTCTGATAAAGCGCTCTCGTGCGCCGGAATCGGGGCGGCTCGTGATCATATTTATCATCTGACGAAGGGGACTTTGCCCCAAAGGGAGTCCAAAACGGACAACGTCATGGAATTCCGCCACCGTATTTCTGCATTCCGAGCAGGTCTCAGCGTGCTGCTGAAGGTCCGTCAGTTCTTGTTCGCTGAGGTGACCCCCTGCCGCAAGCGCAGCCAACTCCTCATAATGTGAATGATCAGTCATCGTTGCCTACCATTTTGCCCGAACCCTGGCGTCGAGTCATAAAAGAACGTAATTTCTGTAGGCCTCGATAATAGTGATGTCGAACGTTCGAAAGAGAGTCTCCTGTTTTATCTGCAATCTCCTTCATCGAAAGTCCGTCGTAGCTGGCCAACTCGATCACCTGCTTCTGATTCTGGCCCAACGCGGCTAACCCCTCTTGCAGCAATAATCGCAACTCCGCAGGTGCATACCTGCTGGATGTCGAAAATTCAGCATGCGAAAGGAGATCAATCTCTCTCGCATCTTCTGCGCTCTCCTGATTGTAAAAGTTTCGCGTATTCAGATACTGTTTGCGATTGAATGCGCGATGGTAAGCAAACTGCAGTAACCATACTTTGAGTGTGCCTTTCTCAGGGTCAAATTGTGCCACCGAGCGGTAAATTTCGAGGAAAACATTTTGCGTTACGTCTTCTGCCTCGCCACGGTCCCGCACAATTTTGAGCGCAATACTAAAGACGAGACGTTGGTATCGTTCAAACAGCACCGCAAGGGCATCGTTAACGCCATCCTGCAACTGTGCCATTAACTGGTCATCAGTCAGCAGTTTTAGCTGAGCAAGGGTGGGTTGTGTTGCAGCCGCATCCGTCCCCGAATTTACCAATCGTCCTCCTCACGCGGGGCGAGATGGCATTGGCTTCGAGCCCAATCACCACATCACTTTATAAGGTATTTTTTCAATAGAATCAATATTTTGAAGTGCACCTAATCGTTAGCCTATCAACAATTACGGGTTCTTTGGAACTTATTGCTCGTGACACCGGATGGCAACGTTGCATCAGAGTCCAGCCACGAAATTCCTGAAACAGTTGCCGGACTGAATGACTTCATGGTCTTGAGGCCTGCACCTAAAGTCGATACTCCCGTCTTGTTCCTGCCCTCAATCCGTTAAATCGTGTTGGGGCTTGGCACATTTTAATCTCTCGAGTGGCATACATAAATACGAAGACTTTGGCGTGAGCGAAAAGCCCCTCACGCCAATCGCGGAGCTGAAATGAGGTTAAAAGAATGGTCAATCGTGATGACCTGCTCACTCCAGTATTTGTGCAGTACGCGTGAGTGGTTGGCGATACGTTCTTTTTATTCTTTAGATCAAGTCAAGACTCCAGAAATTGGAGAGAGAGGGCATCCGCTACGAGACCTTTGAGATCAGGACGATAAGCGAAGTAATCTTCTTCTCTCCTATGGAAAGGATGGAAGGGTTTAGGCCCATTCGAACCATGATTCTCTACTTCTTCCTTCTAATCCTTGCGCTTCAGATGTCAGATCCGATAAACAGGAGAACCTGTGGTGAACTATCGACCATTGCATAGAGAGCATTTCAAAACCATGTGGTTTCGACCAGACGGCTGTGTTGTCGTCATTGTGCTCGCAGCGCAATTATTCCTGCTCGCGGCATCGATACTGTGTCCAAAAGCATCCGCGCAAAATGATCAAGGAACCGACTACGTCCGTAGCTCACAGCCCCCGTTGTTCAACTACCAAGAGCTTGTGAGTCTAGGTGAGCAGGAATCGGTAAATCCTGTTTTAGCCAACAAACTCAACACTCTGCTAACGACCCCCTTTATTAACAATGAGGCGTATTTCGCCGGAACAAAACCCCATCGTCCCGATCTCAAGGGCCTGGGCCCTTCCTTGCGGTTGGTGCAGTGGAATATTGAGAGGGGAATGGAACTCGAGGAGATCAAGCTCTTGATGACCGACAAGCAGGGCTTCCTTGACAAAGCCCACACAAATGCAGGGGACGATAAAGACAAGATCAAGGCGATGGACGAAGAGCTCAGTGCGCAAATCGACGTGCTGAACTCGGCGGACGTGATCGTACTCAACGAGCTCGACTGGGGCATGAAGAGAACCGACTATCGGCTTGTGGTGCAGGAGCTAGCCGATGCGCTCAAGATGAATTGGGCGTACGGGGTCGAGTTCGTAGAAGTGGATCCGAAGGTGTTGGGCCTGCAGTCGTTCGCTAATGTGAAAAATGAAAACGAACGCAAGGAGTTGGAGGAACTGTTCAGCGTCGACAAGGATCGCGTTCTTGGACTGCACGGTACGGCAATTCTCTCTCGCTATCCGCTTAGGAACGTGAAGCTCGTACCCTTTAAATATCAAGCCTACGACTGGTACAACGGCGAAAAGAAGTACGGAACCGTCGAGGCTGGTAAACGCAAAGGCGCAAGCCTCCTCTTCGGAGAGCAGATCGTGCGCGAGGTGCGCCGCGGAGGCCGCACTAATCTGATTGCGACTCTAGATGTTCCTGAGCTTCCTGAGCGACAGGTCACAATTGTTGCGACCCACCTTGAGAACCGCACCACGCCGAAAAATCGGGTCAAACAGGCAGATGAGCTTCTTGAAATGATTCGCCCTATTCACAATCCCCTGATTGTCGCGGGCGATATGAACACAACGGGGCAGGATGGCTCAGTTCTCAGCATAAAGTCGGCAGTGGTGAAGAAGCTAAACAGCCCCACCTTCTGGGCCACTCAAGGAATCAAGTATGCGACTGGAGTGGGAGCCGTCATGGATCTTGTCAGTTTCACCTTTAAGACAACCAAATTCCAAGGCGACCCAACCGGATCGGGAGTCCCTTTATTGGCGCCTAATCCCGAACAAGGATTCTTTAAGGATGTGGAAAAGTATCGTTTCGACGACGGAACGCGGATCGATTTTCGTGGCGACGAAGAACTTTCGGTGAACAAACGCGACGGAACTTTGGGAAATTCGAACGAGCGTGCAAATAAGGGATTCGTTACAACGTTCTCATTGCCTCGGACCCTTGGCGAAAAAGGAAAATTCAAGCTTGACTGGATATTTGTAAAAGGCTACCTAAAAGAGGATTCAGGAACAGCTGACTCCTACCGCTTTGCGCCAGGCTTCGCTCGCACGCTGGACGAGGCGAACGAAGCGCTCGCCGAACCTCTATCAGACCATGCTGCAATCGGTGTAGATCTGCCGCTCATCCAGCCTGCCTTGCCAGGCTCAACGAAATGAGGCGCAGGACTGAATGTTGGGGATTTCCTTCGATCTGGAGAAGCACATTAGATACTCCGTAGGGGTGGCACAACAATCTCAGAGATCGCTTCTGCAGTCGCATGAACATGCAGAAGTAGCTGGTAGCAACGCGGAAAAACTATGCTCTCTACTCGAAACATCTTGCGATGCTTGATTGCGTGTCACTGCATCTTTGTGAGTGTGTGTCCCGCGAGTATTGCGTTTGCCCCCGATACTCCCCCCGCTCTTCAGATAAGTGCCGCGACTGCTTCAGAAGATGCGTTGCCTAATGCTCCGGAACCGCAAATTCCTGTAACCGAAAAGAGCCTGCCGCTGGCGATTCTCAAGGACCAGATTCCGATCTGGACCAGCCCTGTGCGGATCAGGACAAACGATCTGATTTGGCTGCTGCCTCTAGGGACAGCGACGGGTGTGGCGCTGGTTACCGACACGGACGTCATGCGTGACGTATCGCACGATCCGACCTTCAATAAGGACAGCGTGAATGCATCGAATATTCTGCTGGGCAGCCAGATTGCCATACCTATTGGCCTCTATGGCATCGGACTCTTGAAGGGAGACGCGCATGCGCGAGAGACGGGTGTCCACAGCGCTGAAGCGCTAGTGGACAGCGTAGTTGTAGAAGAGATCGCGAAGATCACTTTCAGGCGCGAGCGACCTCTCCACAACGATGCGGCAGGCGATTTCTTCGCGCCGAACGTGGATGCAAACGGATCATTTCCATCGTCGCACAGCATGTTGGCCTGGACATTGGCAGCAGTAATCGCGGGCGAGTATCCATCAAAACGGGTGCAACTGGGCGTGTATTTCATCGCCTCGGGAGTGAGTCTGACACGTGTCCTGGGTCAAGAGCATTTTCCGAGCGATGTTCTCGTAGGCGCAGCGACGGGATGGCTGATCGGACACTACATATTTGAAAAGTCTCAGGTACATCGTGCGACCCACCCTCCGCGAGAGGTAAGTGGAAGATGAGTTTCAGGGGTAGTGCTGATTACAAATCATTGCGGAAATTAAAGTATAAGGATTCGCATGAACCTCACCTTATCCCTCTTAGGCTCCTCGCGTTTCTGAGAGACTCATCGCCGATGACGAAGCCCGCCCTCCATAATGTATTTCTATTCGGATTGCTATTTTCCGCACCTGCTGTATATGCGCAGGGCAATATCGATAGTTCTGCCTCGGCAACGTTGCCCCCGAATTCGGCAAAACAATCCAAACATTCCGTTTCCAAATCCCATCACCTTCAATTAGACCTCGCACCCGCCGAAGGTGTGAACTCACCTCAAGCGCTTGAAGAGAGCCAGGGTGAGCACGAGGCTTTGTCTTCTCCTGAGGAGGAATCACCTGCGATGGGGCCGTCTCCTCAAAAATCGGAGAATCAAGTCGGTGAAAAGCGAGGTGAGATGGTGATCGCTCCCATTCCGCTGTCAAATCCCGCGATTGGGTCCGGTCTCGTACTCGGTCTGGGTTATATATTTCCGTTGGCCAAAGACGACGAGCGCTCACCGCCTTCAATGATCGGGGGTGCCGGAATGTACGCGAGTAGCGGCAGCTGGGCCCTGGGCGCGGCTACAAAGCTTTATTTCAAGGAAGACCGATATCGTCTCACAGCAGTTTATGGACGTGGCGAGATCGATTACAGTTTCTATGGAATAGGCGATGCGGCGGGCAGATTAGGCATTTCCATCCCGATCCATCAGGGTGGCCGCGCCCTTCTAATTGAACCGCTGTTTCATTTGAAATGGAACCTTTTTCTCGGTCCCCGCTATCAATGGCGTAGTCTTGGCGTCCAGTTCTCGGCTGAGAATCTTCCGCCGGATTTCGAGTTTACCCCGAAAGAACTTAATGCGAAGACCGCTGCACTTGGGTTTCATCTTCAACAGGATCGACGAAACAGCCAGTTCTATCCCGATCGAGGAAGACTTATCGACGTAATCGCAGATGTTTTTCATCAAGGAATTGGAAGCGATCTCAACTACCAGAGCTACAACTTTGCGTTGAATACCTACTCTCATATTGGGGCAAAACAGGTACTGGCATTTCGCGCCTATGGCTGCGCAGTAACAGGAGATGTTCCCTTCTACGACTTGTGTTTCGTCGGGGCCCATAATGACATTCGGGGATACCAATCCGGAAGATATCAGGATCGAAGACTCCTTGCTACTCAACTCGAATACCGGCTGGAGTTGCCAAAACGTGTGGGGCTGGTTGGCTTCTTCGGGGTGGCCGAAGTAGCTCCCACAATTGGCAAATTCAACGCCGAAAATATGTTGCCGGCTGGCGGGGTTGGCCTGCGCTACATGGTGGCTCGGAAGAACCACCTCAATCTTCGTTTCGATTATGGTGTCGGAAAAGACGGTGGCGGGTTTTATATGGGTCTGGGTGAAGCCTTCTAGCCCTGAATATCAGGGCTAGCGTGCAGGCCACAAACTGATATCAAGACAGGACGCGCAGCTATGACTATTCGATCCATCACTCTCTTTTGGACCTTTCTTTGCTCTGCAGGCCTTCTTGCTCAGGACAGCAAAGACGTGATCGTGTTGAAAAATGGCGATCGGATCACCGGTGAGATCAGGGGACTCAGCTCGGGGGTGCTTTCAGTCAGAGTCTCTTACATAGACGGTAGAATCGCCGTGCAGTGGTCAGAAGTAGCCCACCTAGAGAGCAAAAGGCTCTATCTGGTGCACACAGAGAGTGGTGCGGTGTATACGGGAAAGTTGTCAACTTCAGGAGAAACCAACGACCCTCCAATACGAATTGAAGTTGCCGCGACTCCGGGACATGAGGTTGAGATCGCACAGCGTAAGGTCATCAGTCTGGGCCCAACCTCGGATAGTTTTTGGCACCGATTCAATGGCGCAGTTAACACGGGCATCCTCTATTCGAAAGGTAACGAGTCAGTGCAATACGACTTGAGCTCCCAAGTGTCTTATGACAGAGAGCGCTGGTCGGGTCAGGGTGGTTTTAATTCCACATTCGCGTCGAGTAGCGGTAGTAGTCTCTCCACGCGCAATCAGATAGATCTACGCATCTTGAGACTCTTGCGCTGGAATAATTGGTTCTATGCTGGCACTGCGTCTTTTCTGCAAAGCGCAGTTCAGGAGATCAATCTGCAAACCACTCTCGGCGCAGGCATTGGACGCTACCTAAAGAACAGTAACCGGGCGAGTATCTATGTGCTTGGAGGCTTCGGTTGGCAAAATGCAGGATACAAGGAATACACCGTAAATCAAGGCACGCAGAACACTGGGGTCGGCTTCGGAGCCACCGAAATTAAAGCCTTCAAGTTCAAAAAGACGAATCTTGATATCACAGCCTCCGTTCTTCCGGCGATCTCGGGCCCTGGACGCGTCCATTTCAATACGAACGCTGCCTATAACTTCAGAGTCACCAGCGATCTCTCGTGGAATGTTTCGTTTTACGGAAGTTGGGATACCCACCCTCCGGCGACATTCCCAAAGAGCGATTACGGCACCAGTTCAGGACTGAGTTGGACCTTCGGCAATAGATAGCGGGCATTTGGATATCTGCACCTTTCTGGAGTCCCACTATCTTTATCAACGCGATCCGTTGAAGCGCAATACAGGCCATAGCTGAGGCCCCATTTCGACACAGGAGTTCTGAATTCCCCGAAGCACAGAGAACTGATCTTCCTCCACATCCTACAGGTAGAAGTACCAGTCTTCGGCTTCCACTCCAATGACCCGATAAATCCTCAAGGGAGAGGTAGAGAAAAGCGATGGGGCACTCTGGTGCAAATCTATCCAACCAGCGGCATTCTTAAACGATGGGATTCTCGATCTAGCTAGAACGTATCTCATAAATCAATTTCAGCCGGTTTGCTCACCTTCGGAATAACTTCCGGTTTTGCCCGTAATTCAGCAACGATCTGCCAGATAGCAGCGAGCCAAAGTTACTTAAGCTTTGAGTATTCGGCTTGGGCTTGTTTAAGGATTGGGATGTCGGGGTCCGCGTCTTTCCAGGTCGTGAAGAGATCGTTGTAGGCTTTGCGGCTGTTCTCAAGGTTCCCTTGCGCGGCATAGGCCCGCGCCAGACCGAGCTGCGCCAGCGGAGCAAAGATTGGCCAGTCGGGCCACCCGGGATTAGCGATGACCGTTTTGAACTCGTCGATAGCCTTGGCGTGCTCTCCCGCAGCCAGGTAAGCTTGCGCACGATAGTAAAAGACAAGGACATTTGGGTATTGCGTGATTGGAGCGAGCAAATCTACGGCTTTGGCCGCGTTTCCTCGCTTGCGCTCGATGATAGAAAAGATGATCGGGAGATAGACCTTCTGATGGTAAGTATCCTCTGGAAACAGCCGATCCAGTTTCGCTGCCACGGCTGAAGCTTCCGGCAAGTCGTCAGCGTCCGCCAATGCTTTGGCACATACACTGAGTCCTGCAGGGCTGTCATTACCCAAATCGTCAGCTTGACGGCAGAGCTTGCGTGCCAAGACATAGTTTCCTGCATCGGATTCAAGCACACCCTGCCAGGCAAACTCGTAGGCAACGTTTTCCATCCGGTTCGAGTGAGTCTGTTGCTTCACAAGGGTTTCGCTAAGCGAACGGAGCTTGCCGAAATCGCCACGTAGGAATGCGAACTCCATTTGCAAATGGAGCCAGGAGATATCATCCGACGGGGCTTCACGAATAAGCCGGTCCATCGTTGCGGTGTCGTTCTCGGAAAAGGCGATCCGATAACGGAGGTTTCTTTGAAATGGGGTGAATGCTCCCTTTTGCCGCCACTGGTCGAGCATTTGCTTAGCTTCGTTAAAACGGCCCAGAATCAGGAGCGCGTTGCTTGCGTTGGAATTGTATTGAGCAGAGGGTACCGGAGAATCGTCAATAGCCCAACGGAACTCTTGCAGGGCTTCTTCTGTCCTACCCTGCTCGGCATAGGCGATCCCCAGCAGGTTGTGGGCGGACGCGCTGCGTGGATACGCCTGCTTGAACAAAACCAGTACAGCAGTCTCTTTGTCGAGGTTGCCGGTTATGGACGAATAATAAAGGGCGGTAGTCTGAAAATTCTCTTCTTGCGTGAGACGGCGATCTTTCAGCTCGAAAGCCCTCGCGAAATTCTCCCTGGACGCCTCGGTGTCACCAATACTGTGGTATGCACTGCCGAGCATGCCGTAAGCAGAACAAAACTGCGGGTCCAGTTCCACCGCTCTTTCAAAAAAGGCAACGGCCTCGCGCCGCTTTCCAGAACGATAGAGTGTCTGCCCCGTTCTGTAGGCTTGTAGCGCCTCGAGCGAACTCGTTGTGGCGAGATCGAGAGGAGCATCGTACTTCTCGAGAGAACTGAGGCTCTCGCCCAACTGCGTTCGCAATTGCGAAGCTGCTTTGCCCAACGCGGCGATCACCTTGTCCTTGGACCCCGTTTCCGCTTGCCGTCGCGCGATGGACTTTTGGTTCCGCGCGTCGATTGCGTCGAGAGTGATCAGATATTTGCTTCCGAAGGCAGAAATGTCAGGCACCACCACGGCTTTGAGCCCCAGTCGTTTACAGATTTCGATACCCAATTCCGGTGTGATTGGCTCGTTCGGATCGTGACGCATCATACGCATCGTCGATCGGGCGTCGGCTTCGGGGAGCACGCTCAAAAAGGGGGACTCGGACAGTTTGACTTCAAGGGCTTTGTCCAGAGAGTTGTTGAAGACAGGATCACCTGTCTTGTTGACGAAGGTCGCCAGGAGTATGACATCACTCTCCGTCAATTTGGGCCGCGCGGAACGCACTCGCCAGGCAGTCAATGCCCCAACAATGAGGAAGGCTACAACAGCCGCGACGACAAGGCGACGTCTGGTCCAAAATTCAGGCACCCTCGCTGAGGTCAGATCGGGCGCAAGATCCTTTTCGACGGCGGTCGATGAAGGTCGGGCACCGTTTTCGACGGGAGCGATGAAGCGGTAGCCGCGGCGCGGGATCGTCTCGATGAAGGTAGGTTTCTCGGCATCATCATCTAATGCTGCCCGGAGGCGTTTGACCGCCGCGTTAACGCTGTGTTCGAACTCGACCACGGTGCCATCAGGCCAGAGGTGTTGCTGGATTTGTTCCCGCGTAACAATCTGGCCGGGCTGGCGCAGTAAGAGTTCGAGGAGTTGCAGTGTCTGGCCTTGGAGACGGTTCTTCGTTCCATTTCTGGAAAGCACGCCGCTTTGGAGGTCTAATTCGAATCCGCCGAAGCGAATTATCGACGGCTGCTCTGATTGGGCAGGTTCGGGTTCTGCGTGGGCAGGTTCGGGTGAGGTGGCCACAGGCTCGGTCTCCTGCGCTGCACGAGGCCAAATTCTATCACGCTGCTACGATGACCCCCTCCAACCCTCTGTAAGCCAATAAGAACGCGCGACATATCTCATGTCATCCGGATTTCACCTAAATGTCAGGCGCGGTGCATTGAGATTCTTGAGGCCTTGGCGGAGGATTTCCTAAGACTCAGGAACTCGGCGTATGGAGGTCACCCAAGAGATGAACTCGCGACGAACGTGGGGACATTGTCCACCTGATTCGACGCCGACCAGTGCAAGAACTCCAAGACTTCTTCGGGAGGAAGTTCATGAAATCTTTGGCGGCCGTTTTTGCTCTTTCGGCCACGGTTCTTCTCTTCGGGTGTGGAGGTGTGCCTGCACCTGCACCAATAATACCTGCACCAATAATTCCGCCTACATCTTCCAGCGGCTCCGTCCCGACGATCAGTGTTCTCGTTCCAAGCGGCGTTCCCGCAGGAGAACCGTCCTTTCAGTTGCTGGTAGTTGGGCCTTATCCAGGGTCAAATTTTGTGACCGGTTCAGTCGTGCGCTGGAACGGCAGCGACCGGCCGACCATGAGTAATGGCAGCGTTAACGGACTCCTTGCTCAGATTTCGGCGAGTGACGTTGCCGCAGCCGGGACCGCCGCGGTCACAGTCTTCAACCCTGGACCCGGCGGGGGTAGCTCGAACGCGTTGACCTTCACCATCACGACAGGATCTGTTGGTCCGCAGTCAATCGCACTGGACCCTACCGGAAAATTCGCCTATGTAATGGATAGCGGCAGCGATGGCAATGGTGGTTACGTGTCCATGTACACGATCAACCCCACCACCGGGGCTCTAGCGTCCATAGGACCACCGGTGTCAACATACGGCTACGGTGTCTACTACGGTTCCGGCGTCAACGCCGGGTCCGTGGCCGTGGATCCTTCAGGCAAGTTCGCCTACGTAACAAATGCGGGGGATGTGTACGATTATGGGGATGGCGCTGATGGCAGCGTCGCGATATACGCCATCAACGCCACGACCGGGGCATTAACCTCCACAGGAACGATAAACGGAAATTGTCCGGGATTGTGCCTTCCCTCGTCGGTGGTCGTGGATCCATCCGGCAGGTTGGCTTATGTGGCGAATGGGGGCGGTGGTGTTCCATTCAACGTCGCGATCTACACGATCAACAGCACTACCGGGGGCTTGACGTCCATTGGGACGATCGCCGCAGGAACAGACCCTCTATCCGTAGCTGTGGATCCTGCGGGCAAGTTCGCCTATGTGGCAAATTGGACAGGGTATGACACTGACGGTAGCGTCTCGATGTACACCATCGACGCCACGACCGGCAGCTTAACGCCCATAGGAACGATAGCTACTGGGATATCTCCCACCTTGATAGCCATACATCCGTCCGGTAAGTTCGCCTACGTAACGAATTCCGGCTCGAACGACGTCTCCATGTACACCATTGATGCCACGACCGGGGCCCTAATATTTACAGGGTCGATCACCGCAGGAACAGACCCTGTCTCCATAGCTGTGGATCCTGCGGGCAAGTTCGCCTACGTGGCAAATTGGACGGGATCTAACACTGACGGTAGCGTCTCGATGTACACCATCGACGCCACGACCGGCAGCTTAACGCCCATAGGAACGATAGCTACTGGGATATCTCCCACCTCGATAGCCATCCATCCGTCCGGTAAGTTCGCCTACGTAACGAATTCCGGCTCGAACGACGTCTCCATGTACAGCATTGATAGTGCCACCGGGACCTTGACGCTCATGGGGACAATAGGCACATGAAGGGGCCGGCTCGCTGAAGGCAATGCACACAAACAGAGGACCACTAGTCAAGAGCCAAGCGAAACCGAAACGCTAACCAGTAAAACAAACGAGGACTTGCGGGAACGCCTGCCATTACAATTGCGGGTAGTATCAGTCAATCCGGCAGTTTGCGGGCGGTTTGTCGGCAAACCGGAAACAATTCCGCCAACCGTCGCCGACCGAAGTGCGAGCAACGGCATCAATACAAGAATGCGCAATACACGTGACCTAACGGATGAACAGTGGCAGACCCTTGACCCGCTAATCCCGAGGCCTAAGAAGCGACGTGATGGTCGAGGGCGACCTTGGAAAAGCCGCCGGTCCGTCCTGAACGGCGTCCTGTGGGTCTTACGGACTGGGGCACCTTGGGCCGACCTCCCCGACCGATACCCCTCGTACCAGACCTGTCATAAGCGATTTCAGCAATGGGTTCGGTTCGGCGTGATGACGCGGATCATGACTGCTCTTGCGCACGAACTCAGTATCCGGGGCGCAATCGATGTCAGTGAAGCATTTATCGACGCGAGTTTCGCGCCCGCTAAAAAAGGGGGCGCAAGGTCGGAAAAACGAAACGCGGCAAGGGAACAAAGATCATGGCGGTTGCAGATCGTAATGGGCTGCCAGTTTCTGTTTGCGCAGAGAGTGCCACTCCCCACGAAGTGAAACTAGCTATGTCTACCTTGCTACAGATGGTTGTTCCTGACGCCCCGCAGAACTTCTCCGACCGCCTCGACGCAGAACTGAGGTTCTACGGAATTGAACTCATTGCTCCACATCGCCGGAACCGAAGGAATTCGAGCCAGGACGGACGTCGGCTGAAGCGATACCGGCGAAGGTGGAAAATCGAGAGGCTGTTTGCCTGGTTGCAGAACTTCCGGCGTCTGGTCGTTAGATATGAGCGTCACGCCGAAAACTTCCTCGGGATGCTCCAACTCGCCTCGTCTCTGGTTCTACTGAGGCATTTATGAGATGGGTTCTAGACTGCTTTGCTGGTTCCATTTTTGGGATCAGAACGCGCTACGGCCTCGCAGAGACTGCGATTGAACTTTGCTGCCCGCTGATCAGATGCTCGTCAAGTCCCAGGCTACAAATGACTAGTTCCGCTGTCGAAGCATGCCACATTTTTCGAAAGGAAAACAATACTATGAGAGAGAGCAAGTTCCAAAGTTTTAACTTTCGGAAAATCGGCTACCGCGGCGGTCTTCTGTTCACACTACTTATGGCAGCAGCTTTGTCTGCCTCTTCGCAGGACGACAAGAAGATAGAGACGATTGACGCCACCGCGATGGGTACCCTCCGCACTGCCGGGCTCTCGAGTGAGCCATCGGTCGTAGTCCCGCGTGACCGGCATGCGGTTGTGGACCGGCTCCGTCAGCTCTTTGGCGTCGGTGGTGATGACGCTATAACTCTGAAGCCAACCACCATCTGGCTCCTTCCAATACGTCCCACATGCTAGCGAAGGCGAAGGCTCTGATCCGTCACTGCGAAAGTGTATGTCTGCTTGGTCTTGGGATCGATCTTCTTTCACTCACAGAAACCGATAGCCGGCACCAGGCAGCGGCGACGACCTTTGAACTCGGGGAGACTCTTAGCGAAGTGAGGGACGAGGCCCAACGCATGAGAACGAGCTCACGCTCCCCGGTGTCTTTGGTGTAGCGGATGACGGGTCGAAGGTCGAAGGCGCGACGTTATAGTCCCACGGTGGGACGATGACACCTTCGCGGTCGCGGGTATGGAAGGCCTCGGCGATCGTCTGTTTGTCGGAGCTTCGATAATAGCGGCCGCACTTGGGCAATTCTCCTCAAATTTCGTTCCAGCGATTGCAATGCCTACGAGGAACGGATCGGGGTGATGCGCAACATCTAGGAGGGTTGGTCGCATCGTATCGAAGGGAGCAGATCGCCTGATTATACGGTGGTGTTTTAGGACTTCCTTAGGAGAGACAATGCCAACGCGACCGACGTGGTCTGGATCCATTCAAATTTCACTCGTTTCCATCGCGGTTAAGATCTTCCCTGCTACCAACCCTGGCAAGCAGGTTCAATTTCATCAGATCGATCGTAAGACGCATAAGCGTGTGCATCATCAGGATGTCGACGAGGCAGGGGAAGTCGAAAGGGCGGACATCGTCAAAGGATTTGAGTATGCCAAAGACAAATACATCGAGATCGATCCGGAGGAGCTAAAAGCTCTTCGCCTTCCGACGGCGACTACGATGCCGATCAGTCAGTTCGTTAAGGCGGAAGAACTATCACCAGGGCTATTCGATCGACCGTATTTCGTTTCCCCGAAAGATGAGGTTCAGGCAAAGGCGCTCAGCATCATGCGCAAAGCTCTCGCGCAGACAAACACCCTGGGCATCGGTGAGATCGCATTTAGTGGTCGCGAACACCTCGTCGCGATTGGAGCTCCCTTGGACCCGAAGCAAAAGGGCCTGATGATGTATTTGCTTCGGTATGAGGATGAGTTGCGTAGTGCGAAGTCAGTCCTTTCGGACATGAAGGAGCCCGCCGTAGACGCAGACGAGCTTTCGCTGGCTGAACAGCTAATCAAGGGCAAAACGTCGAAGCTGGATTTGTCCGCATACAAAGATGATTATGAGGCAGCGGTAAAAAAACTGGTCGAGGCGAAGCGGAAAGGCAAGCCGTTACCGGTCCCGGAACCAGAACCAAAGAACGCCAAGGTGGTCAGCATCATGGATGCGTTACGCAGCAGTCTTTCCCAAGAAAAGAAACCTAAAAAGCCAACCCGGCGGACTAAGGCCGCCTAGACCGAAACGTGAGGGCGGACAGGGCTGCTAATTTTGCTAGCTGCAATCAGGTCATGCTCTTTGCTATCGTTTGCCCTGCAGCATGACAAGGCCTCGTGATTTTTAGTTAGCCCTCTTCGGAGGGCTTCTTTTTGATCGATACAACTGTGGAAGTCCGGCAAGATTGTAGCTGCTACTCCTCGAGCAGCTCTTCGATCTTTTCAACGGCGGCCTTCCAGCTCTCGCGCACTTCGCTGCTGAGTGCTTCGAGGGCGTTGAGCGCGGTCTTAGGAACACCCTGGCGCTGCAGGTCCTTCGTCAGGAGAGCGATGTCGTCGTCGAATCGATCCAGGCTCTCATGCTGGATTGTGGTGACGCGCCTCAGGACCTCAGCGGAGTCGATCTCTGGCTCCTTTTTGGCTGCTCGGACCGGGGCACGAGGCTGATCGACAAACTTCACGGTTGCGGGATCTACACGGAAGCGATGGAGGACCGTGCCGGGAGCGTTGAGTGTCAGTTCCCCGTCGCTGGCGATTTTGATGATCTCGAAGACGAGCGGCGAATCGTTCGGAATCACCTTGTCGCCGATGCGCGGCTCAGCCGGCGGCGTGAAGAGTTTGCCCGCTGGCTTTCGGGGCTTGGGTTTTGGCATACCCAAAAAAATAGCAGACAGTCTAGATCACCGTTGACGGTCCGACGTTTCGCCGCATCGCGGACACGTGGATTTATGTTCTTCCCAGATCAGGTCCGCTGCCCATAAGTCACCGTGGGCTGTCGTTTGCTTTCCTATCGGGTCTTTGTCTTCGCGTGCGAGGGCGGCGGTGGCGAACTCCACGTGTTGGCGCAGAATTTCTCCCACGTTGCAGTTCGACATGGCGAAGAGTTTAAATCTTCGGAATCGGAACCGCTGCTTCAGGGTTGTGGGACGGATCTCCCTACTACTGGAACTTTCGTTTGTCTTCATTTCGCTCATCTCGAACAGAGGTACTTGGCTTTTTAGGAAGGGGGTTTGCGCGACGAGGTTGCTTCAGCATGGCATATTGGTTTTCAGAGAGATCGAGAGTGATCTCGCCAAAGCTGCGGCGAATCATCATCTCGAAGATATTGCGGTCCTCAAGCGTCTTTGGGCCGCCAGCTCGACGGGTGAACTCGATCATGGCTTCGTCGCTCAGGAAAAAAGCTAAGCGTGGGAGTTGTCGGCGGTGGCGATCCGCCTCGAAGAAACACACGTGCCAGCCTTTGCGGTAGGTGAAGGAACATGAGCACGCGGCGCGGGCGAGTTTGTGGGTCGGCAAGCTGCATAGGTAATCCATATCGAGTTGTCTGGATATGGCTCTTGGAACCATAGTTGAAATTTTCTTTCCGAAAACTTGTAAAAAGTTGCGCACAGAATGCCGAGACTATCTTTGTCCGACCTGTGGGTTTCGTCTAGGTGTCACATAAGACGATGCAAGATTAACCCCCAAAGAACGTCGGTTTGGCCCTAAACATGCACTGTAGAAACTTGATTCCGTGTCTTCTGGGCCAAAGGACGACTGTTCTCGGAAAATTCCGTTCAGCGAGCCACCTAAATGTTCAAAAAGCTTCTCTCCCTCTCTTGTCTGTGTCTGTTGGGCTTCGTCCCCTCTGCAAAGGCAGACACCGTCACAGATACGACTCTGGATGTGAACTATACCGTTACGTCTAGCTTCATCCCGGTGAGCGGGAACACCTATGATGTGTTCCTGACCATTGACCCAACGGCCTTCAATGCAGGTGCAGGCTTTTTGACCGCATTCTCGCTCCAATTCAAGACCGGATCGGACATTTCAACAGCAGTGTCCTTAGTTTCCGCGCCCGGAGGCGCTGCGGATTGGAGTGCTGAAATGCCAGGAGGTCTGAACTCTGGCGGCTGCAACGGTAATGGCGCAGCGTCCGGCGATGTCTGTTTCCAGAACCTCGGGAGTGCGGGTACGACAGTTCCCGGTGGTCCTTATAGTTTTGAGTTAGCAGTTACTATGCCCGGGTCCGATGCTTTGACCGCCGCTTCAGACATCAAGGCTGCTTACAATACCCTTCAGAACAATGACGGCAAGAATTTAGGCCTGACATCGATGGGCATTACAATTTAAACGGCTACAGTGCCTCCAGTTCCGGAGCCCTCCACGTTCGTGCTTCTAGGCACAGGCGCACTCGGTATCGCAGGAGCCATCAAGAAAAGGTTTCTCGCTTAGCAAGAAGAAACAACCCATCAAGGCCATCGCCCTTCCATCCTGTCCGGTGGAGGGGCGATCTTCGTCTGGCGAAAGTTGAGGAGTCTAGTTCAATGCCAAGACACTCTCTTCTCTGAGATGGAAATGACCCTCCGAAGAGGGTCATTGGCTTAGCTCTGGCGAGCACTCTCGATCCAAGATGTCTTTCCTGGTTTCTCCAGGGTTGTGCAGCCTCCAGGGGTTAGCCCTTTGGGCCGACGGGTGCAGGTGGAGGAGGAGGGTTCTGCGGGCTGGTGGCGGGGCAGTAGCCTCCGCCGTTGCCTTTGCCGTGATCGCAGTTACGGCCGGTACCCGTGTTCTGGCCGTTCATGTCGCTCTGGCGTTTTGGGGCATGGTCGGTATCGGTATGGTTGCCCACGCCAAACAAAGACGGCGATGGACTATCGGGTCCCGTCGCAAAGGCCGATGGAGATGTTGTCAGCAGTGAGAATCCAACAGTAGATACAGCAATGAGGCGATTCAACTTCATCTAGGTTACCTCTCGATTAACGTGCGAAGGAACTTGACGGAGAATATCAATGCTTCCGGGTCATGGCAGTAACACTATTGGGGGATTGCAATCACTTTGCGAGAGGCCTGATTATGCG